>Ga0182030_10003964_pt1 | contig 31565 bp, 27 predicted proteins | sample 812S3MmetaG_FD_121299 | JGI IMG/M metagenome (GOLD analysis project Ga0182030, IMG submission 121299) | Permafrost microbial communities from Stordalen Mire, Sweden - 812S3M metaG (Illumina Assembly) | ecosystem: Environmental > Terrestrial > Soil > Wetlands > Permafrost | place: Sweden...
CGCGCCACCACGACATCGACCGGGGGCGGCGCGGCGTAAGCGGCTTCACCGCCGCTTGCCACGGCGCGCTCATCGAAGAATCGTGCCGCTCGCACCACGATGAAGCCGAGCAGGAGAATGCCGGCCACGATGATCACGGATTTTTTCACGCGTCCGCCGGTGGCGGGCGCGAAACTCGTAGAAACCCGGCCTGGCTCCAATCTCGCCACATCGTCGGGGAAATCTTCGGGAGCAGCGCCCCCGTCGCCGGAGGTTACTGGAGGAGGACCGGATCGTGTGTCAGGCGGTTGCATTGGCTCTATCCATGGCGTGCGATTCGGAAGCGGCGGCCGGCCGACGGCGCAACAAGCGATACATCGTCGGCACGAAAATCAACGTTGCGAATGTCGCGAACAGCAATCCGCCGATCACCGCGCGTCCCAACGGCGCGTTTTGCTCGCCCCCCTCGCCGATACCCAATGCCATCGGCACCATGCCGATGATCATCGCACCGGCGGTCATCAACACGGGTCTCAAGCGGGTATAACCGGCGGAGGCAGCGGCGCACAACGGATCATCGCCCGCGTCCATGCACTGATTGGCGAAGGTCACGACCAGAATGCTGTTGGCGGTGGTCAAGCCGATACACATCAAAGTACCCATGAGCGCGGGCACGCTCATCGGCGTCTCGGAGAGGAACAGCATCCAAAGTACGCCACCGAGCGCAAAGGGCACGGCCATCAACACGATGAGCGGATCGACCCAGCTCTGGAAATTCATCACCAGAAAGAGGTAAACGAGGATGATGGCGAGACCGATACCGGTGAACAGGCCGGTGTAGCTCTCCTGCATGGTTTCGATCTGGCCGCTCAGCTGGATCGAGATGGCCGCCGACGCCGCCGTCCGGTGCGCGGCGAGGACCTTGTCGATGTCGTGGGCGGCAGAATAGAGATCACGTCCCTGCACGTCGGCTTGCACGTCGAACACCGGTCGAATATTGAGCTGCGATGCGATCAAGGGAACCGTGCTGCGGCCGAAGGCGGCGACGTTCGAGAGGAGCTGACTCGCGCCGCTCGCCGCGCCGGAGCCGACCGGCAGGGTTTGCAGGTCCTGGGTCGAGCCGTAAAGGTAGGGGGGGTACTGGACGACCAGCGGATAGCTCACATTGTTGCGCGGGTCGACCCAGAAATTGGGCGAGGTTTGCGCGCTCGAATTGGTGGCGACGAGGATGTCGTCCGCAGCCTCCTGCTGCGTGATTCCAGTCAGGGTCGCGAGCGCACGATCCACATCGACCGTCAGCGCCGGCGCATGAGGGACCTGGAACACGTGCGAGTCGACCACACCCGGCACGCGCACCAAAGCGCGGGAGATTTGGGCGGCGACGCCGTAAGCGGCGTCCTGGTCCGGCCCGGACACACGCACGTCGATGGGCGCCGGCTCACCGAAGTTCAGTACTTGATCGACGATGTCCGCCGGTTGAAAGAAGAATTGCAGCTCGGCGAAGCGCTTCGGCAGCTCGCGCCGCAGCATCGCGATGAGCTCGGCGGTCGGAGTATGCTTCTTGTTCAATGATATCAAAATCTCGCCGTCCATCGGGCCCACGGTGGCGGAATCGCTGAGAGCGATATTGATGCCGCTGTAGGGCAGCCCGATATTGTCGAGCATGATGTCGATCTGATCGTTCCCGACGAGCTTGCGGATCTGCGCCTCCACCTGCGCAAAGTACTCCTGCGTGCGCTCGATTCTCGTGCCGGGCGGCGCACGTACGTGCAGCCGCATCTGACCGGCGTCCACCCTAGGAAAGAAGTCCCGTCCCAGCTGTGGAAAGAGCAGCGCCGAGAGCGCCATCAACACGATAAATGCCGTCACCGTGGCGACCGGCTGCGAGAGGGTCCAGGAGATCACGTTGCGATACTGCTCGCGAAAGGACTCGAATCCGCGCTCGAATGCCTGCTGAAGCCGAACCAGCGGATTCTTCGACGGAGGATGCTCGCCAATCGCTCTGTGCTCGGCTTCCTTGTCGTAGCGTTGAACCGATCCTGCCATCAGATAGTTGAACAAGACCGGCACCATCGTGAATGCGAGCGCCAAGCTCGCGAGCAGGGCGCCGATAACCGAGAGCGAGAGCGGCGAGAACAGGTATTTCGCCGTGCCCTGCAGCAAAAACACGGGAACGAATACGATGCAGATGCAGAGCGTCGACAGGAGCGTCGGAATCGCGACTTCGCTTGCACCGGCCACGATCGAGTGATGCAGCGGCTCGTTCATGGCGACGTGACGCTCTATGTTTTCGATCACCACCGTGCCGTTGTCCACCAGGATGCCGATCGCGAGTGCGAAGCCGCCGAGAGTCATGGTATTCAACGTCTGGCCGGCCAGATCGATGAACAGAACAGCCGTGATGATGGACAAGGGAATGGCAACCAGGATGATCAACGAGAGGCGCAAGTTGCCGAGAAACAAGATGATGACGAGAGCGGTCAATGCCGCGGCCAGGCAGGCGCTCAGGAGCACACTATCGAGGGCCGCTTTGACAAATACCGATTGATCGAAAAGAGGTTTGACTACAACTCCCTTGGGCAGCACGCGCTCGATGTCTTGCATCGCGGCCCTTACCCCGTCGATCACGGCGAGCGTCGACACGCCGCCCGTCTTGCGTATCACCATGAGTGCGCCGGGAGTGCCGTTCACGGACACGGAATTGGTCTGCACCTGAAAGCCGTCGTGGACATGAGCGACATCGCGCATGAAGACCATGCGGCCGCCGGCTTGCTTGATGGGAAAGGAGTTGATGGCCTCGATGACGTCGGGGGAATTGTTCATCGCCAAGCTGTAGTCTTTGTCGCCGATCTTGACGTCGCCCGCCGGGAGAATCACGTTCTGGTGCTGCAGCGCCGTGCTTACGTCCGACGGGGACAGACCCCGCGCCTCGAGGGCTCGCGAGTCCAAATCGGCCATGATGACGCGCGGTTTGCCGCCGTACGGATAGGGAACCTCGGCGCCGTGTACCACCGCGAGCGCAGGCCGGATGATGTTCTGGCCCAGGTCATTGAGCTTCGTGTCCGACAGAGACCTGCTCGAGAGGCTAAGCTGGATGATCGGCACGTCGGTTGCCCCATAGCGCAACACCAAGGGTGGTGTGATATTGGGCGGCATGTACTTCAGGACCACCAAGGCGCTGCTTGCCAGCTGGGAGATCGCCCGTGTTACGTCGGCGCCCTCGTGTAGATAGATTTTTTCGACGCCCACCCCTTCGTAGCTTTCGGCCTCGATGCGCGAAATATCATCGACCAAAGAGGCGAGCTGCCGTTCGTGCAGCGTCAATATCCGATTCTGGATGTCCCTCGCACTCATGCCGTTGTAAGTCCACACCACGGCGACCACGGGTATGTTGATTTCCGGGAAAATGTCGATCGGCATGCGCAAGCCGGCGCCGATACCCATCAAGGCGATGAGAATCAGGGCTGCCATGACGGTGTAGGGCCGCTTCAGCGCTGTTTCGACCACAGACATGCTGGATCCTTCCTAGGCGATGTCCCCAATCTAGACGAGCAAACCCTCACCTACAGCAGCCGATGGTCACGATTACGAGTGACTAGAGTCACTTTTTGAGTTCCACCGCAAAGATCCGCTGCCCGCTCTTATCGCGGCTGTCCTTTGGAGATCAATGCGAGCGCGATTCGCGTATTCGCGTGCAGCTTCTCCATGATCCGGCTCACGTAGTTCTTGATCGTGCCCTCGGCGAGGTACATGACGTCGGCGATTTGCCGGTTGCTCAAGCCCTCCGAGATCAGCTGCAAGACTCTCTGTTCCTTGTCGTTGAGCACCTCGGCACGAGCGTCAGCCGGCGCGCCGGCATCCTTCTGCGGCGGGGACGGCCCGGGCGTCACTTCGCGCCTTGGCCACGGCGTGGAGACGGCTGCGAGGCGCGCAAACTGGTCCATGACCTTACGCGCGATTTGCGGCGTCAAGCGCGACTCGCCGCGCTTGAGCGCACGAATCGTCTCGAGCAGTTCGTCTTCGGCGGCATCCTTGAGCAGATACGCGTGCGCGCCCGCGCGCACGGCTTCGAAAACGGTTTCATCGTCGTGGAGCGTCGTCAACACGAGGATCTGAGTCGCGGGCAGCATCTGAATGATCTCGCGCGTCGCCGCCACCCCGCCTTTGACCGGCATATGCAGGTCCATTAAAATCACATCCGGCTGCAGAGCCCGCGCCAGCGCGACGGCCTCGACGCCGTTGCACGCCTGACCCACAACTTCCATGTCCTGCTCCAGTGAGAGCAAGTGCGCGGCGCCCCGGCGCACGTGCGCTTGATCCTCGGCAATCACGATGCGAATCGGATTGCGCTCGCCGTCCGTCACGATGGGATGCTCATGTATGATTCCCTCTAGTGCGATCATGCGGCTCGTGTACCATCGTTTGGAAGTGACTTTAGTCACGACCTGACGAGGGCTCATGGCCGATCCGGCGCCCCCTACCGATCGCAGACCGCTGATCTGGATCATCGACCCAAGGCGCAGTCTCGTGACCGGCGCCGTCTGGCTGATCGTCGCGCTCGCGGCCACTTTTTCGATCGCGGCGGCCATTTGGGTTGGCGCGATCGCAAGGCAAAACCTGCTGGAACAACACGTTCGCCGATTGTCGCTCGAAACCGATCAATTGAGTTCGGATGTGGGTCAAGCGATCGACGCGCGACTCGCCGCCGTGCGTGCGGCCACCCGCATCCTCGGTGATAACGGGCCCGGCGGCCACCAGCGGGATCTCGAAGACGTGTTCGACGAATTGTCGACGGCGTACCCGCAGCTTGACTGGATCGCGATCGCCGACTCGCATGGAGTCGTCATCGACGCGCTTGGCGCGCCGCAGAACGGGCGCGTCGTCGAGACGAGTCCATGGTTTCGCAGGGGCCTTCAGGGCCCTTGGCTCGGTACCATCGAGTGGGCGACCAAGCCGTCGGCTTCTACCGCCTCGGAGCTGGGTGATCTGGCCGCCCCGGTGCACGACGACACCGGGGGCGTCATCGGTGTCGTCGCGGCGCATCTGACGTGGAGGCGCTCAGCCGAACACCCGCAACGTTTGACCGACGAGACCGACCGGGAAATCGCCACGCAGGCGTTTGTGCTCGACCGCGATCGCGTCGTTCTCGCCGGGCCGCCGGAGTTTGTGAATCTGCCCTGGAGCGGCGTTCCCGAGAATTCGCCGAGAGGCGTCGGGCGAGCGGCCGATGCAATCGCCGCGATGGCCGGCGCTCCGCAGTTCGAGCGTCTCGCCTCCGGGCGGCAGGTGCTGGTTGCGCGCTCCGCGCTCAGCGCCAGTAACGAGGTGTCCGCGACCGGTTGGCAAGTGCAGCTGTGTGAGCCCGATGAGCGGGTCTACCAGCGTGCCGATGCGGTTGCAATCCGCATTTTCTGGGTCTCCCTCGGCCTCGGCATCCTCACCGCACTCATCGGCGTCGTTGGCGCCCGGCATCTGACGCGACGGCTCAAGAGCCTCGCCCTATCGGTCAGCAAGGTCGGTCATGACGAAACCGACATCGAGGTTCCCGGCGGTTTCGATGAGGTGGCGCAACTCGGGCGAGCGTTCGCGCAGATTCTCGCGGATCTTCGCGAGGAACGCCGCGAACTCGAGCGCCGCGTCGCTGTGAGGACGCGCGAGGTCGAGCGTCTCGCCGAGGAATCACGCTACGCGGCGGTCGTTCGCGAACGCCTCAAGATCGCGCGGGATCTGCACGATACGCTCGCGCATTCGATGATGGCGATTCTGAGCGAGATTCGATTGCTTCGCCGGCTGCACGCGCGAGACCCCGCGGCGCTCGCCGCTGAACTCGAGCGTGCCGAGGTTGTCGCTCACGAGGGCCTCGCCGAGGCGCGCAGCGCCATTTCGCGCATGCGCCTCGGCGCGGTTCAAGAAATGGGGTTGGGTCCCGCGCTCGCGGGCGCCTTCGACAAATTCATCGATCGCACGGGACTGTCGGGCGACTTCGGCGCCGAAGAGCAAGCCGCTCGATTCGGCGACGAGCGCGGGGAAGCATTCCTGCGGATCGCACTCGAGGCGTTGCGCAACATCGAGAAACACGCGATGGCGACGCGTGTGACGGTCAGGCTGCGAATCGAGAGCGGTACCCACTTGCAGCTACTGATCGAGGATGATGGAGTCGGTTTCGACCCTACGGCCGTGCTCCCCGGCCACTTCGGCCTCGTCGGCATGCGCGAGCAGGCGGACCTCATCAGCGGCGAAGTGCGCATCGAGAGCGTGCGCAATCGGGGCACCACGCTACTCGTGTCGTTGCCGCTCTCGCCGGTCGCATTTTCGAGACCCCAATGAGACAATGCAACGTCCGCAAAGGAGCACACCGACATTCCGCCGAGCTCGTCTCACATGGTGCGCGCAAGTACGATGAGTGCGAGTCCTGCGAGAAAACTGCCGAACATCGCCGCGAGCAGCGTGGATGTACCTTTGGGAGCCTTGCGAAATTCCTTCCAGATGAACACTCCCCAGATCGCTGCGATCATTGTGGCGCCCTGGCCGAGCCCGTAGGAGATTGCGAAGCCGGCGCGCCCCGAGGCGATCAGGTTGAGTGACATGCCGGTCCCCCAGATCAGGCCGCCCAACACCCCGGTCAGGTGCGTCGGCAGGCTCCCCGCGAAGTAGTCGCGGAAGCGCACGGGCTCGCCGGCCAAGGGCCTTTTCATTGCGACGGTGTTCCAGACGAAGCTGCTGACCACAACGCCGACGGCGAACACGAAGACAGCGGCGTAGGAACCCATCTTGCCGGCCGCCGCATGAGCGGGATCTGCGTACATCGACGCCGCGACGAAGCGATAGAACATGCCCATGAACACGCCGCACGCCACGGACAGCAATAAGCCTCGGGTACTCTTCTTGGCTCCGCCGCCCGGGCCAGACGAAGCCCGTGCCAAGCGGCGGTATGCCAAGGCATCGAGAATGATGGCGAGGGTGACCATGCAGACGCCGGCCGCAAGCAGCGCGACGTTGCCAATGGGCGCGGCGAGGTGGTTCATGATCACGCCGATGATCAGCGCGAGTCCGATCCCGACGGGGAAAGCAACCGCCATGCCGGCAACGTCGATGGCGGCGACCAGAAGCATGTTGGCGAGATTGAAGATCGCGCCACCCACGAGCGCCGATACGATCGAGGCGGTCGAGGCTTGCGCAAGATCCGGGAAGAACGCACGGCCTTCGGTGCCGCTGCTTCCCAGCGTGAGTCCGAATGCCAGCGTGATCAACAACACCCCCAGGGTGTAGTCCCAGTAGAACAGCTCGAAGCGCCAGTCAGGGCGCGCAAGCTTGCGGGTGGCCGCCCACGAACCCCAGCAAAACATGGTGAGCACGCAAAACACCACGGCCAACGGATAACTATGCACCACGAACATGCCTGGAATCCTTGCTGTGCGAAGCTAGTTGCTCGGGCCCGATCGCGCGTTTTTGCGCCGTACCCATTCCCTCTCGAAGTCGACTCGAGGCGGAAACGACTTCTGCGTCCCGACCCGCGTCGTCGACAATGCGGCATAGAGATTCGCGCGTGACAGGGCGTCGTGCTCACCGACGCCTTCGGCAAGAAACACCGCCAGACTGCCGATGAAGGCATCTCCCGCGCCGCTCGTGTCGACGCACGTGACCGCAAAGGGTGGTATATGCGTGCACCCCGTGGCATCGGCCACTAATGAACCACGTGCTCCCAAGGTGATCACTATTCGCCGAAATCCCCGACTGAGGAGCGTGGCCGCACATGCGGCGGCATCTGCTTCCGATCGAGCCGGCCGTCCGGTCAGCTGTTCGGCCTCGCTTTCGTTCGGGATGAACAGGTCCGCACCCGTCAGCTCCTCGAGCTCGGCCGGGATCGCGGGCGCCGGGTTGACGATGCAGCGGATATGGTGAGTGCGCGCGAAGCGGGCGGCGTGATAGACCGTCTGAAGAGGAATCTCGAACTGCAAGATGATCGCATCGACGTTGCGCAGATCCGCCGCCGCGGCGTCGATATCGGCCGGCGTCAGCCGTTCGTTGGCGCCCTTGACCACGATGATGCGGTTCTGCCCATCGGGCTCCACGAAAATCGGCGCCACTCCGGTCGGCGCGCCAGGTTCGATTTGGACGTGCGTCGTATCGATGCCGAAGGAGGCGAAGTTGTCCATCGTTGCCCGGCCGAACAAATCGTCTCCGACCTTGGCGACCATCAACACCTCTGCGCCACAGAGGCGTGAGGCGACCGCCTGATTCGCGCCCTTGCCCCCGAATCCCATCTCGAATGTCTTGCCGAACAAGGTTTCGCCCGGACGCGGGAATACATCGGTGAACGTCGTCAGGTCGGTGTTGGCGCTACCGATCACGGCGATGCGGGGTGAGCTTGGCATGTCAGTTCCTCCGATGACGGGTCAAACGCCCACCGCGGCCATCAGTTCCTTGAACAATCCCGACGCCCCGATCCGAAAATTGGCCGCAGAGGCGCTTGCCGAGCCGAACCTCTGCTCGTAGAGCGTCAGGTAATCCTCCGCATCATCGATCGTGCGAATGCCGCCCGAGGCTTTGAAGCCGATCGACAAGCCGCGCCGGTTTGCCGCCGCGATCACGTCCAGAAGGACCGCGGCTGCTTCGGGCGTTGCGCCAGGTTGAGTCTTCCCGGTCGAGGTCTTGAGAAATTGCGTGCCGCCATCGATCGCAATCTCAGCCGCACGGCGTATGTTTTCGGCGCCCAAAAGCTGTCCGGTTTCCAGTATGATTTTCAATAGCGCGCGCGCTCCGCAGGCCTCGCGGCAGCCGCGAACCAAGGCCAGGCCCACGTTCGCATCACCCGCAAGCAGCGCACGGTAAGGAAACACGACATCGACCTCGTCCGCGCCCGCCGCGACGGCCGCGGCGGTCTCTGCCGCGGCAACGTCGGGCGCCGCGGCGCCCTCGGGGAAATTGGCGACCGCGCAAATCGGAATATCCGTACCTTGGAGCGCTTCCAAGGCCACGGGCACCCATCGCGCCCAGATGCAGACGGCCGCGGGTTTAACCGGTGCGGCCCGCGCGAGTGCCGACAGCGTACGCACCGACGCGGCGTCGTCCGATTCGGCGAGGCTGGTCAAGTCGGTCAGCGAGATGAGCCGCCGCGCCTGCGCCGCCCGCGACATGCCCGCGAACCGGCTCATACCGTCATGACTGTGGAACCTCCCCATTGCTGAATTCTAGCGCGCCGCGGGGAGCGGCCGTGGCGCTGATTGAGAGGCGGTGCGTTCCGATCGCTGGCATACTCACCGTACCCTACGAACCATGCGCGGGTGCGCTTGCTTGTATCCGTTGATTCGAGACGCACCAAGAAAGTCGAAATCGTCAGTGCCCCAAATTGGGGCGGCGGGCCTGCGCTGGCACGCCAACCTGGACTTATCCTTCATCCACCGCGAAGATCGAACGCTGCTCGCCGCCAAGTCCCACCACGGACCTCTGCAAATTCAGAAGGCGCTCTACCCGGACGGCCCCGGCACTTGCCATGTAACGGTGCTGCATCCTCCGGGTGGTGTTGCGGGCGGGGACACACTCGCCGTCGCAGCTCGATTGGGTTCGGGGTCTCGCGTCTGTTTGACTACCTGTGGCGCCACGAAGTGGTATCGGTGCCCTGAAGTCGGAGCGCAACAGCGGCTGCACTTCGAGGTCGCCGCGGGCGCCGCTCTGGAATGGCTACCCCGCGAGAACATTCTGTTCGACGGCTCGAAGGCAGAGATGCAGCTTGATGTGGAGTTGACATCCGGCGCGCGGTTTCTCGGCTGGGAGATACTGTGCTTCGGCCGGCGAGCTTCCGGGGAAGGGTGGCAGCGCGGCGGCTTGCGCCTCTGCACCCGCATTCGGCAAGCGGGCCGCCCGCTCTGGTCGGAGCGCGCGAATATCCCGGCGGGCGGGGGCTTTGGCTCATCCCCGGTGGGGCTCGGCGGATACAGTGTGAGCGGCACGTTCGTCGCGGCAGGCTCCGAGATCGCCGGCGAGTTATTGGCGGCCTGCCGCGCCACTGTGCCGGGTGGCGGCGATTCACGTTTCGGAGTGACCTGCACGCCCGGGATCTTGGCGGCGCGCTACCTCGGCCACTCGTCGCAGGATGCATTTCGTTGGTTCGCGGCGGTTTGGACCGTGCTGCGCCCGGCTCTCCTCGGTCAGCCGGCGATCGCGCCGAGACTTTGGGCTTGTTGATGTCGGGTGACGCATGGAATTGACGCCGCGAGAAAAGGACAAACTGCTGATCTTCACGGCCGCATTGCTCGCCGAGCGTCGTCGAGCGCGCGGCTTGAAACTGAATTATCCGGAGACCGTCGCGTTGATCACCAGCGCCATTCTGGAGGGTGCGCGCGACGGCAAGACCGTCGCGGAGCTCATGAGTTACGGCAGCACCATCATTACGCGCGCCGAGGTCATGGAGGGAATCGCAGAGATGATCCCCGAGATCCAAGTCGAGGCGACGTTCCCCGATGGAACCAAGCTCGTCACCGTGCATCAACCCGTTGTCTGAGGAGGACCGATGATTCCAGGCGAAATGCTCGTGACACCGGGAGATATCGAGATCAACGCAAATCGTGCCACCCTCGAGGTGCATATCGAGAACACCGGCGACCGGCCTATTCAAATCGGCTCGCATTACCATTTCTTTGAGACGAATTCGAGCTTGCGATTCGATCGGGAAGCCACCCGTGGTTATCGATTGGACATTGCCGCGGGCACGGCCGTGCGGTTCGAGCCGGGTCAAGGGCGCACCGTGCGCCTGGTTCGCTATGCCGGCCTTAGGCAAGTATTCGGCTTTCAGGGCAAGGTCATGGGAAATCTCTAATGGCCCTGAAAATGTCACGTCAGGCTTATGCCGAAATGTTCGGGCCGACAGTCGGAGACCGGGTGCGCCTCGCCGATACCGCGTTGTTCATCGAAGTGGAAAAAGACCTCACGGTGTACGGGGAGGAAGTGAAATTCGGAGGCGGCAAAGTCATCCGCGACGGGATGGGGCAGGGCCAGGGGACCAGCGATGCAGTCGCCGATACCGTCATTACCAATGCCCTCATTGTCGATCATTGGGGGATTTGCAAAGCCGACGTCGGCTTGAAGAACGGCGCCATCTGGGGCATCGGTAAGGCCGGAAATCCTGACACCCAGCCTCAAGTGACGATTCCCATCGGCGCGGCGACCGAGATCATCGCGGGCGAGGGACTGATATTGACCGCCGGCGGCGTCGATACCCACATCCATTTCATATGCCCGCAGCAAATCGAGGAAGCGCTGACCTCGGGCGTGACGACGATGATCGGCGGCGGCACGGGACCGGCCGCCGGTACGAGCGCGACCACGTGTACTCCGGGACCGTGGCACATTCGCAGCATGCTCAAGGCCGCCGAAGCCTTCCCCATGAATTTGGGTTTCTTAGGCAAGGGCAACGTGAGCGTGCCCGAGCCGGCCCGTGAACAAATTCGGGCCGGCGCCGTGGGTCTCAAGCTCCACGAGGATTGGGGTACGACGCCGGCGGCGATCGACAACTGTCTTCGAGTCGCGGACGAATTGGACGTGCAGGTCGCGATTCACACCGACACGCTCAATGAGTCCGGATATCTCGAGGCCACGCTGGCGGCCATCGCCGACCGCACCATTCATACCTTCCACACCGAAGGGGCGGGGGGCGGCCACGCCCCCGACATCATAAAGGCGGCATCGTACGGCAACGTATTGCCGAGCTCGACCAATCCCACACGTCCTTACACCATCAATACCATCGACGAGCATCTGGACATGTTGATGGTGTGTCATCACCTGGACCCGGCGATTGCCGAGGACATCGCGTTCGCCGAATCGCGCATTCGCCGCGAGACGATCGCGGCCGAAGATATCCTGCACGACCTCGGCGCCTTCTCGATGATGTCCTCGGACTCGCAGGCCATGGGCCGCGTCGGCGAGGTCATCATCCGAACCTGGCAGACCGCGCACAAAATGCGCGAGCAGCGCGGCAGCTTGGCGGGCGACTCAACCGGCAACGACAACGCCCGCATCAAGCGGTACATCGCCAAATACACCATCAATCCTGCGATCACGCACGGCATCGCGCATCTGGTCGGCTCCGTCGAGGTAGGCAAGCTCGCGGACCTCGTTCTTTGGAAGCCCGCGTTTTTCGGGGTGAAGCCGGGCCTCATCATCAAGAGCGGGATGATTGCCGCGGCGCCCATGGGCGATCCCAATGCCTCCATTCCGACCCCGCAGCCTTCTCACTACCGGCCGATGTTCGGGGCATTCGGCGGGGCGCTCGAGAAATCGCTGACTTTCGTCTCGAGTGCCGCGCTCGAGACTCCGGAACTGAAGGCACTCGGCCTGCGCAAGCGGATCGAAGCCGTGCGGGCTACGCGAACTTTGAGAAAGTCCGACATGATCCACAACGCTGCCCAGCCGCACCTCGAGGTCGACAGCGAGACCTACGAAGTGCGGGCGGATGGCGAACTGCTGACTTGCGAGCCGGCCACGAGCTTGCCGATGACGCAGCGCTATTTCTTGTTCTAGCGCCGATGACAGCGAAACCCGACACCGTGCACTTGAGCTTCGATGCGCGCAGCAAGAGCCGCTTGTTGCTCCGGCTCGACAGCGGCGATGAGGCCGCCCTGGTGGTCGAGCGCGGGCGGCTGCTGCGCGGCGGTGATCGGGTGCGCACTCAGGACGGCCGTGAAGTCCTGATCATCGCCGCGGAGGAGTCGCTGCTCGAGGCCCGCAGCGATGACGCGGTGCTGATTGCGCGCGCGGCGTTTCATCTGGGCAATCGTCATGTGGCCGTTCAGGTGATGGTGAAGTGTCTGCGGTTCCTCAACGATCATGTCCTCGAAGAGATGGTGAAGGGACTCGGCCTCGAGGTCACCGCTGTGCGCGCACCCTTCGAGCCGGAGGGCGGGGCGTACGGGCATCATCATGCCCACGGCAGTCAGCTCCCGTTGATCCAGCCCAGGATCCACGAGTTTCCGGCGCGATGAGACCCAGCGTCCTCGCCCGGCTATTGCAACTGTGCAGTCAGGCGTTGCCCATCGGCGGCTACAGCCATTCTCAAGGATTGGAGGCGGCCATCGATCAGCGGGTCGTGACGGACGAGGGCTCGCTGTTGCGCTGGATCTCGGATGTCCTCGAGTTTTCCATGCAGTCGTTCGAGATCCCCTGCATGTTGTCGATGTCGGCGGCGTGGACAGGGGGTGGCCCGGAGTCCATCGCGGCTTTGAACGACGAATTCCTATCGACCCGGGAGTCCGCGGAGCTACGCGCAGCGAGTGTGCAGATGGGGTTCTCTCTACGCGCCTTGCTCTGCTCCCTGCCGGATTTCCCGGCAAGGAGCGCCGATGCGCTGCGCGCGATCCAAGAGCCGAGCCTGCCCTGCGTGTGGAGCGCAGCGGCCGCAGCATGGCAGATCGAACTGCAGGAGGCCGTCATCGGTTATCTTTGGACTTGGGCCGAAAACCAGGTGTTGGTCGCGATGAAAGCGGTGCCCATCGGTCAATCCACGGGGCAGCGCGTCCTGCTAGCGATCGGGTCAAAGATCGCGCAACTCGCGGCACGAATGGATTTTGGCGAAATGGGCTTTGCCATAATGGGCCTTGGCGAAATGGACTCGGGCGAAATAGCCCGGATGCCGAGCGGCTCGAATTTTTGTCCCGGCCTCGCGATTTTATCTTCGCAGCACGAGACGCAGTATTCGCGGCTATTCAGGTCTTGACGTGACCCAAAAATTATCTCCCCTGCGAGTCGGAATAGGTGGCCCAGTGGGCTCCGGCAAGACGGCCCTGACGCTGGCGCTGTGCCGCGCGATGCGCGAGCGGCACGAGATTGCCGTGGTCACCAACGATATCTACACGGAGGAGGACGCGCAGTTCCTGGTTCGGAACGAGGCCTTGTCGGCCGATCGAATCCTCGGCGTGGAAACCGGCGGTTGTCCGCATACCGCCATTCGCGAGGACGCCTCCATCAATCTCGAGGCGGTATCGCGCCTGTCGCTGCGTTTTCCGGCGCTCGATCTGATATTTGTCGAGAGCGGCGGGGACAATCTGGCCGCGACCTTCAGTCCCGAGCTTTCGGATTTGACGCTCTACGTGATCGACGTGGCGGCCGGCGACAAGATCCCCCGCAAAGGTGGGCCGGGCATCACCAAATCCGATTTATTGATCATCAACAAGATCGATCTCGCGCCGATGGTCGGCGCATCGCTCGAGGTGATGGATCGGGACGCGCGAAAAATGCGCGGCGATCGGCCGTTCGTGTTCACGAATTTGAAATCCGGTTCGGGGCTCACGACGGTGATCGAGTTCATCGAGCGCGAGGGCCTGTTCGCGGGCGCTTAGATCTGCTCGAACAGGATGTCTTTGGCTCCGCCCCAAAGAACCTCGACGCCGAGCGGCCGCAGATTTTCCTGCCCCTCGACGATGGTGAGGAAATGGTTGCCTGCAAGCTGCCCCACCTTGCTCGAGAAGCAGCAACTGCCGTAAGCAATCAAAATCTCGGTTTCGCTGAAGCCCCCCGGATAAAACAGGATATCGCCCACCGACGGATGACTCGTGTGATTTTCGAAGCCGGTTTTCAGGTCGAAGTCGCCGAGCGGGATCCAGCAAGCCTCTCCGCTCCAGCGCACGTGAATGATCTTCTGCTTGTAGGGCAGGAGCGCCGTGAACGCTGCAACGGTGCGAGGCGCCGCTACGTTTGGGACGGCGACGAACCGATGATTGCCGGCGGTGATTCGAATGGAGCTCATGGGCGGGTGCGGGGGCCGGAACACAGTGGACGAACAAATATGTCAGTCGTCGGAAATCGTGTCAACGGATTATTCTTCAGGCGCGCGCGGGCCTAATTGGCACAAGATGCTAATGTTCAAAGCGCCGGCAAACCTTAGAGCTCTGCGGGAGTCGCGTCAGCCCCCATGATAACGACAATGACGGAGTTCATCCGAGGATTGCCGAAGGCCGAGCTCCACGTGCATATCGAGGGTACGCTCGAGCCCGAGCTCGCCTTTCAATTGGCCGCGAAGCATGGAGTGCGTCTGCCTCACGCGACTGTCGATGAGCTGCGGCGCGCATATCAGTTCTCCGATCTGCAGTCCTTTCTCGATATCTACTACGCGGGCGCCGATGTTTTGCGGGACGAGGAGGATTTCTACCTCTTGACCCAAGCCTATCTCTCCAAGGCCCATGCTCAGGGCGTCGTGCACGTCGAGATCTTCTTCGACCCGCAAACTCATACCGCGCGCGGCGTGCCCTTCGACACCGTGCTCAACGGCATGCGCCGCGCATTACTCGAGTCAGAACACAGGCGGGGAATGACATTTCGGCTGATACCCTGCGTGCTGCGTCATTTGAGTGAGTCCGACGCGATGAGCATGCTCGCGGAGGCTTTGCCTCATCGGGGCGTGATCGCGGCGATCGGCCTCGATTCCTCGGAGTCCGGACACCCGCCGACGAAATTCCGCGAGGTATTCGCCCGCGCGAGACAGGCGGGGCTGCCGGCCGTTGCGCATGCCGGCGAGGAAGGTCCGCCTGCCTACATTCACGAGGCGCTGGATGTCCTCGAGGTGCGCCGCATCGATCACGGTGTGCGCTGCGACGAGGACGACGAGTTGCTGGAGCGTCTCGCGCGCGAGCGCGTCCCCCTCACGATGTGTCCGCTGTCGAACGTCAAACTGCGTGTGATCGATACCCTCGAATCGCACAACATGGGGCGTCTGCTCGAGCGAGGTCTGTGCGTGACGGTGAACTCGGATGATCCGGCGTACTTCGGCGGGTATCTGCTCGAGAATTATCTCGCGGCTCAGGAGGCGCTTGCGCTGACCCGTGAGCAGTTGGTGCTGCTCGCCCGCAACTCGATAGAGGCCTCGTTTCTGGAACCCGACGCCAAGCGCGCTTGGCAGGAAGCCATCGACGCGTATGTGGATGTCAGCTGAGCCGTGCGTGCACGCGCCGGTTCGCCACCCACACCTCTTTGATGTCGGCGCGCGTCGCGTGATAGACGATCTTCTGCAGTATCTCCTCGGGGAAGGCATCCTCCTCGAGGTGCAAATTGCTGTTGGGCGTTCGGCCATCGAGCACGATGGCATCGAATTGGTAGCCCTCACGGAACACTCCGATGCGAAGATCGAGCGCAATGCCGCCGCCCGCGGTTGCCAGCCAGAAGGCCGTGGCCGCATCGATGCGCGAATCCGGCGAGCGCCGCCGTTCGCCGCGGCTGAGCCTGGGATCGACTCCGGACTCCAGCGTCCGCGAGGCGATCACGGCGTGACGGGCGTTCTCGAGGATCGAGGGGCTGGCGCCGCCGGAGATGTCGGTGCCTAGGCCCACGCGCACGCCCTGCTCCAACATACGGCGCAGCGGGAACACGGCATCGGAGAAGTAGACGTTCGACAAAGGACAATGGGCAATTCCGGCGCCTGTCCGAAGGATCGTCGCGACGTCGGGGCCGTCGAGGAAATTGGCGTGCGCGAGGATCGTGTGCCTCGACAATAATCCAAACCCCTCCAGCGCAGTCGCATCCGTGACCCCGTAGCGGGCCAGCACGAATGCATGGGCCCAGTCGCTCTCCGAACAATGCGTTTGCACGTGGCAGCCGGTCTCCCGCGCCAGCCGCCCCAAACCCCGCAGCAACTCATCGGTGCAGGAGGGAATGAATCGTGGCGTGATCACGGGCAGAACCAAGCCGCTCTCGTTGCCCGCCATCGATCGGACATAGCCGATGAAGCGCCTGGTCTCTTCCTCCGCGATGCGGGCGTCGGGATCCCTATAATAGGCGGGACATTGCTCGGGATCATCCATGGCAACGCGTCCGACCAGGGCGCGCTGCATCCGCCTCAGACAAATCTCGGCGAGCGTTTGCGTCGCCGCCAGATGGATGGTCCCGAAATACATGGCGGTGGTCGTGCCGTTCGCGAGCAATCCGTCGACCAGGGATTCGTAAACCTCGCGCGCAAACCCCGTATCGGCATAGCGCGCCTCGAGGGGAAACGTGTAAGCCTGCAGCCATTCTTCGAGAGGCAGGTCGAGCGCCAAACCGAGCTGCGGCCACTGGGGCGCATGAACGTGAAGATCGACGAGACCGGGGAGCAAGTACTCGCTTTTCCGGAGCGTTACGAGGCTCCCGGCCGCACGATGGCTCGCCGCTGCCGCGGCCGCCTGCGGTGTATCCTTGCCATGGATCGCGAGGATGGCGCCCCGGGTGTCCACCTCGATCAGAGCGCCGGGAAGGTACTCGAGCCGGCCCCGAGTGGGTGTATGCAGCGCGTTGCCGAGAAATGCCCGCCGCGAGGGAGATGCCGAGGTCATTTCCGCTCCCGCCTCAGGGAACCAGGCAAAGCTGGTAATGCCGACACAAAAATCCGTAGCTCACTGGTTTGGTGTCGCGCAGGGCATCCCAGCCCTTGCGCCGAAAATCCTCCGCGAATGCCGCGATGCGCTTGTCGTAGCCGGCGAGCAGCCGCTGCTTGGTGGGCGCGTCGAGAAAAGAGTAATAGAGCGAATTGCGTCCGAGCTTCACGATCTCTTCCCACGACAAGTTGAACTCCTTCACGGCGACGTAGAATTCATCGCTCAGGTTCGAGTCCCACATGCCGCGATCGTCGGTCGACAGGGCGACCGGCACGCCGATGCGCAGGTATTCGGGAAAAGGATGCTGCGAGTAGTCGCTCACGTATTCGAGCAATAAGTTGCTGATGAGATTGATCTCGACCATGTAGGGACCATTGCGCATCAGGACCAGGGTGTCGGGATCCGTGATGAGGTTGACGCCGTGCCCGATGCGCTGTGCGCCGAGCAGCAGCGTATCGTGGATGTGATGGTTGGGCTCGTCCACCTCGCCGGCGTGGATCGACAAGTTGATGTCGGGATATTTGTGGCGCAGCTCGCGCAGCACCGGAAGAAAACGCAGCGGGTAGCCCTTGCCGTTGTCCTCCCGGCCGACCATGTTGATGCCGACATAGAGATCGCGGTAACGATCGGTGATCGCGTACAGATCCCGCAGCCGCTGTTCCGCGTTGGGCGAGAACCGCAGCAACGAGTTCTGGAAGCGCACTTCGACGCCGGTGGCCTTGAGCCGCGGCGAGGCGAGACATTGCCGATAGATGCCGACCACTTCCTCGACGCTGTACGCGGAGCCGTCGGGCTTGACCGCTCCCTCTACCCCCTGTTGAGTCTCGATGTACGCGACGCCTTCCCGTCCGAAGGCGTCCAGGGTGCGCACCAGAACGTCGCAAATCAGATAGGGATTTTGCAGCAGGTCGTTGATGCGGCTCCAAATGGCCTCGAAGAACTCGTTGCGGCCTTCGTAGCTCTGATCGAGCCGCATACTGTCGAGCCAGGCTTGTTTCTCGCGCGCATCCAGATCCCGCAGCCGCTTGAACTCTGATTTACCGCAGGCATCGAGCGCCTCGAACTTGCTGGCTTGAATATCCTTGAAGAGCAGCAGTGCCTTCGAGGAGCCGAACTCGTCGTGGCCGTACGGGGCGCAGTTCATGATGCGCACCCGGGTGTAATAGACGTAGCCGCGTTGTTCCGCGGCCGTCGCGGCGTCCCAGAACCACTCCGATCGAACGGCGCCGCCCAAATGGTTGTGCAGATCGCCGCCCTTCGGCATGGCATACAGAAATCGATAGAGCTGCGCGGGGGTTGCGGTGGCTTTGACTTCCTCGAACCAGCGCTCGGCAGCTTTGCCCGAGTGCATACCGCCGAGATATAGGCTGAGCACGAGGGCGGCAATGCGCCCGGGCGTTGCGGATCTCATTTCGACCCCTCGAAGTGCAGCAAAAAATCTTGGAACACGCGGGCGGCAATATCGGCATCGGCCGCGCTCAGCGCCTCGTCGGGGTGATGACTGATGCCGCCGTTGCCGCAGCGTACGAACAGCATGCCGACTTGAGTGAGGCTCGCCATCATCATGGCGTCGTGGCCCGCGCCGCTCGGCAAGCGCAATGCGGGACGGCCCGTGATGCGCCCGACGCTCGCCGCCCAGGCATCCTGCAAGCCTTTCGCGCACGGCACGCTGTCGGCTTGCAGGAGGCGACGCTGCTCGACCTTGACGCGGCGTCGCGCGGCAATCTCGCCGATGGCGGTGCCGATACCCGCTGCCGCGGCGTCGCGCAGCGAGTCGCTTGCGGAGCGGATGTCGATGGTGAACTCGCATCGACCGGGGATCACATTGACGGCGCCGCCCGGTACGTCGAGCTTGCCCACGGTGCCGACGAGACCCGGCTGCTCGCGGCAGCGCGACTCCACGGCGAGCACCATTTCGGCGGCGGCGGCGGCGGCGTCCCGGCGCAACCTCATCGGCACCGTTCCCGCGTGCCCCGACAAACCCTCGACGGTTACCGCACTGCGAACGCTGCCCGTGATCTCCGTGACCACTCCCACCGGCAGCCCCGATTCGAGCAGCACCGGCCCTTGCTCGATATGAACCTCGACGAAACACGCCACCTGCGAAGGATCGCGTGCAATGGCGGGGATGGCCGCGACGTCATGGCCGGCGGCGCGAAGCACCTCCGACAGTGTAGAGCCGCCGGCATCGACACTCTCGAGGTCGCGAAGGTCGAAGCGCCCGGCGGCGGCGCGGCTGCCGAAGAAGGTGGATTTGAAGCGCACCCCTTCTTCCTCGGCGAATGCGATGATCTCGAGCGGATAGGCCAGCTTCGTTCCGCCGCGGCGCAGTGAGCCCGCCACGGCAATGGGCAAAAGAATGCCGAGCCGTCCATCGTATTTGCCCGCGTTGATGACAGTGTCATAGTGCGAGCCCGTGAGGACACGCTTCGGGTTGGGTCCGCCTGCCAGGACACCCACGACGTTGCCGACGGCATCGATGTGGGTGGCGAGCCCCGCGGCCAACATGAAATCGCGAATTCGGGCGGCAGTGGCCCGATGAGCGGGCGTGAGGTACGAGCAGGTCAGCGCTTTGCTGTCTTCGCTCAAGGACGCCAGCTCCTCGGTCATCGCGATGATCGCATCGCCCAGCGGCTCCTGCACCAAGTCCGCCAGACGAAAGTAGGCGATGCGGGCTATCTCCCGTAGCGCGACGCCGCGTTCTTCGAGCACGTCGTGGCCCACACGCTCCGCCAAAGTCGCGATCACACTATCGGGCGTATGCCCTTTGACCGCGAGCACGAAGGGGAAGCCGAAGCGGTGAGTGTATTCCGCGTTCAATGACGAAAGGCGCGTCAACTGCGATTGCGTCAACGCCGATAGGCCCGCACCCTTCTGCTCGCTCGTCGACGCCGGCGTCACGTCGCCTCGCAGTGCGGCGCGTCCGGCGAGCTCCGGATGGGCCCGAATCAAAGCGAGCTGCAGCGCCTCCTCGGCCGCAAGGACCGCCCCGGACATGGCCTGATGCAAGGCAATGACGCCGGCGAAGGGACGCAACGCGGCGACGCGCTCGGGAACCCAGGGAGAATGCTCGAATATCGAGCTGAGGGCGGCGACGAATTCCTGCGTGGAAATCGAATTGAGGCTCTCGAGGGTGATCACGGCGAGGCGGGCTCGACCGCGCCGTGATCCGGCAGGACCGGATGCGCGGCGATCCAATGCCGGGCAATATCGACGCGCCGGCAGATCCATACGTGCTGGTGCGCGAGGACATAATCGAGGAAGCGCTCCAGCGCCGCCGTGCGGCCCGGCCGCCCGCAGAGCCGGGCATGCAGGCCGATCGACAGCATCTTAGGCGAGTCGAGGCCGCCCGGATCCCCCTCGCGATACAAGATGTCGAACGAGTCCTTGAGATAATCGAAGAACTGGGTACCGGAGTTGAAGCCTTGTGTGGTCGCGAACCGCATGTCGTTGGTGTCCAGCGCGTAGGGCACGACGAGGTGCGGCCTATCGGCGACGCGAGTCCAATAAGGCAAATCGTCCGCATAGGAATCGGAATCGTAAAGAAAGCCGCCCTGCTCGACGACCAGCCGGCGCGTATTGGGACTGTCGCGTCCCGTATACCAACCGAGCGGCGCCGCGCCGGTGAGCTCTTTCAGGATGTCCACGGCCTCGGCGATGTGGGCGCGCTCGGTGTTCTCGTCGATCTGCTGATAGCTGATCCAGCGCAATCCGTGTGCCGCGATCTCCGCGCCGAGCTCGCGATAAGCGGCCACGGCTTCCGGGTATCGCTGCAGCGCCCGCGCCACGGCAAACACGGTCAGAGCTAACCGTCGCTCCTCGAAGGCGCGCAGCACCCGCCACAGACCGGCGCGGGATCCGTACTCGAATAAGGACTCCACGCTCATGTGGCGCATCGGAAAGGCCGTGGCGCCGATGATCTCCGACAGGAATATTTCGGACGCCGGGTCGCCGTCCAGTACGCAGCTCTCGCCTCCTTCCTCGTGATTGAGGACGAACTGCAACGCGATTCGGGCGCCGTTGGGCCACCGTGGATGCGGCGCTTTACGGCCGTAGCCACGCAGATCGCGAGGGTAGGCACGTGGATCGCGGGTCATTGCCGGGCGCCGAACACGGTCTTAAGGTCAATGCCGCTCTCGCTGCGCTCCTCGAGCATGAGGTCCGCGAAAACATGATCCAGATGCTGGACCATCAGCTTGATGGCGGAGCGTTCGCGCCGTTCGAGCGCTGCCGTGAGCTCGCGGTGCGCATCCGGCGGGCAGGGCGATGCGCCGGGGGACTGATACACCGCAATGATGAGCGACGATCGGGAGACCAGGTCGCGCAGCACTTCGAGCAGGATGTTGTTGTCCGCAGCCTCGGCCAGCAATAGATGATACTCGCCCGAGAGCTTCAGAATGGCGCGCCGATCATTGGTGCGCCAGGCGTCCTGTTCGCGGACGACGTGCTTTTGCAGGCGCTTGATATCCTTGCGCGTTGCCGATTTGATGACGGTCTCCACGATGCCTGCCTCGATGAGCCGGCGCGCGGCGAAGACCTCGCGGGCCTCACGCACCGACGGTTTGGACACCATGGCGCCGCGATTGCGCATCAGCGTCACCACTCGCTCGTGGGCCAGCCGCTGCAGAACCTGGCGCACTCGCGTTCGCCCGACGCCGAATATCTCGCAGAGCTCGCTTTCCACCAGGCGTGTCTCGGGCGGCAGGCTGTGATCCACGATGGCGCTCCAGATTTGTTCGTGTACTTGCGCCGTGTCGATGCCGTCTTTCGCCGCACGCGAAGCGCGTAGGCCGGGGGGGCTGCTCGCCACGGGCTTGCGCCTTTCCGAGAGGTCATGCGGGCTCATGTCGAGCTCGATTCAGTGTGGTGCGCCATGCCCTATCCAATCGAGCAGCCGGCCACGCTCGGATTCGGTCATGCCGGTGAGATTTCCGATCGGCATGGCCCCCGTTTGTACCTGCGGTCCTATCACCGAGACGTGGGTGAGAATGCCTTCGGGAGTATCGAGCATCAAACCCTTGGGCGCGGTCGAAAATCCCGGCTCGGTCGGCGCCGTCGCGTGGCAAGGCACGCAACGCTCGGCGACGATGTGTTGCACGGCGGAGAACTCCGCCGCGGGCGTAGACGCCGCGGCTACGCCATCCGGCGCCGCCGGCGGCGCCAGGGCGGCGGCCGCGAGACCAATAATGAGCACGCCAAGCAGCGCCGGCCAGGGCGAGGTCTTGCCGCCACGCAGATGGCGCTTGTGGCGATCCACGAAGTACGCGCGAATCAGTACACCGGCGCCGCTGATCGCGATCAGCACCAGCCAGTTGTGGTGCGCCCCGAAGGTCAGGGCATAGTGGTTGCTGATCATGGTGAAGAGCACTGGCAGCGTGAAATAGGTGTTATGCACCGAGCGGATCTTCCCGCGCAGACCGGCCTGGCCGTCCGGCTCACGGCCTTCTTGCTTGGCTCGCACCATTTCCCGCTGCCCCGGAATGATCACGAAGAAGACATTGGCCACCATGATGGTCCCGAGCATCGCGCCGAATTGAATGAAAGCGCCGCGCCCGCTGAAGAAGTGGCACAGCCCGTACGCCGCGGCGCATGACAGAATCGCAATGACGGCGGCGAGCCATGCCGGGCGCCGCACCAGCGGGCTGCGGCACAGCGTGTCGTATACCAGCCAGCCGCCGACGATGAAGCCGATGCCGATGGCGATGGACTCGGGCTTGCTCAATGCGGCCACACGAGGGTCGATGAGATAGATCTCGGCTTGGCCGTAGTAGAGTAGGCACATCAGGAACATGCCGGACAGGAACGTCGAATAGGCTTCCCAATAGAACCAATGCAGGGATGGGGGCAAGACTTGCGGAGCTACTCGATATTTTTGTGAGTTATAGAACCCGCCGCCATGCACGGCCCACAGCTCGCCGCCGACTCCCTTGCGAACGAGCACCTCATCCGTCGCAGGCAACAAGTGATCGTCGAGCCAGACGAAATAGAAAGATGCGCCGATCCAGGCAATGCCCGTGATGAGGTGTACCCAACGGCCGAGCAACCCCAGGAATTCGATCGAGAAGGCGCTCATGAATTCAGCGGGCGCATTTAAGGTCGGAGAGCGACATCGAAGTCAACTTCCTCGGTAAGTGGAGTAGCTCCACGGAGACACCAGCAGCGGCACGTGATAATCCCGGTGCGGATCGGCGAGGCCGAAGGCGATCACGACCTCGTCGAGAAAGGGCGGCTCCGGGAGCTCGTGTCCGAGCGCGCGGAAGTACGCGGCTACATGAAACGTGAGCGTGTAGCGGCCGATTCGGAAGGCTGATCCCTCGAGGAGGGGCGCTGCGCTGCGCCCGTCGGCATTGGTTTGCGCAGTGATAATCGGCGGCAGATCGACGACGGCACCCGAAGTCGCGTCAGCGGCGCGCAATTCGATACGCATGCCGGCCGCCGGAATGCCCGCCGCTACGTTCAGAACATGTGTGGTCAGCTTACCCATGACACCCCACGCCGCGCGTCCATTACAGCACGTCCCCCGCAAGTTTTGTACACAATGCCTCGCACCGATCGTGTGCACTGGCGATGGGAAAGCGCCCCAAGAAAGTGCCGGGACCGGCGACGTACCGCGCGACCGGTTCTCACGGCTGCGCGTGCGTGTGCGGCAGCGTTACATGCGGAGGGAGCCGACGATAAGGCTTGTTTGCGGCGCGCATGTATCGTAGAACCGAAGATATCAAAGAATTAAGGGATGACAATGCTCAATCGCTTCTTTGGTCTCGACATGCACGGCACCACGGTTCGCACGGAACTACTCGCCGGCTTCACGACCTTCCTGACGATGGCGTATATCGTCGTCGTCAATCCGGTCATCCTCGGTGCGGCCGGCATGCCCGTGGCCGGAGTCGCCGCAGCGACCTGCTTTGCCGCGGCGTTCGGCAGCATTCTCATGGGACTCGTGTCGAACTATCCCCTGGCGCTCGCGCCGGGAATGGGGCTGAATGCGTATTTCACCTACACAGTGGTCAAGGCCATGGGCCTGGCTTGGCAGACCGCGCTCGGCTGCGTGTTTCTATCGGGCGCCGCATTTCTCATTCTGACCCTATGCGGAGTCCGCCAGTTGATCATGAATGCCGTGCCGCGTGCGCTGTTCGCCGCGGTTGCGGGCGGGGTCGGATTGTTCATCGCCTTCATCGGCTTGGTCGATGCCGGCGTGATCGTCGCGAAGCCCGGCACGCTGGTCGGTCTCGGCAATCTCACCACCGCAACTCCGGCACTCTCGCTCCTCGGACTGCTGGTGATTGCATCGCTCCAAGCATGGCGCGTCAAGGGCGCCATGCTGGTCGGCATTCTCGTGACGGCAGCCATCGGTTGGGCGATGGGCATGGCCCACCTCGCGCCCGGCGTCTACAAACTTGCTGATCTGTCGGCCGCGGCCTTGAAGCTCGATATACCGGCCGCCCTGAATCTCAAGGGCGGCATTGGCCTATCGCTGCTCGAGATCATTCTCGTATTTCTGCTGGTCGATCTATTCGACAATGTCGGCACGCTGGTCGCCGTGACCAAAAGAGCGGGACTTACGGCGCCCGATGGCTCGATACCGCGGTTGAACCGCATTCTGATCGTGGATTCGCTGGCCATGATGGTGGGCGCCGCGTCCGGCACGAGTCCGGTGTCGAGTTACATCGAAAGCGCCGCGGGGGTCGCTGTGGGTGGACGCACCGGTCTCACCAGTGTCGTCGTTGGAATACTGTTTCTCTGCACCTTGTTCTTCGCGCCGCTGGTGCAGGCGATCCCGACCGCGGCCACCGCACCGGCCCTGATTCTGGTCGGGGGCATGATGATGGGCGCGCTCGCAGAAGTGGATTGGGTCGATCCACTCGAGGCCATTCCGGCGTTCCTCACCGTCATCATGATCCCATTGAGCTTCTCGATCGCGAACGGCCTCGCGTTCGGCATCACCAGCCATGCGATCCTCAAGCTGGTGCGCGGTAAGGCGACCCGGAGCGATTGGCTCGTGTACGTTCTTTCGGCGCTGTTCATCGCGCGCTTCATCTATATGACTTGAGCGCGCGCGTCGTCCAGACCGGCCCCTTGCTCAGAACTTTCCGGTCAAGGTGAGATCGAAGCTGCGCGGCGGCTGCCGTGTGATGAAGTCATTGCCGTAGAAGGGGTTGTCGTTCAGCCAGTTAACCCGGTTGGCGACGTTGTACACCATCAGCCTTGCGGTGTAATGCTGCAGAAAGTTGTAAAAGACCCCGGTGTTCACCGTGTACTGCCACGGAATGGTCGGCGGATTGTAGTACCCGGTTTTCAGGACGGACGCCGGGATGGCGTTATTGATTGGTTGGGAGTAGGTCCCATACCCGAAATCGGTGTTGAGGTTGGCTTCGAGCGCGGCGATGTTCACGTAGCCGGCCTGCGTGGTCTGGACGGGCCCAGTCACCTGCAGGTTGGCCTGGAACCCGAGGCCGCTGTCCAGCTTGTAGTTGACCAGGAAGTTGATCAGGTGATTGGGCACACCCGGATCTTGGAAGTCCTGGTTGGGTCGGAATCCGCAACTTCCGCTAAGACACCCCAGCGTCGTGCCGGCGCCATCGATGTTGAAGCCCGGCTGCGCCGGGAAGTTATAGAACGTGGCCGGCGTATCCAGCCTGGTGTGCAGGTAAGAGTAGCTGGCAGTGGCGAAGAAATGCGGGCTGGGCTGGTAGTTGAGCTCGAATTCTGCGCCGGTGATGTGGGCGTACGATTCATCGTAGATGCTGGGGCCGGTGGATTCCTCGCGGTTCTGCTTGAAGCCTGCGATGGAAATGAACAGCGCCTTGCCCAAGAGGTCGAACTTCACGCCCGCCTCCTCCAATAGCGTGCCCTGGCGCAGCTGAGTGACCGGCGCGACGTTCAGGGCGCCGACCGCTCCGTCGTTGGCTTCGGCATAGACGTACTGCGCCTTGTTGTACGTAAGGTAGGCCGACATCCAATCGGTCGGACTGTAGACCAGGCTGATGTTCCCGTTATACAGGCCGTACCACCCGGTGTGCTGCGACTCCGGAGGGGTGACGGTGTAGCCGTTGACATTTCCGGGCGATGCGTAGGGAGCCGCCGAGGCCGAGTACAAGGGGTCCGAATCGTTCAGCTGAACCACATCGCCGCGCAGTCCGTATAGCACGCTCCACTGCGGCGAGAACGTCAGGCGGTGCTCGAGGAAGACCGCGGCGTCCTGGAGGTTGGAATCGATGGTGGCGTTCGGATACAGAATCGCGCCGAAGGACGTACCTTCACCGGGGAAACCGTACTGGACGTGGCCGAAGGCCCCCGTGTAGGGGAATGCGCCGCCGATGATCTGCGCCGAGGCAGGGAACACCCAGGTGCTCGGGCTCTTCGATAGGTCGAACACGCTCACCGGCTCATTGTTGTAGTTCTGGATGTCGAGCACGTGCGCATAACGGTAGGTGAAGCCGGCGTCGAGTTCATTGCGAACCGGGCCGAGCGGAAATTTGAGCTTGAAGTCGGTCTTGTTCTCGAAGGTATAGCTGCCCTTGGCCGTGTCCGCGTAGTAGTCCATGGTCTGGTTGTAGCGGTTGACGTAATCGTAGAACGTGTTGTTCGCGATTGAGAAGTTATCACTCAGCGAGAGGGTCTGAATGATCTGCAGCATGCCGTGCAGCGCGTGCGCGCCCGTGCCGCCCGGCTCGTCGATGATGGTGCGGGGGTTGAGCACGGTGGAACCGGTCGGATCCACCTCCGTACCGAAGCCGACGACACTGCTGAGCGGCGGAGCGCCGGTGAGGTAAGCGCTGTTGTCGATGAGGCCCTGGTTCACACGGTTTATGCCGTCGTTCTCCCGGTAGCGCGAATCGGTTATGTCGCCGTTGATCGAGATCTTGTAGTTGGAGGTCACGTCGGCTACCAGAGCGGCATACAGCGACTGCTGGTGGAAATACATGTCGTAGTAATAGCTGTTGCTATCGTTGCTGGTGAAGCTCACGCGCCCTGCCACATTCTCGATCAGCGGACCACCCAAATCGAGGCTCAAGATGCGCTTCTGATGAGTGTCGGCCTCGAGCGAGGCGGTGGTCGCGAACGTTGTCATCGACGGCATCTTGGTGGCGATATCAATGGAGCCGCCCACCCCCGGCCCTGCTCCGCCCTGGACGCTGGCAGGACCCTTGATGATGTCGATGGAATCCACCTGGTTGAAGCTGATCGGGGCGCCGTAGCCGTTGAGCGTGAAGCTGTCGCGCATCCCGTTGTAGAACATGTCGGCATACTGACCACGGATGCGGGGCACGTTCGGCTCGCCGAACGAAGCGTCCGAATAGGCGCTCGAGGTGAGCGAGGAGAATCCACCGGGGTTCTGCACGTCGAGAGCATCGAGCTGCGCTTTGGACAACACGGTATTGTTGCGCGGGGTATCCATCACTCCGAGATCGAGCCCGTAGGCCGAGTTAGAGGTGACCGTGGTGGGCATGATCAGGTCGCCGCGCTTGATGCCATGCACGACAATCTCATCGAGATTGTCGGAAGAACCCGCCGGCGCCGTCACTGGATTCGTGGTGTCGCCGGTTTTCTGGGCATTGGCGGAGTGGTAGGCGGCGACGAGCGAGCACGACGCCAGACCCAAACCACGGATCCATGATTTCATTGCTTCATCCCTCATTGTTTTGCATCCCCTGCTTTTATTCTGGCATCGGCAGGCGGATCCTGCGCGCGCCATGCAACCTCTCTGCAAGAATCGTGCGCAGTCGCGTCGAGCAGTCAACGAATGGGGTAGGCCTGTCTTACATGCGCGGCAAGAGGCGCGCTGCACCGCCTAACTGTCTAATATGATGGAGAAAAATTCCGCCTTAAGGGCGGTCGAGGGCGGGGGGCTTGCGTAGGCCGGCGCGGATTGCTAACCCACGTGCGCATGCACCAATTGTGTACACAAGGTGCTCCATGTTTGTACACAGAATCTGTTGGAGGCGCGCAGCGAAGACCCGGCGTCGAATCGACTGGGTCCGACGGCGTGAGGCCCCGCGGTGGTCAGCTCTTCTGCGCGATAATGCGAATCATGCCCGCGAGCCCCGGTTCCCTGCGCGCGGAAAATCCCCGGTCGCGAAGTGACGCCGATATCCATTGCGGATCCAGCCTGAGCTTTCGGTACGTGCTCACTTTCAGCCGCCACTCGTCGCCCTCCCGCTCATGAAGCAGGTCATGGACATCGACATGATCGGCGGCGTATTCCAGAAAGCAGGTAAGAATCCGGTCGGCGTCGCTTTTGACAGGAATGAACCGCCCATTGCCGGCCAGGGCCTGTGTGTAGTCGCGGAAAGTGGCGACGAACGTGCCGCCCGGGCGCAAGGATTCAGCGGCAAGCGTCAGCAGTCGCGAGACGGCGTCTCGATCCGGTAGATGCGTCAATGTGTCGCCCATGCACAGGATGATGTCGGCCGGGCGATCCAGATATATCTGAAAAGCCAACAAATCGTCCTCGAGGGCCGTGATGGGCAGTGTCCCTGCTCGTGCTTTCAGTTGTTCCAGCAAGTAACTCGAAGAATCGAGGGCGAGCATCGCACAGCCGCGCCGAGCGAGCGGAATGCTGTGCATGCCGAAGCCGCACCCCAGATCGACCGCGCGGCTGCCTTTCGATAGATCCGGGAAGATGGCGCCGATCTCCGTTTCGCCGCGTGCTATGGCGGCGTCGAAGCCCCCGGACATCCACAGGTATACCGGTGCGAGATGCGAGCGGTAATGATCGGCGACGCTGGCCATTTGCCGATCATAGCGTTTAGACCGTATTGTTTGGACATGCGCCGGCCGCGCCTATGCCGGCCGCGCCTATGCCGGCCGCGCCTATGCCGGCCGCGCCTACGCCCGCCGCGCCTGTGGCTGGTCGCGCTACCGCGATACGATTTCCGGCTGCTAGCGTTTCGGCGTCGAGTCGCCGTGCGGGGTCGGCGCGGACATCAGCTCGACGAACATCTTGGTGAAGCGCGGCAAGTCGAGATCCAGCTGCGCGTGCACGAGATGCACGTCGACGGCCGGTTTCATCGCCTCCTTCCAGGTCAGTGTTTCGCCGTAGGTGGGCCCGTGGCCCACGTCGACATCCATATAAACGTCGTCTCGCCGAGTAATGATGGTCGGGTCGAGCCAAGCGCAGGCGGCGAGCTCGTCCCACAAGTAGTAGCGCTCCTGCGAGTACTTGGCGATGTACTGTGCCGCAGGATTGGGCGATTTCGCGATCGCGTCGACCATTGCTTGCGTGAACATCGCCTTGATCGAGACGTCCACGGTGGTCAAGTCGATGCGGGGCCAGTGGGCACGCAACGTCATTCTGGCCGCCTCCGGATCGAACCAGAAATTGAACTCGTGGCGCGGGCTCGTCGAGAATTCCGGGTCATCGGTGTGTGGATTGAGGCTGCCGCCCATGATCACGAGGCCCTGGGACAATTCGGCGAATTGAGGGTCGAGCGCAACGGCAAGGGCAATATCGGTGAGCGGTCCGGCCGCGTAGATGGTTACCTGGCGTGGGTGCGACCGGACTTGCCGGATCAGGAAATGGGCTGCGTCTTCGGCGATGGGCCTGGTATGGGGCTCGCCCTCGGCGAGGGGTGGAGTGTCCCAGGGGCCGAGCGGCGCTGCCGGTGCGGGTGGCTCGATCAATCCCGGCGTGGCCGGCAGCGTGCTCAATTTCTGGCCCCAGGCCCCCAACCAAGCGACCTGACCGATCAACGGCGCCATCAGGCGTGTTTCCTCCTGCGTTCGAATCAAGGGAAATACCGCCCCGGGCGACACAGGCACGTCGGTCCGGCCAATCAGCTCCAGCATTCGCAGCGCGTGGCGCGCCTCGTCATCCCGCCAGGCATTGCCGGTTACGACCGTGATTCCGAGTACTTCGACCTGCGGCGATTGCAGCAGCGCCAGCATCGACATGATGTTCGAGCCTCCCGGCCCGGAAGTGTCCTGATCGATGACGACCAGGCGCTTTTGTGCGAGCGCGGTCACGGGGGCGGCCAGCGCGATGGGAATCAGCAGGATAACCCCGATGAGAGTGCGGTTCATGGCTTCTCGAAGAAATCCGCTCCCACCGGCTTATGCTCGAGGATCTCATCGCGGGTCAGCCCGATGAGCTCGTGCGGAAATACCAGCCATTTGTCGGTGTCGAGGACGTAATAATCCGGCACGAGCGCACTGCGATTGCGCGTGGACTTGTAGTACACCGTGGCGATCCGCCACTTCATCGGCCAATTTCTCCGGCAACGCTGCTTCAGCTCCATGACCACAGCCTCCACACTGCGGCCCGAGTCGAACACATCGTCGACCAGAAGGAGTTCATCCTCGGCTGATAGGCGCGAGACGAGATAATCGACGGCGTGAACACGAACGGTCTTGTTCTGCTGATCGATGCCGGTATAAGAAGACGTGCGAATCGCGATGTGATCGGCGTATATGGAGTGGTATTCGAGCACTTCCTGCACGGCGATCCCGATAGGCGCTCCGCCTCGCCACATGGCGACCAGGAACGTGGGTCGAAATCCGCTTTTCACGACGAGTCTGGCGAGCTCCATCGAGTCCCGGAGCAGGGAGTTGGCGGAAATGAAGAGCTTGTCCACGGGAGGCCAAGCTTACTGTAACTCGGGCTCTTCGCGAACTTTTCGAGCTGATGCCGGAAAGCCGGAAGCGGCTTGCGCCGGGGCCGGCTCCAGTGTCGATCGGAGCGCGGCGCAAGGAGCCTCGACCATTCACCTCGCCTGGAGGACAATGTTGAGCGAAGCCAGACTCGCAACGTGCCGGTTGATGCGGATGAATAGATAGCCGATACGGAGCCGATGATGCGAACTCGGAAGGTGTTCACGGGCCGGACGATCCCGCGGATCAGCGACAGATGCCGGTGAGTCCATGGCAGCGTATTCTGCGGATTGCTTCACGAGCGCTGATTACGCTGATCGTCGGGATCGCCGCAACCTGGAGCGTCCTCGCACTGTGGTATCAAATGCCCGGTGGCCGCGCGCTGAAGATACTCGGAGTCATCTTGTGGGTAGCGTTGAGCTCCGCCGTGCTGATCGCGCTGTGGACCCGACGTATCGCACGAGGTCTATTGGGATTCGCCGCCGCCTTCGTCATTTTACTTGTCTGGTGGCATCGGATCCCGCCGTCGAACGATCATGTCTGGGCCGACGACGTCGCCCAAATGACATCCGGCACCGTTGACGGCCCGAGCGTGACGTTGCGCAATGTGCGCAATTTCGATTGGCGCAGCGACAATGACTACACGCAGCGCTGGGAAAC
>Ga0182030_10003965_pt1 | contig 31565 bp, 28 predicted proteins | sample 812S3MmetaG_FD_121299 | JGI IMG/M metagenome (GOLD analysis project Ga0182030, IMG submission 121299) | Permafrost microbial communities from Stordalen Mire, Sweden - 812S3M metaG (Illumina Assembly) | ecosystem: Environmental > Terrestrial > Soil > Wetlands > Permafrost | place: Sweden...
CAAACAGCTTGAGGTGGAAGGCGCACTCAACGTATTTTAATTTCCCCCCCCGGTCTTGATCGCCCGTAGGCATTGGCTCTTTTTTTTTTTTTTGAGCCCATGCCTCCATCTACGAGATGGATATTTCAGTAATGAAGGAGTATTGCGGACATTTTGGCGTTTGGTTCCGCGACTTTTGAGATTTTTGAGAAGGGCTTTGGGCCTCTTCATGAGGCAGGATCTCCTTTTTGACCATGCATACCTCACGCCCACTTCGGTGGATACCTCGTTCCTTTGATCTCGATTTTTGCTAGCATTACCTGTCTTTCTACTTAGTATTTAATCATTTTAGTCTATCAAATACTGTTGATATTAGTAAGAGGGCTTCGTTTTGAGAGAAATGGCTATCCTAAGAAGGCAATTCTCGCCAAACCCACCTTCATTCTCACGGTAGTTGTATTTACAATAGTAAGAAAACCAACCAAATTAATAAAGACAGTATAGGGTAGTCGTAATATAATTTGCTGTGCGCACACCTAATTTTCGTTTGAATGAAGGACTGCGAAGTCAGGCTCTGTGCCCGCTCTAAAAATTTAGTACTGTCTAGCTTTCCAAGAGATGCCATGTTACCTCTAGCATCTTAGAGTTTTACTATTTATTTCTATTATGTATATCTCTATCACACCTTTATTGTCTATTTTAATTTTTTATGTTGATCTAACTCAAGTGGGCAGGTTGTGTGTTAATTTGTTTTGGATCTCGCGATGTATTGTTGAAAGGGGACGGATTCCCATTTAAACCAGAGGGACCAACTATAGACACTTCCAAATTCCTGCTACTGAGATGATTGATCTTAAGTGGAAACACGTTTTGAGTATCATGACAAAGCTTTATTTTACGATTACCGCTTCTTGCTAAACTTCCCTCCCTTAGAGCCAGGTTTCCCACCCTTGATTTTCTTCTTTCCCTTTCCCTTCTCCAACAACGCCCCCTTCCCATCCCTCTCTGCCCTCCCCTTTTTCCACACCTTCCCTTCCGTCCTCGTATCCCTATCATCCAATTTCTTCTTATCCTTATTACTCAATTTCCCCGATTTCTTCTTCAGCACACTCTCAACACCATTTAACTCCGCCCTACCTGTCTTCTTCGCTGCTCTCTTGTCCTGCTCACTTTCAAACCACGTCCTCTTCGGTCTCCCCTTAATCTCATCCTCGTGCACAATAAAGTTCTCTCCCTTCCTAACCTGCATCTCCGCCTGCGCGAGCTGTTTCTCCTCTTTCTCCTCTCTGAGAATCTCTTCGATTTCGTCTTCCATATCCTTGACTTTATTTGCCCAAACATCAGCCTCCGCGGCTTCGATTACTCGACTGACGATTTTAGCTCCTTGGGACTTGCCGCTTTTCACAGCTGCTTTGACGACTTTTCGATCGGGCTCGGCTGCTAAGGTGCACGCACGACCCGTTCGTCCTGCTCTTGCCGTGCGTCCGACTCTGTGGAGGTAAATTTCGTGGGATTGGGGTGCTTCATAGTTGATTACTGTGTCGACGCCTTTGATGTCTAGACCTCGAGATGCGAGATCGGTAGCGAGGAGAAAGGAGGCTTTGCCGTCGCGGAAGGCTTCTACACTTGTAATACGCTATTGAAAGGTCAAAAAGGGATTTAAAGCACTTGTTTAATTGGAAGACTGACCTGTTCTTGGCTCATGCTACCATGTAATTCAGTAGCTTTCAGGCCAGAGAGTCCAAATATTACTCGTGCTCTATGAGCCTCCTTCTTTTGCCTGAAGAAGACGATTACCCGGTCTGTGTATACATTCGCACATAAATAAAGCAGATATCCCATCCGCTTCGTCTCCCTTCCAGGGCGAAGTCGGATGAACTCTTGGATCAATGTTCCAACAGTCTGCTTCTGTGCATCAACAAGTAATCTAACAGGTTTGTTTAGACCAACACGAATCAGATTATCGACGGAGGAGGTCATGGTAGCTGAGAACAACATTGTTTGTCTTGACTTCGGGATCGTCGTCAAGATCTCGTTCAACTCGTCCGCAAATCCAGCCTCTAGCATACGATCAGCTTCATCTAGAACGAGAATTTCTAGTGTGTCCACTGTAAAACTGGCTGAATTGCGCATGTGATCGATGAAACGACCAGGAGTCGCAATAATAACATCTGGGCGTAGCCTCAGCTCTGCTTCCTGTACCTTGAGACTGAGACCTCCGACTGCCAAACAGAATTTTATGTCAGTATGACTTGCAAGCTTCGTAGCGACAGCGTGACATTGGATTGCCAATTCACGAGTGGGCATGAGGATGGCGACTCTGCTGGTTGGTACTTTCTTTGGTCTATAGAGAAGACGCTCAAGCACTGGCACAATGAACGCAGCTGTTTTCCCGGATCCTGTGACAGCCCCACCGACCACGTCCTTTCCGAGGAGAGCTACTGGTATAGTCTTTGCTTGAATTGGGGTAGGTTGGGTAAATCCAACAGCAGCAAGACCTCGAAGGATCGGTCTTGATAGTGACATCCCTTGAAAAGTCGAAGAAATGGCCAGCTTCGCACCCTTGACTGGTTTTTCTTCGGGAGCAAAGAATGCTTCTCTTCGAGCTGCCTCTTCTGAATCCTCATCTTTCTCTCCTTCGTCGGACGAACCCTCGGAAGCTATGTCATCAGGATGAGGAGCTGGCGATGCCACCGAATGGTTATCTGAAATATCCTCGTCGTCTTGTTTGTCATTGTCGGACCCCTTGACCTCATTCTCGTCACCAGATTCCTCTTCATCAGACGCGACGCCCATCCCAAAGCCATCCTCAGCCATAAACTCGTCTCCATCATTTTCAAAGTCGAGCTCCTCCAAGTTTCCCTCCTGAAGCTCCGAATCCTTCTCGGAATCACTGCCAGACTCCTCTTCTACAACCTCAACCTCAGCCTCTGGCTTCGCACCACCATTCTTCTTCTCCCTACGTCTCGCAATAATTTCGTCAATATCCAATCCCTTCTTATCCCCTCCATGCCCATTGAGACCCTTCTTCGCACTCTCAAATCCCCAACCCTCAAACTCCTCTAATCCATTATCGTAATCTGCCTCTAACGCAAACTCGAAATCAGAGTCCATAGCTCCATCATCCTCGTCCTTCGCGCCCCATATTCCCTCATTGTTATTTTCCTCATCCTCTACATTTTCCTTAGCTTTCCTGGCCTTCTTGCTCTTCTTAGAAGAAGCATTCGAAATATCTTCGTTACGCTTGCGTTTCTTGTTCGAGGGAGGAGGGGAAGTTGGTATTTCTTCGTCGCAATTGGGAACTGAGTCATCTTCATAGTCGGATATCGTGAGGATGAAATCATCCTCTGCTTTTCTCTTCGTAGACGGCGCCATAATCATGCACTGGCCCAAATGCTCGCAGTATTTTCTTCGAAGGATATTTTTATTTTTGGAGAGAAAAAGTTAGGCGGTGACTTTTCTGCCTTGCTGATCCATGCACTGTGTTCGCTTAACAAATAGGGGAGGGGGAGGGGCGATGAGCAATTGCACGTTTCGAAATCCGCAATGAAGAATGAACCGGCGACGAGATGCTCTTAGAAATTGTATATATATATTTTTTTGGCTAACTAGAAGGTGCTAGACATGAAACAGATAGAAATCTGTAGCCTCATTATTTGACCTTGTACCAGAACTGATGCTTCCCATAACACTGAAGCACAGGTAGACTTGTCAGTGGGGTCTCTTAACCTGAAGATGAATTGAAAGCGTTTCGAGGCTGAACATTGCGATGATGTTTGAGTGTCCGATGGCTTCGTCTAGAAACCGAAAAAATTACTGGTCTTTGATATGATCATCCTCTCCCTTCGGCACCTGATCAAGGTTCTTGGAATATTCTATTTCCTGAGACTTCTTATATGACGCAGCATCTAATCACCGTAGCAAGGTAAAGCATCCTAAGAATCTTACAACAGTGCTAGCTACAGTTCACGGCCAAAATATCTCACACTGATTCATGTAATCCGAGCCACAGCTTGAACCGGCGTCCTCAGTCGACTCATCATCCTCAACTTAATCATCATCCTCAGCCACATCCTTATCCGTAAGATGTGCTGCCCATCCTAGATAACCCTCTACGTCGGATAGATGCAATCTGCCACGCATATAGATCTCGGCATCTAACTTTAGGTGCCTTCCAGCCATTATGTTCATCCCCATACTTCTTGAATGCTCCTTGTACCATCGTTTGCCAGTTGCCAAATAGACATTTCCTTCACGATGGTTAGATGCATTCTAATTCGGTGTGATCTGGCCGAAAGCCATGGAATCCAGCGAATTACTTTCATAAATCGTATTCCCTCCAGCTCGCAGATTCGGACTCCTGTCCCGCTGATGCGACGATCGTGATCGTTTCGAGATTTTCAATTTAAGGAGCTCGGTGATTCCGCGATAATTGTCCTCGATGTCCCATTTGGTGGCAAAATGAGTTGTCACAAAATCATTATCAAGGGCCAATGCCTCAAGTTTCTGAAAGAGATCGAGGTTGAGCTTCTTGATGAATTGCTCGCAACAACAATCATATGGAGAATTCCAAGGGATATATTCCCTCAAATAAAGTATATCGCTCAAATTGAACGCGAGGACCCAATTGCTCATTTGCGAGTAGAGGCATATATGTCTGCTAATATTTTTGTCTTCGTTCCAGATTGACTCCAAGTACGGCATTCCTTTGACTAGGAACAGCCACGTATGTGGTTGCTCTGATGCATGATTGGCATGAGGTGCGACCCAGGACGAGAGAAAGTGATAATTGGAAAGTGATAATTGGAAACTGGAGCTCTTTCGGAAGCTTGTCGAAGAGAGGGGGTTAAGCTTTGTCGTTGCAAATGAATTAAGGTGACGATGGTAATGACTCTCTGAGGAGAAAAATAAATAAAGAGAAACAAAATGCAAAAAGGGGGTTTGTCGAAGGGCTTTCAATTGTCACTTTGCGGTGCTGGAGAAATAGTTCTGATGTCTCGACGTGCAAAAGTGGTTAGAAAGAACGCGCCTTTTGTTTATATGCACCTCCTTTCAAATACTGGTAAAGGTGTGTCGAGTTTTACCATGAGGATACTTGAAATAATAAATTTCCCAAGCATGAATCGTGACTGAAGCACGTTGATTTAGAGAAATACGGCTGATTGTGTAATTTGTACTTGAACATTTAGATATTGAGAGTATTCTCCGACTGGCTTTAAATCACCCCTAGATCAAAGCATACTCCTAATTAATATCTGGTATCTCTGAAACTTCCTCTGAGGCGATTATATTTGAAAGTAGCTGACCTAGCTCGCGTCTATAAATTACCATATGTTTCTATCTCTTCACAAAACAACAACCAACATCAAACATCAACGCAACGACAAACTAGATCGCGAAGGAAATATTACTGAAGAAGTACCTTCTCCTAATCTACGAGTGTTGATTATACTAACTTACTTGCTCCTCAGACCTCGAAAATGTCTCTTACCCAGTCCTTATCGCAACTCACTATTCAGCAGCAAGAGTTCACATTATTCCCAAATCTTCCCGTTGAGCTTAGGCTCAAAATATGGAGGTTTGGCCGTCCTGATCCGCAAGTCATCGTTGTCAAGTATAGCGATTCATTACGGCGCCCTTCCGTGAAGGCCCCATTCATCAATCTCTTGTGGGTTAACCGCGAATCCCGTGAAGAAACCCAGAAAGTTTATAGATCGCTCCTCGTTGGAGAGTCTATGGACGATCGAGTCCACATAGATCCCGAACTCGACACCTGTCTCATAGCCCTTACGGCCTGTCGTTCTCACTGTGCCTGCCTCAATATCCTCAGGGGTATGAGGCCCGCGGCTTCACCCCTGCTCAAGCATCTGGCAATCAACGCGGGTATTTGGATCAATCATAGCAGGGAAGAACTTCGACCACTACTCATGTTTCCCAGTCTGGAGAGGTTTACCATAGTTGTCATCACCTTCCCTGATCTACCGCGGGGCACAACATCATCTAAAGCATCGGACTTGTTGAGTTGGGAGGAGCGCGTTCCCCTCGACTTCAAAGACATTGATAACAAATTAGATGTCTGGCCGCGCCATAAAAGGAGAGATATTGTCCGACAATTGAGAGAGGAGGCAGAGCAGGAGCTGGCAATATTTGCTTCACATCATTGTAACTGGAAGCTCCCAAAGGTAGACGTTCAGCTTATGATGAAGGGTGGAAGACTTCTAAGAGGATTGGAGGAATACTTTGATGACGGAGATATTCCAATCGACTATGATTCCGACGACTCTTTTGACGGATATGAAGGCCAAGTACATTAGGGACTGTTAGATGGGAGCATTGGAATCAAAGTAGTGTGGTTGACATAGTGCCTCAAATCCGATCATCACCTGCTACTCAAGGAAAATATACTTCTACCATGAACCTGTGAGGACTTCAACTTATGTTAAAAGTGGTGAGGCGTAAAAGATCTTCGTACTCGAAAATATCTATCTTCTCTGTTGAAACCAAGAAGTGAAGTCACCTTCACCAAATCAGCCTTGCATCGAGTCGGCACATCGCTAATTTAACGAACCCCTGCATCGAGAAGAACAGTGGCGCCTACCGTAAGCTAACAGGAAGCCAGTACGTCTTTGATAGTTCATTCCATCGAGGTCTCAGCCTTCCGTTTGTCTTGATCACCTTGATATGCCAATCGAATTCGATCCACCATGGCCGCTGTCCGACGAGGCCAAGAGCCCATGAACCTCGACCTACCTAATGGCCAAGCGAATGATCTTCCTCCTATATCTGCCCTCTTCCTCATCTATTTCGATATCAAAGCAGGCTACACCATTGGATGGAAGCGTTCAATACCAGGCATTGAGCTTGAGGGAGTGGTGGAATACAAGAGCTTGCCTTCTGGACTCCATACGGTCGCTGAAGATTTGATCTATTTCGTCCACAATGATCACGCTGGCCTCAGCGCATTTGTCAATGCTCCAGCGGCGGAGGAGTCTAGGAATGCGCGGATGATTGCGGTGGGAGTTATGGTTCCGCTGAGCTATGGGAGACTTGGGAGGGCATGGAAACACGCAGAGAAGCTGAAGGAGATGGCAAGGTACGTGGGACAGGCCGCGTGGCTGTACGGTGGTACTAATTCGATGCAGTGAGCTCATTGTAGATACAACGGAGACGAAAGTCCTCGAAGATTTCTGGGAGGAGCATAGAACTCATGGAAATTCTCCTGCTGGAGAGACCGACTCTCTGCTGGATTCCCCTGCGAGCATAAAATATAAACCTATACGGACGTCACCTGGGAGGACCAAAAGCCACGGGAGAAATCGGTCAGCATCAGATGGGACAGCGCTGTTACCAGCTGGGCACAATCTTTCTGCATACCACCCTGCTTGGAGCTTACCCCATTTACTAGAAACCTTTGGGCCGTTAATCTTCCCCATACATCGTGCGGCGCTGTTACGGAAACGGATATTGATCACAGCACATGCACCCGTTGAAGAGACTTGTAATTTTGGTATGTCTCAAGTCCGTGGTTCGAATCCGTGCTAATAGTTTTTACAGTATATGATCTTTCAGTCCTTTCCAATGTACCCCTCGCCGTTCTCGATCTGTTAGCATCAAATGCCCCACCCCAAAGACTTCGACCGTTATTCTCAATCGGAGTACATGATATCCCTCTACTAGAAGAAGACCTACGAGCCTCCAAAGCAGCCGCCACATCACCTGGCTCCGAAGATGAAGCTAGAGACAAAACAGGATGTGGCTGGATAGCCTGCACAACCGATAGCATCCTCGCAATGAAAAGCACTCTCTACGACGTCCTAATCACCATGCCACCCCTATACTCAGAGGATGCCGCCGAGAAAGTGTGGCCTAAAGTCGAATCACCCCAAGGCGTAGAGATGAAAGCTACACAACGAGACCTCCGCCGCTACAAAGCACTCCGTTGGGGTCTATCCCATTCCATCTCTCCTCCATCCACACCTCGGCGTCTCAGCACCTCTTCCTCCCAAGAACCCGAAACTCCCCGCGCCTCGTCCCAATCTTATCCCCGCGATGAACCTATGCTCGACATCCCCGACACAGATCACATAATCGAACCTCTATCCTGGTCTGCCCTCGCTTATTCCGGCTTCATGTGGTGGGCCTCAGCAGGCGAACAGCGACTGCACTCGGAGTCGGAATCCGAAGCCGACGCCTCCCTCTTATCGGGTCTTTCCCTTACCCCCAAAACACCTCCAACCTCCCAATCAATGACGAGCCTAAAAGCCGAAGGAGCAGCAAAGCAAGAAATGGGTATTATAGCCTATTTCCACCGCCTGACGACGCAAATCCTCACAACATTGAGTGATATCGTCGATGTGACAGACTCAGATGACGAGCGAGAGAATGGAGAGTTATTAGACAACGAAGAAGATAGTTTACCAAGCGTTTATGTCAGTAGTGCAGATGTGCTACGGATGGGACTTGATGTCTGGAGCGCGAATGATCATCAGTTCATTGAGGATGTAGCGAGGGATTATTTTGGGCGGCGGGCTACGGTCGAAGGGAGGAGTGTGGATGTGTGCGGGATTCGGATTTGCTAGGTAGCTATATCTTTGGGAGTGTTCAGAGGGTTTGGACAATTTAATGGAGTATGGCGTGTATATATGTGTAACCTTTAGTATTTGCACAAAAGCTTGGGCTGGGTTGAGTTTGATAATTAAATTTAGTTCTTATTCAAGAGTACCTTATCATTGTCTCATAACACATGACATATCTAAATCATCCACGCATCCGAGAATTACTCGGATTTCAGGCGCGGAGATCATCCGTTTTTCCCCCCCGATACAAATCTGAGTCAAATATTTTTGATAACGCAATCTTTTATTCTCTCTCAATCTACCTACGCCAAAAGCGCCTCCAGCTCTGGCCTCCCGATTCCCCAAACCATAAATGTGTATATGACGCCTCCCAATGCTTCCATTTTGTACAAACAACAAAAGACTAACACACCCAAAATCATTCCTCATCCGTATCGGTGTCCGTCTCACTGGTATCCTCAACTTCCTCTTCGGTATTACTCTCCTCATCACTGGAACCCTGGGCTGCTGGTTTTCTCTTTCTTGGTGGTGGCGCACCGCCAGTTTTAAGAGCTTGCATTTGACCTGCGATAGAATCTGGGAGAGTTAGTTTTTTGGTTTAAAGGTTTCTGATCGGGGGACTTACCCTCATCAGGTTCGCTAATATCATCCTCTGCCTCAATCTCGGCGGCTTTGCTGGCTTCCTCGACTACCAACGTGACTTCCATCTTCGTGTCAAATCCAACGTACGAATCGCAGATCAGATGCATAACGAAGGTATAGTGCCCCGCTTGGGGAGGAGCTTGGAACTGAGCCTTTAATGTTTGCATGTTGAAAGTTGGCTTGCCACTCTCATTATAAATAGGCTTGTCGAATGTGGTGAATGTGAAAGGAGGTACAGCAATCTTGCCTTGTTTGCTATCAGTTAGGAAAACGTGCCATCGAGGAGAATAGTCGCGGGCGAAGTAGGGGGCGAATGCGAGAGGTGGCTGGACAGGCTTGTCTTCTGTTGGCTTTTGACCTTTGACGGCCTTCTTTTTCCGGCCAAGGATCGCGTCGAGATCATCCTCATCCGGGTCAACATCCTCCAAGTCGAGCTCGTTGACTTCAGACACATTTGAGCTTCCCGGTGGAATAAAGCGACCTTTTACGACCAAGGAGACCAGGGAACCGGGAGTGATGAATTTCTCGCCCGTGACTTTGAAGAACGCCTTTTCGACTTGTAGACGAGGTAATTGCTTTGCTACTGCCATAGCCGTCTGGTATTGAGACTCAGTCAGTAACCCCTTTCCAACAGTTATCTTGCGGCGGTATGCTTCTGGCAGTCCCATATATTGTTGCAACGTTAGGTGTGTCTTCGAATCTATGCCTTCTACAGCTTTCACTACTGTAGGGTTGAAATGAGGAAGTTGGAGAAGTGGTGACGCTCCCGGAGGCACGGCTTGTATGAGATTTTGAGATGTGAGATATGAGGAGAGGATAGGCGCGGTTGTCCCAAAAGCGAGTGAAATAGCCGTGAATGCAGAATTAAGAGCGTGAGCGATCGGTACAACCTCGATCTTGGATTGGTTCAAAGCGGGATCATCGAGTTCGACACGTCCAAGGTATGCCCAGAGAAGTCCAAGGACTTTTCGTCGAACGCCACCATCCAAATCCTCTAATTTTGTTCGATCTTTGACAGACAGTCCTCCAGCAAAAGTAGTCGCTTCGCCCTCTGCGAGGATTCTCGATTCTAGTTTCCCGAGTCCAGATTCCGCCTTCTCGCCTTTCAAGGTTTGTTGAAATTCAACGCCCGTGCTAACGGCACCAATGATTCCCCCTTCGGTGATGCCCTCCTCATACTCTCGGAAGAGGTTGTTAGCGCTCTCAATTAGAACCTTCTCCTTAGACATGCGTTGTGTGCCATACCACCATGTTCCCACCAAGTATGGTAACAAAACCCCCAATAAGACTCCATAGACCAAAAGAACATATTTTCCGTTTCCCTCAGTGATTATGAACTTTGGCAACGCAATTCCGATGCTAAAACTCTGCTTGCCGTCAGGGTGGCCATACTGGACATAATTATTCCGGATTTCCTCGTCAGTGAGCGCCTTATATGCTTTCGTAAGCTCAACGAAATAATCATTGAGCATCTCCATTGTTTCGTTTTTTGCTGGGTCTGGTCGAATCTTGTCAGGATGAAACTTGAGTGACAGGCGCTTGTAGTGCGATTTGATCTCCTTCTCCGTAGCAGACTATAATACGGTCAGTCGGTGGTTCGAAGAAACGGAGAGAGTGCGCATACATCCTTAATCCCTAATATGTCATATGGGTTCCAAATCTTGGGTATTGTCCGCGCGGTGACCAGAATCAAATATGCCATGAAAGCCATTAACGCCCAACCAGCTATGACCGTAATACCACGCTTCAACTTCCTCTCCTTCCTCTTCTGAGCCTTCCGTTGACCATCAACTAAGTCTGCATGTTCTGGTCTGAAATCTGTCTTTATGCGCGGAGCTGTAGCACCAGGGTCTGAGCTGGGCTTAAGGACAGTGTAGGTCAAAGGAACCGTAATTATTCCCACGACTGTGAGAATGAAGAAAGGGAAGAATTGTCCCTGTTATGCGTCAGTAGATGCTGACGTGCATGGGAAAGGTTTCCATACATTTTCGTCATATGAGTAGTCTGTTCCACTCATCTTGAATGATGATGGTCCTTAAGACCAGTGCCTCTAATTATTGCACGCAAGTACTTGCTCTGAAGAGATGGCTGAATGACTCCTTGAAGGTAAAGTTTGTACAGAAGTGTAGAGAAATAGGAAAGGTGGGAGGATCACAAATAAATAAGAGGACTCCGTGTTCAAGTTGGACCTTTTCGTGGCTGAAAATAATTATGGATTATCTGTCTCTCCAAGCTTCAGTACAGGGATCTACGCCGCTAACTCGTTTAGCCGAATTCGACGTTTTTGTTCAAAATCAGAGACGAGAATTTCGCTGATTGGTTGCAACGAAGAAGTGAAGTGAAATTGATCGAATTTGGGAATGTCGGGATAATTATGTTGCAAATTATATTAAAATTCTCTTTGTTCTATTTTCTCTTTCTCTCTACTATTCTATAAATGTATAAATGCTGCGGACACATTTTGCTCGTCGAGGCTGTGCCGTGAGGCTGAGGCTCGCGAATCCATGGATGCCCGTCTGCAGGTGGTGTTGCTCCAATCACGTGTCCGAGAGCCCAACCTTCGAAATGTGCACATCCCACCTGGCTTCGATCTCTCTACGAACATAAGCAGGGGGTGGGGTATCCCACCCGACCTTCGATCTCTCTCTTCGAAACCTCTTGCTAACGCAGTGCTCGACCGCTGCGCTGCCTCTGGCTTGCTCTAGGTAGCATTAAGGAATACATATATATATTTGAAGCGAGTTCCTAAATAGGAAGGCGGTAGGCAACTTATGTAATATTTCGCACCAATCAAGCATCTTCATTTCGTGACCTCAAATTCATTTGACCTCAAAGACATAGAACGCTTCTCTTTTCGTTCCTCAAATTAAAGGCATAAAGCATCGTTTGTTAGCGTTCTTCAATTTTCAAGCAATGCAAATCAGAAGTATATTACTTCTCAGTTTGATTATTACTAGTAAAACGGAAATGGTTTTTCAACATTTAGCAGACACCTATTGTACTGCTGGAAAACAGCGATAGCCGATGAAGAAAAAGGATGGTAGCAACCAATCTCTGATGGATGCCGCGTGCTGAAGCACTTTTCTAAAGAATCCTCATGATCTTTTGATACAATGAATTGGAAGAAGAGACTCCAGCCTTGAATCTCCTAACGATTCCTGAACCCTCATGATGAATAAAAGAAGTATCCGGACCTTATTCAAGGCCTGAAAAGCCCCGATTCTTATCCGTGAAAGAGTGTTGCCCGCTGGGTCTGGCAGTGAGATCGAGATCCGTTGCTGTGCGTCTTCTGTAAGCATTCTTCAGTGAAAATGGAGAAAGTGGCGGAGAAGCGACATGTTCTGTTGGAGCCTGTGTGCGCTGAGGTTTAGCCCTTGATCCTGTTCCCTCAAGATGGGATCCATTCATGGCTTCTTTGGCTACCCGAAATTGGATTCCTTGGCGAAATATATCTTCAGCTTGATTTCGAAAGGATAAATAAACCGGATCGACCCCTGCTTTTTTTAATATAGCCAACATCTCCTGATGCATTCCTGCGCACAGCCCTCTTCGCATCTGGTTAATCGTGTCCGTTGAGGCCTCACGTATCAATCTATTCGTTAGATCTGAGATCAAGCCCTGATCAACTTGCGTGCGTTCTTGCTCACGGCGCTCCACTTGCTTCTTGTAATATCGCACATCGCGCTCTTCCAGAGGGAGCTCCTTCTTGTATTCAACCCTTAGTAGTTTCCCGAAAACCTGGAGTCCATCCATGGCTTCAAGGACTCGGGTTGCCTCCGTTTCGTTACTGAAGTTGGCAAAAGCCAAACCTCTGAATTTATAAGGATACACTCTATCAAAATGGTAATTCAATGCATGTGGGAGCGGCACGGCTAAATCGCTCATAATTTGTGAAAGTGTTTCTCTGGTGACTTCTGCGTGAATGTTCTTGATGACAATAGCGTTGGTTGGTTGAGAAGACGATTGGGATGGACCATTTTGCGCCCGTTGAGTTTGCGGTGTCCTAGGTTGAGCATACCCAGTATCTCGTGGAGCGAGTAGTTGATTTGGAAAATGCTGATCGCGAGGGATCTCAGGCTCTTCCACTTGCCCCATAGCAGCCGAAAATTTCGTCAAGGAAGGCCATCGGGTCCGACGAGTTTGAAGCGAAAGAGGGTGTGGTGCCCTAGACTCGTGCGCTGATCTCAAAGAAGATGGATCATTGAGAAAGGGCTCCGCCGGAGGATTTCGAACCTGCGGGTGTGGTGTCTGCGGATTTTGCCCTCTGCTACCTAAAGACCGAGCGTCTGCTTGAGGAAAGGATTTGGAGGGACCAACTTGGGTCTGCTGAGGTTCGATTTGAAGCCGTTCGATTCCTCTGAGCGCTTCGTCAAAGTTTATCAAACCTGCCATTGTAGTAGAATCGCAGTATGGACGATGATACGGAGCACTGTTTTGATTAGCTGAATAAAAAAAATAACAATCCGAAGAGCAGTCACACGAACCGACTGTAGGAAACCCCAAACTCGATTTTAATAATGCGGAGGTATACTTAAGAATGTCGGTATCGGTCTCTCTTTGAAAAAGGTCAAGAAAAAGAACGAGTCAAATGACCAAGAGTTGACCTTGAACCATGGTTGAGGCCTTCGCCTGCACCTAGTACCTTCCTGTCGGAAATTGGAACATCACATCATGAATTCTCTTCAGCCCAAACCTTCGTCTTCATCTCGTATGGTCGTACCTTCCTGTTGCAAGCATTACAGCAACAATTACCTCAGCTCAGAACATCTCATATTTTCCTAGTAGAAGCATCGTGATGAATAACCTCAGAAACATTTTATTTTCACAGGACTCTCTTGAGCTATACCATAAGCTATGACTACAGCCACAATAAGTATAGTCCACATGAAGTTTCCGTCGCACTATAGCAAAGTAGCAATCATGACATCGCGAATCGAGATTCTCGAATGTGACAGATCTGAGATAATTGAGATGGTACCATGGTGGGGATGGAGCCAAGCATCAGGCATAACCACTACCCGTTCTTCGCGAACATAAAGCCAACCTTACATCTCTCATCCTTCAGTACTTCCAATAGGACCTCGTCGTCAAGCACTTCTTTGACACGCTCCACCTCTTCGTTCTCAGGATCAGTATCATCTATCTCCTTCCAAAGGATTGATGTGTCTAGATGAGTGTATCGCATCAATGCCTGCATCTTCTTCTTTCCCCTCTTCATGCGGTCCTTGTCCTTAATGTTTTTCTCGGTGGCCTCAACGTTTGCTTTCGTTCCAGGGACCAAGGTAAGAGACGGGTGGAGAGGGAAATCGTCATCGTCATCGTCATCGCTATCATCATCTGCACTGTCTATGACGTCCATCCCTGCTGGACTTGAAGGCGGTTCAGGTATAACACCAAGGCCTTTACAGTCGCAGCCAAGCAGGTCATGAGTTTGGCATCCCACTTTCAGATCCAGCCGAAACAAATCCCGCAGCTCTTCAGGCGTGAAAGTTGCCTCATTCTTTTTCCCATCTACCACACTGTCCGCTAAACCCATTTTGGTGACTTGCCGTTGATATATCTTCTCATCCATACCACCAGCTATCAAAAATCTATAGATCTTTACAGGATGCTTCTGACCATCGCGGTGGATACGTGCCATAGCCTGTAAATCTGTGGACGGATTCCAATCAACATCGAACAACACCAGACGTGAAGCGCCAATCAAATTGATACCCACTCCGCCAGCTTTTGCAGATAGGAGAAAGGCAAAATTCTTGGCTGCTGGGGTCCTATTGAATAGATCGACAAGATCCTGTCGTTTGCCAGTCGGTGTCCTTCCATCAAGGCGTAAAAATGGTAGAGACATCTTCGTAAGGTGTTCTCCGAGAAGATCCAGGGTTGACGTATAGTTGGAGACGATGACTATCTTCTCATTTGTAGTGGTAGAGAGAGTTTTAAGAAGTCGATCCAGCACTCTAAACTTACTGCTCGCCATCAGTGGCCTCTTGTGCAAGAGTTCGGATGGAATAATCTCTAGCAACTGAGCGACATTGGAATTGCTAGGTGCGGCATCTCCCCTTTTGTCTAAGAGGCTAGGGGCGTTACAAACCTTCTTTAGTATCGTAATGAGTTGCAAAGATGCTTCTGTGCTACCCAGAACCTTTCCAAACATAGGAGATTCCAGGACGTGTTGGTAAACTTGAGCTTGTGCTTGGGTTGGCTTGCAGAAGAGCACATACTCTGTCTTTCGCGGCAAATACTTGGACAGAATATCAGCAGTGCGTCGCAAGATGAATTGTTTTGTGATCATTGACAGTTCTTCTTCCCTTGCATTGCCTTTCTCGGTATCTCTTTTTGATGCTCCAGGTTGTCTACTTTTCAAGATGGGCCCTTCAAATTCTTTCTTGAAAGTGTTGTACGTTCCAAGTAAACCGGGATTGATAAAATCTACCATGGTAAAGAATTCTGAAAGGTCATTCTGTAGAGGGGTGCCAGATAGGATGATCCGCCTTTCCGTATTAAGGCTGCGAATGGCCTGGGCTGATTTATTCTGAGCTGTCTTCAGACGATGACCTTCGTCAGCCACGACGATATCGATTCCAAATCCTTTTTTTAGCTCCTCTTGGACCGACCGGAGCTTCTCATATCCAATGATCATCACGCTGTAGCTTCTCCCATGGGTGAAGTCCTTGAGTCTGCCAATCTTCTGCCCATCCGCCACAAAAACGCCGATCCTCTCATTTCCTAGCCATTTATTGAACTCCTTCTTCCAATTAGCGATGAGGCTCACCGGACATACGATCAATGCTTTCTTTATGACCCCTTCGCCTCCATGGATCGGATTCTGTTTCAAGAGGGTCCATAACAATGCAATAGTTTGCAAGGTTTTGCCTAGACCCATCTCATCTGCCAAAAGGGCCCCTTGTCCATTGAAGTCTCTCATGCCCATAACGCACTCATACATGAATTTGACACCCTCACGTTGGTGCTCACGTAAGACCCTTCCTAAAAATGGATCCAATACCACGTCGACGATCTGTTTTCCCTTCGGACAATCCTTTGGCCGTGCCATCACCAAAGCATCTTTAGCATTTGGATCATGTCGTGGCGTGGGGGCTCCGTCTTTGTTTTGAGGCATTATGGTGGTGGAAAGGAGAGGGTTTTTGAAATGAGCTTTCATAGCGTCACCCTTGTGATGATTACCATAGAAGCTTTGGGCCGGAATCTCAAAATCAGACGTTTCTCCATCCTTTCGACTGGACTGGATGGGTTTGCCCTTGAGGCCCAAAGTGATTTTTGGTGCTGGAGCCTTTGGCTTTGGAGAGGTGATGGTTTGGGAGGTTGTCGAAGATGACACACTGCCTTTGAGAAATGGTCGCCCAGCAAGAAAATCGGCTTTTCTTATTACCGAATCGATCTCGACATCTTTGCCCCCAATGCTCAAGGTACTGCCAGGTAAAAGAGGATCTTTGAACATACACCTTCCCATTTCTCGACCCGAAACATCTTGCAGACGTGCATATCCATTGTATACAGACAGCACGCCATCTCCGTCCCAAGTCTTGTGCTTCTTCATTGTGAACTTACGCCTAGGGGAATATTAGCTCTAATGCTGGCACGAGAATGCTTTAGACTTGACATACCATAGTACTATGTAGTAACCCTCAGGAGATTCTGAGTCTGCAGATTTAGGTTCAATCTCTGCGGGATTCTTCACAACTAGGAGCGGTTTCCTTGGAGCAATGGCAGCCGAAGATGCAAGGACAAAGTTTTTGGTCGGGCTTTCGGGGACTGTACGCTCTAACAATTTTCTCTTCTTGTACGGTCGATGCTCGATCACATCATCGGGGTCAGAGTCTGTCAAATCAATCTTCGCTTGCTTCTCGACCTTCTTGAGAAGGGGCGGTCTGAATGGCTTCATCGTGAATGACAACAAAATTGAAGACGCGTCCAAGAAGGACACGCGACTTTAACTTAGTAAAATAACCGAGCACCGAAAAGTTGCAACTTGAAGTCCTCCTTGATACCTTCTTTTTGAAAATACAAAATAAAAAGGTATCAAGATCTGTATAAACTATAAACTCTGGACTTGAATTACCAAACACTTAAACCCATAATACAGTTAAATCTTATTTGCCTATGTTTTGCGGTTAATACTAAAGTTGAGGCAAGCACGGGTCAAAAAAAAGCATCGCGTCACCACGTGATTTTGTATTTGTTTCTTTGCAAAGTGCCAACCTTGGAAGACTCTTAGTCATTATTTTAAGGCTCTGTAGCCTACACACAGCCTTTGTAGGCTAGCTCAAAAAGTGATTGAGTAATTCGCCAGAGACCTTAATTCAGAGATTAAAGGCATATGGATGTGGAGATGAGCTGTTGGGCTCGCTTAAAGGGAATAGTACATAGATGTTTCTAAGTAGTTATGGCTTTACTATATAATGGAAGTCTTGAATATCCATGCCCTATTAGGTTTGGGAACCGATTCCTCACATATTCTAAATAGCTTGTCAAATATAGAAGGCCTGTTCTATTAGGTCGGTAAACGGTTTCCATTGTTTCATTTAGTGAAAAGCATTGGCCGTTTCCCACCCAGAAATAGATTCCACTCTCCAATAATACGGAACAGCTGCCTATAGAAGCCTCCGAACGTTCGTTCTTTCCCTCTCATCCACATCCCCGATCTTCTCAAACACCTCCTCCAAATCGACATGAACCCTCAAGTCCTTCTCACCCATGACCCTCCACGTCCCTTTCAATTCTCCAAACTCCACCAAATCGCCCATTGTCTCAAAGCCCAAAATATACAATTCCTTCACCCAAGGACAAGCCCGAAGAGCTCTATACCACATATCTTTAATCTGTAGGTGAAACTGAGGCGTCTGTAAGCAATATAAAATATAGAGCTTCCAGAGGCCCGGAGAAGATCTTGATGTCGGCGACGAGAGTGCATGCTCAAATGCTGCACGCGCAGAATGGATCGTTCCGTGGCCAATCTCGTAATGTATTGCGAAGAGACGGGATGTCAGGGTGTCATTTTCAGGCGTGAGAACTGTAGAAAGCAGCATATTGCGGACACGGTTATCGATCCGGAGACGAGATTCATTGAAGGTGTATAAGGAGAGGAAGATTGTATTCCGCGGGAAGAGATTCAAAAAATTGCTCAGGTGTTCGCGGAGCAGGGCCGGTCGGAAGGGGCCGGTTCGTGCGTGATGATATAGGAGCCGAGCAGCTGACTGAAGGAAGAGCTCATGAGATGAGGAGGCGAATTTACAGGTTTGGAGGACCTGGGAAAAGCCTGCGAATACGGACAGGGCTGAGGTGATATCGCCTTGGCTGCTGGATTGAGTCTCAACATGAGATCTTGAGGAGAGGTATTCGAGAAGTGCAAGGTATTCGGCGTAGATGATTGCATGACTTATGTCTCCGGACGTGAGCAAATGATCTCGATTTGCAGATAGGTACTGCTTTGCTTTTAGCATAGCTATGGGGCCTATTGTGACTTCATCGCCTGGGTTTCCATCCACCATAGAAATAATTCGGCGTAATGCCGTGTCATTCTCCAAGTCTTCGATTGATGCCCATGTCCAAGATTTCCACAAATAGATTGAGTCTCTGCGATCAGCTTCGGGTAATGACTTGCTCATATTAAGAGCGGTGGAGAAGACGCCACTTGCAAATTCCTTATTAGCTCGGGACCATTCAATCATCCCATAGGCATTGTAGAGTCTGAGATTAGAAGGATAATGTTTAAGGAGAATTTTTGAGATCTTTTTGATGGTTTTTGGTTCATTCCGCCATTCGAAAGCTAGGTAATACTCAGCAAGATGCTGATTAATATTGGCAACTGTGAGTTGCTTGAGGGTTGCTCGTAACCACTGATAGGATATTGGTCCACCGTTCATAGCATAACATTCTTGCCATGATTTGGGCGCCTTGAACCAAGAAGCATTGAACATAGACTCAGGAGAGCCCACAAATTGTGACACCGGTGTGTTGAAGACAGATGATATCTCAATATCTTCACCTTCTTCAAAGCTACCCTCTGTCATTGAATATTGCTTCTTGATGAGCTCAGAGCCACAGTCCAGTATGTTATCGCTGGTCAGCCCGTCATAAGGCCAATGTTCTATCGCCTCCAAGTCTATGAGCTTCATGAGAGGTTGATTACAGAACGATAAATATGCATTTAAAAGAGACAAGCGCAGACTTTCAGAATCTGATGGTATCGAGATCATGAATTCCTCAATGTCCGAGACCATTATAACCCGAAATGGATCGTCTTCTGTAACCTCGTCCATTGTCCTGGCTGGAACGTGTGAAGCATCAGATCTCAGTCTCTCGGCTTTCGCCCAACTTTTGAAAACATTTCTTTGGTCGACAGAGTCATGGACTTCATCAGTCAGTACATCTGGAGGGTCTGAAGATCCCTCATTTGTCAAAAAATAGCTCCATCCGAGAGCATTCTCTTCCCCGATCCGTGGAACTTCGCTTTCCCAGAACTCCTTGAATAAAGCAATCTTTTCTTCGTGTGAGAAATGTCTCGGAGGTGCAAAGAAATTGAATTCGAGCAATCCCTGCCAGATCGCAATAGCCAATTCCGAATATCCAGATTCGCGGATATAAATCGTAAATCTGAGCAAGACCAAGAGCAGTTGCTTGTAGAGAGAGTCCTTGTTTGTTCTAGCAGAGCGAATAGCGGCTAATAGTAAGTCCAACCTCTTGATGAATATGTCACGTACTTCTTCGTACCGGAATTTTGAAAATGTGGTTTGTCTGAAATCCAGGTAGCTTTGCCAAAGGACGAGGCTGCCAATATTTTCCATTGAAATTTTCTCCCACTTATCAGACTGAACTTTAATCTCCCAGATTTTGGAGCCTTCTGTCATCAAGCCCAGCAGTAGTCTTTCTCGATCTGGCAATGACTGACATTTTTCTAATGCTTTTTCATACATATGGATTTTGATATCAGCAGTACTTCTCATCTCGGCGTTTGTGATTCGCCGCCGATCGTGTCCATCTCGTAGCAGACGGTCCTGGTGTTCGATCAAGGCTATCCAGGCATCGACATCGTGAGGAAATTGCTCAACTTTTCGCGAGAGCTTAATTGCCTCACTTCTGACCATCGAATCAAGTCTAAAAGACTGGCCTTGATCAGAATCAGATGACTCGTTCTCCGTGGCATATTGAAAAGTATCATCAGCAGGCTGGTCATTGGCCTTTGCTTTGCCGTGTATAGACCGGTAATGCATTGCTTCTTGATCTGAACCAGTACTGTCATCATGATCATCTCTGTCTCGCTTCCTCCCCCTCCCAGTAGTGAGAGGGATAAAGTCAACCTCGAGGTCCGTAGCTGGCTCAACTAAAAGCTCAGGGCGTATCTTCAACAGCCGAGGTCTCTGACGTTCAACCTTTGAGAAAATATATTTTTCTCTAGAGTTAGATTTCAAGTTTCGCCGACTACTCAAAACGATGCCTTTTTCATCTCCAAAGTCCCTATCAATCTTCGTGTCGATAGATGCGCCTAGTACAGAACCAGCACCAGTCCGATAATAAGGAGGGATGCTGTATCGATGTATACTTCTGTAGACCAGATTTTTTACATCCCCCTTTCGGTCGATAATGAAGAGATCGGATGTCTGAGCCTTCGGTGGGGAAGGCGGGTGTTTGACAATGGGGCCATGGCTTCTTTCCCCACTCCTCGACCTATGCCTTCGGTGGCGGCGCTTCCTATCGTCTCCAGTATCTTGGGGAATCTCCCTTGTGATAATTCCCTTTCGGTCCCTGGTTTCATCAGATGCAGAAGGGACAGGTTGTGAAGGTTTTGGTCTGAAAGATGCAAATTTAGGTACGGTGGTCTTGGACGCAGACATGGCAACAAACCTAGACCTGCAGTTTACTTTGATATATCTGTTCCAGCATCATATATAAGAAATGTGCTTGATGTATGCCTTCGAATATCGAAGTCTGAACGTGGGATGCGATTGAAGTGAAGGAGTCAGCCTCGCGTGGCTGTAGCTCGAGGCTGATCGCCAGGCGGAGGCTAAACTATATTAGGATAGGATTGTGATAAAAAATATAGAAAAGTTATCTTGTAATAGAGAGTCTGCGCCAGACCCAATACGATGGTATTTTTTTCACCAGTCTCCTACATGTGATTTGATTCACAATGGCGTCCAGTTTGGCAAATCAACTGTCCCAAATTGCAGCTAATTCAACGAATTCTTTGAACCTCAAAGCACAAAAGGCTGCACATTCAAAGTCTCTTATATTTGAGCCCAGAATCGCGGCTTCACAAAGTTTCGATACCATTTACACATTATGTCACGAAGGCTTCCAGGAATTATGTCTCCTAGATGGACGATTCCTGGAGTTTCAAAGGACCATTTTCAGCGAACAAAGTCAAGACGAAGACCGGACTATCATGACTGCAGAACAGAATTCGGAGCTTGACAGGCACTTGGAAGCCTTCCTAGGCCTTGTTGGAGGGAGGTTAAGGTTGAACCCGGCAATTAAAGCCATTGAGTGGCTAGTCAGGAGGTTTCGGTACGTTTTTGAGGATTACAGGTTTCGAAGAAACTCCAGCTAATAAGTAATTACAGGATCCATGAGTACAATACATCTTTCGTTTTAACGACATTTCTTCCTTACCATACACTTCCTATTTTCGTCAACCTGATGTCTATACTTCCTACAGACATCCCAGAACACTACAGGTTTCTTCATCCATATATAAGATCCTTGACTCAACCCACGAGACATGCCATAGTCCAAGCTGCGACTGTAAGCGCCCCATTTACCGCAGTTCTCAATGGATACGTACTTCGTATCAGCAAGGTAAGACAGCACTATAATGCTCTTGTGGCGTTTTGGGCTGGGGTTATGACCGAAGCTACGAGTGGCATGCTGGACAAATCTCGGTCTGGCAGGAAAGGTGTACAGCAGCAAAACGAGCAGGACAATATCTTGAGACTTTTGCCAACGCTGAACGAGGGCCTGGCTATGAAAAAGGTTCCTGACCTTCGTATTGGTTGCTACATGCTACTTTCTGTCATGGCTTCGAAGGGAGGATTGGACGACAAGCTACTTACGGCAATGATGGAGGCCGTGGTACTCGGATGGACAACTGAAACCATCCGTCCAGGTCTCGTTTGTCTATCAGTTCTGGCACAGCATAGAACGGCGAAACAGTTCACGAAGCGATTAACTCAAGAGCTTCTGAATGTCCAGGACCTGCCAAGTCTTTTAATTGATCTCGCAAAAGAGCGACAAGTTGATAAATTATCTAGTGGCCTTTGCCTTGCATTAGTGGATCGACTGAGCAAGAGCGGAGATGGCGCTTGCCTTTCCATTGTTGGTCAAGTCGTTGGCAGTAATCTCCTGAGCAATGCCCAAACCACGGTTCTTGTCAAGTCCTTGCTACTTGTAGCTCATCAACTGGAAAAGAACGTAGGCCACCACAGAGATTTGCGATCACCTCTTGCGTCTTCGTTGGTCCAACTTACCCAGCTGCTTGGCCATGTAGGATATATTGTTCGTGGAGTCTTGAAGGATACTGAAATTGATATGGATGAATTGGAGATGAAACTTAATACGGCAATTCGAATGAAAGAGCTGCAATCATCATCACCAGAAGAAGGAGATGTCGAGATGGGAGATGCTCATAGCAGCAGCAGTGTATCTTTTTCTAATCTCTTGCAGCAACTCCCATCGAGAACTGCCAACGAAACCTCATTCTTGTCCCATGACTCCTCGCATATCTACCCAGATCTGTGTCAAGCATTCATTGCGTCCACGGCTAGCGCACAGGATGTTAACTTGTTCGATAAAATACCGATCTTACGGAGGAATTCTACCCCAGAAGACATCTTATATCTAACATTCTATATGAGGCTGTGGTGTGGGCCAAGCCCTGCAATGGCCCGAGTATCCGCCCTTCGGATGGTTATTCGACGCTTATCAGAGAGTAAGGACACGAATGTGGATGTTCAGGCTCTGATTCCTTATGCTATTGCTGCTCTTGGCGATATTTCTGCCAAGGTCCGTCGCGCAGCTGCGGATCTCCTTATCGAAATGGATCAGCACTACCCCGCCAATATTGAATCGAAAAAAAGTGCAAGACAGTTCAAAATGTGGGGATTTGACGGTATTTACGGTAATGATAACCACACCCACACCCAGGGAATTAAATGGCTCTCTTTGGATATTATTGCTCGAATTCTCCGAGAAATTCTGATTCCGGCGTTGGAAGAGTGCGTACTCGATAGCAAGCATGTCGATTCTCTTTTCCAGAGATCACTGAATACACCACACAGCGCAGAGAGCCAAAAGAAGAACGAGATTAAGCGACTGCCGCAAGCTGCTCGGGCGTCGATCTTATCATTCTTGGCCAGTCACATCATTCATACACCCCTTTTCTCGGTGAAGCTGAGATTACTCACAGCTTTGAATCAAGTTCGCAGTATTGGAGGCTCAACGAGGACGAAGGTTTTACTCCCGGTCTTACAACAATGGGCATCGGTCAGTCGTCTCGAAGCATCGAAGCATCATCAAGATGAAAAGGTTCAGCCCAGTGAATTTGATTCCCAATCAGTCTTGACCGTGACCGCGAACGACGAGGATGGTATTCGTTTCTTGACAAGCATCATCAAGGGAGAGACAGCTGTTGATCGACCTGAACTCATTGAAGCTGTCTTCCGAAGGATACAAGATATGTGGTCCTCCTTGAAAGGCAGCATTCGATTGCAGACTGCTCAGACATTGATGGACGCATCTCAATCTTCTTCCAGCGAAGCAAGTTATCCAGAACTTGTCTCAGCAGCGTCTGCAGAATTATTGCGAACCGTGCCACTATCAACAGACGTTTTACTCTCCTTTCTGGCTCAGCTTCCAACTGCCTCGAAACTAGCAGACAAACCTCCTGTGACCAAGCGGCGACGGACTAGTCATGGCGAGGTGGCAAGAGCCCCAGTACAAGACGCCAGGCAGGTCTCAGCTGCAATGCGAAAGGTCACGTTTGTTTTGCAGCTCATCGACAGCTCTAGCCCCGGTCCTCATCCAGAATTGACAAAAGATCTATTCAATACTTTGGCCGAACTCCAACATTTCAAAGCCCAGGTAGCTTCGGAGCTTGCATATCTACAAAATCTTGTTCTTGGTAGCCTTTTGGCAATTCTGAAAGCACAGAAATTGGATCCTAAACTGAAGTTTGATCGAGCAGCTGTGAGGGTTGATCTCCTTGTTGATTGCGTGCAAAAGACTGCAAGTCCACAAGTACAGAATGCCGCTTTGCTTCTCATTGCATGTCTAGCCGACGCAGCACCAGAACTTGTTCTTCATAGCGTCATGCCAATATTCACATTCATGGGCAGTTCTGTGTTGAGGCAAAACGATGCGTATTCTGCTCATGTCATCAACCAGACCATTCGCGAAGTCATACCTCCATTGATTGCATCGCTCCGAAAAGAGAAGGGGGACCCTGTCACCGGAGCAGCTGAACTTCTTCTAAGTTTCGTCGCGGCATATGAACATGTACCTCCGCATCGGCGATGTGACCTGCTCATCTCATTGGTCCAGACGCTGGGCGCAGAAGACTTTTTGTATGCATTACTAGCAATGCTTGTTGACAAGTACGGAATGACAGAAAGTATCAAATCTTTCGCAACCGAACTATCAAATTCGTTCACTGTTGAAATCCAACTAAACACTGTTGTCAGGTATCTTGACCTGGTAGGTGACATTTTGAAGCCAAAGCCGACCTACTCAACCGTTCTGTTGAGTGCTTTCGAAGACGGTCAAGATCATTACCAGCTGGCTTTGAACGAGCCGATGCTCCTGCCACATCTTCTTTCTCAAGAGCGTCTAGTTAGCCAAACGGGTAAACTGCTTGAGCGAGATGATATGGACGCTGCGAGAGTTAGAGATCTCTACTCAGCTCTCTTAGAGAATGTTTTGGCTCTAGCAGATATTTTGAAGGACCACAAGCGCTTACATGGTGCATGTGGTGATGTCTTGGAAAGTTTGCTTGGCTTGCTCGTTACGAGTGACTTTATCAAGTCGGTGGAAGGACTTCTCGATAGACCGGATGAATCTCTTCGCCGCAAGATACTACGTTCATTGGAGGTACGGATCGACCGAGAAAGCCGTTCGGATACAATTTCCAGGTTGGCAATGCTGGCTTTCTTGCCACAACTTACAGCAATTATCCGCGATTCGAAAGATGTCCAGTACAAACAAATCGCTGTGGATTGCGTGGATAAAATTGCCGAGAAATATGGCAAAAAGGATCTTGAAGCAGTTGCTGCTGCTGCCGAGACTATTGCAAGCAATCATTGTTTGGGTCAGCCTGATGACCGATTACGAATCGCAGCTCTCCTCTGTCTAGCATCTTTAGTAGAGATTTTGAGGGAAGGAATTGTATCTGTGCTCCCGGTCGCCATTCCCAAAGCTCTAGAATACGTGAAAGAGAGTCTCAACGACAGCGCCGAAGGCCAGAAATTACACGACGCCGGTTATTCCTTTATTAGCGCACTCGTCCATCATTTGCCTTACATGATATCGGGTGGATATCTGGACAAGCTCCTCATGATCTCGATCGCGTCTGCTGAAGCTGGTCTCGATGACGAAGCCGATGAGAGCAGAACCCAATGTCTTCACTTCGCCGCGAAACAGATCGATGCAAAACCTCTGTTTGCAGCCTTGGAGAAGACCTGGGATGAAGCGGCCCTTGCTGGGGCTCTGGTAAGTAATCTTGTGACGAGTTTGAATCGGTATACTAATGATAGTAGGCTCTCCGTGAGTACATAGAAGTCCTCAGCATCGCGATTGATAAGCATTCGAAAAACATTGTCACCAAAAATTCATCTGTCCTTGCAAATATTTTCAAAAAGGCTTTTGATCTTCGAAGGCAATGGGCGAGTGCATCGGACGATCGATTCTCCCATGACAGCATAGCAGAAGTGGAAACTGAAGTGAATGATGTTGCAATCAAGATGATTTACAAGTTCAACGACTCGACTTTCCGGCCAATATTCGCCAATCTCGTGGAATGGGCACTGTCTTTACCCAAGAAGGATGCAGCCGGAAGAATTTTACGATTGCAAAGCATATACGGTTTCATGGAAGTTTTCTTCGGCAACCTCAAATCGGTCGTCACAAGCTATGCTGCTTATTTTCTTGATAATGCTGTGGATACCTTGAAAAGCGTTAATATAAAAGATGAGGAATCAATGGAACTATGGTCAAGAGTTCTTCGGACTCTAGCCAAATGTTTCGAGCATGATCAAGACGATTTCTGGCAATCTCCGTCTCATTTTAGCGTAATTGCCCCAGTTTTATGTGGGCAATTTGCCCACGCCAACGATTTAGCACTGCTGCATGAACTTGTACCTGCCGTTGTCGGGCTAGCTGCTGCCGCAGACTCATCGGGTCACCAAAAAGAGCTCAACGGTGCAATTCTCAAACATATGCGCTCGGAAGCTGCCAGCGTTAGACTTGCCGCAGTGAAGTGTGAACAAGCTTTGACGGATAGGTTAGGTGATGAGTGGCTTTCTATGTTGCCGGAAATGTTGCCATTCATCAGCGAGTTGCAGGAAGATGACGATGATGTTGTGGAGAAAGAAACTCATCGGTGGATTGTGAAAATCGAGGATGTCCTTGGAGAAAGCTTGGACAACATGCTGCAGTAAATTATGAGATAGAAATTGTGTAAATGATTGATATGGAAATGAGTTTATTCTTTGTATAATGTCTCATAATTTGTAAAACATTCTGTGATGTATCATAACCAGTCTTTTCACCTTGCAGTGTGTATGACAAACCCCGACTCTCCCACCAAACCAAGCAAAAAGAGGCAGAAAACCATACATTATTAAACGGTAATCTAAAAATTTCAACGCATGACTCCTACGATAAATGGAAATTTCAATTTGCAATTGGAAGAATGGGTCTCAAACATAATATAGCATGGATATTTAAGAGAGAATAAAGCCCCAGAGAACGTCAATGTATGGTCAATATTCCCTTCAAGTGAGCTCAACAGCCCAGCTCCAGCTCTGTCTTTCTCATAATCATACCCGTACCCCAACCACCCTCTAACTAGTGCCACCAAACGGCACTGCAGTACTAGCTTGTCCAACAGCAGCAGTATCAAGTTTGATATTATTTGCCAGTTTCGTCTGTTCGGCGGCAAGATCGCTATCATCGCCACCCTGCGCAGCTTCAATCTGTATACCCAACACCTCAGCCGTGAGCTTCAGAACCTTGTTCTTTATCTTGCCGTTCTATTACAAATCATCAACATCTTCTCCCCCAACCCAAGCCTGTAGAATATCACCAAAGAACGAAGAAGGAACTTACTTGCAAAGCAGTAGCAGCGTCCCCACTTGTAGCAGCAATAGCTGGGTTAAAAGCTTCTGTCTCTGCATCCTCCGCCACATCATGAATTCCCTTCACAATATCCAAATCAGCCGCTGACACAGCAGCCAGATCACTCTGATCGATGTTGCTGAAGAGCGCATTTGCTTCATCTTCTGCGGTCCCCGCTGTTCCAGAGCTGATTTGGAAATCGTTGTAGGCGGAGGCGGTGAGGATGCTTGCACCTATTGCTGCAGAGGATACAGTGGTTGCGGTGGAGGAGCTGGTGGAGGCAGAGGTTGTTTTGGTGGAGGTTTTGGGGACGGGGGTTGCGAGGGCAAGGGTGAGGAGGAAGGAGAGGATTAGGGTTGTGAAGTGCATGGCTGTGATTGGGTGGTTGATTGTTTGGGTTTTAAGACGCACAATGAATGTGGGGGAATTATATACCTAAACAGAAGAAGGAAAATACAGCACAGCTGGTAGGTAAAGAGTGTAGAGACTTAAGATCGTAGAAAGAGTACAGAAACTGAAGCGCAGCTACAGAACAAAACACATTAAAGATAACGAACGACCTTATGTGTAGTGTCACTGGTATGAGACTACCCTCGACCTTATATATGAGTTGACGAGAAGGTTGTCCTCCCTCATTTCGTTCAGACATGAAGGCGTGACCCTGGCACTGATATGAGACGAGGATTTGGGACATCAAGAACCTCAAGCAAGTGGATATGTATTATACAATATGCGCATACCGACTTGACAGCTTGGCAGCGGGCTTGGCCTTTAAGTTCTTGCTGAAGATGTTGGGACGGAATACTGATGAGTGTTCTGAGCGGGTTTCAAACAATTCGCGTATTGGGACATACAAGTAGTGGGGAGTTTCGAGATCAGATGAAACTTAGCAGCCATGAACCTCATTCCGCGAATCATAATCAGGATAATTGGATTGCCTTGAGGGCTAGGTAGTATGATCGACGGGTTTGCCTTTAAGACTGGGAAGGCCGTCCAATGTATTTTCTGTTAAAGCTAGCACAATTAACAATATTAGCTCTCATCTCTACGGCCTCCGTATCGGTCTAGTCGGATCACGATAGGTGAACATTTGAAAAAGAAAGAGACATTAAAACGCACTTTCCAGAAATCACTACTGGATGAAAGATGGGTCTTGGGATTCATCTTGAATTGTGTGAAGCATGCACGTACTGTACAATGCTAATATAGAGAAAAGAATTCAGCATCGAAGCTCTAGCTCGCCACCCAAGTCACGTTTGTAAATGTCTCGCTTGATTTTATAAATCCTTTATTTGCTGTTATTGGTATCCTCTCTAACTTTTCGGCAGAAACATGCATCTATCACAAAAATGTAACCCCTTACGCCGAGATGCAACCTTCGTTCATTGTCTCTCATCATTCGTAAACAATCATTCCCTCATTCATAAAGTGCCAGCTCCATGTCATCTCCTCCCAAAGCATCCGCAACATCATCAATTTCCATTTCATCATCACTAGATGACTCCTCCGATTCCCCTTGGTGGTTGGGAATAACAGCAATTCTACCGTCTTCCATGACCACCCTAGCAGTCTCTCCATCTTTGACACTGCCTCTCAGTAACAACACAGCCAATCTGTTGAGAACTTCCTTCTCAATGAGTCTTGCCAACGGTCTTGCACCATAAGCAGGAGAGTAACCTGCGGCACCAAGATAGTCCCTGACAGCTGGCGAACAGTCGATCTTAATGTTTTTGCCATTCGCTTCCAGACGCTTCTGGATCTCGCTAAGGCGAACATCTACGATTCTGCGGATCTCGGTCTTGGTGAGACGATTGAAGATGACAGTCTTGCTGATACGATTTAAGAATTCGGGGAGGAAGTAGTCAGCCAAAGCTTGCTCGACCAATTTCCGAGTCGTCTCGTCAATCTTGCCGTTTGCTGCATTAGGGCGTTGTAAGTATTCGGCACCCAGGTTGGAGGTCATAACGACTATGCAGTTGCGTGCATCGACAACACGTCCTTGTCCGTCGGTGATACGACCGTCGTCCATGAGTTGCAAAAGGACAGTAAGAACTTCCTTGGCGGCCTTCTCAACCTCATCAAAGAGTAGGATAGAGAAGGGTCTCCGACGAAGAGCCTCGGTAAGCTGTCCACCAGCATCATGCCCGACATATCCTGGAGGAGCACCAATCATACGACTGAGTGAATGGCGTTCTTGGTATTCTGACATATCGAGTCGAATCATGGCTTTTGGATCGTCGAACAGGAATTCAGCAAGTGCCTTCGTCAAAAGCGTCTTACCGGTACCGGAGGGACCGCAGAAAAGGAAACTGGGAGGTTGATTTGGATTGCTAAGTCCCGATCGCTGAAGACGGATTGCGTTTGAGACCGCATTAACAGCTTCCTTCTGACCAACCACAATCTTTCCGAGAACCTTTTCCATGTGAAGAAGCTTCTCCTTTTCAGTAGACTTTAGCCTCGTAACTGGGATTCCAGTTGCACGAGCTACAATTTCGTTGATTTGATCTGGTCCAACAACATCGGTGATTAAAGATCCACCAGAGTCAGGATTGCTCGTAACGCTGAGAGCTGCGTCTGCCGCTTTTTTCTCCTTCTCTAAGCTCTTAATGAATGCTTCTTGCTCTGGGATAGCATAGTATTGCAGATCTGCAGCCTTGCTATCGTCGCCTGAACGTGTTGCCTCGTCCTTTTTGACACGTAGTTGGTCGAGCTTGACTTTAGCCTCCTGGATGGCCTTGCCTCTGGCACGCTCGCTTTCGTACTTCTCACGCATAGGTCTGAGCTCCTCTTCAACATTACTGGCATCTTGCTTAGCCTGGGCAAGACGAGCTTGGGAAGCTTCATCCTTTTCTCGTGATAAAGCGTGGATCTCAATTTTTAATTGTCGGAGTCTCCGGTCCAATGAGTCGAGAATTTCGGGTTGTGATTCTCGGGCGACTCTAACAGCAGCAGCAGCTTCATCAATAAGATCTACAGCAGAATCTGGCAGCCGTCTTTGCGTAAGGTATCGGGCAGCCAAAGTGGCGGCAGTAACTATAGCGCCGTCTGAAATGTTAACTCCATGATGCACCTCAAATCTCTCCTTCAAACCTCTGAGAATCGAGATGGTTTCTGGAATGGTCGGTTCCTTGACAAGTACCTGTTGAAAACGACGTTCAAAAGCTGCGTCCTTCTCAATGTATTTCCGGTATTCTGCGAGAGTGGTGGCACCAATACAATGAAGTTGACCACGTGCCAACATGGGTTTGAGCATATTGGCCGCGTCCATACCACCTTCACCGCTTGCACCAGCGCCCATGAGAAGATGCATTTCGTCGACGAACAATACAATCATCTCCTTTGTCTCTTCAATCTCCTTTAATATGCCTTTCATTCTCTCCTCGAACTCTCCTCTATATTTGCTGCCCGCAACAATGGAGCTGACGTCGAGCGACAATAATTTGCAGGCTGCAAGGTTGTCCGGTACATCTGAGTTGACGATTCGTTGAGCAAGACCTTCGACGACCGTAGTCTTACCCACACCAGGTTCTCCGATCAAGACTGGGTTATTCTTCGTCCGTCTGGACAAAATTCGAATAACTCGTCTGATCTCCTCTTCTCTGCCAATAACCGGGTCCATCTTTCCCTCTCTAGCCATTGCCGTCATATCGATTGTGAATTTCTTAAGGTTCTCATGCTCTTCCTCTGCATCCGCCGTCTTTGAATCGACTCTGCGTGTACCCCGAATTTGCTGGACTGCATCTTGAAGGATCTTTACATTTGGAATATTCGCATCCTTCAAACAGGCTTGAATAGTACCATCCTGTGCTAATGCCATGATCAAATGATCAACAGCAATGAAGGAGTCCTTCTGCGTCTTTTGCAGATCTTGTGCAGCCCTCAGGACTTTGGTAAAGGAGGGTGCCATGGCAATTTGCTCGGGTGGTGGTGTTTGACTTGGTAATCGGACGACGCCCTTTTGGAGGGCTCGTTGGAAGGCTTGTGGATCGCCATGAGCCCGTTCAACGACTTGGCGGAAAAGAG
>Ga0182030_10003966_pt1 | contig 31564 bp, 33 predicted proteins | sample 812S3MmetaG_FD_121299 | JGI IMG/M metagenome (GOLD analysis project Ga0182030, IMG submission 121299) | Permafrost microbial communities from Stordalen Mire, Sweden - 812S3M metaG (Illumina Assembly) | ecosystem: Environmental > Terrestrial > Soil > Wetlands > Permafrost | place: Sweden...
AATTCACGGCGAGGATCTCCAGCTCACACTGGTGGAACCACAGGGCGGCCTGTCAATCCGCAAGCTGGAGGATCCGCTGGGCAGCGCGTGGAACGTCGAGGCACGTGGACTCGATGTCGGCCACCTGCTCGGCGTAGGGCGCGAGACCCGCCCGCTGTTCGATGGTGGTATCGCGGACGGTCGTGTGGATCTTCAGGCGAGCAGCGATGCGCTCCGTTTCCACGTGGACATGAGCGCGCGCGGCGCGCGCCTGGGAACGTTAGCGGATAATGGCGCGGACGAACCGCAGTTCGGCGATCCGACGGACGTGACCGCACGGTTCGACGGTGCCTGGCAGCGGGCCGGGGGTACGATCGAGATTCCCGAGATGCACGCGACGGTGGCCGGCGCAGACTTGACGGGTTGGATCGCGCTGCACGGTCTCTACACTGATCCGATCGTTGATCTCGCACTCGGCGTAAAGCGGCTAGACTTCGCGCAATTGCTGAGCACATCGGGGCTAGGGACGCCCGATAGCCTGGGAATGGCGCCCGGCGGTGGTCAAGACCTTGGCTCGGCCAAGATCGACGTGCGGATAGTCGGGCGTCTGTCAGACCCCGCCTCGCTCGCAGTGACCCAGAAGATCGACTTTACGCCGCCACGCCAGATGCCGCCGGCGATAGCGCGTCTGCGCGGTGATTTCGTGTTCGGCTCTGATGAGGGCGCCGGCCCGCACCGACCGATCGATGTCTCGCCTGCATCTGCGGACTTCATCGCCCTGCGCGATGTTCCGCCGTTGTTCGTGCGCACTCTGGTGCTTGCCGAAGACGCCGGTTTCTACGGTCATCGCGGCGTCGATCTGCGCGAACTACCAACTGCGCTACTTACCGACTGGTCGCGCGGGGGCGCAGCGCGCGGGGCGTCGACGATAACCCAGCAGCTGGCCAAGAACCTCTTCCTTTCGCGCGACAAGAAGCTTGGACGCAAGCTGGAGGAACTGGCGATCACGTTCCTGCTCGAGTCGGCGCTCCGCAAGGATCGCATCCTCGAGATCTACCTGAACATCATCGAATGGGGGCCGGACCTGCGTGGCCTGCGGCCCGCAGCGCGTACCTATTTCGGTTGCGAACCCCAAGCCTTGACGCCGGCCGAGATGGCTTTCCTGGTTGTGATCATCCCCGGGCCGATCAAGTACCAGAGTTCATTCGCGCACGGCACGCCAGGACCTGGCCTGCGCTCGCTGATCGACGAGCTGTTGGGGAAACTTCGCTCGGTGAATGCGATTAGCGAGGAGGAATATCGGCGAGCGCTCGACGAGCCTGTCGTCATCTCCGGCGGAAGGCAGCCCGGATGATTGGTGGCGATCTCAATCTACGTAACGGATATACAGCCTTGCGATTGATGTGGTGGGCCGCGAACTTGTCGAACGTAGTGCATAGACGCCTTTCGACAGAATCCACTGATGCGCCGGGCGTCAGAGACCTGCACTGATGGCTCCTGCTATCCGAAGCGTCGCGTGACTCTTGCGTGACTCGGTGGCGCTTCGTTGTGCTCAGTGGTGCCAAATGCAACGGTCGCCACGCGGCAAGTGATTGAAATTAAAGGTTCTAGAATCTTAAAAACTGCCCCCATAATGCCGAGGTCGTGGGTTCGAGTCCCACCCTAGACCAACGGATCAAGCACTTGCCGTCTCGTTCTGGGGCCGAACCAGCGAAAGTGCATGGCTTTTGTGTGACTGCAATGCGCAAGCACGTTACGCCGCCTCAATCAGCGACCTGAGTTCAGCCGCTGAAAGTGCGTGGTGAGGCGCTCCGAAGTGGCCCGGCATGATTTTTCTCATAGGCCTGTGTTCACCTTGAACAGTGCCATGCTGGCCAGGTCGCCGTAGAGTTCCGAGAACAGCAAGCGCCGCTTTGCGCCGACTTGATCCGTGCCTAAGGACGAAGTGTTCGGGAAACCGTGCGCGCGACAGAGCGGCCAAGGATACGGCTCGGAGTGCGGACGGATAACATGCAGGCCGGCGAGGGCACCGTGTTGTGAATGGCGATCTGCCGCGCGGCGGAATAAAGCAGCCAGCCAGGGAGACTGAGTTTGATAAGGTCAGAACGTGCGGCCCAGAAACCAATAGAAACCGGGTTCAACCAAAGAAGCCGCCGCGGCAGCGACGCAGATAGGGCCCGACATAGCCAGTCTCAGGCGCGCATGACGGTCAGGACAGCCAGTAGCGCCAGCACCACAGGGAACGGTCCCGCCTCTACGCGCCGATTGAATCCCACCTGCAGCTCGGCGAGCCGCTCTTGCGGCATTTGATGTGCTTCGCGTAAGAAATCACGAGCGGGTTAAAGCTAAATGTCATTGTTGGCAACGGCGGCTTCGGCACGGCGTAATTGTAGACAATTGCAAGTCCGCCCTGCCGCAGCTCTGTTACGATCGATGGAGTTTAAGATCAAGGATTATCGGAATTCGCAGCCATGGGAGGTACAATCGCGGTTACGCAAGTGCTTCTGGTCGATGACGACGTCGAGCTGGTGGACCTATTGAAGTCCTATCTCGAAGTGGAGGGCTTTGATGTCGAGACGGTGCGAGACGCGCGGGCCGCGGTGAGCAGGGCCGTTTCCGGCGAAGTTGGAATAGTGGTGCTCGACGTGATGATGCCTCGTGTCGATGGTCTGGAGATTCTTCGTTCCATCCGCGCGAAGAGCACCGTTCCCATACTGATGCTGACGGCCCGAGGTGAAGATGCGGATCGGATCCGGGGGTTGGAGCTCGGTGCGGACGATTACGTTCCGAAGCCATGCACCCCACGGGTACTGGCGGCGCGCATACGGGCGATACTTCGTCGCACTCTGTCGCCTGCATCGGGCACAGAGGTTGCCAGCGTCATCAGCGTCGGCGCCCTGTCGGTATGGCCGGCCCGACGCGTTGCAGAGTGGAGCGGCAAATCGCTCGATCTCACCAGCACCGAATTCAATCTGCTGGAAGCGCTGGCGCGCGACGCTGGTCGGCCGGTGACAAAGGAGGCGCTTTCTGCACAAGCCTTGGGTCGCCCACTGGGCCGCTTTGACCGCAGTATTGGTGTGCATGTGAGCAGTATCCGCCGCAAGCTTGTAGCGGCCGGTAGTCGCAACGAACTGATAGAGACAGTGCACGGGATCGGTTATGAGCTGATCTGCGCCGCACCGTCCGGAGGCGCATGACCGCGCCGGCCATCGAAGCATCCATCGTGGATTGTTGCCGACGATGCACCGCACCGGACTATTTCGAGAGTTCTGCCGCGACGAGTGAAACTGCGTGTGCCGTTGCATGTTCCGCCGCGGGCGAGTCGCTGTTGCAGAGAGCCACTACCGTGTACGGTGCATTCAGAAAAATGCACAGTTGAGTGCTTACGCCCGGAAAAGTACCTTTGTGACCGATCACGGTATGTCCACGGATGTCCTCGATGGCAAATCCGTAACCGTATCGCGCTCCGCGCTTGGGCGAGCGGCCATGGGTCCGCGTCATCTCCTCAAACAGCGTCCTGCTGATGAGTCTGCCACCGCGCAATGCATCTGCGAAGCGCACCAGGTCAGCGGCGCTTGAAATCGCACCTCCGGCAGGGCTGCCGACGTCTATGGGCGCTTCATGCCACTCGAGGGTCGGACCGTGCGGAGCCTGGCGTGTGTACGGGATCGCCAGCCTGTCCACGCGACGCGGAATGTTGTTGGGATCGGCGTCCGTCATGCCCGTCGGCGCAAAGACGTGCTTGCGCAGGTAGTCGGGATAGGTCTCACCAGAGACCCGTTCGAGGATAGCGCCGGCCAGAGCAAGGCCCGCGTTGCTGTATGCCCAGCCCGTTCCAGGCTCGAATCTGGGTTGGTCGTTTTCGTAAAGAGGCATGAATTCCGAGGCTCGCAACACGCCGTGCTCCAACATCCGTGGCGTGCGTTTGGTCAGAAAGTCGGCCAGTCCTGCGGTGTGAGACAGCAGCATTCCAATAGTGGCCCCGTTGCGCACCGTCTCGTCAGGGTACTGCGCAAAAAACTTGCCGACTGGGTCGCCGAAGGAGACCTCGCCCGCATCAACCAGCTGACCGATGGCCGTCGCAGTAAACAGTTTGCCGACCGAGCCCAGTGTGAAACGGGTTCGCCGCGTTATTGGCAGCTGTCTGCTACGGTCGGCGAGGCCGATACTGACATTCGCAATTTCGTCGCATCGGCGAGCGACGATGACCAGACCAGAGAACAGTCCTTCCGCAGACAACCGAACTATCTCTCCTGCCAGCCTATTTTGGATGGCCGCGTCGCTCGGCTGTTCGGATAGTATGTCCACCATCGTCGGGCTCCTCAATGCTGCCGATTGCATCACTCGTCATCGCGGCGTGTCCGCCTCGGTTGCGTGCCGGAGTGAGGCGCGCGTATTCTAATCAATAGCACGAATCGGTCTTCAGTCCAGCATGAAAGACAGTTCTGAGCCGCGGGTCTTGCTCGTCGATGACGATCTCGAGCTCGTGGAGATGTTGAGGGACTATCTCGAGCGGGATGGCTTTCGCGTCGATGTGACGAGCGACGGTCTCGCCGCGACCGGCAAGGCTGTGTCAGGCGACTATGCGCTCATCGTCCTTGATGTGATGATGGCCAGGGTGAGCGGGTTGGAAGTCTTGCGATGTATTCGCGCGCGGAGTTCCGTTCCGGTTCTAATGCTCACGGCCAAAGGCGAGGATAATGACAAGGTCAGCGGTCTCGAGGTAGGCGCGGATGATTACGTGCCCAAACCGTGCACGCCGCGGGAACTGTCGGCGCGCATTCGCGCGATTCTGCGCCGTGCGGGCAGCGTGTCGTTCGATGACCCGCCGATGGAAAAAGTGGTGGTTGGTTCGCTTGTCATATGGCCCGATCGCCGCAAGGCGGAGTGGGCTGGCAAAGCCCTCGATCTCACGAGCACGGAGTTTAACTTGCTGGAGATGCTTGCTCGCGAAGCGGGCCTACCCGTCAGCAAAGAGGTGCTGTCCGCCCGTGGGCTTGGCAAGCCTCGATCCCGTTACGATCGCAGCATCGATGTGCATGTAAGCAGTATCCGGCGGAAATTGACAATGGCGGGCGCGAAGGTGCCGATGATCGAGACGGTGCATGGCTTGGGTTACCAGCTGGTCCGCGTGTAGCGGTGGGCCGTCTTGTCTGGAAATTCTTCGCGTTCAACTGGATTGCGCAGCTTGCCGCAATCAGTATCGGATTCTTTTGGCTCCGGGCGCACACGGAACTCGCGCCGGCACCGACATTACCGGGCTTGTTTGCTGTTCTGGCGACCAGCTTTCTGTCGGCTGCCGTCCTGTCTTGGTACTTCGCCAAACCCATCCGCAGCTTGCAAGCGGGCTTCACGGCGGCGGCGGCAGGCGATCTGAGCGTGAGAATGAAGCCGGTGTTAGCTCACCGACATGATGAACTGGCGGATCTTGGGCGTCATTTCGACAAGATGACCGCGCGATTGCGGGAAGTGCTCGAGGGTCATCAGCGTCTGCTCCACGATGTCTCGCACGAGATGCGCTCGCCACTGGCGCGGCTCCACGCCGCGATCGGGCTGGCCCGGCAACAGCCCGACCGGCTCGATGCGCATCTTGGACGGATCGAGCTAGAAGCCGTTCGTATGGACGCCCTGGTGGAGGAGCTGTTAACCCTCGCGCGTCTCCAATCCGGTGTTGGCATCGCCCTGGAGGAAGAAGTCTGTCTTCCGGAGCTCTTGGCAGCACTGGTTGAAGACTGCGACTTCGAGGCCCGCGCCAAAGGGGGGGGGGTGCAGTTGTTCTCCGAGCCCGCGCCCGTCATTCGCGGCAACTCGGAACTGCTGCATCGTGCTATCGAGAACGTCGTCCGCAATGCCGTCAAGCATGGCGGCGCGGGTCGCTCGGTAGTCGTCAGATCGTCCTGTGACCAAAGCAGGCGGAACGTGCGTGTGTTAGTTCTCGACAGCGGCCCGGGGGTGCCGGAGGCTCAGCTGGAGGCGATATTCGAGCCTTTCGTCAACTTTGATGCTAGCGAGTCGGCCAGCAGCAGTGGACATGGGCTGGGACTCACGATTGCACGACGGATCATCGCCACTCATGGTGGGAGCGTGAAGGCCAGCAATCGGCCGGAGGGCGGTCTCATGGTGGCGATCGAACTGCCGGTGCTGGTGTCGGGAACGCGGCTGGGAATGGCGGATGGCGCCTCCAGCCGTTCACTCTATAACTCTGCAGGTGCCTGATCGCCCGCGCCGTTGACCGGATCGCTGAAGTGATCCGTGTCATTGAAAAGGAAAAGAAACGTAAATCCGCGTGTTGAGCGGCCAACACACGATCTATAGTTGTCTCAAATATCGAGTTGCGAAGTGCGGTCGTCGTCGAATCCTCTGAATTCGGCGTGTCGCGCTAGACAAGCGCCATTGCTGTTCGCGCCAATTGTTATAGGGGATCCTGATGACCAAAGTGAGGATGGAGTGGAGGTTGCAGTGGGTCGCTGCCCTCGCGCTCTTGAGCCTAAATGGTATGGTATCGGCGCATCATTCGACGGCGGCATATGATTATTCCAAGTCGTTGATGCTGTCGGGCACCGTAACGGATTTTCAGTGGACCAATCCGCACATGTTCATTCATCTGCACGTACGGGATGCAAGCGGAAAGGAAGTCGAGTGGGACGTCGAATGTGGGACTCCGAATATCAACGTACGCCACGGATGGAAGAAATCTGACATCAATCGTGGCGACAAGTTGACCATGGAGATCCATCCGATGCGCGATGGGAGTTTCTCAGGCACCTTGATGACGGTAACGCTGGCGGACGGAAGGCTGTTGTACGGACCGGGCAACGACATCAAGGCGGCCGCTTTTCCCGGCGGTCCGCCCGGAGAATCCGGAGCGGGGCAAGGCCCGCCGCCAGAAGCTTCTGATCCGGGGCCGCGCCCATGATGCGTCCGGCCGGGTTCGCTGCAGCGGCAGTAGCCGGATGCGTGGCCATGTTGGCCGGCCTATTGGTCGCACCCAACGCAGGGGCGGCGCCGAACTTCGACGGTGTGTGGCTCGTGAGCTCGAAAGTGAAACAGTTGAAGGCCGAAGACGGTAAGAGCCCGCCGCTGAATGCGCAGGCCGCGCAAGCCTATGCCAAAAATGTTGCCAAATGGCGAGCCGGAGACCTCTCGTTCGATCCAACCGCCAAGTGCGTGTCGCCAGGGATACCGCGCATGCTGTATCTACCGTATCCCTTCCAGATCCTCCAGAGCCGCACACAGATCACTTACCTGTTCGAATGGAATTACTGGAATCGGCACGTTGACATGAGCGGCCGCAAGCTGGAGGCGGCATATCCGCTTTCGATGGGTGAATCCCTTGGGCACTTCGAGGGCAACGAGCTGGTCATCGAAAGTAATGGATTCAGGGCGGACAACACATATCTGGATGCGGCGGGAATGCCCCACAGTGAGGACTTGCATGTGACAGAACGGCTTCGCCTCATGGACGGGGGGGCAATGCTCGAAGATCGTATCCGAATCGACGACCCCGCGACGTTCACCCGCCCCTGGGAGACAGTGGTGAAATTCAACCGGATGCGCGCGAGCTACGAGATCCCGATGGATATCTGCCTGGATCGTACCGATTCCGGAAAGCCGGCGGTGGATTGGTCGCGAAATCTTGCGCATTAGCGCGACGCCGTCAGGGTGTTTCGAATGGAGAGTCTCATGATGGGGTTGCGCAACTTCGGCGGGTCTCACGGTTGGAGGTTGGTCGCGACTGTGACAGTCCTGTTGCTTGGGTCGGGCGCACGCGCCGAGCAGGTCGGCCGAACCTTTGAAGGTGTGTGGAAGCTAGATCCGCCACGAGCGGCGTTCAAACCAAAGGATCTCAGCGAAATCCCGTTCACGCCGGAGGGACGGGCAGCGTACGAGCAGAACAAGCTGGCTGCGGCTAAAGGCGACTACAGCTTTGATCCGACAGAGATGCGCTGCTCATCTCCCGGACTGCCAAGGCTCATGCTCACCCCCAAACTGATCATGATCTTTCAGCGTCCTCACCAGGTAGCGATGCTGTTCGAATGGAACCGACTGCTGCGGCAGATCATCACTGACGACGGGCCGAAGCTCAAGAATCCCATGCAGGAAGGGATGGCGACAGGCGGCGGTGACGTTGGCACGGCCAAGGGGATGACGACGGGACATTGGGAAGGGCAAACGCTCGTCGCGCATTCGACCAAATTTTCCGAGCAGAAATTGCTCGATGAATTCATACCGAATAGCGATGCTCTGGAGTTGACCGAGAGGATACGCCTGAAGGATGCCAGGACGCTGGAAGATCGCATAACCATTGTCGACCCGGAATACTTCACGCGCCCCTGGGATACGGTGCTCACGTATACCCGCCAGTCGGACAAACTGTATCCGTTCGCAGAGGACGTGTGTCTCGACCGAAAGAAGGCCGGCGAGTTGCCGCTGCCGCGTTGAGACAGACCGAAACGTGGCCGGCCGATAGGTGACAAGATGACAACACTGGTAACCTGCCGGAGGCCGCTAATATGAGATCTGCGCGCGTCAGTCATCCCCAGACGGCGGCGGCTGTCTCGCGCGACGGCCTTGTCGACGCCGGTCCTGCAGATATGCGCGCTAACCTCGTGATCGAGACGGACGTCTCTCCGCCACTGGACGGCTTCCAACGGAAGAACCCGCAGGGGCCATGGCGACGGGCCACGGACCCGGTGACGAAAATTTATGAATTCCCGGCGCGCATGGATGCCGTTGCCACTGTAAGACTGAACTACAACCACGTGATGGTATTTCTCGACGTGGCCGAGGCGGGTAGCATCAATGCGGCGGCGGATGTGCGTTGTGTCGCGCAGTCTGCCGTTTCGCGGATCGTGCGCGAATTGGAGCTTTCCCTGAAAGTTTCATTGCTGCAACGTCACGCAAGAGGCATAGAGCTCACGGAGTCGGGCAAAATACTCGCTGAGTTCGCGCGCACCATACGCGCGGAAGGCAATTCCGCCTGCCGGCAGCTCGATTTGGCGCGCAGCGGAACGAGTTCGGTATCGCTGTCCGTGGGCATGCCTTCGGGACTTGCCGGCTTCATTCCACAGGCATTCATTCGCTTCGAAGAACAGGTACCGGGCTGTCGAATCGTGCTTCAGGAGGGGTCCAAGGACGCGCTGTTTACTGCGGTCACGAAGGGGGAACTCGATATTGTCGTGTGCCGGATCGGCGACAGCGACCTGCCGGCAGGACTGAGTGAAGAGCTCATCTATCGGGACGCGTTGGTCGTGCTGGCGGGCCGAGCCTACAAAACCGTGGAGCACGGAAGGCTGTCTGCCGCAGACGTCCAGGCCGCCTCGTGGGTTCTTCCTCCCCGGGGCAGTCCTCCCTACAAAGATGTCGTCACTGTCTTCCAGGAGTTGGGCCTTCCAGTCCCCGCTCCAAAGATTGAAACTACATCGTTAGTGCTGATCAAGGAACTACTGCTGAGCGGTCACGAATGGCTGGCGGTCATTCCGCGAGATCTGTTTCGCGCGGAGCTCCGTGCGCGACAGCTGCAGATTCTCGGCAAGGCAGCGGAGTCCACGCTGCAACCAATGGGGATCGTGGTGCCGCGCCGCGCGAGCGGGAGCATGTCGCGCCATGTGGCGCTGTTCGTTGAGTGCCTGAAAGAGGTTAGTGCCTCGGAAAAGTGGAGAAAGAGGTAATCGCCTCGCCTCCGATAATGTGGTCCCGTGAATACAGCTTGGCTCTTACTCTCGCGGGGTCGCGGCAACGCGAGTCATTTTGGCAACGGATGCGCATTAATTGAAAAGGTGGACGCCGTTGCTTCGTCGAGTGTGGATTCTGGCCGGATCCAATGTGCCGGGATTTCCGCGTGCCAATGCAAGGGTGCAGTTGTGAGAAGTGTGCGAAGTCGCCTGTTGAGTTTGACCGTCATCGGAGCCGGGCTAACAGCGGCCGTATGGGCTCAGACGCCCGGTGCTGGCGACCCCGACGCATCTCCAGGACCGCCAGGGGGCATCGATTTCGCCAAGTCCCTTCTGAAGTCGGAAATGCCTCCGCTTCCTCCCGAGGCGCCAAGACCTTCCTCGGATCCGCACGATCTGGAGGGCACGTGGTTTCACGGTCAACTGCTGGACACGCGGTTCCAACTGGACATGTACGGCAATCCACTGCCCTTTGGAGCCAAAGGGCGCAGCGTTCGCGAATCTCGAATCAAGGCGACTTACGTGCTGCAGTTGCCATACGCCAATGCTTCGGCTGAATGCATTCCGCCGGGCCAGACGTGGCAGATGGACCTGAATTTTCCCTTTCAGATTTTTCAGTCGAAGGGCGCCGTGACGTTCGTGTTCCAGGAGTATCACGGCATCTGGACTGTTCGGCTCAACCAGACTCACCCCAGAACCGACGCCCGCGAGTATATGGGTGACTCCGTCGGTCATTGGGAAGGCGACACGCTGGTCGTCGACACCGTCGGTTACAAGCGCCCGTTGTGGCTCGACGTGGACGGTACCCCAGCGTCGCGGAATGCGCACATGACGTTTCGCATTCGCAAGATCGACTACGACACCCCCAAGTTGGAGATCGTCACGACTGTGGACGATCCGCAGATGTATACCGCGCCGTGGTCGATGGTTCGAACGTATGCGTGGCGACCAGACATGACCGATTTCGTCGAATACAACTGCGAGTATCAGGTGGGTACGGCAGCGGGCGTCAGCCGCTATGGATTGACCCCTGAGCCGCTGGAAAATGCCCAATGACACAGGCGTGCGGGTGTTGATGTGATGGCTGACCTGTGCAAGTCAAAGCGAGTGGCTAACGGAATGAGGCTGCGCGCGCTGCTCGTCTCGACGGCAGCTTGGACATTCGGCGCCGTCAGCGTAGTCGCTGCCCAAGTCGGATCCGACGGATTCCCGCCCACCATCAGCGTCGTTCAAAAAGAGGGATTCACCCGGATCGCGAACCTTGGTCATGCGCCGTTGCCGGCCGATGCGCCACAGCCGGATTCTAATCCGCGCAGCTTCAGCGGCAGCTGGTTCCACGATCAGGTCGCCGACAGTCGCGTGGAACTGGACATGTACGGCAATCCATTGCCCTTTGGCGAAAAAGGGCGGCGCATTCGCGATTCGCGGGTGAAGGCGACTTATGTCGATCATGTGCCATACGCAAACGCATCGGCCGAGTGCCTACCGCCGGGTCAGCCGTGGCAAATCGATCTGAACTTTCCGTTTCAAATCTTCCAGTCGAAGGACGTTCTCACATTTGTGTTTCAGGAGTATCACGGCATCTGGACCATACGGATGAATCAGCCGCATCGCCGGACGGGACCGGACCAGTATATGGGTGACTCTGTCGGGCACTGGGAAGGTAACACGCTGGTTGTGGATACGATCGGGTACAAGCGCGCACTGTGGCTCGATATCGATGGGACGCCGGCCTCACGGAATGCTCACCTCACGTTTCGTATACGCCGCATCAACTACGGAATGCCGGAGCTCGAAGTCGTCACCATGGTCAACGATCCGCAGATGTATACGGCGCCGTGGTCTATGGTGCGCACTTACGCCTGGCGACCGGACATGACCGAGTTCGTCGAGTACAACTGTGAATACCAGCTTGGCACCTCGGCCGGCATCAGTCGCTACGGGCTCGTGCCGGAGCCGGAAGTGGAATGAAATAGTCCGAAGTTATCTGGGGCGCGGCGGCTCCGTGCCACAGGGCTCCTCTCAACTATTTAGTACGGAAGCAAGTCAACATGACCACCAACACAACGTCTCCCTCGGCTGCTAATCAGCTCGATTTGAAGGCACGCCGCTCCGGCCTCCCCGTTGATGCACGGTGGGGTTTGGGGATCCTGATGCTGCTGGCGTTGGGGTCGCCTGTCCTCGCGCAGGAAACGCCGCCGGGTGGTGGTCCACCCAGTGGCGCGAACACGTCCTTCGCCACCCAGCCGAAGATGTTATCTGCCCTTCCGCCACCACCAGCGGATGCACCGCCGCCTGTTGCAGATCTGCGTGACTTCGAGGGAACTTGGGCGGCTCCGCCTCCCTTCCCTCCGCCGCAGCCACCGGCCAAATTGACGCCGCAAGCTCTCGAGACGCAACAACGGCTGCTGAAGCTGCAGCAGGAAGGCACGCCGGTCGCGACTAACGCGGGCCATTGTCGTCCCATGGACAACATTACCGTTGGCTGGGATCTTTTCCCTGCCACGATCGTGCAGACCCCGCGCGAGGTCGTGGTCTTCGAGGAGGAGGGCCGCGGACGCTGGCAGATCCATCTGGATCGGGGGCATCCCACCCATTCAAAACCAAGTTATTGGGGAGATTCCGTCGGGCACTGGGAGGGGGACACGCTGGTCGTGGACACCGTGGGATTCAGCGGCCAACAGGAACACACGACCGCGCAAACGCACCGTGTCAGTCGGATACATAGGACCCATGGTGGCAGGCAGCTGGAGATGACCGTGACGACGACGGACCCCAGCATTTATCTCGAGCCGACGACCAGCACGTTCGTCTCCGATTGGCACCCGGAGCTCCAGGTGTTGGAATTTCAATGCGAAGAGAATCCAGAGGGCGCTCTCGAGGGCCTGACGTCGCAGTGACCTTGGGAGAGTCCAACGGTGTAGGTGGCGGCGCAGAGCCTGTGATGGCGAAGAGTCCAGTGCGTTGGTTGACGTTCGAGAACCGCACGATGCTCATCCTCTGTCTCGGAGGCGGCGTCGCGGCGCTCGACGCCCAGGCGCTGTTCTATCTGGGTCCCTTCGTGACGCGCGACCTGCATATCACCAACTCCCAGATGGGCCTGTTGTCGACAGCTGTGCTTTTTACGTGGGCACTGTCGGGCTTCGCGACCAGCATCTGGTCCGACCGGCGCGGCCAAAGAAAAAAGTACCTGATCGGCGCCTTTCTGCTGTTCAGCGTACTGTCTTTTGCCTCCGGTCTGGCGGGTACAGTGACTCTTCTTTTGCTGGCTCGACTTCTGATCGGGTGTGCGGAAGGGCCCATTGTGCCGCTCTCGCACGCGATCATCATCGCGGAGTCCTCTCCTGGGCGCCGCGGTTTCAACATGGGAGTCGTCCAGAGTGTCGGTTCGCAGTTTGTCGGTTCGGCGGTCAGTCCACTGCTGATCGTTTGGCTGGCGACGGTCTTTAACTGGCGAACTGCCTTCTACGTTGCGGCATTGCCGGCGATTGCGATCGCGTTGCTGATTGCGGGGTTTATTCGCGAGCCCGGCGCGATCAGTGCGGCTGCACCTGCGGAAGCTCGGCCTCTGGTACTGACAAAGCTGCTCAAGCAACTTTTCAGCGTACGGAATATTCGAGTGTGTGCATTGCTCAGTTGTTTCCTCAACGCATGGTATTTCGGGCTCCTGACCTTCATGCCCTTGTATCTGGTGAGATCGCTGCACTTTTCGCCGCGGGACATGAGCCACGTCATGGCCTGCGGCGGACTGGGGGCAGTCCTATCGTCAGCCCTGGTGCCCCTCCTGTCGGACCGATTCGGACGCAAACCTGTCATGTCAATGTTCGCGGCTCTGGGCGTGCTCGGGCCCTGCGCGGCACTGGTGCCTGGAGCCGGCGTCACGCGGATGATGATCTTCGTGTTCCTGGGCGCCTGGACGCAAGGTGTGTTGCCGCTTTGCATCGGCACGGTTCCGATGGAGTCGCTTGCACAGCGTAACGCCGCGGCGTCAGGTTTGATCATGGCCACCGGTATGATTGGAGGAGGGCTCATCGGACCGGCCGTATGCGGTCGTCTGGCCGATCTATTCGATCTGGGGGTCGCCATCGCCATCTGCGGGGCGGCAGCGGCTCTCGCGGCGCTGACCTGTCGTGCCCTCGGCGAGACCGCGCCGCGCCTCCGAGGAGCACAGGTGCTGACGTGTCGCAACCCGTTGTAATCACGTGCGCCATTACAGGCGGGGCCGACACGGTGGGGAAACATCCGGCCATCCCGGTAACGCCGCAGCAGATCGCGGAGTCGGCGCTGCAGGCTGCCGAGGCCGGAGCCGCCATCGTTCACATCCATGTGCGCGATCCGAAGAGCGGAAGTCCAAGTCTCGATTCCGAGCTTTTCCGCGAGGTTTTTGAGCGCATTCGTGAGCGGGACGCTGATGTCATCGTCAATCTGACAACCGGCGAAGGTGGCCTGGTGCGTCTGAAGGGCGCAACAGCAGCCGCGGGGCCGGCGGACCCGCATGTCCGGGCCGCTCATATCGGTAAGCTGCGCCCGGACATGTGCAGTCTGGATATGGGTTCGCTCAATTTCGGCGACGATCTGTTCGTGAACACCGCGTCCGACATAGCCACCATTGCGGATACGGCCCGCGGCGTCGGCGTCCGTGTCGAACTCGAAGTCTTCGATACGGGCCACATTCGCTTCGCGCAACACCTGATCGACCTAGGCAAACTCTCGCCACCGCCACTCTTCCAGTTATGTCTTGGAATCCCGTGGGGCGCGCCGGCCACCGTAGAGACGATGCTGCACATGAGAAACATGTTGCCAGACGACGCGTTGTGGGCTGCCTTTGGAATAGGCGCCGCGCAGTTTCCGATGGTTGCAGCGGCTGTGCTCTTGGGAGGCAACGTGCGAGTTGGTCTGGAGGACAATTTGTATCTGGCGAGAGGGGTGCTGGCACCCACCAATGCAGCGCTCGTCGAGCGCAGCGTTGCCATAGTCGAGTCGCTCGGCGCTCGGGCGGCAACCAAGCGCGAGGCGCGCGAAATCCTCGGCGTCGGCAACCCTCGTAGCGCGTAATCGGGCAATTCCGCAATTCTGGAGAAGCTATGTGTGAGAACAGCGACTTTGACCGGATGATGGACTATTCGCGGCGCGCCGAGCTATCGCGGCGACGATTCGGCATTCTGTCGGTGGCGGCGGCATTGGGCGCGGCCGTGCCGGCAGCAGTGGAGGCACAGGAGCTGCACGCCGAGGAAGTCGATATCCGCACTGCGGATGGCACTTGCGATGCGTATTTCGTGCATCCGGCAAAGGGGACCTGGCCGGCGGCGCTCGTATGGCCGGACATCATGGGACTGCGGCCCGCCTACAAGCAGATGGCGCGTCGGCTGGCAGACTCCGGCTATGCGGTACTAGTGGTCAATCCGTTCTATCGGATCAAGAGGGCGCCAACGTCGCCTCCCGATCCGGATCTCGACGATCCCAAAGTACGAGCCGCCGTAATGGGAATGGCGACAGCATTGACCGCCGAGACCGCGGCCACGGACGTGAAGGCGCTTGTTCCGTGGCTCGACAAACAAGCCGCCGTAAACACGCAACGCAGAATGGTGAGCGCGGGCTATTGTTTTGGCGGGCCTTACACCATTCGCACCGCGGCAGCCTTTCCGGACCGCGTTGGCGCCATAGCCAGTTTCCACGGTGCCCCAATGGTGACCGACAAGCCTGACAGCGCACATCTCTTGATTCGCATGATCAAGGCACACGCTCTCATCGCCATCGCCGCGAGCGATGACGAGGCGCAGCCGGAGGTCAAAAACGTGCTGCGGCAGTCGTTCGACCAGGCGCATCTATCGGCTGAGATCGAAGTCTACCCAGGGACGCTGCATGGTTGGTGCCCCACGGACTCCCGGGGCTACAACCCCGAGCAGGCCGAGAGGGCGTGGTCGCGGCAGCTGGCGATATTCCAGCAGGGACTCAGCTGACCCGGATGATGGCCGCCGCACCTTCTCCCACCTGTTTCGGTGGCCGATGAGGGCGCGGCGGCGCTGAGTGTAAAGACTACTTTCGGCCGACAATAATTTTGCGCTCCAGAAGCAGCCATTCGCCCTTGCGCTTGACGAGAATGTCGTCGTAGTGTCCGGGATTCCCGATCGTGGCCACCATGCCAGTACCCGGGTGGACGTCGAGCCAATAGGCGTAGTGCTTGACCCGCGTGGGGCTCTCAAACTCGTAATGATCGTTCGTTGAGTAATGCCAGATGTCTCCCGGTTCGCCCGCAGGAAGCCCGCCTGGGCCGGCGGCCGCCCCGGGAGATGGACCTCCACCCGAGGGCGCCGCCGCTCCCGGCGGGGGTCCCATGACCCCTTTGGTCGCGATCTCGTCCCGTCCGGTGAACTTCATCGGGGCAGCCCGGTCCGGCGCCTCGAGTGAGAGAGTTCCATCTTCGGTGAATGCGCTCGCCAACAGGTGGCCATCATGACTGTCGAGTCCCTGATGGTAGCGATCCAAAGCGTTCTGTATGGAAATGATGTCCTCCAATGTCGGCGTATAGGCCGGCGAATCAGCGGCGCCTGCGCGCGCCGTCATCCCAGCCAGTGCGATCAGACTCGCAGCCATCCATCCTCTGAAGTGTCCACGACCGTCCCGGAGATTTCCACGCATTGACTGTTCCTCGTTTTAGAATTCTTGAATCGTTACAGATCTATGGGCTCAATTGCCAATCACGGAGTACGCGACAAAGCCGTGAGAGCGTGCTGGATGTGCTCCGCGACGTCGACGCGCCATTCCGACATCATGCGGAAACTGGGTTGGCTGCGACATAGCTGCTCCGTTTCCTTGTACAGCACGTCGTCGGGCTTGTTGTAATCGACAGGGGCCACAAACGGCTGCGTGATGTACCAGGGAGTGTCGGTGAAGATCTCCATTCGATTGTTCTCTGGATCACGAAAGTAGACGCTCCATGCGGTCCCGTGGGTCACGGGATCAATGTGTTCCAGCTGCTCCTCACGCAGCGCAAAATACGTGCGCCGAACTTCCGCTAGCGAGTCGGTTCGGAACGACACTTGCTGTATTGCAGACTGATCCCGCACCGGGTCGCCATCGCGCGCGACCAGCACGAGCTGATGATGCTCCTCGGGGTTGCGGCTGAGAAAGACGCCGCGGGTTTCGCCGTCGCTGGTGACCTCGGCATCGGTGATCACAAATCCAAAAACCCTCTGATAGAAGCGCACCATTTGACTCAGATCGCGCACGAAAATGCCCACGTGTCCAAGATCAAACTTGCTCAAAACTGCCAAGGAAGGCTCCCCAACCGGCTTCGCGAATCTGTTTGGATATGTTCCTGCCGCAGATCGGGGCTTCAATTACGACGATTTGCCCGCATGTGAATATTGCACAATGGCACGCATCGTGGCCAGTGAATTCGCGAACTTAAGGGACATCAAGATTGGCTGTCTGCTACTCAAAAATTGAATAGGCGTGTGCCCGCGAGGTGCGCTTATATGCGCCTACAAAAGTTCTTTGGGGAACAGCATGAGTTGGCAGAGAAGGACTGTTGCACTGACGTGGATGGCGCTGAGTGCGAGCGGTGTGGCGGTGGCGCATCACTCGACTGCCGCTTACGACTATACTAAGACTCTCACGCTCACAGGCGAAGTGCGGGACTTTCAGTGGTCCAATCCGCATTGCTACATCCAGCTGTTGGTTTCTGAGGCCAGCGGGCAGCGCGAATGGTCCATCGAGAGCGGTACCCCCTCACTCAACTCGCGCTCTGGCTGGACCAAGGGCAGCGTGAAGCCCGGGGACAAGGTCACCATCGTGCTGTCGCCGATGCGCGATGGCACATCCGCAGGTACGCTGCGCGAGATTACTCTGGCAAATGGCAAGGTGCTGCGGGGACCGGCGGCCAACGTGAATACCGACAAAGAAGGCACCCCAGATCTGGTGCCGGTGCTGCCCAGCCTCCAGCGCGCCACGCCTCAGCCACAGCCAAAGCAGCCATGAGAGAGCAGGGCATGTTGGGGCGGTACAAGGCGCATTGCATTATCGGTGGGCTGTTGGCATTTGGCGCACATGTGTGCGGCGCGGTAGAGGCAGGCAGCTCGGCGGCAAATCCGGCTCTCGCAGGCGTTTGGCAGATCCGGGCCCCGTTGTCTGCGGTTCGCACCACCAGCGGTGAGGAACCGCCGTTGCAACCGTCTGCTGCTGCGGTTTATCGTGAGCATCTGACGGCAAGGAAACAGGGCGATACGTCGTTTGACAACACGACGTGGTGTGCCTCTGCCGGTATGCCGCGCCTCATGTTCATCAACTCGCCGTTCGAAATCACGATCGGGCCGCGACATGTTGCTTTCATGCACGAGTGGAACTGGTGGGCGCGTATCGTTTATCTGAAAGGCGGTCTCACTGCGACCGTGGCGCCTCGTGAGCAGCACGGCTCGACGGCGCAGTCCAACATCTCCGGATTGCCCCCGGTCGAGAATGTAATGATTCCTGGGCCGGTGGGCATCTCCCGGGGTGAATGGAGCGGCGGTGATCTGGTGGTGAAGACCGATCATCTGGTCGACACGACACTGCTCGACAACAGCGGCATACCTCACAGCGATGCGCTCAGGCTAACCGAGAGGTTTCACCTGAACGGTCCGGATGTGCTCGAGGATCATATGCGCCTGGATGATTCGCAGACATTCACCCACCCATGGGAGACGGTCGTCACATATCAACGCAAACCAGGCGCACGCATTCACGAAGATGTTTGTCTCGATCGTATCAAGGCGGGTGGCACCGCACTGGCGGAGTAATCATGGTCCTGACACGGCAATCCTCCAGAATGAACGGTACAGTCTCGCAACGCCGCAGCCGTCCCGTGTTTCAGAGCAAGCGCCTGATCCCCATCGTGCTGAGTCTGGCGCTTGCGTACAATGCGCACGCGGCGGGAGGCGTCACCAGCAACGCGCGGGACTTCTCCGGTACCTGGCGCGATTGGCAATCCACGATAGGTAAAACGCAGACCAGTCAAATGTTCGTGATTGGCGTTGATCTGCCTTACAAGCCGGCGACACAGGATCTGACGGCACAGCGGCTGGAAGAGTTCAAGGCTGGCAGGGATCGCGCGAGCCCGCACCTGACATGCCGGCCGACGGGAATTCAGGGAATCACGGCGCAGAAAGGCGCGATGCTGGTCATACAGTCCGCGCAGGAAACTGCTTTGCTGTTCGAGGACGATCGCGAAGTCCGGCACATCTACATGGATCAAACGCATCCCGCGGACTTGAAGCCGAGCTATACGGGTGACTCCGTAGGTCACTGGGAGGGCGATACCCTGGTTGTCGATACGGTCGGCTACAACGGTAAGGGAGTGCTGGATGAGATTGGAACGCCGCACGGCAGCCAGCTGCACCTGGTTGAAAGGATATCCAAGAGCAAGGATGGCCGTACCTTGACAGACGAGCTAACGTTCACGGATCCGGAGTACTACACCAAGCCCTTTACCAAGACGCGCACCTGGGGGCTAGTGCCTGGCGAGCGTCTGCGTGACTATGATTGCGCGGAGAATCCGCGCCAGGACGATTTCGAGAAGCTGACGTACGAAGATGACTGGTACAAGCCAGCCTGTATGCGCCCGGTCAAAGACGGTAAGGCAGGCACCAAAGTGATCTGCTCAAAGCCTACCACTGGTGCCACAGCACGCTAGCGGGCTGCGATTGGAATCAAAGTACGCCAACAGGGTCAACGAGAATTAGCAGGGGATTTTATGTGATCAGACGCGCTGTTCCGGCAGTATCGGTATTCCTTAGCGCCCTCACCGCGCAAGCCATGGCCGCCGCGGAGGTATACACAGTCGAGCCCGTCCACACGTACCCGTCATTTCGGGCGGCACACCAGGGGATTTCCTTCTGGATGGGGAAATTCAACAAGACCAGCGGCAAGATTTGGCTGGATCGCGAACATAGCACGGGCCGGATGTAGATCGCGGTAGAGACGGGTTCGATCAATTTCGGGATGCCGCTTCTGGACAAGATCATGCAGGGGCCGGACTATTTCGATGTCGAGAACTATCCTGCAGCGACTTACAAATCCGACTCCATCACCTTTGCGAACGGTGCCCCCGTTTCGGTCGATGGGCAGCTCACATTGCGCGAAATCACCAAGCCGGTACAACTGCAAATCGCATCTTTTAAATGCGTCACGAGTCCCGTGTTCAAGAGAGAGATATGTGGCGCGGACGTGCGCGGTGAGTTTGACCGGACTCAGTTCGGGCTGACGAAGGCCGCTGAGGGGGATCCGACAGTCCGTCTCATCATTCAGGTCGAGGCAATCAAAGGCGATACCTTGCCGAGCATGCCGCCTATACCCGCGGGCGGCCCCCCAGGCGCCACGTCACCGCCGCCGGACGGCGCGAAGTCAACCAAGTGATTGTTCTGACCCGGTCTAAGGCCGGGTCGGATCTGCGGCGAGCGCTCACTCGCCCCGGCAGGTTCCTTCTAGGAAACCAAGCCGCTCAATCTCGCAACGAACTACGTCTCCAGGCTTTAGTGCCTCTGGTGGCTTGCGCGCCCAGCCAACACCACCGGGCGTGCCGGTGAAAATGACATCTCCGGGTTCGAGGGTCATTGCCTTCGACAGGTATTCGATTTGTGCCCAGATATCGAATACTAGGTTTCGGGTGTTGGAACTTTGTCGCACTTCACCGTTCACTTTGCAGGTAATGCCCAGAGTGTGAGGATCCGGGATTTCATCGGTCAGGGTAATCCACGGCCCGAAAGGGGAGTGAGTATCAAAAGATTTTGCTATCGACCATTGAGGGGAATGGCGCTGCCAATCACGCACACTCACGTCATTTCCCACGCAGTAGCCGAACACCGCCTGCGGAGCTAGTTCACGCGAAATGTGACGACCACCTTTGCCGATGACTGCGACGAGTTCTACCTCATAGTCGACGCTGTCAGGTGACGCGCGGGGTATCTGAATTGAAGCGTAGGGGCCCGATGCGGAGCTCGATGCCTTCATGAACCACACCTGCTCCTTGGGTAATTCACGCCCCGCCTCTGCGATGTGGTCAGCGTAATTCAACCCGATGGCGAGCATTTTGCCGGGACGTGGTATCGGCACAAGCAGCCTCACTTCACTGATCGCGCGCCAACCTTCGCTCGTCTGCCCGAGTCGCTGCAATTCGCCGCTAAACTCGGCCCAGCGCCTAATCAACTCAATCATGCTGCGCGGCACGCCCGGTGCCGCTTTTGTGAGCGGCAAGACTCGGTCCTCTTTAACGAGGCCCAGTTCCATCCCTGATGTCGTACTGAATGTAGCGAGTTTCAAAAGCGACTTCCATCGGGGTAGGTGCCAACGCTGCACACTAACTGTTTTGTCGGGACGGGTGCATATAGAAATTAGTGTAGTCAGCAATCAATTATAGATTAGCGCGATCGCGTCTTGCGGGCAGCGATGGACTATATTGTCGAGAGTCAGCTACAAGGCAATTTCAAGGGAATTGGACTCCGAGACTTGCCGCGGCTTTACCGAAGGGAGTGACTCGAGGAGGTCCCTCATGTGGTTGCAGAAGTTTTCCACGTGGCTGGCTGCCACGCCCGCGAGCTTGTTCATCCAGACCACGGACGGGATCATTCCGGCTGTGCAGACGATTCATATTCTCTGCATCGCTGTGGTCATTTCGGCGGTGCTACTGGTCCACCTGCATACCCTCGGTATTGCGATGCGCTCCCAGTCGGGTGCGACGCTCGCAAAGCGCTTTTTCCCATGGCTGTGGTGGGCTCTGGCACTGCTGCTCCTGTCCGGCGCTATCCTGATCACTGCAGAGCCGGGTAGATCGCTTTCCAACTGGGCGTTTCAGCTGAAAATGCTGCTGGTGATCGGAGCTGTTGTGTTGACATTCCTGTTCCAGCAGCCCATGCGCAAGAACCCCGACTATTGGCAAAAAGGTGCCGCGCGCCGCACGAGCGCCGCGGCGATTGCCATTGTCTCCCTGTGTGTCTGGGTGGGCATCGTATTCGCGGGTCGCTGGATCGCGTATGCCATTGGCGAATGAGCACGGTGCAGCCACTGCTGTTCTTAACCCTTCCTTCATCGAGATCTGACATGTCATCCGCGCAGGCGTTTTTCATCTGGATTCAACACTCCGCGTTCAGTTCGGCCATACGTGAGAGCACGAGTCTGTTTCCTTGGCTGGAAAGTATTCATGTACTGGCGATTACGACCGTTGTCGGAACGATTGCAGTCGTCGATCTGCGTCTGGTGGGGCTCGCGTCGCGCGACCGCCCGGTTTCCGAGCTGATGGCGGAGATTCTGCCGTTTACCCGTGCCGCGTTCGCGCTCGCCGTCCTAACGGGCAGTCTGCTGTTCGCCTCGCATGCCTGGGACTACCTGCACAAAGCCCCGTTCGTGGCGAAGCTCGTTCTGCTATGCGTCGCGCTACTCAATATCGCCGTGTTCCATAGGCTCACCGTTCGCGACATCCGAAGCTGGGATACGGTGCGGTCACCTCCGCTTTCTGTAAGACTGGCAGGTGCGATCTCCCTGGCGGTCTGGATTGGCGTTGTCGCATGCGGCCGCTGGACTGGCTTCGTTTAAGCTATGAGCCGCGATTGCGAGTCCCACTGGCGCGCCCAAGGCGACCACGGCGAACGAACGCCGTGGGCGGTCAGCGAGAGATCGAATAGCTCGCAGCGGACCGACCACTATGTGGCGGGTCAGGTGCAGCATCATCCGGAATTGCGCGAGACTGGGTTATGACCGCTTTAGGCAAGACTCGCGTTGGGTTGGACCGCCAGACTGTTCTCCGACTCGATGGCCTTCTCCAGGAGCGAGCGGAAACCCGCAAGCGCCGCATCCATCCGCATAGCCAGCATGGGCGCGTTCGGGTCGAGGTCCAGAATACGCTGCTGAGCGACGATGATGGCTTTGTCTTCCATGAATCCGGCCAGCACGGAGGTCCGGAGGTTCTCGGTCACCGACGGATCATCCAGGGCGAAGCCGTGCGATTGCTGAAAAAAATAGTGCGAGGTCTTTGTCGTTTCCGGCGTTACCGCCTGACAGCCGAAGAATTGCGCCGCATCGATCCGATTCCCTTCTGGCGCGCCGGTACCGGTCGGAGCGCTGCCCGAATCCATGAGCAGGACGCCGGGCAGAACCACATCATAGATGTTCCAGCGATCTACGTTACCAGGCCAGGTCTTGAGATGGCGCAGGAACGGCGCCGGCTGATCGTTTATGAGCCAGCGCTCGACCCGTATGCCGCGCTCGCTGCGAGTCACCTTCGGGCGGATGGCGGCGTATTTCGCCGATCCGCCTAGCGTAGTCTCGTGGACGTAGGACAAATGCGAGAAGTCCAGCAGGTTGTCGGTGATTAACAGGTAGTTGGCTTCGTAGTGCATGTATCCGGGCGTTCCACGCCAAGCTGGATCCTTGAGGTAGTGGGTGTCTGGTACCAATGCAGGGTCGGCCAGCGCCGCATCGCCCATCCAGACCCAAATCCAGTTGAAGCGCTCTACCACGGGGAATGAGCGCACCCTGGCGGCCGATGGAATGGAGTTCTGCGACGGAATTTCGACGCATTTGCCGGTGCTATCGAAGAGGAGGCCGTGGTACATGCAGCGGATGCAGTCGCCCTCCCTTCGGCCCTTCGAAAGGGGCGCTGCCCGGTGGCAACATCGGTCGGCCAGCGCCACGACGTTTCCTGAACTGTCACGCCAGAACAACAAGGGCAGCTGCGTGATAGTTCTCGCGAGCATCCCGTCGCCTGGTACTTCATGCGACCAGGCCGCGACGTACCAGGTGTTCTTGAGAAAGGTCGTGGTCATTTTCCGCTTCCCGGACACGGTCGCCCAAATTTACGCATGTGGAACTAGTTACGCAATATGCAAAACCGCGTCGAAGGTATGATGGTTCCCGGATAGCCGAGGAGGAGGAGCCAGATGCCGCGCACATGTCCGCGTTTGCAGCAGGGGATTCAGTCGATCGAAGTGGGGAACAAGCTGTTGGTCGTTCTCACTGATGCACCGCAACCTCTCACGTTGAAGGAGCTGGCGGACAAGTCGAAGATGTCGGCTCCCAAGGCGCATCGATATCTGGTGAGCTATTCGCGGCTGGGGCTCGTTCTGCAGGAGCCGGACACCGGACGCTATGCCCTAGGAGAATTCGCGCTGCGGCTGGGCCTGGCGGCGCTCGGCCGATTGGACCCGGTGACCTCTGCAGCAAGCGTCATGCGCGATCTGGCGCAGCAGATCGAGCAAACCGTTGCGGTAGCGATCTGGGCCAATCATGGAGCGACGATCGTCCGGTGGGCCGGGGTTGACTCACCCGTGTCGGCCACGCTGCGGGTGGGTTCGGTCATGCCACTGTCGCGCTCAGCGACCGGCTTGTTGTTTCTTGCGTTGCTGCCGGAGCGGCGCTCGGCCGCCCTGTTGACCGCAGAGCTAGCGCACAATGCCCGGCAGCGGTTCAGTCCGCGAACCCGCGCAGAACTGGGACCGACCCTGGAGAAGATTCGCCGGCAGGGATATGCACGCACCGGCGAATTTATTCCGGGACTCACCGGTCTGGCGGCCCCCGTCTTTGGTGTTGACCGCACCCTGTCCCTGGTCCTGGTAACGCTCGGCTACAGCGTAGGATTCGAAGCCGACGAAGCCAATATTCGCACGGCCCTGTTGCGCAGCGCGGAGCAGCTCTCGAGTCGCCTGGGTGGGCCGGGCGCGGTCATGAACCTGGATCGCCCGGTCCGCCTATGAGCCGGACCCCCTACCTGACTCCGGAGCAAATGGATCCGGAGCAACGGCGGATCTATGACGAAATTGTAGCAAGCCGCGGCACATGGCTGGATGGCCCTTTTTCGCCGATGCTGTTGCAACCGAAGATTGCCGAGCCAGCCCAGAAACTCGGCGAGTTCCTTCGTTTCCATACCTCGCTGGACCCGCGCCTGAGCGAGCTCTCGTCGAGTCGGTACGCCTGCGACAGGCGCCCGTCGGTCTGCGCGAAGAGGAGGCGGCGGATTGTGGTTACACCCGGCAGTTGCTCGAGCACCGCAAGGTTGATGCCGCCCTGTACGAGCGCGGCAAAGTGTTGCTGGAAATCGTTGGAATCGTCGAGCTCACGGCGTTGGTTGGCTACTACACCTTCATTGCCTTGACACTCGATGCGCGTATGAGGTGCCGCTACCGACAGGAGTGCAGCCGCCTCTGAGGCAGACATGAAAGCAGATTCCCGCTGGGTGCTGCAGGGTGGTCCCGCTTCATCCGATAGGTGCAGGGTGAGTGCCGGGTGACGAACGCCAACCCTAAGCGGCCTCGGTGATTTCAGTTGCCCCAGTCGGCGCGGTCGGGCCCGGCTGCGTCCACAACGCACTGAGGAGCGTTACGTTCATCCTATTCCACCTAAACCAAAGCGATCGATACTGTGTGTAAGAACCGATTCGCGTTATGAGCGTCGCGCAGCCGCCGCCTGGACTCGGTGCTAGCACCCGCCGAAGTGGTGCCACGGTGTGCAAAGGCCGCCGTAGCCTGCAAATGTTTGCAAAGATTGGTCGCAAATCCCGCGCCATGACGGAGACTTGTCAGGGTTGAAAATAGCACGCTATTAGACAGCCGAGAGGTGGGCCAGAAAGTGATCACTTCGAATGGGAACCCGACCTTGCAACAAAAAAGGAAGGCGCGCCTGCCGCATTCTGCATCAGTCGGGCGAGTGATCGGAACCGTTATGGCAGTCGCTGGCGCACTGGCGATGAGTTCGTGGCAGGCACCGGCTCTGGCGCACCACTCATTTGCCGCCTATGACCAGGCGGTCACGAAATCGGTCAGCGGCACCTTGAAGGAGTTCGATTGGAATGCTCCCCACTCGGGTATTACTGTGGCCTATCTCGACGAGAAAGGGGAAGAACAGGAGCTGGCTGTCACCACGGGTGCTCCAAGTACTATCGCCAGGCAAGGGTTCAAGCCAAAGGACTTCAAGGTGGGAAGCAAGGTCACCTTGTCCTGGCATCCCAATCGGAACGGATTGCCCGGCGGGGAGATGACAGAACTCAAACTCGACGATGGGCGGGTGCTGAACGGCGGATTTGCTTTCCCCGGTGCGAGCGCCGGCCCACCCGGTGGCCCCCCTGCAGGTGCGCCACCTCCAGGCGCCCCCCCTCCGGGCGCTCAGCCTCCGGGAGCGAGTGCGCCGCCTAAATGAACGTCTGTTCCAGGGTGAGCGGTTTTGCGCCCGCCCTTGTCACACTCATCGCAATCGTATAGTGCTCGGCCACGCTGGCTGCGACCTAAACTTCACCTTGAGCAGTCAAACCTGAAGGTCGTTGCATATTTCTACGCCGCGCTGGACCAGGGCGAGGCAGCAGGCGACATGAGGAGCAGGATTCGTAATAGCGCCGAGCGGTATCTGCGATCCGGCTACACCCAACACCGTGAAGGGGCGAGCGAGTTCGGTCCGGGGCGCGAAGGCCTCATTCGCATGTTTAGGCAAATCCCGACGATGCCCCCTCCAGCCGGCGCGGCCAAGGCTCCTCCGGCCTCGACAGTGCTGGCATTCGTGGCACAGGGGGGAGCTGCTCGTACGAGTCTCATAGCGCGAGACCGCAGGACCGGAATCTAGCCATCGTCCTGCAAACGCAGGATCTTCCCGCATGTGCTGCGCGGCGGCTCGTTTGATCATGGGTCGTGTTCCATCGCCACTCGGCTTCCGCCGCCTTTGCGGGCTGCGGCGCAAGATTCGTGGGGGTACCTAGATTTATATGTGTTACCAGCTCCGCAAAAATTGAATACGTGCTCCCGAATCCTTGAGCTAACGTCATTGTGCGCTCAGAAACCAAAAGAAATCTGCCAGTCGACCGTGGGTCGTCTCACCGAGCAGTCGATGTGGGTCGCGATCGCATTGGGTGAAGAATTAAGGGGGAATAGGATGGAGATACCAGAGTTCAAAATGTACGCTGTCGTCTGCGCGGCGGTTGCGCAGCTGTTGGCAGGACAGGTCCTGGCTCAGGCTAGGCCGGAACCCGGGCGGAACGAAGAGACACAACTCGAAGAGGTCGTGGTGACCGCCGAGCGCCGCGAGAGCGACGTGCAGAAGACGGCCACCTCGGTGAGTGTGCGCAGCGGCTCGGAGCTGCGGGATGAGGGCCGCTATACACTAGGGCAAATTCTCGAGGACGTTCCGGGCGTCACCGGCGGGGCGGCGAGCGCCCCCACGCCGGGCGGAAGCGGCGTCGATACATCCGCTCCTGGCTTGACCATCCGCGGTATCCCTTCCAATGCCGGAGCGATTGGCAACGTCACCTCCGCCGCCGCCGCCGCCGCCGTCTATGTCGATGGCGTGTATGAAGGTGTTGGCGGAGACTATGACATCGACCGGGTCGAGATTCTGCGCGGTCCTCAGGGAACTCTCTACGGACGCAGCGCGACCTCAGGGCTCGTCGCCATTCACACTGCTGATCCGGACCTGACCAGCCTAGGTGGCAATGCCGCTGTCGAGCTGGGTAACTACGGCCTGCAGCATTACTCCGGGGCCGTGAGCGTACCGCTTGTCAGCGATGTTCTTGCGATCCGGATTGCGGGCAATCGATACGAGCGCGACGGCTATTTCTCCTCTGACGGCGATGGCGCCATCACCACCAATGATGCGAAGATAAAACTTCTGTATCAGCCGAATGCCGACGTTTCACTTTTGCTCGGCTACGCCTTGCAAAACAACGACACGCCCAATGGCGGTGTGACGATCACGCTAAACACGCCCTACACCTTTAATTTCACGCCAACGCCGATCGGATCGGGCAGCAACAAGTTCAGACAATACTGGGGAGACTTCGAGTGGAACCTCGGTTTCGCGAAGCTCACCTATGAGCCGGCGTACCGCACGTGGGAATCGAGCGCCGCGACTTTTGCTCGCGGCCAGCCGCCGCCGCAGCCGTTCGAAGACATCAACACGAATATCGATGTTCCAAGGGATCACTTCAACACCCAGGAACTTCGCCTGGCATCGAACCCAGCCTCGAAGCTGATTTGGCAGACTGGCGTGCTCTACTACGACAACAGCCTTTCCTCACACCTCGTGGTGCAGCTGGTTGATCTGGGCATCGACCCCATCAACGCCTTGGTACGCGACAAGACCACGACAGCGATCGGAGGGTTTGCAGAGGCGACTTACCCTGTCACGGACGCTTGGCGGGTGACCGGCGGCGCACGGTACGACCACACCAAAGTATCCGTCGATGAGGACTACACCTCCATCACTGGCATGACGCAGACCTTGAGTGGAAGTGCCGGTACGCGGACCTTCAGCAATTTCACCTACAAGGCGCGAGTGGAGCACGATCTGACTACGCAGAACCTACTTTACGCATCCATTTCGACCGGCTTCTCGCCTGGGGACATCAGCGTCAGCACGAGCCCGGCCGGCAACCCCTTTGCCCTCGAACTGCAGGCCGAGACGCTTACGGCCTATGAGATCGGCTCCAAGAACCGTTTCCTGGACCAGCGTCTGCAGGTCAACGGCGCGGTCTACTACTACGACTACGGCGCCTACCAGGCAGCCAACGTCAACATTTCGAATATCCCCGGAGTATTGACGTTTTCGACCCTGGCGGCGCCGGCCCGGTCCTATGGTGCGGAGCTCGAAACGATCGTCCAGATGACGCCTGACGACCGCGCTTCGGTCAATCTTGCCTATACGAATGCAACCTTCACAGACAAGAACAGGCCGATCGATACAGGGTTAGGTGGGTTCGTAACGTTTGGTCAGTACTTCACCCGCGACGAGATTCCCAACGTCACGCCATTTGTCGCCAATTTTGGCTACGACCACATCTTCCGGTTGCCGGGAGACTCGACACTGACGCTGCACGGGGACGCGCGCTTCATGGCTGCCCACTATCTGATCAACGTGGCGGAGAGTGACGTCATTGCAGGGCGCTCGCCGTACCTTCGCCTCCGTGGAGAGTGGCTTGGCGACGTCGGTGCGACCTGGGCCTTGGCCAATAGTCGCTTCTCGGTGACCGGCTACGGCCGCAACATCGCCAACAACCAGTACAAGACCACAGCGTTTGTCCAGGACCCCAACATTCTCTCGGCGCCCCATGATCCGCGGACCTATGGCGTGGTTCTGGCCACGCACTTCTGAGGGTGGGTTTGGACTCGCTCGCTGGAACCAATGCAAGATCGAATGTCGTGATACGGCAAGCGCAGTGGGCTAGTCCTTACAGTGCATGGAAAATTCATAGACAACTATTCGCCGGTTAACCGGCGCACGGAGAGTGAGTGTGACCAGCAAGTTCGGGATCGGGGTGGCGGTCGCCCTTACCTCTGCGGTTGGGTTGGGAGGCGCGGCATGGTTGACTCAGGGCGTTGCTTTCGCAGAACCGGCGCAGGCTGCTCCTCTCGCTGATTCCACGCAGCATGATTGTTCGCGGGCGCAAGAGGCGGCCAACAAGAAGCTCATGTTGCAGAGCCTGGAAAAGCCGCAGGAATACTATGACTTGATGCATCCTGATTACATCCAGCACAATCCCGACGCTTTAAGGTTCGAGGAGATAAATCACCTTCACGGCAGGGATGCCATGGCCAAGCTGCTCCAGACAATGGCCAAGTCGGGCTTCAACGGCCCACCCCCGGATTTTTTGGGCAAACGTACCATCGTGATCGCCGAATGCGACCTGGTCATGGTGTTGCGTGAGGTACAGGCGCCGGACCCGCAGCATGCCGGGAAGACTTATACGGCGTACGGATTCGAGATGTTTCGCGTCAAAGATGGCAAGCTTTACGAGCACTGGGACGACGCACGGATCGCGGACCCCCCACCGGTGTACCTGACGGCGCCGATCAAGGATCTGAAGCCCTGAAGAGAGCTTGTACTCGTCGGCACGGCGGCGACTGCATGAGGCACGGCTGCCCAACCAGTCAACAGCGGGAGCCGCTTATTTCTTCCCGATGACGATCTTGCGTACTGCGAACAGCCACTGCCCATCTTTTTGTTTCACGAGGATGTCCTCGTAATGTCCGGGCGTGCTGAGCTTCGCTGTTCCATCGCCGGATGAGGGCGCAAGCAGATCGAGCCAATAGCTGTAATGCGTTGCGCGCGTGGAGCTCTCGAAAACGAAGTGATCGTTGCTGGTAAAGTGCCACCGTTCGCCCGGGGGGGGCGGTGGACCGCTCGGAGGCGGCGCAACGCCCATGAATCCCAGTGCGGCGATCTTGTCCCGACCCTTGAGTCTTGTCTCTACACCTTCGTTTTCAGCGACGAGCGCGCCGTCTTCGGCAAAGGCCGAGGCCATGATCTTGTTGTCATGTCGGTCCAAGCCTTGATGATACCTGAAGAGTGCCTCTTGAACCGACATCCAGTCCTTCATGGTCGGGGAATAGTTCGCCTCGGCCGCGCTGGCCGACGCGGCAACCCCAGCGATCAATAAAATCGTGGCCGCAGATGCCGGTAGGAGCGCGAAAGCATTTTTTGGAACTTGCTGATTCATAGGCGGGCAGACTCCGTTGCCTTGTGGTCTGTTGTCAAGTCCTTCATGCTCGTCGTTTGGCTTGATGTCGATGCGTCTCTGTTGCGCGTACGGGAAAGGCGTACCGAGGCAAATGAGAAGTCGCTGCCCTTGCGTCTGACCGTGGAAACTACGCTCTCTCTTCGGGGCTTTTATCCACGCAGGCGTGGCGTCCGGGTCGAAGTTGGTGATGGATACGGTGCAGACATACTCCGGTCCGTTCCTAGCACATCGGTAACGTTCTATTCCGCCCCAATTTAGGATTGCATGCGTGGAGGGCTTTACGGACCATCAAGGTCCGCAAAGCCAGATCCGCACTGGTCTACTGCCAGTAGCGTGGCGTGTGATGGTGGTCGAACACCGCGTTGCGAAACACCACGCCCTCGCCCTGCGTGAGATCGGTCAGCGTGTAGGCCGGAGCCGATTTCAGTTCTTCCTTGCTGACTGTGACGACATAATTGCCGTCGTTCTCGTCGTAGTAGAGAAGACTCCATGGTAGCGGGTGGTACTTCTCACCCATACCCAGAAGACCGCCGAAGCTGACCACGGCAAACATGATGTTGTTGGACTGCTTATCCAGAACTATATCCTCGACCTTGCCAATCGTGCCGCCCGCTTCGTCCTTAACCGTAGTCCCAATAACTTTCTTGGCGCGAATGACCGAAGTGTGCCTGCTGGTTGTCGTCATGGAAGATCCTCCCGGTAGATATGCTGATCGCAAAAGCGCGCAGCCCTTTAGAGTGTGGACCGACGAGATTACTGAGCCATTCTCCGATTCAACGTGGCTCGCTTCGGTGCCGACCAGAGCCGTGCAGGCGGCCTGACAGGTTGCGCGAGTACACCGGCACGCATAAATTCGCCAGCCGCGGCGGCGGGCCTTGCGGCAGGTTAGCGTGAAGGCTTCAAGGGCCTGGGCACCTCATCACCCGCGGCCGTGGTCCACTCAGGGGCGGACTGGCAGTCCGGCGGCGACATAATGGCCCCAATTCGCAAAGCACCCCGGCACCTCGCGCGATCCGCACTGAACTTGACCACCGTGCCAACCACGGGGTCCGTTTCCACAGGGGGGTCAGACCAGGCCCTTGGTAGTCCCCGCGAGTGTGGCAACCCTATGATTTGGCACTCATTTTTGGCAGGGATGCGGGCCGTTTGTGCGCGTGGACACCGGTGCGGGGGTGATGGCGAGACCTGCATCTCATCTCGTGCGCTAATGCCTTGCCGGCTGCGCACTTATCGATCAATTTGCCTGCGATATGTCCGAGAGATCGTGCCCCTGGACGTGGTGTATGAGTCGTGAGTCTTGGATCGGTTGGACTCATGCTCGGGTGACGACAGCCGACAACCGAGCGGATTGATTGTCGCTGAGAGTTTGCAGTCCCTCAAGCTGCATGTAACGACGCTGCAGGGCCCACTCGTCGCTCTGCTCCAGGAGCAAGGCTCCGACCAGCCGCGT
>Ga0182030_10003967_pt1 | contig 31561 bp, 29 predicted proteins | sample 812S3MmetaG_FD_121299 | JGI IMG/M metagenome (GOLD analysis project Ga0182030, IMG submission 121299) | Permafrost microbial communities from Stordalen Mire, Sweden - 812S3M metaG (Illumina Assembly) | ecosystem: Environmental > Terrestrial > Soil > Wetlands > Permafrost | place: Sweden...
CTGCTGGTAGAGGTAGAAGGGCAGGTTGGTGGTGGAGGTCCCCGGGCCGCCGTTGGTCATCAGCCGCACCTGGTCGAACACGTTGACCAGGTAGATCGAGCCGAGCAGGATGCCGAGCTCGATATAGGGCCGCAGGTGCGGGATGGTCAGCTCACGGAACGTGGCGAACGCCCCAGCACCGTCGACCTTGGCCGCCTCCAGGGTGTCGGACGGCTGGCCCTGCAGGCCGGCCAGCACGATCAGGGTCATGAACGGCGTCCACTGCCAGATCATCACCGCGATCACCGCGCCCAGCGCGTGGGTGGACAGCCAGGCCACATGATTGACGCCGAACGGCTCCAGCAGGTAGTTCAGCAGCCCGAAGTTCGGGTCGAGCATCGGCCCGGCCCACACCAGCGCCGCCGCCGCGGGCATGACCAGGAACGGGGTGATGATCAGCGTCCGGACGATGCTCCGGCCGAAGAACTTGCGGTCAAGCAGTACCGCGAACGCCACTCCCAGGATCATGGAGACGATCACCGCGGTGACGGTCATTTCCACCGAGCGCAGCAGCGCGCTGCGGAACGCCGCGTTGGTGAAGGCTTGGGTGTAGTTGCTGAACCCGGTGAAGTGCGCCGGAGCTGGCACGTCGAAGAAATAGTTCTGGAAGCTGTACCACAGCGTCACCACGAACGGGACCTGGGTCACGATGATGACGTAGATCAGCGCCGGGAGCAGCGGGAGGCGGCGCTGCCACCCCTCACGGCGGCTGGCCCCCCGCGGCCGGACAGCCACCGGCGCCGGCGCCGCGCCTGTTTCGACTACTGCCACTGCCAAGCCCTCCTCCTGCGACATGGCCCGACCGGCGGGACCCCGGCCCTGCCGGGGTCCCGCCGGGTCGCGCGCTAACCGGCGGACAGTTCAGCCGGTGTGTAGGCAGAGGCTGCGGCCTGGCTTGCCTGCAGCGCCTGGCTTACGCTCTCCGTGCCGGCGATCGCACCCGCGATCTGCTGGCCGACCGTCACACCGAGGGTTTCGAACTGAGGGATGTCGACGTACTGGACGCCGACGTAGGGGACCGGGTTCACGGTCGGGTGATTCGGGTCCGTCCCGTCGATCGAGGCCAGCGTGATCGGGGCGAACGCCTTCGCCGCGCTCAGGTACGACGGGTTGTTGTACAGGGATGTCCTGCTGCCCGGCGGGACTGCGGCCCAGCCGTACTTGGACGCGACCAGTGAGTCGTAGGCCTTGGAGGTGGCCCAGGACGCGAACTTCCAGGCGGCGCCCGAGTTGGCGGTGCCCTGCGGGATGCCCAGCGCCCACGACCACAGCCACCCGGAGGATGTCGTCTTGTCGACAGGCGCCAAGGCGTACCCGGTCTGCGCGGCGATCGACGGGAAGCTGCCCGTGATGGAGGTCGCGGCGACCGTCGCGTCGTACCACATCGCGCACTTGCCCTGCCCGTACAGCGTCAGCAGCTGGTTGAAGCTGTCGTTGGACGCGCCGGCCTCGCCGTCCTTGCGGATCAGGTTGACGTAGAAGTTGGTCGCGGCCTCGAACGCCGGCGAGGTGAGCTGGGGCTGCCACTTCTCGTTGAACCACTCACCGCCGAAGGTGTTGACGACGGTGTCCAGGGAGGCCATGTTGTCGCCCCAGCCCGCCAGGCCGCGCAGGCAGATCCCTGCCGTCTTGCCGGGTGAGTTGAGCTTGGCCGCGTAGCTCGCCACCTGCGCCCACGTCGGGTGCGCCGGCATGGTGATCCCGGCCGCCTTGAACAGGTCCTTGCGGTAGTACAGCATCGACGACTCGCCGTAGAACGGCACCGCGTACAAGCTGCCGTTATACGACAGGGCCTTGGAGATGGACGGCAGCAGGTCGCTGGCGTCATAGCTGGAGTCACTGGCGATGTACTGCGTGGACAGGTTGGTCAGCCAGCCGTTCTTCGCGAACAGCGGCGTCTCATACGGGCCGATCATGATGACGTTGAAGGCGTTGCTGTGCGTCGCGACGTCTTTTTCGATCGCGGCCCGCAGGTCGCCTTCGGTGTACGTGGCGAACTTGACCTTGATGCCCGGGTACTGCTTCTCGAAATTAGAAGAGGTCAGCGGGATCATCTGGCCGGTGATCAGCGGGTTGGACACGACGGCCACGGTTATCGTGCCGGAATTGCTGCTGGAACTACTGCTACTGGCACTTGAGCTGCTGCTCGAGCAGGCGGCCAGCGTCGCCAGTGCGGCGACGCAGCCCACCGCCCCGAGCGTACGGAGCCTGACGGGGGAATGGCTCATGAACGAACCTCCGCAACGGTGTGAAGGGTGTGCTGGCGGACGGGCCACCAGACCCAGCGGAGGGCTACCAAGGTAGGGAACTCCACGGTCGCCCGACCGGTGGTAACGTTACCGATCTGCCCGTGAACGTACGCTTGGTGTAACTCGGGCGTCAACCCTCCGAAACCAAATCGATACCCTTATATGCTGAGTAATTGACAAACAAGGAACCTTCGCGAACGGGAGATCCGCGGTTGGGGAACGATCCCACTCCTGGCCGTCCCGGCGGGGCTCACCCGACCATGCGCGACGTGGCCGCGCTGGCCGGGGTCGGCGTCATGACCGTCTCCCGGGTGGTCAACGACCGCGGCGGTGTCGGCCCGGAACGGGCCGCCCGGGTGCGCCAGGCGATCGAGAAGCTCGACTACCGGCACAACGTCACGGCGCGGCACCTGCGGCTCACCGGGCAGTCCACGGCGACCATCGGGGTCCTGCTGGAGGACGTGGCTAACCCGTTCGCGGCCGAGTTCCTGCGCGCGGTCGAGAATGTGATGAGCGAGCAGGGCTGGCTCGTGCTGTGCGCGAGCTCCGACGGCGACGCGGCCCGGGAGCAGGCCTTGCTTGGCGCTTTCTGCACGCGGCGCGTTGACGGGCTTATCATTGTCCCGTGCGGTCCCGATCACCGTTACCTGCTGCCGGAAGTGCGCCGGGGAACCCAGGTGGTGTTCGCGGACCGTCCCGCGCCGACCGTGGCCGCGGACATGGTGATCAGCGATAACTTCGGCGGCGCCCGGCTCGCCATGACCCACCTGCTGAGCCGCGGGCATACCAGGATCGGGTTCCTGTCCGACCTGCGGGGGATCTACACCGCCGCCGAGCGCTACCGCGGCTACCTCGATGCCCTCCAGGCGGCGGGCATCGAACCCGACGAACGGCTCATCCGCCGCGACATCCACTCCGCGCAGTCGGCCGAGCAGGCCACCCGTGACCTGCTGACATCACGACCCGCCCCGACTGCGATCTTCACCGCCCAGAACCTGCTGACCATGGGAGCCCGGATGGCGCTGCGATCCGTGGGCGCGGAGCGGACCATCGCGCACGTCGGGTTCGACGACATCCCGCTCGCCGAGCTCGTCGATCCGGGTATCACCGTCATCGCGCAGGATCCTCCGGCCCTGGGCACCCTCGCCGCGCAGATGCTCCTGCACCGCATCCGCGAGCCCAACGGTGCGCCGGAAGCCGTCGAGGTCCCCACCCGGCTGCTCGCCCGGGGGTCCGGCGAGATCGCGCCCGAGGATACGAGGGAAACCGCTTTGCTCCCCGGATATACAGCGCAGGGCTGATCATCGTAGGCTCAGTGGCCGTGCTCAATAGCGTCGGCTCCGGGATCCCCTGCGCGATCCTCTCCGGTAAAGGCAGCGCATGATAACCGTCGCGGGCGAGGTCCTGATCGACCTCATCGTGAATCCGGCCGGCCACATCGATCCCAGGTTCGGCGGCGGACCCTTCAACGTCGCCCGCGCCGTGGCCCGGCTTGGTCAGCCGTCGGCGTTCCTCGGCCGGCTGTCCGGGGACCGGTTCGGGCGGCTGCTGCGAGACGATCTTGACCGCCACGGGGTCCTGGTCGTCATCGACGCCGCGGCGCAGGCGCCCACCACGCTGGCGGTCGTGGACGTCGACCCGGCCGGGGTCCCCGGCTACCGTTTCTACCTGGCCGGCACCGCGGCCGCGGCGATCGAGCCCCAGCAGGCGATCCTGCCCCCGGCGACCACGGTCCTGCACATCGGCAGCCTCGGCCTGGTCATGGAGCCGATCGGCACCAGCCTGGAGCAGCTGGTGGCCACGCTGCCGGACGGCATCACCGTCATGCTCGACCCCAACTGCCGTCCGGGCGCGATCGCCTCCCGGCAGGCCTACCTGGACCGGATCGACCGCATCCTGCGCCGGGTGGACGTGATCAAGACCAGTACCGAAGACCTCGCTTACCTGTTTCCTGGCCGGGACACCGAATATGCCGCCGCGGAACTGCTCGGCAAGGGTCCCGCGTGCATGGTGGTGACGGACGGCGCTGCGCCCGTGCGTGCCTTTTCCGCCGGCCGCGAGATTCGCGCCGAGGTCCCGCCCGCCCAGATCGTCGACACGGTCGGAGCCGGCGACGCCTTCGGCGGCGCCTTCCTCAGCTGGTGGGCCGGCCGCGGACTCGGGCGAGCCGACCTGCGCGAGCCGGAGGCCGTGCGCAGCGCCACCCGGGCGGCGATCTACGCATCGGTGGTGACCTGCACTCGCCGCGGCGCTGAGCCGCCGTGGGCCGCTGAGCTGGCCGGCCACGATGACTGGAAGTGGCTGCTGCCCTAGCCCCGGCGGAGCAGGATGCCGCGGATGAACGCGGCCTGGCCCGCGTGCTGCAGGCAGTCCGAGATCACGCTGACCACCCGGACGCCCAGCGTCACGGGCGGATCCCAGGCTTCGTCCACGATCCGCGTCAGGTCCGCGTCGGTGATGCCCGCCACCAGAGCGACGGTCTGCTCGTGCACCGCGTCGTAGTATCCGGTCAGCAGGTCGCCAGCGGAGACCGTGACCTGGGACACCTGCTCCGAGCTGTGCCCATAGCCGTGATCGAGCGGGGGGAAGGGCAGCTCAAACCGCTTGCCGTACTCGAGCCACACCTGTGGGACGCCGAAAGCGCCCGCCACGTGATCATCTTGTACCCGGGCCAGATGCCAGCACAGCCAGGCGATCGAGTTCGCGTCGTCGTCGAGCCGGGCCGCCAGCTGGCTGGTCGTCAGGCCGTCGACCGCCTCGTGCACAGTCTCCTGAATCCGGCCGAATGCGTCCGTCAAAAGTTCCGCACTAGTCATGATGGGCACCTCTTCATTAAAAAAAACAATTTATCCGAACGGCCCGGGGTGACACGCCGTGCCGACCTGGTCTCGCGTCCAACGTGGTCGCTCCGCCGGGCCGCACGCGATACCGTTCCGACGTGCCCCCAGGCCGCAGCCGGACATCATCCCCGGAACCACCGGAATTCCCGGACCCCAGCGACCCTAGTACCGCTACGGCCAAAACGAGTCCCAGGGTCCCTAGCAGCCCCAAAGCCCCCAGAACGCCGAAGGCCGCCAGAACGCCGAAGGCCTCCAGGACTCCTAAGGTAGCCGATGCCGTAATCCCGGCGGCCGAGCCCGTCCGGGCGATGCCGGATGTCACCGACCTGCTCGCGGCGGCCGTGGCTGGCATCGGCGGCGCGGAACGGCCAGGCCAGGTCACCATGGCCCAGGCGGTACAGCAGGCCATCGAGACCGGCGAGCACGTCGCCGTCCAGGCCGGCACCGGCACCGGCAAGTCGCTGGCGTACCTGGTCCCGGCCGTCCGGCACGCGATGATGACCGAGAACACGGTGGTGGTGGCGACGGCTACCATCGCGCTGCAGCGCCAGCTGATCGACCGTGACCTGCCGCGGCTGGTCGCGGCCCTGGCGCCGCAGCTCGGCCGGGAACCGGTCTTCGCGATCCTGAAGGGCCGCCGGAACTACCTGTGCCTGCACCGCGAGCGCGGCGGAGTGGCCGAGGACCCGCAGGACTCGCTGTTCGACCCGGTTGCTCTGTCCGATTCGGCGGGTGGCCCCGCCTCGCCGCTGGGCCGGCAGGTGAAGCGGCTGCACGAGTGGGCGGAGGAGACGACGACGGGGGACCGGGATGAGCTGATCCCCGGCGTGCCGGAAGCGGCCTGGCGCCAGGTCTCGGTCAGCGCGCAGGAGTGCATCGGTGCGCAGCGCTGCCCGTACGGCTCGCGGTGCTTCGCCGAGCGGGCGCGAGACGCCGCGGCGAAGGCGCACATCGTGGTGACCAACCACGCGCTGCTCGCTATCGACGCCACGTCAGATATCGACGTGCTGCCCGAGCACGACGTGGTGATCATTGACGAGGCCCATGACCTGGTGGACCGGGTGACCTCGGCCACGGCGGGGGAGCTATCCGGCCCGGGCGTGGACGCCGCCGCCCGTCGCTGCGCGCGCCTGACCGATGCCGCGGCGGAGCAGGGATCGCCCGCGGTGGCGGACCAGCTGCGACAGGCGGCGGCCGCGCTCACCGTGGACCTCGGCGACGCGCTCGCGGGCCGGATGGACGTGCTGCCGGATGCGCTCGCCGCGACGCTGACCTCGGTGCGGCACGCGGCGGGCACCTGCGCGGAAGCGATTCGCGCCAGCGCACCTGGCCAGGAGGAGGAGCCCCAGCGGATGGCGGCGGCCCGGATGACCCTGGCCGCGCTGGACGAGCTGCAGCGCACCGCTAGCCGGGTACTCGACGCGTTCGGCGCGGACATCACCGCGCGGGACGAGGTGGTCTGGCTCGACCGGCCGTTTACCGAGGACGCGCGGCGCGCACCGACGCTGCGGGTGGCGCCGCTCGAGGTCGGCCATGTGCTGCGGACCCGGCTGTTCAGCGAGCGCACGGTAGCCCTGACCTCGGCGACCCTCGCCCTCGGCGGTTCCTTCACCCCCCTAGCCATCCAGTGGGGTCTCAGTACCCCCGGGACGTCGGCCCGCCCCCCCCGTGAGGGGGGGCCCAAGGGGGTCCGTGGGGGCGGGCAGCCCCCCCGTGAGGGGGGGCCCAGGGGGGTCCGGGGGGGCGGGCAGCCCCCCCGTGAGGGGGGGTCTGGGGGGGATCTTCCCCCCGAAGTTACATGGTCCGGGATCGACGTCGGGTCGCCGTTCGACCATCCGCGAAGCGGCATCTTGTACGTGGCCAGGCACCTGCCGCAGCCGGGCCGGGACCAGCTGCCCGAGGCGTACCTGACCGAGCTCGAGGAACTAATCGACGCGGCGGGCGGCCGGACGCTGGGACTGTTCTCCTCCATGCGGGCAGCCAAAGAGGCGGCCGGGGCGCTGCGCGGGCGGATCGCCCATCCGCTGCTCTGCCAGGGCGACGACGTCACGGCCCAGCTGGTCAGGCAGTTCGCCGAGGACGAGCCGACGTGCCTGTTCGGCACGCTGTCGCTGTGGCAGGGCGTGGATGTGCCCGGCAGCTCGCTGCAGCTCGTCGTCATCGACCGGATCCCGTTCCCGCGGCCGGACGACCCGCTGGCCTCGGCCCGCCAGCGCGCGGTGGCGGCGCGCGGCGGCAACGGGTTCATGACGGTCGCCGCCTCGCACGCCGCGCTGCTGCTGGCCCAGGGGGCCGGGCGGCTGCTCCGGACCATGACCGACCGCGGGGTGGTCGCCGTGCTCGATCCCCGGTTGATGACGGCCCGTTACGGCGACTTCCTGCGAGCGTCGCTGCCCCCGTTCTGGACGACCGCCGACCCCGCCCTCGTCCGCGCCGCCCTGCGACGCCTCAGTACTGCCTCCACCGGGGCCGCCTCCACCGGGGCCGCCTCCACCGGGGCTGCCTCCAACGGGGTCGCTTCAGCCGGGGCCTCCTCCGCTTCTGTCCCTGCCTGAGCCTCCGTCACCGCCGTCGGATGGCATTTCGGGCGTTACCGATAAATTACGTTTGTCATGTTACGGAATGAAAGCGACGTGTCTGGGTAACATTTCGGACTACCGGCAGTAAACCTCCGTTCATGCAGGCGGCTGGTGCCCCGGTCGTTCGGGAGGTCAGGCATGCGGAGACGGCCGCGCGAACATAAGCGGCATGTGCTCCGCTGGGTTGCGGTCGCGGCGGTCGTCATTGTCGGCGCGGGCACGCTGACCGCCTACCTGAAGTACCGGGCTGTCTACGACAGCATCACCCGCGTTTCCGTGCCCGGGCAGGCCCTGGGCCACCGTCCGCCGGTATACAGCACGGGCTCGATGAACATCCTGGTGTACGGCTCGGACAGCCGGGCGGGCCTGACCCCGCACGAGCAGTACATCCTGCGCACCGGTGATGACCAGACCGACAACACCGACACGATCATGATCGTGCACATCTCGCCGGGACGGCATCTGGTCACCGTGCTGAGCATTCCGCGCGACACCATGGTGCCGGTGTACGAGTGCGACAGCGGACCGGGCTACACAGGCCAGCAGGTGAATCCCGGCCAGGAGGTGATCATCAATTCGCTGCTTCAGATCGGCGGCCCGACCTGCCTGTGGAAGACGGTCGAGCAGGTGACCGGCATCCGCATTGACCATTTCATCGGGATCGGCATGCTCGGCTTCGTCAAGGTCGTCAACGACCTAGGCGGTGTCAACGTCTGCGTGCCCTACAAGGTGAACGACCCCGTGTCCGGCCTGGACCTCGAGGCCGGCGAGGAGCACATCAACGGCATCCAGGCGCTGGCGTTCTGGCGTACCCGTGAGGATATCGGCACCGGGTCGGACCTGGAGCGGATCCAGCGCGACCAGTTCATGTCCGCCCAGGTGGTCAAGGGAGTACTGAGCAGCGGCCTGCTGTCGAACCCGCTCAGGCTGCTCTCGGTGATCACCGATGCCGCCGCCTCCATGACCACGGACAGCGGCATGACGGTGTCGGACCTAGTGGAGATCGCGGAGAGCTTCCACGATCTGTCGAGCAAGAACGTCCAGTTCATTACCGCGCCGAACGAGCCGTGGACCCAGGATCCGGACCGGATTCAGTTCGCGCAGCCGCAGGCCGACCAGGTGTTCTCCGCCATCGCGCATGACATGACCCTGCCGAAGGCCTCACCCGCCCCGGCGCCCTCTTCGGGCGGCGCGCAGGTCCTCACCACGAGCCCGTCCAAGGTCAAGGTCGAGGTCCTGAACGGCTCGGGGGCTTCCGGCTTCGCCGGCCAGGCGGCAGCCGGCCTGGCCAGCCGGGGTTTCGACGTGACCGGCACCGGTGACGCGGCGAGCTTCGCTTACACCAACTCGGTGATCGAGTACTCCTCCTCCGCCGACCTGGCCGAGGTGAACACGCTCAAGAAGGAGCTGTCCCAAGTCACCGACTACCAGGATGCCAGCCTCAAGCCCGGTACCGTCGAGCTCATCCTGGGTTCGGACTTCACCGGCCTGAACCCGCAGACGTCCGCCGCCGCGGCTCAGCCTTCGCCGACGCCATCCGCCAGCCCGAGCCCGTCCGCCTCGGCCTCCGGCATCAGCAGCCTGGCCCAGTCGGCCGGCGGCATCACCGCGGCGGCCCCCTGCGTCAGCGACAGCTCGGCCTTCGCCGGCCCGCTCAGCCCCTAATCAACGGGCCCTAATCAACGGGCCCTAATCAACGGGCCCTGATCACCGGGCCGGGATGGTGCTGACGTCATCGACCGCCTCCGGGAGCCTGCGCATGCTGGTGATGCGCCGGTCCGCCAGCTTGGCGGGATGCCCGGTGAGATCACGGTCCACCCAGACCGAACGCAGTCCCATCCGCGCTGCGGGCAGCATGTCGTGCACCCAGCTGTTCGCGACGTGAATCCAGTTGGTCCTGATGACTCCGGTTTTCTCCTCGAACCGCCGGAAATGGGCGAGGTCCGGCTTGTAGCTGTGCACTTCCTCCGCCGTCACCCACTCCTCGAACGGCACGGGCACGCGCGTCCTGGTGCTGGCGAAAAGGTCCTCGTCGCAGTTCGTGAGGAACGCCAGCCGCCAGCCCCTTTCCCGCAGCGCGGTCAGGGCGGGACCGGCGTCCGGGAAGACCTGCATGTCCGGCCAGGCGCGGACCAGCGTTTCCGGCCCGCCCGGCGGCAGCGCGAGCTCCTCGCGCTCGGCCGCCCGCGCCAGCCCCGCGCTGAGTATGTCCCGGTACGGCCGCCAGCCCGGGCCGGCCTCCAGCTCGAGCTCCGCCTGGTGGTAAGCGATGAGCAGCCGGCTGGCATCGGTCTGCGAGATCCCCGCGATCCCTTCGAGCGCCCCGCGCATGCAGGTGTTCCAGTCCGCGACCGTCCCGTAGCAGTCGAACGTCAGCCACTTATCCGCCACCGGTCACCTCCATCCCGACCCCAGCATCCCACTTCCGCGTGCGGCCGTGATCGTGGACAGCTACTCCCGGTATGACGCGGTTAGCTGTCCACGATCATGCGCCTACCCGGCCCGGGCCGGGCGGTACCCGGCGTGAGCCGTGATTTTATGGGGAGTGAGCAGGGATAAGGAGGCAGTCATGGTCGACGTCGACCTCGTCCGTACGCACGCGCCAGGATCCAACGGCGCGGGTCAGTACACCTACCAGGCCGGGTTCGGGAACGAGTTCGCCAGCGAGGCGGTGCCCGGCGCCTTGCCCGCGGGCCGCAACTCACCACAGCGCGCCCCGCTTGGGTTGTTCGCGGAGCAGCTCAGCGGCACCGCGTTCACCCAGCCGCGGGCGGTCAACCGGCGGACGTGGGTGTACCGGATCATGCCGTCGGCGGCGCATCCGAAGTTCTCCCGCATCGGCAACGGGACGCTCCGCGGCACTCCCTTCGACGAGATCGAGCCTGACCCGAACCGGCTTCGCTGGGACCCTCTCCCGATACCCGCGGCCGGCACCGACTTCATCGACGGGCTGTACACGGTCGCGGGAAACGGCGACATCAGGACCCGCAATGGAATGGCCGTGCACCTGTACGCCGCGAACCGGTCCATGACCGACAGGTACTTCGTCGACGCCGACGGGGAACTGCTGTTCGTGCCCGAGCAGGGGACGGTGCTGCTGCGCACCGAGCTCGGGCCGCTGGCGGTGGCCCCCGGCGAGATCGCGGTGGTGCCGCGCGGCATCAGGTTCGCCGTCGAGGTGACCGGCCCGGTCCGCGGCTACCTGTGCGAGAACTTCGGCGCCGCGTTCACCTTGCCCGAACGCGGTCCGATCGGGGCGAACGGGCTGGCCAACGAGCGCGACTTCCTGGCCCCGGCGGCCGCGTACGAGGACAAGACGACGGCCGTGCAGGTGGTACAGAAGTTCGGCGGGAACCTGTGGGCCGCCGACTACGACCATTCACCGCTGGACGTGGTCGGCTGGCATGGAAACTACACGCCGTACAAGTACGACACGGCCAGCTTCATGGCGATCGGCACGATCAGCTTCGACCACCCGGACCCGTCCATCTTCACCGTGCTCACCTCGCCGGGCGAGTCGCCCGGCCTGGCTAACGTGGACTTCGTCATCTTCCCGCCGCGCTGGCTGGTTGGGGAGGACACCTTCCGCCCGCCCTGGTATCACCGCAACATCATGTCCGAGTTCATGGGCCTGGTGCACGGCGTCTACGACGCCAAGGCCGAGGGGTTCTCACCCGGCGGAGCCAGCCTGCACAACACCTTCACCTCCCACGGCCCGGACGCGGAGACGTTCGCCCGGGCCAGCACCGCCGACCTGTCGCCGCAGAAAATCGACGGCACGCTGGCGTTCATGTTCGAGAGCCGCTGGATGATCATCCCCACCCGGCAGGCGATGGAGGCGCCGCACCGTCAGGACGACTACGACGCGGTCTGGGGAAACCTGACGCGTTCCTTCGGGGCGCTAGCCTAGAAGCGGAGGCTATATGTATATTCCCGCCCATTTCGCCGTCGACGACGCGGCCATCCACGAGCTGCTGGCCAGGCACGGCGCGGCCGATCTGGTCACGCTCACCGAGGACGGCCTGCTGGCCACGATGCTGCCGTTCGCGTACCTGCCCGCCGACGGCGAGCAAGGTGCCCTGTACGGTCATGTGGCCCGCAACAACGATCAGTGGCGCAAGCCCGCGCTGGGCGAGTCGCTGGCCATCGTCCGCGGCCCGGACGCCTACGTATCCCCCTCCTGGTACGTCTCCAAGGCCGAGCACGGCCGGGTGGTCCCGACCTGGAACTACGTTACGGCGCACGTCTACGGCCGGCTCATCGTGCACGACGACCCGGTCTGGGTCGAGGACGTCGTCCGGCGCCTGACCGCCAAGCACGAAGCGGCCCGGCTGACGTCCCCCGGCCAGCCGCCCGCCTGGTCGGTGGACGACGCGCCGCGCAAATTCATCGAGGGGCAGCTGCGTGCCATCGTGGGTCTGGAACTGCAGATCACCCGGATCGAGGCCAAGGCCAAGCTGAGCCAGAACCGCCCGGTGGGCGATGTCGCAGGGGTGGTGGCCGGCCTGGCCGCGCGCGGGGAAGAGCTGAGCGCGGCGGCCGTCGAGCACGCCAACGAACAGCGCGTCCAGGAGGTGCACGCCGAGAACGGGCACGCCCGGACTTAGGCCGACCGCGTGCACCACGGCTCGTTCGGCAAAATCTACAAACTGGATACGGCGGGGATGACTTCGGCGGCGATCACCTCGAGCGGGGTTACCTGCCAGACGTTGGCCACCTGCCCCAGCGCGGCGTCGAAGCCCAGTTCGGCCAGGCGGCCGAGCTGGTCGACGACCTCGGCGGCCTTCTTGCCTTTCTCGCCGACGTCGAAGACGAAGTAGCACGTCTTGGTGATCTCGTCGTAGTCGCGGCCTTCGGCGTCGCAGTGCGCGCGCAGCACGTCCAGCTTGCGAGCCAGGTCCGGGCCCGGGAACAGGTTGCAGGCGTCGGCGTACTTGGCCACGAAGCGGAGTGTCTTCTTCTCCCCGCCGCCGCCGATCATGATCGGCGGATGCGGCCTGGTCAGGGACTGCGGCGAGTTCAGCGGCCGCTCAAGCTGATAGTGCTTGCCGCGGTACGGGCTTTCGTCGCCGCGCCACATCTGCAGGCAGATCTGCAGGGTTTCCTCCAGCCGCTCGAACCGCTCGGCGACCGGCGGGAACGCGATGCCGAGGCCGCGCGATTCCTCCTCGTTCCACCCGGCGCCGATGCCGAGCCAGGCCCGCCCGCCGGACAGCACGTCGAGCGTGGTCACGATCTTCGCCAGGATGCCCGGGTTCCGGTAGATGGCCCCGGTGACCACGGTGAGAAGCTTGGCCCGCGACGTGCTGGCGGCGAGATAGCCCAGCGTCGTATAGGCCTCGAGCATTTCGTGTTCTGTCGGGCCGACTGCGCCGATCTGGAAAAAGTGGTCCATGACCGCGACGTACTCAAAGCCTCCCTCGTCCGCGGTGCGGGCGACGGTGGCCAGGTCCGCGCCGAGGCGTGACGGGCCGTCCGGCGTGGTGAAATCGGGGATCTGCAAGCCAAGCTTCACGTTGTTACCTCCGGGCCCAACCCTCTCATGGCGCCCCGGCTGGCCGCGCCACCGGAGTTACGGTAAGCCCATGGGCACCGAACGCGCGGATGTGGTGATCATCGGAGCCGGGCTAGCCGGGTCGGCGGCAGCCTGGGCCCTGGCGAGCCGGGGACGTTCGGTGACCGTCCTGGAGGCATTCCAGCCCGGGCACCGGCGGGGCAGCTCGCACGGCAGCGCCAGGATCTTCCGGCGTGCCTACCCCGACCCGCTCTACGTGCGGCTGACCGGCCAGGCCCAGCAGCGGTGGCGGCAGCTCTCGGACGAGGCGGGCCAGGAACTGGTCCTGACCACCGGCGCCGTCGACTACGGCCCGGCCCGGCCCGGGAAGATGTATGACATCTTGACCGCGCTCAAGGTGCCCGCGGAGCTGATCCCGGCCGCGGCCGCCGCCGAGCGCTGGCCCGGCATGTCGTTCGGGCATGATCCGGTCATGTTCCACCCCGATGGCGGGGTGCTTGACGCCGAGCGCGCGATGGCGGCGATGCGGGCGATCGCCGCCGCCCGTGGCGCCCGGATTCACTACGGCACCCAGGTCCTGCGCGTCGAGCCGGACCAGGCGGGCGCCGCCGTGCATACGGCGGACGGGTCGTGGCGCGCTCCCGTGGTGATCGTCGCCGCCGGGGCCTGGCTGGAACCGCTGCTCGGCGGGCTGGTCAAGCTGCCGTCCCTGGTCGTGACCCAGCAGCAGGCGTTCCACTTCGCCCCGGTCCAGACCGCACCGTGGCCGGCCTTCATCTATCACGACGAGGTTCCCGTCTACGGCCTGCAGGCCGGCCGGGACGGCGAAGTACCTGGCGCCATCAAGCTCGGCGAGCACGGAAACGGCACGGTCACCACCGGCGACGGCCGCGACGGGGTCGTCAGCCCGGCCGCCAGGGACCGGATCCGCGCGTTCGCGGCCCAGTGGTTCGGCGGCCTGGATCCCGCGCCGGTGGGCGAGGTGACCTGCCTGTACACCTCCACCGCCAGCGAGGACTTCATCCTGGACCGGCAGGGACCGTTCGTGATCTGCTCGCCCTGCTCTGGCCACGGCGCCAAGTTCGCGCCGCTCGTGGGTGCGATCGCCGCCGACCTGGCCTGCGGCGGAGCCGTTCCCGATGCCCGCTTCACCCTGGCGCACCACCTCGGCTGACAGAAGAACGAATTCCCGGCCGGCCGGGATGGCTGGCCGGCGAACCGAAGGGTCCTTATAAGCGTCTAAAGATGCATCAGCAGATTTATTTCACCTCTAATCTTTCTTGACGGTGGGACGCCTCGAGGGCTGGAGTCCTAATGAAGCCTTGTCGGCGGCGGCGGCGGTGGCCGGGTACGGTCGCCGGGATTTTGCTGGCCGCTGTCATGGCGGGCTGGCCGGCGATGCTGGCGGCCACTGGTGCGGCGAGGCCGCCTGCGTCCTATGTCCTGACCGCTATGCCGGGCCGGCAGGCTCCGGCGAAAGACCCGGGACCGCCCACCGGGCTGGCCGCGACGGCTGGCGAAAAACTGGTGAGCTTGTCGTGGACGCCGCCTGCCTCCGATGGCGGTGTGGCGATCATCGGCTACGACGTCTACCTGGGCACGAGTTCCCACGGCGAGTCCGCTGACCCGGTCAATAACTCCTTGATCGCGGCCACCAGCTACCTGGTGGCCGGCCTGATCAACGGCACCACCTACTACGTCACGGTGGAGGCGGTTAACGCCGCTGATCTCCACAGCGCCGCCTCAGCGCAGGCATCGGCTACCCCGGTGTCTCCGGCCACCGCACCCGGCTCGCCCACTGGGCTGATCGCGACCGCGGGCAGTGCCCGGGTGAGCCTGTCGTGGACCGCGCCCGCCTCCGCTGGCGGCGCACGGATTACCAGCTACGACGTCTACGAAGGAACGACGGCCAACGTCAGGCTTACCGCTCCGGTTACCAGCTCGAAGGGCACGAGCGCGACCGTGAAAAACCTGACCGACGGCACCACGTACTACTTCAAGGTGACCGCGGTCAACCAGGTCGGCGCGGGATCCGCGTCTGGCGTCGCGTCGGCTACCCCGGCCGCCCCGATCACCGCACCCGGGTACCCCACCGGGCTCACCGCGGTCCCGGGCCGCGGCCGGGTCACCCTGTCCTGGTCCCCGCCCGCTTCCGACGGGGGCGCGGGGATCAGCGGTTACCTCATCTACGAGGGAACCAGTCCGGGTGGCGAGTCCGCGACCCCGGTCAATAGTTTCCCGGCGCAGACCACCAGCTACCTGGTGACCGGACTGGCCAGCGGCACCACCTATTACTTCGCGGTGGCAGCGGTCAACGACGCCGAACGTCAGGGGGAGGATTCTGGCGAGGCATCGGCCACCCCCGTGTCCGGCTTGCCGTCCACCTCCCCGACACCCAGAGCCGCCCGAACGCCGACCGGACTGGCCGCGACGGCAGGCAACTCCGCCAAGGTGTCAGCCGAGCCGGCCGGCAAAGTGATCCTCACCCCGAAAAAGGTGCCGGAGCCGGTCATCATTTTGCTGGCCGCCGTGGCCGTCGCGGCGACTGCCGGAGCACTGGCACTGGGCGCGTGGCGGCTTCGCCTGCGATCGCGTGCGCCGCTGGCCCCGCCGCCGGATGTGCGCGCTGTGCCCGAGCTGGGCCCGCCTGGCCTGGTCAGCGTGGATGAGATCGGCACGGACGAGATGCCTGCGATCCAGTTCGCTGAGCACCCGGGCAGTGTGAGCGGCGAGCACCCGAGCAGTGCAGAAGTGGAGCATCAGTAGCCAGCTCGGCCCACGCGTGCACCGACCGGTTGATATCGGGCCTATACGGCGAGCCTGCTTGCCGGCGGCCGGCCGAGGCCATAGAGTCCAAGCCAGGTTCCGTGGGCATCATCGCGGCCTTAGCACGGAGGTTCAGCACTGGTGGCAGCTTCCCGTACGACAGAGCACCAGGTAGGAGAGCTGGGTCCAACCGGGCGGTTGTTGCCCGGCTTCCCCGATCCTGAGCCGCTCATGGTACACGGGCCCGCGCGGATCATCGCGGTCTGTAACCAGAAGGGCGGCGTGGGTAAGACCACGACCACGATCAACCTGGGCGCGGCTCTGGCCGAGCAGGGTCGCCGCGTCCTGCTCGTCGACTTCGACCCGCAGGGAGCACTCTCGGTCGGGCTGGGCATCCAGCCGCACGACATCGACTACACGGTCTACAACCTGCTCATGCAGCGCGGCGTGACCGCGAATGACGTGCTGCATAAGACCGGCATCGACGGCATGGACCTGCTGCCGAGCAACATCGACCTGTCCGGCGCCGAGGTCCAGCTGGTGCACGAGGTTGGCCGCGAATACGTGCTCGGCGGGGTGCTGGAGCCGATGATGCCGGACTACGACATGATCATGATCGACTGCCAGCCCTCCCTCGGCCTGCTGACGATCAACGCGCTCGCGTGTGCGGACAGTGTCCTTATCCCGATGGAGTGCGAGTACTTCGCCATGCGCGGTGTGGCCCTGCTGATGGAGACCATCGATAAGGTTTCGCGCCGTCTGAACACCAAGCTCACGATTGACGGCTTGGTGGCCACTATGTACGACTCCCGGACGCTTCATACCCGTGAGGTCCTGGCCAGCATGGTAAATGGTTTCGGCGACAAGGTTTTTCATACTGTAATCAACCGCACGGTGAGGTTCCCGGACGCTACGGTGGCCGGAGAGCCTATTACCAGCTTCGATTCCGGTTCAATGGGCGCAAATGCCTATCGGGAGCTGGCCAAGGAGGTACTGGAGCGGTGGCGGTTGGCAGGAGAAGATCACGGAGGGTAAGCCTGCCCGGAGTCGCTGAACTGTTGCGCCAAAATACTGTCGGCCCGGACGGAGGCGATCAGCGCCGGGCCAGCGGCCGGGAAAAGCACGACCAGAAGATCACCGTCTACCTGTCCGCCGAGGAACTACTTGACCTGGAACGCGCCCGGCTCGCCCTGCTGCGTTATGGTGCCGCGGCCGACCGGGGCCGGATCGTCCGCGAGGCGATCGCCGTGCTGCTCGCCGACCTGGACGCGCAGGGCATCAACAGCCTGCTGGCCCGTCGCATCGCCAACGCGAACGCCGCCAACGCGGTCGCCGACGAGAACAGCCACTCCGAGAACGGCCACTCCGAGAACGGCGCCACCAGGATCCGCGCGGCCAGCAGTAACGGCCGGCCGCACGATTCTTAGCCGGACGCCGCTCACGTCATGGCCGTGAACCTAGGGGAGGACCCCGAAGACACGGCGCGGGCCGCAGCCGCGTCTAGTGCCTTCGAGGTGCACCTGGACGTGTTCGAGGGCCCGTTCGACCTGCTCCTCGCGCTGATCTCCAAGCACAAGCTGGACATCACCGAAGTCGCCCTGTCCCAGGTCACCGACGAGTTCATCGCCTACATCGCCGCGCGCACCGATGGCTGGGACCTGGACCAGGTGAGCTATTTCCTCGTGGTCGCGGCCACCTTGCTCGACCTCAAGGCGGCCCGGCTGCTGCCCTCCGGCGAGGTGGAGGACGAGGAGGATCTGGCCCTGCTCGAAGCCAGGGACCTGCTCTTCGCCCGGCTGCTGCAGTACCGCGCGTACAAGGAAGTGGCCGCTACCTTCGCCGCCCGGATGACCGCCGCGGCCCGGCGCTTCCCGCGCCGGGTCCCGCTCGAACCGCGCTTCGCGGAGCTGCTGCCCGAGGTCCTGCTCGGCCTGGGCCCCGCTGAGTTCGCCCGGCTCGCGGCGCTCACGCTCGCGCCCAAGGTGCCGCCGACGGTATCGACCGAGCACATTCACGCGCCCATGATCAGCATCAGGGACCAGGCCCGGGCCATCGCGGCCCTGCTCGCCGAGCTCGGGCGGGCCAGCTTCCGGCAGCTAACCGCGCGCGCGGCCGGCGGCTATGAGGTGGTGGCGTCATTCCTGGCGCTGCTCGAGCTGTACCGCGAGGACGCGGTGTCCTTCGAGCAGGTCGCACCGCTCGGAGAGCTCTACGTAACGTGGACGGGTTACCCCGACTCCGACCGCACGGACACTGATAGCGTCAGTGAGCTGACCGAAGGTGACAACGACTGATGAGCATCGAATCTCTGCCCGGCGCCCCCCTAGCCGACGGACCCGACAACCTGCCAGGACCGGGGCTGCGGGCCAGCCTTGAGGCGATCCTGCTGGTGGCCGATGAGCCGGTGCCGGCGGTCCTGCTCGCGCAGGTCCTCGAGCGCCCGCGCAACGAGGTGGCGGCCGAGCTGCGCGACCTGGCCGCGGAATACACCGAGCAGGACCGCGGTTTCGAGCTGCGCGAGATCGCGGGTGGCTGGCGGTTCTACACCCGCGAGGACTGCGCTCCGCTGGTCGAGCGGTTCGTCAGTGACGGGCAGGAGGTCCGCCTCACCCAGGCGGCCCTGGAGACCCTGGCCGTCGTCGCCTACCGTCAGCCGGTCAGCCGGGCCCGCGTGTCGGCCGTCCGCGGGGTCAACTGCGATGGGGTCATGCGTACGCTGGTGTTGCGTGGCCTGACCGAGGAGGCGGGCACCGACCCGGAGACGGGCGCTATTCTCTACCGCACCACCGGGTACTTCCTGGAACGCCTGGGGCTGGCGAGCCTAGCGGACCTCCCGGATCTCGCCCCCTTCCTGCCGGAGAACATTGAGGACATCGAGGATGAGAACGCCGCCCGACCGTAACCCCAGGGCCCCGGATTTCGACGACACCGATGACTTCGGCGAGCGCGACTCGCTGACCGACGTTCCCGGCGGAGTCAGGCTGCAGAAGGTCCTAGCCGAGGCGGGCATCGGCAGCCGCAGGCACTGCGAGGAACTCATCGGCGCGGGCCGGATCGAAGTCGACGGTGAGATCGTCCGCAGGTTCGGCGCGCGGGTCGACCCCGAACACCAGGTAATCAAGGTGGACGGGAAACGCATCCCGTCCCGGCCCGGCCTGGCCTACCTGGCGTTCAACAAGCCGCCCAAGGTGCTGACCGCGATGTCGGACCCGCGCGGCCGGAAGACGGTGGCGGACTTTCTGGCGATGCGGACCGAGCGGCTCTTCCATATCGGCAGGCTGGATTACGACACCGAGGGCCTGATGCTGCTCACCAACGACGGTGAGCTCGCGCACCGGCTGGCGCACCCCAGCTTCGAGGTGGCCAAGACGTACCTGGCCGATGTGACCGGCCCGGTGCCGCGGGATCTCGGCCGCCGCCTGATGGCCGGGATCGAGCTCGACGACGGCGTGGCCACCGCGGACCGGTTCCGGGTGATCGACCGGTCAGGCCAGCACGCGCTGGTGGAGATAAGCCTGCACGAGGGACGCAAGCACGTCGTGCGGCGGATGCTGGCGGCGACGGGGCACCCGGTCACCAGGCTGGTCCGCACGGATGTGGGTCCGATCAGGCTCGGCAACCTCAAGCCGGGCACCTCACGCGAGCTGAGCACCAGGGAAATCGGCGAGCTGTACGCCGCGGTCGGCCTGTAGCCTACAGGCGATGGGAGGTCCGATGACAGTCAGGGCAGTTCGCGGCGCGGTGCAGGTCGATTCTGCCGACCGGGACGCGATACTCGAAGGCACGGCCGAGCTCGTCACCGAGGTCCTGGCCCGCAACGAGCTCACCACCGACGACGTGATCAGCGTCCTGTTCACGGCGACCCCTGACCTGACCGCCGAGTTCCCGGCGCTGGCCGCGCGCAAGATCGGCTTCCACGATGTGCCGCTGATCTGCGCGTCCGAGATCGCCGTGCCCGGCGCTATGCCCCGCGTCGTGCGCCTGATGGCCCATGTCGAGACCGACCGCCCGCGTTCGGCGATCCAGCACGTCTACCTGCGCGGTGCCGCCGCGCTCCGGCTGGACATCGCCCAGTGAGGGTTGCCGTCATCGGGACGGGACTGATCGGGACATCGATCGCGCTCGCGTTGCGCAAGCATGGATCCCGCGTCTGGCTCGCTGACACCGATCCGGCCGCCGCCAGGCTCGCCGCTGATCTGGGCGCGGGCGAGCTGCAACCGCAACCGCTCCCGGCTTCCTGGGACCCGGCCGACGTGGCCGTGATCGCCGTGCCCCCGGCCGCGGTCGCGGCCACGCTCGCGGACGCGCAGGCCCGCGGCCTGGCCCGCTGCTACACCGACGTGGCCAGCGTGAAGCAGCTCCCGGTGGCGCAGGCCCGGGCCCGCGGCTGCGATATGACCAGCTACGTGCCCGGGCATCCGCTGGCCGGCCGGGAGAAACACGGCCCCGCGGCAGCCCGCGCCGACCTGTTCCTCGGCCGGACCTGGGCCCTGTGCGTGGCCCCGGAGACGTCGGGAAAAGCCACAGAAACGGTAACGGACCTGGTCCGGGAGTGCGGCGCGGTCCCGATGCGCACCGAGGCGGCCGCGCACGACCGCTGGGTCGCGCTCATCTCGCACGCCCCGCATCTGGTGGCCGCGGCGATGGCGGCCCGGCTCGAGACGGCCCCGCATGAGGCGCTCGAACTGGCCGGGCAGGGGCTGCGCGATGTGACCAGGATCGCGGCCGGGGACAGCGGTCTGTGGACCCAGATCCTGTCCGCCAACGCTACGCCGGTCGCCGAGGTGCTGACCGCGGTGGCCGCGGACCTGGCCGAAGCCGCCCGCATGCTGACCGAGGGGGCCCCGGGGGAGAAGTCGGTCGCGGCGCTGCTGGACCGCGGCCAGGCGGGCGTGGCCAGGATCCCCGGCAAGCACGGCGGCGAGGCCCGCGAGTTCACCGTCGTGCAGGTCGTCATCCCGGACCGGCCCGGCGAGCTGGCCAGGCTGTTCGAGGCGACCGGCGCGGCCGGCCTCAACATCGAGGACGTCAGGATCGAGCACTCGCCCGGCCTGCCGGTCGGCGTCGCGGAGCTCTCCGTCCGCCCGGCCGAGGCGGCCCCGCTGCTGGCTGCCCTGAAGGCCGGCGGGTGGCCGGTCCGCGGCTAGCCTCCCCCCTGGCCGCCGGTAGCATCACACGGGTGAAGACTTCTGCAGGCCTGGACAGCGACACGGACTCCGAAAGCGACACGAGCTCCCGGCTTGTCGTCGCCGTCGACGGGCCATCGGGCGCGGGCAAGTCGAGCGCGTCGCGTGGCGCGGCCGTCGCGCTCGGCCTGCGGTACCTGGACACCGGGGCCATGTACCGGGCCCTGACCTGGTGGCTGCTCGAACGCGGTGTGGATCCCGGTGATACCGGCGCGGTGGCCGGGCTGGCCGCCGAGCCGGTTATCGAGGTCAGCACCGACCCGCAGGCGCCGTGGACCACCGTCGACGGCACGGACGTGTCCGCGGCGATCAGGACCCGCGAGGTCACCAGCGCGGTCAGCGCCGTCGCGGCGGTCCCGCGGGTACGTGCGCACCTGATCGCGATGCAGCGGGACATCATCGCCCGCGCCTCCGGCATCGTCGCCGAGGGGCGTGATATCGGGACGGTGGTCGCGCCTGACGCGCCGGTGAAGGTATTCCTGACCGCCGACGGCGCCGCCCGCGCCAGCCGGAGGGCCGCCGAGGCGAGCTGGTCCACCCGGGCCGACCAGGACCGGCGCGACCGTCTCGACGCGGCTCAGAGCGAGAAGGCCGCGGACGCGGTCGTGATCGATTCCACCGGGCTTGGCCTGGACGAGGTGGTCGACACCATCGTCCGCCTGGCCCGCGAGCGCGCGGGTGCCCTGTTCCCGCGCCAGAAGAGCAGGTAATGATGCCGAGCGAGGCCGACTCAAATCCCGTTCCCGTTGTCGCCGTGGTCGGGCGCCCTAACGTGGGCAAGTCCACGTTGGTGAACAGGATCCTGGGCAGCAGGCAGGCGGTGGTGGAGGACGTCCCCGGCGTGACCAGGGACCGGGTCACCTACGACGCGATCTGGAACGGCCGGGCGTTCACGCTGGTCGACACCGGCGGCTGGGAACCCGCGGTGGAGGGCAGCGGAAGCCTGGCCGCGCGGGTCACCGCCCAGGCCAGGGTGGCCGTGGACGCCGCGGACGCGGTGCTGTTCGTGGTGGACGCCACGGTAGGGGTCACCGACGCGGACGCGGCGGTGGCCAACGTGCTGCGCCGGTCGGGCAAGCCGGTCTTGGTCGCGGCCAACAAGGTCGATGACACCAAGGCTGAATCCGAGGTCGCGGCGTTGTGGTCGCTGGGACTCGGCGAGCCCGCGCCGGTCAGCGCGCTGCACGGCCGCGGCAGCGGCGACCTGCTCGACCTCGTGCTCGACACGCTGCCCGACGCGCCGAAGGAAACCGGCGAGACCGAGGGCGGGCCGCGCCGGGTGGCCTTGATCGGCCGCCCGAACGTCGGCAAGTCCAGCCTGCTGAACAAGCTGGCCGGGCAAGAGCGGGCGCTGGTCGACTCGGTGGCGGGCACGACCAGGGACCCGGTCGACGAGCTCGTCGAGCTGGGTGGGGTCATCTGGCGGTTCGTGGACACGGCGGGCATCAGGCGGCGGTTCCGGGAGAACCAGGGCGCGGATTACTACGCGGCGTTGCGTACCGCGGGCGCGCTTGACCGGGCTGAGGTTGCCGTGGTGCTGGTCGACGCGAGCGAGTCTCTCACCGAGCAGGACCTGCGGATCGTCTCCATGGTCATTGAGGCCGGCCGGGCCCTGGTCATCGCCTACAACAAGTGGGACATGATGGACGAGGAGCGGCAGCACTACCTGGAGCGGGAGATCGAGCGGCAGCTGTACACGGCCCGCTGGGCGCCGCGGGTGAACATCTCCGCGGCCACCGGACGGCACACCGACCGGCTGGTCCCCGCGCTGGAGAAGGCGCTGGAGGGCTGGGAGACCCGGGTGCCGACCGGTCAGCTCAACGCGTGGCTCACCGGGCTGGTCGCGGCCACCCCGCCGCCGGTGCGCGGCGGCAAGCAGCCGAAGATCCTGTTCGCCACCCAGGCCGGAGTCCGGCCGCCGCATTTCGTGTTCTTCTCCACGGGCTTCCTGGAGGCGGCTTACCGCCGGTTCCTCGAGCGGCGACTGCGGGAGGATTTCGGCTTCGACGGCAGCCCGGTCCAGGTATCCGTGCGGGTCAGGGCCAAGCGCGAGCGGGGCGGGCACCGCGGCGCCCCGCGCACGGAGCGCCGCCGCTAACGACGCGAACGCACCCCGCGGCGGGACGGGGGAGGGCCGGGCGGTCGCGTCGGTAACCGGTTTCGCGCCCGACGCGAAGCGCACGAGGTCCTGGCCGTGCACCACGCGCCCTGGCATCGGATCCGACGCCGCCCGCCGGGTGAGCGTGTCCACCGGCAGCTCACGCAGGCTCGCCGCCAGCACGAGGTTGCCGAACCCGCGACCGCGCAGGACCGCGGCGTCCGCGATCAGGCAGGCATGCGGGAAGACCGACCGGGCCGTCGCGACCTGCGCGCGGGCGTGCCACAGCGGCGCGCCGTCGGCCACGTTGGCGGCGAAGATCCCGCCGTCGCGCAACGCGCGGCGGGCGGCGGCCGCGAACTCCGCCGAGGTCAGGTGGGCTGGCGTGCGGCCGCCGGCGAAAACGTCCGCGATGACCAGGTCGCAGGAGCCCGCCGGGACCCGCTCGAGGACCGCCCTAGCGTCGCCGATGTGCACCTTGACCCGCCCGCCGCCGGTCCGCAGCGGCAGCCTTTCCTTGATGAACCGCCAGAGGGCCTCGTCCACCTCGACGGCTGTCTGCCGGGAGGCCGGGCGGGTCACCGCCACATAGCGGACCAGAGTGAGGGCCCCGGCCCCGAGGTGCAGCACACGCAGCGGCTGACCCGCGGGCGCCATCACGTCGATCACGTGCCCTAGCCGCCTGACGTACTCGAACTCGAGGTAGCCGGGATCGTCGAGGTCGACATGCGACTGCGGGACGCCGTCGATCAGCAGCATCCACGCCGCTCGCCGGTCGGCGTCCCGCAAGAGCTCGGCGCGGCCCTGGTCCACCCGGCCGCCGTCCTGCGCCTGCCTCCTGCGCGTCATAGTCGTCATTATGGCGTTGTCGGGGTATGACACTGATCGGGGTCCGGGGCGATCCGGGTGGCAGCTCGAAGAAAGCGGCCCGTGTGTGCGAGGCTGTATTACGTACTTCTCACTCCGCAGGAGGCCGCATGGCTGTCGACCAGACCAAGTCCGCTGGTGTCCCGGCCGACGACACGCCGTCGGTGTCCGCCGACAGCGAGCACCAGACCGCCCCGGATGAGCCAGAGGCCGGCTCGGCGCCTGACCTGGACGAGATGAAGCGCAAGTTCCGCGCGGCGCTCGACCGTAAGCGCGGCGCGCACGCCAGCGGCAACGCGGAAGGCGCAACGGATACCGGCAAGGTGCACGGCTCCCACGGCCCGGCGGCCAGCCGCCGTTCGTTCCGCCGCAAGAGCGGCAGCTAGCCCGGGGGTACCGCGCGGAGCCATGCATGGTCCTCGGTGAGATACCGGTCCAGCCGGAGTCCCGCGTCGGCCAGAGCGGCCGCCAGTTCGGTCTCGTCCAGGCGCGTCTCGGTGAACGTCTGAGTCCAGCACCGGGAGCCGTCCACGTACAGTGCCTCGGTCATGCACCCATTCTGCGGCCTAGGCGGGCGCGGAATGAATCGCCGCGGCCCAGAACTGGGTCTCCTGGTCCGGACGCTCTACCTGCTGCGGTACTACCCGCGGGCCCGCCTGCTCGGTAACCTGCTCATCGGCCGCCGCGAGGTGGAACCAGACGGTGGTGCCGGCCGGGTCCCTGAGATATCCCCACTGAGCGGCCAGGTTCTGCACGAGGAACAGCCCGTGTCCCTCGGCCGCGTACAGATCGCCCTTCACGATGGGGGTGCCCGCCGAGCCGTCGTCGATGATCTCGATGAGGACACCGTGCGGTACGCCGATCACGACGATCGTCACGGTCCCGCCCTCGATACCCGACTTGGTGTGCGCGATCGCGTTGGTGACGATCTCTGAGGTCAGTAAGGTCGCCGTGTCGTGGTCCGCGCCGACCTTGTGGGCACCGAGCGTCCGCGCGACAAAGGCCCTGGCCGCGGACACCTGCTCCGGGCGACCGGGGATGGTCAGGGAGCCCAGGACGGTAGCCCGCGAGCCGACGACGGCCCCGCGGGGACCTAGCCCGTACGGCGGTACGGACCTGGATCGTCGGAAATTACCTTCGGGCGTTGCCATGTTGAGTCCCTCCCACATTGCCGAACCGTGCTCTCACCGGTGCGCGACCCGGAGCCTCTCAACCTGCCTCTTTCCTTAGTGTCACATCTGCAACACTCACCACATGGTCGCGTCGTGCGCTATCTAACAACAGCTGACACATCAGTGACGCAATTGCGTCTGCGATATGACCGGGCTCCCGGATATCCAGCTAACGCCTGACTCCGCAAACTGCGCATACCTCGCCTATCGCCTCTTGCCCACTATGTCCCAATTCGTACCTTCATGAAGGACTGCGGGGAGTAGTATCACATCGATAATGGTGCCGCTAGACGGTTACACGCAAGTGCGTAGAGCAAGTTTCTTGGATGAAATCCCGCATGGGATTTCATCTATGCCGTTAGTGCGGTATCGTACTGCTTGTCAGGGGCGATGTGGAGTGTTCCGGTTACACTCTGCTGTTCAGGATGTGGGGCTTGTTCAGCTTCCGGCCTCATCGGCGATGGGCACTCTGACGTACTAATCCCTCTGCTTCACGAGGAGGCGAGCTTCTCGTGCCCCTTGGACCTACCGTTCGTAGGCGCAGGCTCGGTGCCGAGCTCCGGCGTCTGCGGGAAGCGCATTCGCTCAAGCTCGAGGAAGTGGCCGAGAACCTCGGCCTGGCCCCTTCGACACTCTCGCGCATCGAGACGGGTAAGGCGCCGACCAAGTCCGCGTACCTGACCGCCATGCTCGCGATGTACGAGGTAACTGACCCGGGCGCGCGCAAGGTGCTCGTCGACATGGCCCGGGAGGGTCACCGCAAGGGCTGGTGGTCGATCTACGAGGACGTGCTGCCGAGCGGATTCGACATCTACGTGGGCCTGGAAGCGGAGGCTTCTGGCCTGCGAAGTTATGAGTCTTATGTGGTACATGGGCTGCTGCAGACCACCGACTACGCCCTGACGGTGCTGCGCGAGCTGCGGCCGAGGGACAGTGAGGAACAGCTCGAGCGGGTCGTGGACCTGCGGATGGAGCGACAGCGGCTGCTGGACTCCGATCCGCCGCTTGACGTCTGGATCATCCTCGACGAGGGCGCGATCCGGCGGAAAATCGGCGGCGCCGCGATCATGCGGCGCCAGCTTGAGCACCTAGTCCAGGCCAGCAGGTGGTCCAACGTGACCTTGCAGGTTCTTCCCTTCGAAGCGGGCGCGCACGCCGGCCTGGTCGGGCCTTTCGCCATCCTGGAGTTTCCCGAGCGGAGCGATTCTGACGTCGCCTACACAGAATCTCTAAGCGGCATGATCTACTTGGAAAAAGACCGGGAAGTTCGTGCTTGCGCCGAGGCTTTCGACCGGATGCGTGCCGTGGCGCTTTCCCCGGCCGCCTCGGTCGAGCTAATCCAGCAGGTCGCGCTAGAGCTCGCCTTATCAAGGCTTACCCGAAAAAATCAACCGCACAACGATAAGGAAAGGAGAGGCCGATGGACACCGACCTCACCGGTCTGCGCTGGTTCAAGAGCAGCGCAAGCAGCGCCGCGGGCTGCGTCGAAATAGCGCACCTTCCCGAAGGGGGAGTGGCGGTTCGAGACTCAAAGGATCGCGGCAAGAAGGCCCACATCTTCAACAGCCATGAATGGGAATGCTTCCTGATCGGGGCGAAGAACGGGGAGTTCGACCTTCCCGTCAGCTGAGCCTTCCCGCATCTGACATACCGCGTGAATGGTTTGGGGGGAGGAGCGCAGGGCGGTGGTCCCGGTGGGTCCACCGCCCTCCGCGTACTTGACCTCGGGCATTCCGTTACGGATGCTCGTCGAGCTCTTTTTCGAGCTGGTTGATGATCGTGGTGAGAATATGCGGTGTCTCGCTCGGCTTGGCGCTCACGACGCTGAGCCTTTCCATGGCCAGCAGGTAGCGGTCGACGTCGGATTTCTTATCGAAGTAGAGCGCGCTGGTGAGGTGTTCCAGGTAGGCCACGTCGGGGAGGTCGGCCGCACTGAACCGCAGGATGGCAAACCCGCTCGGTACGGCATGACCGCCTGTCCCAGCCGGAATGATCTGCAGCGTGAGGTTCTGCTTGCTGCTGAGGCTGAGCAGGTAGCGGAGCTGATCGCGCAGGATTTCCTTACTTCCGAGCGGGCGCCGCAGCGCGTTCTCCTCGACGATCGCCCAGAGCCTGAGCCGTCCCTCGGTGAACCGGCGCTGGCGTTCCTTGCGCAGGATGACGTGCCGCTCCGCTTCGCTGATCGGGATGTCGCAGAACGTGAGCACCGCGGCGGTGTACTGCTGTGTCTGCAGCAGGCCGGGGATGAACTGCGGTTCGTACACGCGGATCGAGGTTGCGGCCTCTTCCATCCCGACGTAGGACTGGAACCAGTCGGGCAGGATGTCGTTGTACCTGTGCCACCAGCCGGGGCGGTTAGCCTGCTCGGCCAGGTTCAGCAGCTGCTCTCGCTCGACTGCGCCGACGCCGTAGAAGGTGAGCAGGTCGAGCACGTCGATCTCGCGGATCGCGTTCCGGCCGAGCTCGATACGGCTGATCTTGGATTCCGATCCGCGGATCGCCCGGGCGGCCGCCTGCGCGCTAATGCCCCGGCTTTCCCTGAGTCGCCGCAACTGGGTGCCGAGCAAGATGCGGAGCACCGTCGGCCCCTCGGTGGCCTCTGGCATGACGCCCTCCGGATTTCCGCGTCGCAACGGAATTGTCTCCCGCAATCGCGTGGCAACGAGTTGCCGTCAATCTTCCGTAATCGCCATGGTATCCCATATGAGATTGCAAGCCACCCCCCAGTATTGACCGCCGGCTCGTTGTATCCTAGACACATCTGTCGCGGGACACTTCTGTCTAGCTGGAGTCACTAATGACCGTTGAGCTTGCGCTGACTCTTAGTAGCTCCCGGGCACCGCGGTTCCGGCGCCCAGCGCGGCGGGTGGCGGCGGCAGCCCCGTGGCCTGCGCCGCAGCGCCTCGGAGGCGCCGGGAAGGCTCAGGCCGCGGCGCGGAAGGGGTCCGGCGTTGGGTAGCGGTGCGGGCGCCCCCGACGATTGGCGGACGACATTCCGGCCCGATATTCCCAGTCCGGCCCGCATTAACGACTATCTTCTCGGCGGAAAGGACAATTACCCCGCTGACCGGCAGGCGGGTGATGAAATCGCCACCCATTTGCCAAATATTCGCCAGGCGGTTGGGTGGAATCGCACCTTTTTGCGGCGTGTGGTAATATTTTTCGTCGAAGAGGCGGGAATCCGTCAGCTCATCGATATCGGAACTGGGCTCCCGGCCGCGGGTAACGTGCACGACGTGGCGACGCAGATCGAGCCGGCCACGCGGATCGTCTTCGTGGACAACGACCCGGTGGTGCTCGCCCATGGCCGGGACATGCTCCAGGGCGTACCTAACGCGGTCATCCTTGAGCATGACCTGCGCGCGCCCGCTGAGATCCTGGCCGATCCCGAGTTCCGGCGGCTCATCGATTTCTCCGAACCCGTCGCCATCGTGCTCACCGCCGTCTTGCACTTCATTTCTGACGCCGATGACCCGGCGGCGATCATCAGGGAACTGCTGGCGCCGTTTCCCTCGGGCAGCTATCTCGCCCTCTCGCACGCCACTGCCGACGGAACTCCCGCGATGACCGATGTGGCGAAGGTCTTCAACGTGGCCACGGCTCAGGCCCATGTCCGCGGGCATGATGAGGTCCTGGCACTGGTCGCCGGACTGGACCTCGTCGAGCCCGGCATGGTGTGGACACCGCAGTGGCATCCAGAGCCGGGATCGGAAATGCCGTCACGCCCGGCGGACTTCGTGTACTACGCCCTCGTCGCCCGCAAGCCTTAAACCCGTAGCCGGTTCCGCCCGTCGCATGTCCATAGGATGTGGTTATGCGCTATAGGTCGCTTGGAGAATCGGGACTGCAGGTTTCGGTCGTCGGGCTCGGCTGCAACAACTTCGGCGGACGGCTCGACGTGGACGGGACGCGCGCGGTGGTGGACGCGGCCATCGACGCCGGCATTACCTTGTTCGACACCTCGGACACCTATGGCGGGGCCGGCGGGTCGGAGCGTGCGCTCGGCGAGATCCTCGGCCAGCGCCGGGACCAGGTCGTCCTGGCCACGAAGTTCGGCCATCAGAAAGCGGACATGGGGTACGGCCCGGCCGCCGGGGCGAAGGGCGGCCGCGCTTACATCAGGCGCGCGGTGACCGAGTCGCTGCGGCGGCTGCGCACCGACCACATCGACCTGTACCAGCTGCACACCCCGGACCCGGTGACCCCGGTCGAGGAGACGATTGCCGCCCTGCACGAACTGGTGGCGGAGGGCAAGGTCCGGTACCTGGGCCATTCGAACTTGTCCGGCTGGCAGCTAGCCGACGCCGCGCACCTGGCGACGAGGAACGGCCGCACCCCGTTCATTACCGCCCAGAATCACTGGTCACTGCTCGAGCGCGAGGCCGAAGCGGACGTCGTCCCCGCGGCCAGGCACTTCGGCCTTGGCGTGCTGCCCTACTTCCCGCTCGCCAATGGCCTGCTGACCGGCAAGGTCAGGCAAGGCCAGGAGATACCGTCAGGCAGTCGGCTGGCCGCCCGCGAAGGCTACGTCACGCAGGAGAAACTGGCGAAGGTCGAGGCGCTGATCAGCTGGGCGCAGGACCACGGCGTCACCATCTTGGACGTGGCGATCAGCGCACTCGCGGCGCAGCCAGGCTGTTCCTCGGTCATCGCGGGCGCGACGACCCCCGAGCAGGTCAAGGCCAACGCGGCCGCGTCGGAGTGGACTCCGTCCGCCGCCGAGCTAGCCGAAATCGACCGCATCGTCCCGCCGCCCGCATCCGCCGGGTAACCTCAGCGGCCGGCCACGGCCGTCTTGTAAAGGGCCGCGACGTTCGCGCCGAGCACGGCCGAGTACGAGACTTGCGGGGTGTCGCCGCCTTGCTCGTACCCGCCGATAACTCCGATCACCGTACCCTGCCCGGTCTTCGCGCTGACCCTGGTGAGGAACGGTCCGCCGCTCGTCCCGTTCGGGTAGCCGCCGCAGTCGAACTCGAGCTGATCGGTCATCGGCTCTTTGAGGTAGTTCTGGCAGGTGACCGGCTGGTTAGAGGAGTCCGGGTAGCCGATGACCTCGACCAGCTGATGGTCGGCAGGCTCACCGGTAGCCAGTTTCTCCGCTCCGGTCACGTCCTCGATCGGCACGGTCGAGCCCGGCTGGCTGACCTTGAGGATGGCCACGTCGTCATCGGGGTTCTGCGACGACTTCCATGCCTGGTCAACGTAGACCTTGGTGACGTCCCATATCCCGTACGGGGCCTTGCCGCTGTCGTAGCCAGGTACGAACACCACGGTGCCGGAGGTGCCGGTGACGCAATGCGCGGCGGTGATGACGAGATCCCCGGGCCGGCTGTTGATTACACTCGCCGAGCAGAAGTGCTGGCCGAGCTTGCCCGCGGACGCGGTGAACAGCGCTCCGACCGCGGGGGTCCCGGCAAACGCGTGCCCGGTCCGCGACGTCGATTCCATCTGCCGCATCGCCCGGACAAAGCCGGTTGCGATGTCGCCAGCCGCGCCGCTGGCGGGCGTCACCATGATGACCGCGGCGAACGCCAGCGCGGTGACGAGGGCCGCCCGGCCCGCTCGGAACAGCACCTGCGTCCGTCACCCGCCCTAGGCTTGTTCGGAATTGTGTAACGTTCAGGTAACCTTCGATACTCAATTGTGATGGACAAGCTACCCCTGGACTAGAGGGAGATGCTCCAAAGTTCATCAGAAGTCTCCCCAGTGAGCTGGGGATTCCCTGTGACCAGGCTGCGTGCGCGCTGTATAGCAGGCTGCTCCCCGCCATTTCGCCCGCCATGACCTGGTTATAGTTACTCTCAGGTAACAAGACATCATGATGAGCTACTCGTAACCTCGCGCGCACGATGGCCGCGCGCAGTTACCAAAGTCACACTAAAATACAAGGCGTAGCGTGATGCTACCGAGGGTCACCTGGGGTCGGCTGGGTCACCTGGGATCAGGCCGGTCGACGTTCCAGTGCCGACTCTGGGACGCGAACCATCCCAAGTCCGGCTCAGCGCCCGGATCCTCGCGGGTGTGCGGCGTCATGGTGAACCGGGTGACGCATCGCTGCCCGCCCTCGTGGTCGCCGTAGAGCAGCTCCACCGTCCACGGCCGGCGGTCTTCGATGACCTTGCGGGCCCAGCACCGGCCGCAATCCGACGAGCAGCGACTGCTGGGCCACCCGGGCCATCAGGTTCGACGACTTGACCGCCGAAAACGTAGCCACCGCCAGGATGAGCGTGCCGAGCGCCGTGGCCAGGTC
>Ga0182030_10003969_pt1 | contig 31551 bp, 24 predicted proteins | sample 812S3MmetaG_FD_121299 | JGI IMG/M metagenome (GOLD analysis project Ga0182030, IMG submission 121299) | Permafrost microbial communities from Stordalen Mire, Sweden - 812S3M metaG (Illumina Assembly) | ecosystem: Environmental > Terrestrial > Soil > Wetlands > Permafrost | place: Sweden...
CCGCCCGCTCATCGCGATAAAACTGCGATGAACAGGGCACAGCTTCTCATGGCTCAAGGGGATTCTTCATGGCTGATGACCGGGCCACCTGCCAATGCTGTAGCTGTAGATCGTCTGGCGGGTGGCCCCGGTCCCAGTGACTTTTTCCAAACACAATGAGGGTGCCCGCGGTCCCTCGCTCGCCTTTGAGGAATAGGGGGACATGATACCTATACCCCACGGTGCTATTGTCCGTACATGGCTCGACTTGCTCGTATCGTGATTCCGGGGCTTCCGCACCATATCACTCAGCGTGGCAACCGCCGCGAGGCCATCTTCTTTCAGGATGGCGACCACGAAATCTACCTCGATCTCCTGGCCGAGCAGACCTTGAAAGCCGACGTTGCCGTCTGGGCCTATTGCCTGACGCGCTTCGAGGCTGAAGCTGTATCCATCCCGTTCGGCCATAGAGACTAAATCTTGCTTGTCGTTGAGAACGACCTTACGCGGGAGCGGCGTTTTCAGATCCTCTTCGAGGAATTGGCAATGCCACCCCTGCCTAAGCATGAAGCTCATGTAGACGCGGTGACGGCGACAGTTCGCGCATCTCTTTTCGCCAGGAGTATGCGGAGGTGGTAAAGGCCTTTTGCAAATCCCACAAATCTGCCCAGCGAGCCGCTGCCGAACCGTCGAAGATCGCTCGCTGCCCATGAAGGGAATTCTAGCGCTATATTCGCTCTTTATTCTCCGCAGGAGTATGATTGTTTCAGAATGCCGCTGATGATCAAAAAGAGGCAGCCATTCATCATCGACAACGACCTCGGCCCGGCACTGAAGACCCTCCTCCCTGGCGACGCCCGCACGACTGTCCAATGTGGCTTGCCACCCCATGCGCCGGACTACCCGGATGTTGTGGACTTGTGTTTTCGCGAGCAAGCAATCCTGGTGACCGCAGATACTGACTTCCCCGCGCACATCAGGCGATACCAAAAAGAGCACAACGACTGTTGCCGCGGCCTCCTCCTAGTTCCGTCTGAGGAATTGAAGCAGGGGGAAGTCCTCAAACGCCTCAAAAACAAGAAGATCATCCTCAAGCATCCCGTTGATGATCAATTCTCGTTTGAGACCGCTCGGTGGGACCACCTCCTGATCAACCTCAGAGCGAACCCTCCTCAGGTCACCGGACTGTGCAATTGCAAATGGCAAGAGGACTAGCCTCGTCGGGCAATATCGGACAACCAGCCACGGCAACGATGGGCTTTATGGCGACCGTGGAAACATGTATTCTGTAACCTACAGGCAGCCAAGGGCATCGAAAAGTGCGATCCCCACTAGCCGCCCCAGAATTGCCTTGGGCTGGACGACCCGCAATATTGCCACCCGTTTTAGATAGCCGAAATGCCGAGTCTCCGTGACCCCTAAGCCCAAGAACAATGCAGAGCTTGACGGCGCAACCAAAGGACTTCCGCGGTGGCTCACGCAGTTCGAGCCGCGGCGGGGGCTGAGCAGCGGCCACCTGCAGACGATTGTCGGGAACTTTCTTCCCCGTCCGCCATTCAAGCTTGCTTCGGTGGCGGAACTGGTTGAGGTGGACTCGGCGGACGGCAGCCGCGTGCTGTGCCATTGCCACTGGCACAGTGAGGCGACGCGCGCCGGGCGGCTGACGATTGTTCTGGTGCACGGGCTTGAAGGGTCGTCGGACTCGCAGTACATTCAGGGTCTGGCAGCGCGGGCATGGGATGCGGGCTGTAACGTGATTCGAATGAACATGCGCAACTGCGGCGACACCGACGCGCTGACGCCCACGCTGTATCACTCCGGGCTGTCAGGGGATGTGGGAGCAGTGGTGCGTCACTTTACGCAGCGATTTGGACTGGAGCGGGTGGCGCTGATCGGCTACTCGATGGGCGGCAACCTGGTGCTGAAACTGGCTGGAGAGCTGGGCGCGGAGGCGGGGATTTGCGCCGTGGCCGCGGTCTGTCCCGCGATCGATTTGGCAGCCGGGGCGGATGCCCTGCACGAGCCGCTGAATCGCGTTTATGAGTGGCGATTTCTGCGCGGATTGATGCGTCGATACGCGCGAAAAGCGGCGCTGCTTCCAGACGCCTATCTTCCCGCCGAAGCATTCCAGCCCATCCGCTCGATTCGCCAGTTCGACCACAGAATTGTGGCCCGCTATTGCGGCTTCCGCGATGCCGACGACTACTATTACCGCTCTTCGGCCGCGCGCGTCGTCGACCGAATCGCCGTTCCCACCCTGATCCTTTTAGCGCAGGACGATCCGTTCATTCGCCTGTTTCCCGATACGCGCAAAAAGCTTCATGCAAACCCGCATATCACCTTTTTGGAGACGCGCCACGGCGGTCATTGCGCGTACCTTTCCAGAGACCGCGGCGAAGAGATTCATTGGGCGGAGAGTGCAGTGATACGGTATTTGACCACGGAGTTCGGACAGCGGGATGGAAGCTGACTGGGAGGTCGAGGTGGGCGGCGGCGCGCCGGTCATCGACGCGCTGTGGGCGGGGTTTGTGGATCTGCGACGGCAACCGGAACGCATTGAGGAGATTGCGGAAGCAGGGAAGTTTCCGGCGCTTGCCCCCCTGCTGCGGAGGCTGAATTCGCCCGGCTCGCCGGTGTGGACCGCGAAATGCGATCTGTGGGAGCCGGTGGAGCCTGGCGAAGTGGCCGAAGACGACTTGCCGGCCGCGCTGGCCGTCTATGTCGACCTGCTTCCGTGTGCCGGGGGCGTCTTCCCGCAATGGCAACAAGCTGAAGCGTTTTGCCGGGAGTGGGTGGCACGGCTCGCGTCGATTGAACTGCCTCATTTCTGTGTGGAACTGGTTGTGCGCCAGGCGTTTGCCGGCGCAGTGGAGGGATTTGGCGTTACAGCTTACCTGAGCGCGGAGGGCCAAGATCGGCCTGGCGCGGCAGAGACTCTGGCTCGCGCGCTGGGTGTCTTTGCGGATGCGATTCCAGTCACGGAGCATACCGAAAAAGCAGCTTCAACGCTACAATGAAAGAGCGTGGGCGAGTAGCTCAACTGGACAGAGCACCGGCCTTCTAAGCCGGGGGTTGTAGGTTCGAGCCCTACCTCGCCTACCACGGATTTAGCTGCTAGCTTCTAGCTTTCATCTCTCAGTTATCGCGTCGCCGTGGGTGTGGTTATATGCTCCGGCTGCGCTGTAAAAACGACTCCGGTGCATGTGCTAATGTGTTCAGGCAAGAGTGTGAAAAATAGTGCAAAACAGCACGAAATAAGGCCGTTTTAGTGCTGTTTTGGTGCCAAAAACGCGCAAACAAGGGTATTTTTGAGCACATAATTGCGCGGGTAAACGTTTACAGAACGAGGAAACTGCTAGCACTGATATCGCTCTTGACTGCCAGGTCTCGGCTTTCAGCTCTCAGCTATGGCGCGGGGCACCGGCCCTCGACTCTCGACCCTGAAGGGTGGCCCGGTGCCCCGACAAAAGCGCTGGGAGATGGCGAAGCTACTTCCGGACAGCCGATGAACTTCCCGGAACTGCGCCAAGGGGCTGTGAAGGCGTTCGAAATGCCGACTCTTCGTTCCCCATCTGCGGTCGATGAGCGATTTGGCGAATTGCTCGTTGAAGTTCAGATTGTTTCTGTTGATCGCACCCCTTGACGTCCGACAAGAACGAGAGCAGAATTGTTGTCGAATATCAAGGGGAAGAAATGCCGGTGCCAACAGACTTGCTGCAGGGGACGCTTGATCTTCTTATTCTCCAAACGCTTGCCTTGCAACCGATGCATGGGTGGGGAGTGGCCCAGCGCATTCAGCAAGTTTCGAAAGATGCGCTCCAGATCGGTCAGGGTTCACTCTACCCTGCGTTGTATCGGCTGGAATACAAGGGATGGATCAAATCGGACTGGGGAAATTCGGAGAACAATCGACGGGCGAAGTTCTATCGGTTGACGGCCGCTGGCAGGAAGCAGCTAGACACGGAACTCGCGACCTGGGATCGGCTGTCGTCCGCAATTACGCTGGTTCTGGGCCGCGTCGTGGAGGGGTCATCATGATCACAGAATTGCTTACTCGTCTCCGGTTTGTTGTTCTTCGCAAGAGGCCAAGCGAATTAGACGAAGAACTCAGATTCCATCTTGAGCAATCCATCGCCGCGAAACAGGCGGCAGGACTCAATGCTACAGAGGCGCGCCGGCAGGCATTGATCGAGTTTGGCGGAGTGGAGCAAGCGCGAGAGGAGTGTGCGAAACAACGGCCCGGATGGTGGCTCGACTCCGCGAAACGGGAGCTGCGTCACGGTCTGCGCATAATGCGAAAGTCGCCCGGCCTCATGTCAGTGGCCGTGGTAACGCTGGCGCTGGGAATTGGGGCAAACACTGCCATCTTCAGCATCGTGGATGGGATATCGCTGAGGCCACTTCCAATTGCTGATCCCTCCCACCTAGTAGCGATCCAGAGCGTGAAGAACCTTGCCGCTGCGAATGCAGAAGGGACAGACTCCGGGTCGTCATATGCGGAACTCTCCGATGTTCGAGATCGAATTCCAGCGTTCTCTGACGTTGCGGCTGCGGATCGCCGGGGAATGGTCTTCCAGACTGCAGATGGCCTCCAGTTGTTGCTGGCCGAGGTGGTCAGCGACAACTACTTCACCTTCATGGGCGTCCGGCCCGAGATTGGACGTCTGCCGGATGAGAGTGAACTACATCGTATTCAATCGCCCATCGTCGTGTTGAGCCACGGGACGTGGAAGCGCCTCTTTGGCGGGAATCCCGGCGTGATTGGTCAGACGATCAAAGTCAAGGGAGGATTGGCAACCGTGCTGGCTGTTTTGCCAGCCGGATTCAGAGGGACCGAGCGAATTATCGATCCGCAGGTCTATGTTCCGCAGTCGAGTTGGGTAATGTGGGCTCCAGACGAGCGAAACACGCCAAGAACAGTCCGCGAATTTGAACTCTACGCGCGGTTGCGACCTGGCGCCACAATGGACCAGGCAGCGGGCCAGTTGCAGGCCTTGAGCGCGGACATGGCGGCGAAATATCCGCAAGCGAACAGCGGACGAAGCCTGAGTGCGATTTGGCAAACCAAAGCTGAAGGGGGCGGGGTGCAGGTACTCAGTATCCTTGTGCTCGCCATTGCCGGAGCTGTTCTGCTGATCGCGTGCACGAATATCGCGAATTTGTTGCTTGCGCTGAACGACTCGCGCCGGCGAGAGATTGCTATGCGCGCCGCGCTGGGCGCCACACGCGGGATGTTGCTGCGGCAACTCGTGACGGAGTACGCAGTGCTTGCGGCCTTCGGCGTGGCAGGTGCACTTGTCCTGGCACAATGGCTAATCTCGCTGGTCCCAGCGCTTTTGCCCAACGTCGGCTATCCGCTGGGCTTCGATTTCCGCATCGATCATCGCGTGTTGGCATTCACGGCTTTAGCAGGTGTTGTCTCCGTTCTTGTCTGCGGCCTGATACCGGCTCTTGCAACGACCCGGACTTCACCACTCGATGCCATGCGGGCCCAGTTGCCGCACACTGGCAGGTTGAGGATGCCTGCGCGAAAAGTCTTCGCCGTGGCACAGCTCGCGATTTCCATGTCACTGCTGATCGCAACGGGGCTCTTGATACGGGCATTGATTCATATCGAAAGCATGGACCTCGGATTCAACAGTGGACAGAACGCAATCCTGCTGGGGATAGGCGTGGACGGGCAAGGTCCACAGAGACAAGCAGAGTTTGATGCCCTCGTCACGCGCATGAAGGCACTGCCTGGTGTGAAAGACGCGAGCGTTGCCCGTGTTGTTCCATTTCCCGAAAGTGGAGGAGGTGCAACGCAAGTCGTGTTGGCCCCGGGTGAGGTTCCCTCGGAGACGGCTGGAACTCCAGTTTGGTTCAACTCTGTTGATGATGGATACTTTCGCGCAATGAGTGTGCCGCTCGTCCGTGGCCGGGTCTTCGGAACGCAGGATACAGCGGCCAGCAGAAGGGTTGTTATTGTCAATCAGACGCTGGCGAAGAAACTTTTCGGCACTGCGGACGTTGTGGGTCGACACGTGCGTCTGGGGCAGAAGGAGCCGGTGGATGCAGAAATCGCCGGTGTGACTGGTGACGGAAAGTACGCCGGTCTGGATGAGACGCCGCAGCCCTACCTGTATCTTCCGCTTTCGCAGGAGAGTCGATCCGAAGTAACTTTGATTGTGACAACGGCAGGAGATGCAGGCGAGTTGTTGCCGGTGGTCAGGAGGGCCCTGCAGCAGACGAGTCCGACGACTCTGATCATCAACACTCAAACGTTGACGGACCACATGCGCTTTGTTACATACCCCAATCGCATGGCAGCGTGGCTGACGGCATCTCTGGGCGGGCTTGCCCTGCTGCTTACCACTCTCGGGCTCTACGGCGTAACGGCATACTCAGTGTCGCGGAGGACTCATGAGATCGGCATTCGAATGGCGCTCGGAGCGCTGAGAGAAGCCGTTTTTGCTCGAGTGCTCGCGGACGGCCTGAAGCTGACGGCTGCCGGCATGGCGCTGGGAATCTGTCTGGCTATGCTGCTGGGACGTGGCATGAGCAGTTTGCTTTACGGTGTAAAGCCAACGGATCCGATTACCTGGTTGGTGGTAACCACGCTGGTTATTTCAACTTCATTAGCCGCGCTCATTGTTCCGGCGCGGCGAGCGCTTCGCATCGATCCGGTGGAGGCGCTTCGCGAAGAATAGTCGAACCATCTCCGATGTTCTCTCGGCGTCGGAAGTCGGATTGTCTCAGCTATTGCTAACAGCCAATGCACTCATTGAGCATCGGTTGAGCCTCGTCCAGAGGATCGGTCGTGAAAAACACCGCAGGGGCAAGGGAGGGGGCCGGGCCTAAGGGCCAGAATTTATGGCTTCCTCTTTCAGGGGCCTCGACCCACTTTGTGGGTACCCCGCCTCTGCTCCCTCCGCAAAAGCGAAACCCAATCCAATTCTTGATGGCCGAGGAGTGCCTGCTATACTCAGGGAACTTTGGAGAACCCGTTCAACTTTTGCGATGGATGCCGACGCCAATGCGCCCCTGAAACTGGAACCGGAGGATCGCGGGGAAAGGCTTGCGAAGGGCCGTAAGTGGGGGAACTTCGAGTTACTGGCGCTGGTGGGAAGAGGAAGCTTCGGCGAGGTGTTCCGCGCGTGGGATCCTCACCTGCAGCGGGAGATAGCGTTGAAGATCCTGCTGCCGCGCGCCGTGGGCGACGAAGCGCAGTTTGAGGATTTGCTGCGCGAGGCCCGCGCCCTGGCCTCGGTTCGACACCCCAACATCGTTCCGATCTACGGAGTTGACCGGCATGACGGAATGGTGGGGTTCTGGACGGACTTTGTTCATGGCAAAACGCTGTCGGTGGTGGTGCGCGAACAGGGGCCACTGGGGTATCGCGAGGCTGCGCTGGTGGGGCTGGATGTTGCCAAGGCCCTGAGCGCCGTACACCGCGCGGGGCTGCTGCATCGCGATATTAAAGCCGCGAACGTGATGCGCGAAGAGGGCGGGCGGATTTTGCTGATGGACTTTGGGCTGAGCACGCTGCCGCACCTGCAAGGCGCACCGGCGGGAACGCCGCGCTACATGGCTCCGGAGCTGTTTGAGGGCGCGGGGGCGACCGTGGCCAGCGATATTTATGCCGTTGGCGTTTTGCTGTTTTACCTGGTGGCGGGTGAATACCCTGCGCAGCGCGTGAAGGGCGGCGGGGATCGCGGTGAGCAGGCGGCGCAACAGGCCTTGGATGGCGAGGAAGTTACAGCGGCGGCGGCGCCTGGAGTTATGGGCATGTTAGCGCGACCAATGGCTTCGAGCGTATCCGGCAGCCGGTCATTGGCCGATTATCGTCCGGATATTCCAGAGGCGTTTGCGCAGGTGGTCGATACGGCTATTCATCCCGATGCGGGGAAGCGGTTTTCGAGCGCTGGGGCGCTTGCGACGGCGCTTTCCGGTGTGCTGGCTGTGCCGGTGGCAGGAGACGAGGCGGAGCGGGTGCAGGAGGCGCGGGGGAAGCGACGGCCTCGATGGGTTTACGAGGCCGCGCTGGCGGCGCTTCTGCTTGGGGCGGCTGGAACGCTTGTGTATCTTCGCGAGGGGAGGGCGCTGTTCGGGGCGGGGAAGAGCGGGGCTGCTGCTCTGAATGCTGGAGGGGTGAACGACAAGTATCTGGAAGCGGAGAAATTGCTGCTTCGCTATGACAAGCGAAAGAATGTTAGCGATGCAATTGGGCTGCTGAGCGATGTGTTGAAGGAGGACCCCAATGATGCGTTGGCACAGGCTGGGATGGGGCGGGCGTATTTTCTTCAGTATCGCGTGAGTCGTGAGGCCGGGATGCTGGACCAGGCGCGGGCGGCGTGCAATCGAGCGATTCAGATCGATCCCAGCCTTGCGCCTCCCTGGGTTACTTTGGCGCGCATTGATGCCATGGCGGGCAACAGCGCGCTGGCGACGCAGGAGGTGCAGAAGGCTCTGCACAACGACCCGCGAAGCGCCGAGGCGTATGGGGCGCAGGCGGAGGTGTTCGATGACGAAGGGCGAAGCGATGACGCTATCGCGTCGGTGCAGAAGGCGGGCGTCCTTGCGCCGGATGACTGGCGTTGGCCGGTGCTGTTGGGGCACTACTACATGGAGGATGGAAAGAGCCCGGAGGAATTGCAGGCGGCGGCGGAACAGTTTCGTGAGGCAGTCGGCCTAACTCCTGATAACTCAATTGCGCTTTTGGATCTAGGGGTGGCGTCTCTGCAATTGGGGCGATACGACGATACGCGAGCGAATCTTGAGAAGTCCGCGCAGATCGAGCCGAGTTTCTTCGCTTACTCCACTCTCTCGGAACTGTTGACCGTGCAAGGGAAATTCACCGATGCGGTAGAGATGAGCAAGAAGGCTCTCGATCTGGATCCCACCAACTATGTGGCGTGGGGCAACCTGGCGTCGGCGTATCTATGGAGTTCAGGCGGTCATGACAAGGCGATGGATGCGTACAAGAAAGCGATTGAGTTGGCGGAAGCATCGCGCAAAGAGACGCCAGGTGACCCGGATTTGCTTGCCACGCTCGGAAATTATTACGCATCCGTCGGCCAATCAGGCCGCAGTCTCCCGTTGCTGCAACAATCGGTCGCCCTTTCGCCAAACAATCCCAATGTTCTATTTAGGGCTGGCGAGGGCTACGAGATACTGGATGATCGCGCCGGTGCGATCCAACTAATCGCCGAGTCGCTTGCGCTGGGATACCACGCAAATCAGTTGCAGCGGAGCCCCGAGCTTGCGTCTCTCCGCGCGGACCCCAAATTCCAAGAGGCGCTTCAATCAGCACGGGCTAAACTTACACTAGACACTGCGGGGAAAAAGAGGTAGGTTTGGCGATATGGCAAATATTGATGTAGTTCTTCGCGATGAATTGGGTCTGCGCGTCCCCAGCATCCCCAAAGTGGCGATTGTTGCTTCGGACACAGTTACCTTTACTGTTGAACATGGCGCTAACTCCGTCCTTTACTTTTCGCCGGATACAGCATCGATTCTGTCGCCCAAGCCGAGCAATCCAGTCCACCTGTCTTCCGGCCATGCGCTAACTTATACGTTCGAGGCTTCGGTGCCTGGCGCTTATGGGGTCATCACGCAGGCTCCAGAGGATCCGGCCCCGGAATCCTTCAACTTCGGCGAGCCGCCTGCCCCGCCGGTGCTGGTTATTCAGCCGGGCAAGGGCACCAACTTTGGGGGGCCGACAAATAATACGCAGACTTAGCTGGGCGATCTAACTTCGGCCGGCAGTGCTGGCGTTCGCCGCCTTGTCGGCGTCTGCTCTTCGCAGGCTGCGGGAAATGGCCTGCTTTGACACGAATTCGTCGGAGGCCATCCCTCAGGGGCTAAAGCCCGGCCCTTGTTTTTGGTGTTTACGGCACGACTGAAGTCGTGCCCTGATACAAGGCGCGGCCAACGTGAGTTTTTCCGCGACCTGCCGGGTCGCCGCCCCGCGAGGGGCTGCATAGTGCCTGCTCGAGTTATCTGCAAGGAGAGCCATGAGTAACTCCGACATGATCCTGTCGTTTAACGGAATCAACGGCAGCACGGGCCGATACGCTATCGATCCGATGCCGCTTAAGCATTTCCGCGACCTTGCGGTTGGGCCATTGATTCACAGGGAAGACACCGCGGCTGAGAAGGAGCATAAAGGAGAGCTGAAGCGGCGCCGCGCCAGGGACAAGCAAACTAACTACGCGGCCAAGGCCGGCGTGGATTTGAAGAATCTGAAGGAGACAGGCTGGGGGGTTATCTTCGCCAATAACCCGGACCGGTCGGCAACCCAGGCCATTTACGAGGCACTGTCTCCGCTGCTGAAGCTTCGCGAGAAACAGGCGGGCGGCAATCACAAGGCGGGCGGACGCTATTGCGAGTATCTCGGTCCGGATGCCTATAGGCAGGGCGAGACCAAGCAGGATTTTCTGATGCGCCACGGCGTAGGGCCGGGACCTGTGGATACGGATGTTATTCCGTATTACCTGCTGATTGTGGGCGACCCGGAAATGATTCCATTTCGGTTTCAATATCAGCTTGACGTTCAATTTGCGGTGGGGCGGATTTACTTTGACACGCTGGACGAGTACGCGGCTTATGCGCAGTCCGTGGTTGCATCGGAGAAAGGCACGCTTGCCTTGCCGAGGCGGGCGGCCATTTTTGCAACAGCAAACGATGGGGACGCCGCAACGAAGATGAGCCTGGACCAACTGGCCACGCCGCTTGCGGAATGGGCTGAGAAACCTGCGACCACCAAGTTGCCATGGGTAGTGGATAAGTATCTTGGGGAAGAAGCTACCAAGGCGCGGCTCACGCGGTTGCTGGGCGACGAAGCGCCGGCGTTTCTGTTTACTGCCAGCCACGGCATGATGTATGACAGTGGCGATCTGCGTCAGTTTGCGCAGCAGGGCGCGCTGCTGTGCCAGGACTGGCCGGGTCCGGCGTTTGAGGGACCTACGCCGGATAGCTTCTTTTTTGCCGGCGACGATGTTGCCCCCGATGCAAATATCTTTGGCACCATTGCTATGCACTTTGCCTGTTTTGGCGCGGGAACGCCGCACTTCAGCGATTTTTCGCCGCCCGGGCAGCCACCGTCAATGGCGCCGAGGAGCTTTGTTGGCAGGCTGCCGCAGAAGCTCATTGGGCACCCGCGCGGTGGGGCGCTTGCCGTGATTGGCCATGTGGAGCGCGCATGGGGCTGCTCTTTCTCGTGGGATCGCGCGGGAAGTCAGACCGAGGTTTTCAAGAGCACGATCAAATACCTGATGGAAGGCTATCCGGTGGGATCGGCGCTGGAGTTTTTCAACGGACGCTATGCGGAGCTCTCTTCCGATTTGTCAAGCCAGGTGGAAGAGGTGAACAATGGCAGGGACGTCGATCCTTACCTGCTGTCAAGCCTTTGGACCGCTAGCAACGATGCCCGCAGTTACTCGGTGGTTGGAGATCCGGCGGTAAGGCTTTGGCTTGCCGAAGAGACGGAGCCTGCGAGCCGCCCAGTGTTGGAGACGATTGCAATGCCGGATATTCGAGTGAACATAATTGCGCCGGAACAGCCTGCTCCGCCGGCTCAAGCTGCGCCGCAGACTTCAGCCTCCGTCACACCGCAGCAACCGGCTCCTGTGCAGCCGCCGGCCGCGGCGCAATACAGCAGCGCGATGGTGGACTACGCCTGGGGTGACTCGGCCAAAGCTGCGGCAAGCTCACTGAAGGATGCCGCGCAGACCATCGGCGCATGGCTTGCGGAGTCGTTTCAGACAGTAACCAGCGTACAGGTGAGCACTTATGTGAGCGATAACATCGACGATGTGAAATACGAGGGCGGGAGTTTTACGGGCGCGAAGCTGCGCGCGATGACAATCGCCAGCCTCGACGGCAATACCAAGGTGTGCGTGCCGGAGCAACAGGACAAGGTTGACGATGCGCTGTGGAAGATTCATTCGGACATTTTCGACAAGGCGCTGGCCAACCGCGTGGAGATGCTCAGGACCGCGGCTGCGGCCATCGCGAGCCTGGTGCCTGGAGGAAAGCTGCTTTGACGGTCGTGGATGCCCGGCTCGAGACGATATTGCAGTTGCGGGACGAGATTGACAGCATCGACCGGGCTGCGCGTCAGCCTGTGGCTTCAGGACAGGCTAACTTGGTGAGTTACTCATTGGGGAGTTTTTCAAGTTCTTTTTTCCCGGAGCAAAGTAAGTTCGCAGAGAATCTGCCGGATATGGTTGCTACGGTAAAGCGAGTGTGCGCGCGGCTAGCTCCCACGGCTACCGTTGAAACAGCGGCGGACGGCGTAACGGCACGCACGATGATCCACTTCAACGGCCGCGCCGCTTCCGTGTGGGTTGGGGCGCCGTCGCCGCAGGTGGCCAGTGCGCACATTGCTGCGCTTGAGAAGACGTTACAGTTGCGAACCGCCATCGCCGGGGCTGTTCTTTCCGCCGGTAGCGCGATAGTATCCATATCCATGGCTGTTGCCAACCCGCTGACATTGCTGAGTGCGTGGTCCTCCGCCAAGGCGCTGAAGCTGGCGTTGGATCGCCTTGCAGCGGCGGTTGAGGCGGCCTGAGGGCGGACGTATCTTTTAAGAGAGGACTCCGATCGATGCTGAGCCGGTACGCCGATCTCGAGATCGTGTTCCGCAGGCGGGACGAACGATCGTATGGATTGAGTTTTCGCTATAGCAGCCCGAACGACGAGGCCGTTCATCCGGCGCGATCCGAGCCGGTGATCGCGCTCGATTTCTCCGCACTGAGCGGCGACGATCCGCAGGCCTATTCCGACACGCTGAGCCGGGCGTTTTTCACGCCGGAGGTGAAGGCGGAGTTTCGTACGTTTCGCGATATTACCGAGCGCAGCGGATTGAGCTTGAGAGTTCGTCTCTCCATCGATCTCACGGTGCCGGAACTGCACGCCGTTCACTGGGAGACGTTGCGCGATCCCGACCTGCCGGCTGACCAGGGGAACGCGCCGCTGTTCATGGGCGAGCAAACCGTCGTGTCCCGTTTTTTAAGCAGCGGGGACTGGCGGCCTGTTCGACTGAGCGCTAGAGCCAAGCTGCGCGCGCTGGTTGTGGTGGCCAACCCGAGCACATCGAGCGCCTATAACCTCAGTGAAATTGATGTGAAGGAGGAGACGGACCGAATCGCGGAGGCGATGGCCGGGATTGAGATTGTGTCGTTTCGCACCGAGGGTGCTGTGCCTGTTACGAAGCTTGCCGAGACACTGCGCCAGGGCTTCGACATACTCTATCTGGTTTGCCACGGCAGGATGCAGGGCCAGGAACCGTTTCTGTATCTGGCTGAGGGGCCGGCGACGCCGGGGATCGATCTGGTGCAGGCGATTCGTGAAATGGACAAGCGCCCGCGGATGGTTGTGCTGGTATCGTGCCAGAGCGCGGGCAGGTGCGGGGTGGCGCTTGCGGGGCTGGGACCGCGGTTGGTGGAAGCAGGCATTCCGGCGGTGATTGCGATGCAGGGCAACATTTTTGTGTCGACGGCATCGAGCTTCATGAAGCGGTTCTTCACCGAGTTGCTATCAGATGGGCAGATCGATCGAGCCATGTCGCTGGCACGCGGCGAGGTGCGCAAGACCGACGACTACTGGATGCCGGTGCTGTTTCTGCGCCTGCGCGATGGACGCATATGGTACGAACCCGGATTTGGCGGCAGCAGCCAAGAGGAATTCGATAACTGGGAGTCGATCTGCATCAAGGTGCGGGAAGGGAGATTCTTTCCGATCCTGGGCCCGGAAATAGGCGATGAATTATTCGGCGCCACGCAGGAACAGGCGTACCGGCTGGCGGAGAAGTATCAGTTTCCGCTGGCTCCGCACGAACGCTCGAACCTGGCCAAAGTAACGCAATTCATCAGCGTGGATAAAGGCCGGGAGCATGCATGCGAGGCGCTTGCGATTGATTTTGTGAAGCGGCTGGGAGGAGTTGACCCCGGCGAATTGCCCGGGAGGTTGCAGGGTGCAGTCGAGGGCTGCCGCGCAGATCCCGGCAATGCTTACAAGCTGCTTAGCTCAAAGGAGCTTTCCGCGCCTATCTACCTGAACGCGAGTTACGAGACCATGCTGCTGAGGGTTTTGAAAGCGGAGGGCAAGAATCCGGAGCCGGTTTATGGCGCGTGGCGCGGCGCAGAGGTGGTGCAGAAACCGCAACCGAAGTCTCCGCTTCCCACGCAGGAAAGCCCATGGGTTTACCACATTTTCGGAGTCTTCGGAAAGCCCGACTCCATGGTGCTGACCGAAGACGATTTCTTTGACTACCTGATAGCTTCCTCGCAACTGAAGTTATTGCTGCCCTCCCTGGTGAGTAAGCTGATGGAGAGTTCGCTGGTGTTTCTCGGGTTCCGTTTGGATGACTGGCGGTTTCGTGTTTTGTTTCGCCTTATCGTCACACAGCAAGGCGCGGCGGCGTTGAGCGGCAGGTGTCACGTGGGCGTACAGATAAACCCCGGCGAGCAAAGTGTAGCCGATGTAAATCGCGCGATTAAGTATATAACCAAGTATTTCCAGGGCGGTAACAGCAGTAATGCTCCCAGTATCTCCATATACTGGGGCAGCCCCGCAGATTTTCTCCAGGAGTTACAAAAGCATATGGTTGCGACTGCCGGGAATGCGGGCGCCAGGGTTATAGAGAGGGATCCGGATGAATGGCCCTGACCGAGTGGACGAAATGCCGCCGAATCCTTTCGTAGGCCCGCGGCCGATCGAGAAGGGCCAGCCTATCTTCGGGCGCGATCTTGAGATTGCCCATCTCTACGACCTGCTCTACGCCGAGCGGATCGTCCTACTTTACTCGCCGTCGGGAGCGGGCAAGAGCTCCCTGGTCCAGGCCGGACTGATTCCGCGCCTGGCGCAGCAGTTCGACGTGTGGAAGCCGGTGCGCGTAAACCTGCAGCCGCAATCGGACTTGGGCGGCGTGAATCGCTATGTCCGCAGTTGCAACCTTGGGTTCGAGGCAGGGGTTCCGAAGCGGCTGCAACGCGAGGAGAGTTACCTTTCTTCGCTGACGCTGCAGGACTATTTGGCCGGGCGTCCCCAAAGGCCTTCCGCGCCCAAAAACATGGTGCTGATCTTCGATCAGTTCGAAGAGGTGCTCACGTTGGATCCGCTTGGAGTGGAGGCCAAGAGGGAATTCTTTTCGCAGTTGGGAAAGCTGCTTCAGGATAACCCCGGCATCTGGGCTCTGTTTGTCATCCGCGAGGACTATCTTGCTCCGTTCGATCCGTATGCGGAGCAACTTCCGACGCACCTGAAAAACCGCTTCCGCCTTGATCTTCTGTGGACGAAGGCGGCACAGGAAGCAATCGGCATGACGGTCGAATCCGCAGGCCGCAGTTTTGCGCCCCGCGCGCTGGGCAGGATTGTCGCTGACCTGGCCATGATGCAGGTGCAGCAGCCCGGAGGCGACTTCAAGAGCGAGCCGGGCCGTTATATCGAGCCGATGCATTTGCAGGTAGTCTGCCGCAACCTGTGGGAACGCATGGCTCCGGACCGCATGGTAATTGAAGACTCGGCCATCGACTCGTTTGGCGATGTTACCCATGCGCTGGCGGAATACTACGAAGGCGAAGTGGCAAAGTCGGCAGGTGGTGATGAGCGAGTGGAACGTTCCATCCGGGAGTGGGTGGGCGGAATGCTGATTACGCGGGGAAATATCCGCGGGCAGGTTTTGCGGGAATCCGGCCGGAGCGGAGGACTCGATAACAGCTTAATCGAGCGGCTCATCGACGCCCACCTGGTGCGAGGCGAACAACGCGCCGGAGCCACCTGGTATGAGCTTTCGCACGACCGACTGGTGGAACCAATTCGCGTTAACAATGACCATTGGTTCGCTGTTCATCTTAGCAAGGCTCAGCAGCGAGCGTTGCAATGGGAACGCGAGGGCGAACCGGAAGGCTTGTTAGTGACGGGCGGGGAGTTAGTCGCGGCTAAACGCTGGCTGGCACTTGCGGGCGTTGAACCTACTGATTGCGAACGCCGATACCTGGCGGCCAGCCAAAAACGCAATTGGAGAGTTAGGCAGGTTCGTGCGGCGGTCGCAGTTCTAATAACTCTTTCGATTGTTTGTTTAGCAATGTATGTTATGGCTCGCCATGAACGAGACCGCGCGGAGTTGAATTTGCAGCTTGCCAAGCAGGCAGTGGACGAAAGCTTGTCGTCTGCCGGGCGCCAGCGGGCCCGCGAGTCAGCCGACTCACCGGAGATGGAAGCTTTCAGAAAAGAGTTGCTGGACAAGGCAGCCGCGTTTTATGCGGTTTTTACGCGCGAGAACACCGGTAACTTGAAGCTGCGGACCGATGCGGCCTGGGCGCACTCCAGGCTTGGCGACGTGAACCGCCTGCTGGAGCGGCGAGACGAGGCCATGAAGGAGTACACGCGGGCCATTCAAAGCTTTCAAAGCCTGGCCGCGCAGTATCCTAATGTAACTGAGTATCGTCAGGCCCTTGCCTACTGTCATAACTGGATGGGCGAGACTCTGCGCATCGGTTTGGAGGATTCCGCGACGCCTGACGAATCAACCCGGACTGAGGCTAGGAAAGAGTACGATGAGGCTCTCCGTCTTCAGCAGCAGGTCCATGCTACAGATCCGGCAAACACTTCAGATATACAGGAGCTAGCCAGGAGTTACTACAACCGGGGAATTCTGCGCTTCGACGGAGGCGACAGACAAGGTTCCGAATCTGACTTCCGAGCGGCCATCGTCTTGCTTGAGCCGATTGCAGACCTTGCCGCGAAGAAGATCAACAACCAGTCATCTCCCCAGCCTGCGGAGGAGCTGGCCCGTGTTTATCACAACCTGGCGACGCTGGAGGAAGACGAAGGTAAAAGTGAGGGGGCCAAAGCCCTGTATGAGCAAGCAATCCAGTTAGCCGGGCAGCTTGTAGCCAGCAGCCCGCAAGAGCGTGAATACAAGACCGAGTTAGCGCTTTATTGCGAAGGCGAAGCGACGCTGCTGCTGGACGTGAACGACCTGGCCGATGCCGAGCGCAAGAATCACGAGGCTCTGGACATTGTGGAAGAACTGGCGAATCCCGCTCCGGCGCTTTCGCTGGAGCAGGCAAAGATTCTTCAGTTGAGGAGCGAGATTCTTACTGCTAGTGGATCTCCAGACGCGGTGGACGCCTCCGAGCGTGAACGCGACCTGCTGGAGCGATTGGGGCGCGGCGAAACAATGCGCCACCCGCTGTTTCATGTCATGTACAAAAACCTTGCGGTAAACTATATAGAACTTGCTACAAAGGAACTGGACGATGGGGATTTGCGGGGTGCGCAGTTTTCCCTCAAGGGTCTTGCCCAGATAATGCCTCAACTGATCCCGGAAGACAAGGCTCCGGCTGAGCTGACCTATGATGACTTGCAACGCAGATTGCAGTTGAGATTATCCAGACATAAATGACACTTCGGCCCAATGGGGCTGGGACAATTTGTAAGATCGCTTGAGGAAAAAATGAAGTCCTTTGGCTGGTTCCTGGTTTTGAATATTCTCGGTCCGGTGCTTGGTGCCCAGCAATCGGCTGCCCCGTCGGCTAATTGGGAGTTGGCCGAGAATGCCTGGGCGCTGAGGGCACCTTTCAATTCCGTTGGCGGCGTTGCCGGGACAGCTTCCTCCGATCAGACGCCGCCGGGCGGCCAAAAGGAAAAGGCGAAGCCGGCCCGCAAGGCAGCGCCGGCAAGCCAACTGAAGCGGACCCGAATCGATGCGAGCATGGTTGGCTATATTGACCCTTCTGCCGTCCAGACCGAGGTTCGCGTGCGTTTCGACGCTGGCTTCAACGCTCCGCGCCCTGACCGTGCCGAGTACTTCTACGCCGGATGCAATGGCTCAATTCCCTGCATAGGCGGCATCCAGCGAACGCTCAATTTTCAGCAGTTGTATCTAAGAGGCGAGTACGCGCCTCTGCAGCGCTTTTCCGCCTATTTGCAGGTTCCTTTCCGCTGGGTTCAACCTTTTTTCGTTCCCAGCACAGGCGCTCCGACTCTCTCCAGCGGAGGCGGAATCAGCGACGTTCAGGGCGGTCTTAAATTCGCGGCGATAGCTTCCGGCTCGCGCAATCTGACCTTCCAGTTCGGAGCGAGTTTTCCTACCGGAGACGGGGCCAACGGGCTGGGCACAAACCATTACACCATCGAGCCAATGGTCCTGCTCTCTCAACGCCTCTCGGGACGCACTGAAATCGAGGCCGAAGCGGGGGATTCGCATCCCATTGGTGGAACCATCTATTACGCGACGCCGTCGTCCCCGCCGCAAAACTATGCCGCCGATGTGGCCATGTACGGAGTTGGCCCCAGTTATGAGCTCATCAAGCGCGACAGATATCGCCTTGCGCCGGTTCTTGAGCTCGTGAGCTGGCATGTCTTTGGAGGACTACAGGCTGGTTCTGCCGGCGTGGTTCAATCCGCAGCCGGAATCAACGTGCTGAATGCAAAGCTGGGAGCGCGGGCCAGCTTTGCAAACGGCAGTTCGATTTACGCCGGATATGGCCGTGGCCTGACCTCCGACATCTGGTACAGGAACCTCTTCCGGATCGAGTACCGGCGCGTATTCTAAACCGGACTTGAAGACGCCAAGCGCCGTTCTTCGCCCGCATACCGGATTTCAATCAGAGTTATGTCGTCCTGTGCCGGGTTGGGCGCTTGATACCTCGCCACATAGTCCAATATCCCGTCGATATCCCTCTGCTGGGCGATTGCACTGAATCCGTGGTCGCCAAGCCCCTCGCCCGCGCTGTTCTCGGCCTCGGTAATGCCGTCGGTGGTAAGCAGAACACGTTCACCTGGGCGGAGTGAGTCAAGCGCCGAGTTATAGGTTGCCATGCCGACAAGTCCTACAACTGTGTTGGCTTCTTCCAGACGCCGGACCTCGGCGCCGAGGATGGCAATGGGCTGAATGTGGCCGCAGTTCATGTACTCCACGCGCCCGTCTGGAAACAGCCGCAGCATAACCAAGGTCGCGTACTTGCCCACGTCGCGCGAGCATAGAAAGCGATTCATCATTGCCGCTATATCCGGCAGGCTTTGGCGCGCAAGCAACTGGGTATGGATGATGCCCTGGAGAGTGGCCGCCACAATAGCGGCCGGAACGCCTTTTCCGGAGACATCCACAACGGTGACGCATACCGAGTCGTCGAGCGCGGCAACGTCGTAGAAATCCCCGCCAATGGCCAGGCAAGGCACGGTTCGGGCTTTCAGCGCCGCATAGGGCAGCACCGGCAGGGCAATGGACATCAGGCCGCTGTGGATCCTGGCCGCGACGGCAAGCTCCTCGCGCGCCTGGCGAGCCTGCTGCTCCGCTTTGGCCAGCAATGCATTGTGCAGCAGCGCCGAAGCCTCAATGGCAATTGTGTCCAGCACCTGATGATCGACCGCACTCAGGAAACCGGGCCCAATCTGGCTGTCGAGATAGAGCAGCCCAAGCAGTTGCGCCGGAGCGCTGTTTGAGGCGCGTTTGCGAAGCGGAATGCAGTAGATGCTGCGAATCTTGTTGGCCATTACGCTTGACCATTCCGATGCCCGATCGTCGGTGAGAGTGTCGCTTACGGAAAACTTCACTTCGCTTTCGATGGCCTTCTGCATGGCCCGGCGCGAGATGGTCAAATCTTCTTCAACGATCTTTCCCTCGGCGCCGAGGCCCTGAGCAAAATGCATCTTGCCGTCTTCACACAGAAAGACGAACCCGCGCTCCACGCCGGTTAGCTGCAACGTCAATTGCAGAAGCACGCCGAGAATATCCTCGATGGCCCCTCCCTCGTTGAGCCGGTGCGCCGCGTGAAGCAGCCAGTTTAACTGCTCCATCTCGCGCGCCGCTGTGCGAAGCTCGCCGGCGGGAAGCTGAAGCTCCCGCAGCGAAGTGAGCAGGTCGCGGTCGCCAGCCCGAGAGCCGTGTTCGCCGCCAGTCGATTCGTCGTCGGGAGGGATATAAAAACGAATTTTTGGGCCGTTCAGCGAGCCCATCTGCAATACATCTTCGGGCTTAAGCACAGCCCGCTGAATGCGAACGCCGTTGAGAAAAGTGCCGTGGGTGCTGTTCTGATCCACCACGGCGTAGATGCCATCGTCCCGCACAATCACCGCATGCTTTCGGGAAACCGCGGGGTCGTGCAGCACCACATCCTGACCTTGCGACCGGCCAATCGACGTGGTCGCACGATCGAGAACGACCGTGTGCTGCCCATCTGTGCCGGAATAGGTAAGCGCTGCGGCAGGCATCGAAATCATCCTATTGGATTACATTACACGACCGCGCTTTGGGGCAAGGATGAAATGAGTTGTTTTGCAGATGGATGCCGCGCCAGGCACTATCTATGGACCTGCATCCATGCGGCTCAAGGGAAGAAGTTCAAAGTGTAAGTGGATGCCGGGTTCACCGGCGCGCGCAGAATGCCGAGAGAGTTAAGCTGGTCATGCGTGGTTTGCCAGCGCTCGGCAGTCATGTGTCCAATTTGCGCACCGGTGGGATCACCGCCGGTGATGAATCCACCGTCCCGCAGGGTCCCAGCGGTGTAAGCCTCCTGCGCAGGGTTGAGGGCCGGGTTCAGCTTGAGCAAAAGGGCGTTGGTGGCGACGGGATTTTGCAGGTATGCCTGCCAGCCGCGAATGCTGGCGCGAACGAACCTGGCCACAAAGTCAGGGTGCCGGGACGCGAACTCACGGGTCGTGAAGGTGACTCGGTAGGGGTCGTAACCGGAGGAGCTGATGGGGAGGGTGCGCACCTGAGAGCCAGCCTGCCGGGCGAAGAAGGGTTCGCTGGTGATGAATATCTGCTGCACATAACTCGGGTCGGCAAGGAAGTTAGCAATGGACAGCGTGGATGGTATCTCGCGAACCTGATGCAAGTTATAACGGAGAATCACGTATTTGAGCCATGTTGCGCCGGTTTGCGCGGCGATAGCGTGACCTTCCAGGTCTTTGAAGTCGTGGATGGGCGACTCCTGATGAACCATGATGGCCTGAGGGTCGTGCTGCATGGTGGCGGAGACCGCGAGGAGGGGAAGGCCGTTTGAGTTCCACTCAAGGACCTGGTCGCTGGAGCCGAGGCCCAGGTCGGCCTTACCGGTGGAGACAAGCTGAGCGACGCTGCCATACTGCGGCAGTGGTAAGATGCTCACGTCGAGGCCTTCGGCTTTGTAGTAGCCCAGAAGCTGCGCCGCGAAGAAGCCGCCATGCTCGGGTTGCGGATACCAATCGAGCTGAAGACGAATGGGTTCCAGGCCGCTTTCAGTTGCAAGCCGATGGCCGCGGCAGCCCGAGAATGCAACGAAGAAGGCGAGTGCGGCATAAGGAAAGAATCTGCTTGATCTCAACGCAGCCCTCATTGTGTTCAAGAAATGCTTTCTATATAGGAAAGTTATCACGCAAGCTGTGCGGCTGCTTCTGCATTTCTTCGTGCGCCCAGCTTTGCGGCAAGTTGAAGGAGCGATTCGTCGCATCCGCGAGCGGCAGCCAATTGCATCCCTCCGGAGGCGCAGGGAATAGTGACCACGGGTACGCCGGCCAGGCTGAACGGCGTGGTATAGCGCAGCAGGCGTCCGCGGGTCTTGCTATGGTCAGCGCCGGCGTCGAGGCGTGCGATCGGCACGGCGGGAAGCAGCAGCAGTTCGTGCGTAGCGAGAAGTTCGTCGATCCGCGCGCGGAAGGTTGCATGACGTTGACGGAGGGCGGCAATTTCATTCGGTGCAATGCGCGCGCCCCACGCCAATCGTTCGCGGATAGAAAATTCGAAGTGGTCAAAATGACCGGCGTGAATGCGAGCTGCTTCCCACGCCTGGATGGGCGCGAAGATATCGAAAGAGTCAGCCCACCAATCGACGTTTACTGCTGACGCGCGCAGACCGAGGGCCTCGAATTCGCGGATGGTTGCGTGCAGACTCGAGACAATCTTCGGGTCGCAGTCATGAAGAAAGCTGTCGTCGATGACGGCCACGCGGGTGAAGCTGGGTACGGGACGGGCTTCCGGTGGTGTGAAAATGGCGGCCAACAGAGGAGCATCTTCGAGGTCGCGAAACAGCCAGCCCATGGTGTCGAACGATTCGGCCAGGTGCGCGCTGCCGCGCCAATCGCCGCGGCCGTGCGAGGCGCGATAACCGGCGAGCGAACAGATGGCGGCGGGTGCGCGGATTGAACCGCCTGTATCTGTGCCGATGGCGGCTACGGCCGAGCCCTCCTGCACGCTGGCCGCGGCGCCGCTGGATGAGCCGCCGGTGAGTGCGGTGGGGTCGGCGGGTTGCAAACAGTCACCATAGTCCGCGTTCTCGCCCGTTATGCCATAAGCCAGAGGATGCAGATGCGTCTTGCCTGTAATCACCGCTCCGGCCGCTCGAAGTTGCTTTACCAGCCACGAGTCGCGCGTTGCCGGCCCATGCAGGTCGCGATAAAAATGCACACCGCAACTAGTGGGCGCGCCGGCAAGGTCGAAGCAATCCTTCACGGAAATCGGGAGGCCCCAAAGCGCATCCCGCCCATCGCCAAACGGCCCTCCTCCTCCGCGCGGCATGGCCTCGGCACGCGACGCCTCCGCACTTGTCCATGCCGCGTCCCGCCAAAGAAATGTATTGCGGCCCGGGTTTCCGTTGGCGCGCGCCAGGGCCTGGTCCGCAAGAACCGATGGCCGCAACGTTCCCTTCGCAAGCGCGTGGCGGAGGCCGCGGATAGTCCATGGGGTAGTCTTCATAAAAGGATTGTAGGGGTTGACAGCACCCGCGCGTGGGATGGAATTTTTGTGGCGCATTTGAGCCGCACGCCGTGCTAAGTTCGAGTATGGGAGTTGCATCCACTGCCACACCTCGCTCAAGCGCGAAACGCGATGCCGCCCTTGACGTGAGTCCCGATCCGACGCTCGACGTGCAGCGGATGGCCACGCTGGTTGCCTTCACGGCGCGATCGCTTCGCACAGCGAGCCCGCGGCCGTTCGGCGCTTCCATCGTTCATACGAATTCGGGAAAGTTGTTGCTGCGCGCCTTGAATGCGGTCATGCAGGAGTTCGATCCCAGTTCGCACGCAGAGGTCCGTGCCATTCGCAGGGCCACCAAGCGCCTGAAGGTGCTATCGCTGGCCGGATACACACTCTACACCACCTGCGAACCTTGCCCCATGTGTATGAGCGCGGCGTTGTGGGCGGGCCTGGATCGCGTGGTCTATGGCGCAACGATCGAAGACGCAAATCGCCACTGCACTCAAATCAGGATCCCCGCAACGGAGGTGGCCGGGCGCAGCGATATGAAATGCGTTGTGGACGGCCCGATCCTGCGCGATGAATGCTATGCTCTTTTTACCCATCCCCAGATGCTGCGGGCATTTCGCCTTTGGTCTACCCGCAAAACTAGTTGAATAGAGAGGCCTTCTGCAATGCGAGACGGACTTGCGGCAGAGTTAGTTAAAGTTATCGCCGATCCGGCGCGAGTGTTAAGCGCGCCGGCGGTGCTCGATCGCCTCTCTCACGACTTCTACTGGTATTCGCCGGTGTTGCGCCCGTTGCTTGCCGGCAAGGCCGGCGATGTGGCCGTGCAACCTGTCAACGTCGAAGAGGTGTTGGCGGTGCTGCGCTACGCGGGGCGGAACGAAGTTCCAGTTACAGTGAGAGGCGCGGGCACGGGCAACTACGGGCAGTGCGTTCCGCTAGAAGGCGGCATTGTGCTGGATCTCTCTCTGATGGACAAGCTGGAAGAGATTACTCCAGATGGCGTAGCTGTGTGCCAACCTGGGCTGCGCCTTGGCGCGCTTGAGACAGAGGCCCGCAGGCTTGGATGGGAGCTGCGCATGTATCCGTCAACACTGGTGAAAGCGTCGCTCGGCGGGTTTCTTGCAGGTGGGTCAGGGGGCATTGGCTCGGTGACGCACGGCGGGCTGGGCGACTTCGATACGGTGCGTGCCATTGAGGTAATGACCATGGAAGAGCAGCCGCGGGTTGTGTTGCATGAGGGCGCGGCGGTACATGAGATTTTGCACGCATGGGGAACCAACGGCGTGATCACGCGGATATGGTTCGCGCTGACGCCGGCCTTGGAATGGACGCAGTTGACCGCGGCATTCGACAGTTATGAGCAGGCGTTCCGATTTACGCAGTCGATAGCGGTGGATGTTACCTGGCGAAAGCGGCTTGCAACCGTATTCGAGTGGCCCATCCCTTCATTCTTCACACCGGTTAAGCCAATCGTCCGCGAAGGCAAGGCCCTGGCGCTCATCATGATTGCTTCGGATCAGGCTGGAGCTTTGAGCGCGGCCGCTGCGCTGGCCGGCGGGGAGGTAACCTTCCGCGGACCGTACGAGGGGCCACGCACGCAGCCCCTATTGAGTGACTATACGTGGAACCATACAACGCTGTGGGCCATGAAGGCCGATCCCGCGTACACGTATCTTCAATGCGGATTTTCACCTACGAAATGCGAGGAACAGTTTCGATTGTTGCGTGAGCGATTCGGCGACGAAATACTTTTTCACATCGAGTTTATGAAGACCGGGGACGGAGTGGTAACGCCCGGAGCAATTCCCGTGGTACGGTTTATCACCGAAGAGCGATTGAACGAGATGATTGCCTATTGCAGGTCGATCGGCGTCTTTGTCGCTAACCCGCACGTGAATTACCTGGAAGACGGAGGGCGTTTTCGTGCCGATAACATTCAACTGCTGGCGAAACAAAAATACGATCCGCGCGGATTGCTGAATCCGGGCAAGATGGTCAGCTTTCGCAAGGAGGCGGTGACCAAGTGAAGACCTGGATTCCCGACGAGCGCAACTTTGCCTATCTCACATGGAAACAGGTGGACGCATTGCCGCGCGCTTCCACATTGCTGGTGCTTCCCACGGCGGCGATCGAACAGCATGGACACCATTTGCCCCTGGCTACAGATACGCTGATCAACAACCTTCTGCTGGGCAAGGCGCTGGCGCAGGTTCCGAAGGAGTTGCCGATTTATGCTCTTCCACCCGTATGCTACGGCAAGAGCAATGAGCATGTTGGATTTCCTGGAACGCTGTCGGTGAGCGCGCAGACCTTTCTTTCCGTGGTACGCGACCTGGGCGCAAGCGTTGCGGCGAGTGGTTTCCAGAAGCTCGTTCTCTATAACACGCATGGCGGCAACACGTCGCTGGTGGACGTGCTGGCGCGCGATCTGCGCGCAGAGTTTGGGCTGCGGACGTTTTCGCTGTTTGGCTCGCCCGGCGCGGCGTTTGAGGGCGTGAGCAGGCAGGAGCGCGCATATGGCTTCCATGCGGGCGAAATCGAGACGGCATATTTGCTGCATGGGACGCCTGAGCTGGTGCATCCGGAAGAGTACACGTCGAACTACATAGCATGCGCTGACGAGCCCGAGTTACTTAAGCCGGAGGGTTCATCGGCGAACTTTGCGTGGCTTACCAAAGACATTTCGCCCAGCGGAGTGATGGGCGATCCGTCGGCAGCCACGGCTGAGAATGGCGAGCGATGGTCCAACGAGGCGGCTGCACGGATCGCGGAGATTCTTGTTGCCATGTATAACTTTGAGCCGAGGCACGGAGCTTGAAGATGGCTCTTGTCGATTGCGGAGGCGGGGTTCGCCTGGAGCGCGGAGTTGAGTGCCGGCTCTCGGATGGAACCGTGCTCGTCTCGGATCATTACTATCCCGCGGGCAATGGGCCCTGGCCGACGCTGCTGATGCGCCAACCTTACGGGCGCGATATTGCTTCGACCGTAGTGTATGCACATCCGGCGTGGTTTGCGCGACACGGCTATCACGTTGCGATACAGGACGTGCGGGGGCGCGGAGGTTCGGAGGGCACATTCTACCCTTTCCGCAACGAAGGCTCCGATGGCGCGCAGACGATCGCCTGGCTTCGCAATCATGTTGCTTGCAATGGGCGCATCGGCATGTATGGGTTTTCTTACCAGGGCGCGACGCAACTGCTGGCAGCCGCGGAGCAGCCTGAGGGTTTGCAGTGCGTTGCGCCACAGATGACGGCTGCCGATCTCTATCACGGATGGTTCTATAGCCAAGGTGCGTTGCGGCTTAGCTCCAGTATTGGCTGGGGCATACAGATGCTACGCGAAGATGCCCGACGCCTTGGCTTGCGCGAAGCCAGCGACAAACTGGAAGCGGCTTGGGTGGACATTCGCGCGCACGTTGCGCATGTTCCCTATGCAAATCATCCTGCAATTTCGGACCCGGCGCTACCGAGCTATGTTCGGGATTGGATTGCGCATCGCGAGCCAGGCGACTACTGGTCCAGCATGGACATCAGCGGTCGGCTCGATTGCATTCGTATCCCTGCGCTGCACCTAGCCGGATGGTTCGACACTTATATAGAAGGCACCATCGCGGGCTATCTCGCGCTTTGCGATGGAGCGGGCAGCCAGCATGCGCGCGAGAATCAGTATTTGATAGCTGGGCCGTGGGTGCATATTCCATGGGGTGATCGAGCGGGCGATTTGAACCTTGGCGAAGCAGCCAATTTGAACACAGATGCAATACTCGTTCAATGGTTCGATTACTGGCTCAAGGATTCCGGAGATTTCAACGGCGAGCCGCGCATACGTTACTTCACACTTGGCAAAAACGAGTGGCGATGCGCTGAAGAGTGGCCGGCAGAGGCCACGTATCCGATGTACCTGCGGAGTGAAGGAAAGGCCAATTCGCGCAAGGGCGATGGACGCCTGGCAAGCGATGCGCCCGGCGGCGACGAGCCTCGCGACGTGTTTGTCTATGATCCCGAGGTACCTGTTGCAGCGCCGGGAGGACCACAGGCGTTGAGCGGTGCATTCGATCAGTCCGTGCATGAATTGGGCAACAATTTGCTGGTGTATACGTCCGAGGCGGCCCTTCGCTCGACGGAAGTATTCGGCCATCCCCGCATCACGCTATACGCTTCGACGTCCGCGGCTCATGCGGACTTCACGGCCAAACTGGTGCGAGTTACTTCAAGCGGGCGAGCAGAGTTCTTGTCGATTGGAATTGCGCGCAGTTCGTGGCTATTCCGCGATGCAGGCTATGCGGAGGGTGAGATTCATGCATGGGAATTTAAGCTGGAACCGGTTGCTTTCGTTCTTGTGTGCGGCGAACGTCTGCGCCTGGAGATTGCGAGTTCGGCATTTCCTCTGTTTGACCGCAATCCTTCCGCCGATGTTCCGCCACAGCTAGCGGATCATTGGAATTGGGGGCGTTCTACACAACAGGTATTGCACACCGGAGCGCACCCTTCCGCACTCTATCTTCCATTGACGGGAGAGTCAGGATGGTGACAGAGACCAAGGGGTCAATTCCGGAGATCGCGCTCGATGGGGTTGGCAAGCGCTTTCGCAATGCCGCGGTCGCGCTGCAAGGTATATCTCTCAATGTCGACCGTGGCGAGTTTGTCACGTTCCTTGGACCCTCCGGCTGCGGCAAATCTACACTGCTGAAGCTGGTATCGGGGCTGAGTGTGGCGAGCGAAGGCCAGGTAAAAGTGAATGGAATGACGCCCGAGAATGCGCGCGAGCTGATGAGCTTTGTTTTTCAGGATGCGACACTGCTGCCGTGGCGAACTGTGGAGCAGAATGTTGGACTGGGGCTGGAGCTTGAGTATGCTGCGCGCCTTCTGCGCAAAGAGCGCGTGACGCGAATGCTGGAGCTAGTTGGGCTGAGTCATGTAGCAAAGCACCATCCCCGCCAACTCTCGGGTGGCATGAAGATGCGCGTCTCCATTGCGCGCGCGCTGGTAAGCCGGCCGCGCATTCTATTAATGGATGAGCCGTTCGCCGCGTTGGACGAGATGACGCGCGACCGCTTGAACGAAGAGTTGTTAAGACTGTATATCGAACAGAAATGGACGGTGCTGTTCGTGACGCATTCCGTGGCCGAAGCAGTGTTCCTTTCCTCGCGCATTGTAATTCTGGCCGCGCATCCAGGGCGTGTCGCGCACGAGATGAGAGTGGATTTGCCCTGGCCGCGCACTGCCGAAACGCGAGAGTCGAAAGAGTTTGAGGAACAGATCGCACTGGCGTCGCGGCTGCTTCGGGGGGTGCATACGGCATGAAACGACAAGGTATGCTGGCACTCAACAGTTTCATCGTCTTCGCATGCATGATAGGCCTTTGGCAGGCCGTCGTGACTCTTAATCATTTGCCGCCTTACATTCTTCCTGGGCCGCTTGTCGTCGCTTCCGCACTCCGTGACCGCTTTCCGTCGCTTTTGAATTCGCTTGCGATTACTACCGAAGAAGCAGCGGGCGGACTTGGGGCTAGCATTGTTGCGGGCGTGGCAGTGGCTATGGTGTTTGCGCGGTGGCGATGGCTGCGGCAGTTGCTCTACCCCTACACCATCCTGCTGCAAACTGTCCCCATTGTTGCCATTGCGCCGTTGATCATAAACTGGATTGGAGCCGGTACGTTTTCAGTAATGATTGTCACCTTCATTATTTGCCTCGCGCCTATCATTGCCAACACTACGCAAGGACTTATCAGCGTGGGTGAGAATCTGATCGATCTTTTCGTGATGCACAAGGCGACGCCGGCCCAGACCCTTTTCAAGTTGCGGCTGCCAAACGCGTTGCCGAACCTGTTTGCTGGAATTCGGATCTCGGCCGGCATCAGCGTGATTGGCGGCATCATGGGCGAATTGTTTGCAGGGTCAACCCGGGTGGGTGAAGGCGGGCTGGGCTATGCCATCATTTATGCCAACAATCAAATGGAGACAGCGTATCTGTTTGCGCTGGTGTTTGCAGCGACGGTGCTTGGTTTCTCATTCTTTTTCATTGTGATGTTCTTTGAGTGGCTGGCTTTGCATAACTGGCATGAGTCGAGCTTGCCACAGACCGCGAAGTAGGGAGAATACGGATGTTACGGATGGAATCGGAGAAGGGATGGTGGTTGATCTCGCATCCGGATCATGCTCGTTTGGCAGGGGAGTTTGCGGCTGCATGGGGCAATTCGCAATTCCGTAAGCCGGAGCCTCGCGCTCGCGTGCTCAATGGCATCGCCTGTCATGACGACGGCTGGACGGCGCGGGACGCGCATCCTTCCATCACGCGCCAGGGCAAGCCTTCCGCGTTTTCAATTGAGCTTGTCGGCAAGTACTCTGCGTTCGAGGAGATCGACCTCGAAGAGTATCTTGCGGTTCGCGATCGAGCCGTTCGCATCGTCGCAGACGAGGACCCATACGCCGGCCTACTCATTTCCATGCATACTTACAATTTGCTGACAGCTCATGCCGATCGCTCGACGATTGCGCCGGATGGGTTGGTGTTGCTGGATGGGTATCTCGAACGGCAGCGCGCTTATCAGAAGGAGTTACAAAGGAAGATTGCCGTGGACGATTCGCTAACTCTCGACGAACGAGCCGAGCATGCGATTGTGGAACACTTTCGATTGTTGCAGGCCTGCGACAATCTTTCGCTGCTATCTTGCGTGGCATACGATGCTCCGGCGCACCTGTTGCACCCGCTTGCATTGAATGATGGGTCAACCACCGAAGTGCAGGTGCTGCCCATTTCATCCCGACATTTTCGTCTGATGCCGTGGCCTTTTGAGGAGCGTGAGTTATGTTTCACTTTTCCGGCCCGGCATGCTGAGGGCAAGCTCTTTGCGGATTCAGAGACTCTTGAAGCTGCATTCAAGGCTGCGCCTGTGCAGGATCTGACGGTGACGCTCTCGGCATGAAGCGCGGAGTGAAGTTCTGCCAGAGCCGCAAGATCGATCTCCGATTGCGCGCCCTCGATGGAAAATGAAGCCAATCCGCATTCCTCAATTGACGCCATGGGTTCTACTAACCAGACAGACGCCCGAGGATGGCTAGAGTTCGGGATTATTGTGGATTCTCATGGCGGCGTAGCGGGGCTTTGGACTGAGATGGGATAAGGGATTCGTTTTGCCTATCTTTTCAATGATTTGCAGCTGCATTCAAGCCGATTGTAATTTGGGGTTGCCCACCTGTGCAGTAGTGCGTGTATGATTCCTGCGCCGCGTCCCCTTTGAATGCACCCGCGCGGTATTTTTCTGCAGGAGGAGACTTCGATGGCGACAGCTACGGAAGTTCGTCCGGGCAAGCTCAGCGATCAGGTGAGCTTTCGCTCGCGTTATGGCAACTACATTGGCGGCAAGTGGGTAGAGCCCGCGAGCGGCCAGTACTTTGAGAACGTCACCCCTATAACTGGGAGAAGCTTTTGCGAGATTCCGCGCTCGAACTCGCAGGATATCGAGCTGGCGCTCGACGCTGCTCACGCAGCGCGAGCGAGCTGGGGACACACCAGCCCCACTCAGCGGGCCATCATTCTGAATCAGATTGCTCAACGGATGGAAGACAATCTCGGATTGCTGGCGCTGGCCGAAACCTGGGACAACGGCAAACCCATCCGCGAAACTACTGCCGCGGATCTGCCGCTGGCCATCGATCACTGGCGCTACTTTGCAGGGTGCATCCGCGCGCAGGAAGGGACCATTTCAGAGATCGATCATGACACGGTAGCCTACCATTTTCATGAGCCGCTGGGCGTAGTGGGACAGATCATTCCCTGGAACTTCCCGATTCTGATGGCCACATGGAAGCTGGCTCCGGCCCTGGCGGCCGGCAACTGCGTGGTGCTGAAACCGGCGGAGCAAACACCTGCGAGCATACTTGTTTGGGCGGAGTTGGTGGGCGACCTGCTTCCGCCTGGCGTGCTCAACATCGTCAACGGCTTTGGCCTGGAGGCGGGCAAGCCGCTGGCTTCCAGTTCGCGCGTGGCCAAGATAGCCTTCACGGGCGAAACCACTACCGGCCGGCTTATCATGCAGTATGCCAGCCAGAACCTGATTCCTGTAACTCTTGAGTTAGGCGGTAAGTCGCCGAATATCTTCTTCGCCGACGTGCTGCAGGAAGACGACGATTTCTTCGATAAGGCGATTGAGGGCTTTGTCATGTTCGCGCTGAATCAGGGCGAGGTCTGCACGTGTCCAAGCCGGGCGCTGATTCAGGAAAGTATCTATGACCGCTTCATGGAGCGGGCGCTGAAGCGTGTGGCAGCTATCAAGCAAGCCAATCCGCTGGAGAGCGATACCATGATTGGCGCGCAGGTTTCAAGCGAGCAGTTGGAGAAGATTCTGAGTTACATCGATATCGGCCGCAAGGAGGGCGCGGAGTTATTGACCGGCGGCGAGCGCGCTCATATGGGCAGCGAGCTTGAGGGCGGATACTACATGCAGCCAACCGTGTTCCGCGGCCACAACCGGATGAGGATATTCCAGGAAGAAATCTTCGGGCCGGTGGTTTCGGTAACTACCTTCAAGACCGAGGAGGATGCACTGGCGATTGCCAACGACACGCTCTACGGATTGGGGGCCGGTCTTTGGACTCGGGATGTGAATCGCTGCCATCGTCTGGGGCGCGGCATTCAAGCCGGGCGCGTGTGGATCAACTGCTACCATGCGTATCCGGCGCACGCGGCCTTTGGCGGATACAAGCAGAGTGGCATTGGACGCGAAACGCACAGCATGATGCTGGACCACTATCAGCAGACCAAGAACCTGCTGGTGAGCTACAGCCCGAAGAAGCTTGGCTTTTTTTAAAGACAGGGAACAGGGATCAGACGAAAGGCGGTGGATGAATGGCGGAGTTACCCGAGCAGGTGCTGGCAACCGATCTTGCCATCCACCTGATA
>Ga0182030_10003971_pt1 | contig 31549 bp, 30 predicted proteins | sample 812S3MmetaG_FD_121299 | JGI IMG/M metagenome (GOLD analysis project Ga0182030, IMG submission 121299) | Permafrost microbial communities from Stordalen Mire, Sweden - 812S3M metaG (Illumina Assembly) | ecosystem: Environmental > Terrestrial > Soil > Wetlands > Permafrost | place: Sweden...
ACCGCCGTGCCCACTCTGCGGATCGAGGCCGGCCCGCGGATCCTGGTCAACACCATCGGCGCCAAAATCTCCAAAAGCAAACTCGAGCGCTACATCCCCATCTTCGAGGAGCACTCCGTGGATGACGACCTTCTGCTGGAAGGCGAGCACAATTTGCGCGACTACCTGCAATCCCAGGGATATTTCGAAACCGAGGTGGCGTACAAACCGCAACGCGTGGCCAACGACCGGGCGACCATCGACTACATCGTCAACGCCGGGCCCCGCCACAAACTGGTGGCCATCGAAATCGGCGGCAACAAGTATTTCAGCTCGGAGGCCATTCGCGAACGCATGTATCTCGCGGTGGCTTCGTTCCTGCAGTTTCCGCACGGGCGCTATAGTGAAAGCCTGCTGCGCCGGGACCACGATTCCATCGTGAACCTGTACCAGTCGAATGGCTTCCGCGATGTGAAGATCAACTCCCACACCCAGGACGACTACCGCGGCAAGCACGGCGAGATCGCCGTCTTCCTGGAGATTCAGGAGGGTCCGCAATCCTTTGTGAGCAGCCTGGAAGTGGATGGCATCGAGCACCTGGACCGGGCCGCCGTGCTCCGCTCCCTGAGTTCCGTAAAGGGCCAGCCCTTCAGCGAATACAGCGTCGCCGTGGACCGCGACACCATCCTGGCGCAGTACTTCAACAAGGGCTTCGCCAACGCCACATTCGAGTGGAATTCCCAGCCGGCCGCGGAGCCCAACCGCGTGGAACTGCACTACATCGTCAGCGAAGGCCAACAGCAGTTCGTCCGCCAGGTGGTCACCAACAATCTGGTCCACACCCGCCCCAGCCTCGTCAACCGCAGGCTGACGCTCAATCCGGGCGACCCGCTGTCTCCCACCGAGGTCACCGAAACGCAGCGCAAGCTGTACGACCTGGGCGTATTCGCGCGCGTGGATGCGGCCATTCAAGATCCCGATGGCGACACCAACACCAAGAACGTGCTCTACCAGTTGGATGAAGCGCGACGCTATTCGCTGGCATTAGGCGTGGGCGCGGAACTGGGGCGCATCGGTGGATGTAACGACTGCCTGGACGCCCCCGCCGGGGCTACCGGCTTTGCCCCGCGCGTTTCCCTGGATATCTCCCGCAGCAACCTTTGGGGCCTGGCGCACAGCCTCAGCCTGCGCACCCGCGTCTCCACCCTGGAGCAGCGCGCGTTGCTCAACTACTCCTGGCCGCACTTCGAAGACAACGACAAGTTGAGCGTTTCCTTTACCGGGCTTTTCGATAACTCCAAAGACATCCGCACCTACAACTACACCCGGCTTGAGGGCTCAGCCCAGCTCTCCCAGCGCCTTACCAGGGCCACCACGCTCTTCTACCGGGCGGCCTACCGGCGCGTCAGCGTCGCCGATCTGAAAGTGACGCCTTTCCTCCTCTCGCAACTCTCCCAGCCCGTGCGGGTGGGAATCATATCCATCAACCTGGTGCAAGACCGGCGCGACGACCCCGTGGATCCTCACCGGGGCGTTTACAACACCGTCGAACTGGGTCTGGCCGAACATGCCTTCGGGTCGCAGCGCAATTTCACCCGGCTGCTGGTCCGCAATGCCAGCTACTATCCCATCGGCAAGAAACTGGTGCTGGCTCGCAGTACCGAAATCGGCGATATGTATTCGTTCCACTATAACGGCGATCCGGTGGACGCCATTCCTCTAGCGGAACGCTTCTTCGGGGGCGGCGACTCGCATCGCGGCTTTCCGGAATTTCAGGCCGGTCCGCGCGACGACCTTACCGGGTTTCCGATCGGCGGCAACGCGCTGCTGTTCAATCAGACCGAATTGCGCTTCCCGTTAATCGGCGACAATATCGGAGGCGTTATTTACCACGACATGGGTAATGTCTACTCCAGCTTCGACCACATATCTTTCCGCTACCATCAGGACAACCTCCAGGATTTTAATTACATGGTGCACGGAGTAGGCTTCGGGATTCGCTATCGGACGCCCGTGGGCCCGCTCCGCGTGGACCTTGGCACCAGTCTCAATCCGCCTTCTTTTAATGGGTTTAAAGGTACGCAGGAACAGTTGTTGAATGCCGGTGTAAATCCATGCCCCGCGCCGGCCGGCGCGCCGTACCAATGCGTGGTGCAAAATGTGAGCCATTTTCAATTCTTCTTTTCGATCGGACAGACGTTTTGAAAGCGAAGATGCCGACCCATTCCATCGCCATGACGTGGTGCAGACACTCCTGTCCGCGGGGCGCCCTCTGGGGAGGAATCGGACTGAGCCGCCGCTCCGCACAAACAAATTTAGCCACGGATGAACACAGATGAACACAGATAAGAAAAACCCTTCTTTTTTGGCCTTTTTATCTGTGTTCATCCGTGTTTATCCGTGGCCAATAATGTCTTTGCCCGGACTCGAGGAGCTCGCTCTCATTCCACGACATCAGGAGTTCGGAGACTCATCCCGGCGCTCTCTGGGCCAATGCCTGCGCCACGTCCCTGTACTCCTCCTACTCTGCGCGTTCCTCATCCACGCCGAGATCATCGACCGCATCGCCGTCTCGGTGGGTAGCCAGGCCATCACCACCAGCGATCTCGACCGCGAAATCCGCGTCACTTCGTTTCTGAATCGAACCCAGCCCGATTTCAGCCCCGCAGCCCGCCGCGCCACCGCCGACCGCATGGTGGAACAGCGCCTCATCTTGCGCGAACTGGAAAACAGCCGCTATCCCACACCGGGCGCCGCGGAAATAGATCCCATCTTCGAGAAATTCAAGAAGGACAACTTCCCCAGCGACGACGAGTACCGCCGCGCGTTGGCCGACCGCGGCATCAGCGAGCAGGATGTCCGCAACGAGTTGCTCTGGGAGCGCCGCCTGCTGGCCTTCATCGACGTTCGCTTCCGCGCGGGCGTGCAGGTGAGCGACCAGGAAATCCAGGACTATTTCACCAAGGTGGTGGAACCCGCCGCGCAGGCTGCCAATCCCGGCCAGCCGGTAAACCTGGACGATTACCGCGGCCAGATTCAAGAGAAACTGACCGGGGACCAGGTGGATCTGCAACTGAGCTCCTGGCTGGACAACGCCCGCAAACGTTCCGAAGTGGTGACCCATGCGGAGGCTTTCCAATGAGCCGCGGCCGCAAACGGATCGCCTGGATTCTGGGCGGCGGAACGGCCCTGCTGCTTCTGCTCGCGGCAGCCGCCGTAATAATTGTGCAGAGCCAGTGGTTCTACCATCGCGTCCGCGGACGCCTGGTGGAAACGGTGGAAACGGCCACCGGCGGGCGGGTGGAGATCGGCTCCTTCCAGTTCGATTGGCGCCGCTTGCGCGCCGAAGTCCACGCCTTCACGCTCCACGGGACCGAACCCGCGGACAAGCCTCCGCTGTTCCGCGCCGAATCGGTGGCCGTGGGACTCAAGATCGTCTCCCTCCTCAAGCGCGACGTGGACATCTCTTATCTCGACGTAACCGCGCCACAGGTATACCTCATCGTGGGGCCCGATGGCCGCACCAATGTCCCCGAACCGAAAGTCGCGAAAAAAGCCGGCAAGCCGGCCATCCAGACCATTCTCGACCTGGCCATCGGCCGCTTCTCCCTCGAGCGCGGCCAGTTCGAAGTGGCGTCCGGCGGCAAGACTCCGTTCTCCGCCAGCGGCCACAACCTGAATGCGCGTTTCCTGTACGACCTGGCCGGCCCGCGCTATCGCGGCAACATTTCCATTCAACCGCTCGATCTCCAACTGGGCAGCTACCGGCCCATGCCCGTGGGAATCTCCACGTCTCTCACCATCGAAGCCAATCGCATTGCCGTGAATTCGGCGCACCTGATGGCGGGCGCATCGAACGTGGTCTTCTCCGGCGCCATCGAGAACCTGGCCTCGCCCCACGGCACATTCCAGTTCGATGCCGGCATTTCGGTCGACGAAACCACCCCGATTCTGCGCATCCCGGAATTGCACCATGGCACAATGCAACTGCGCGGCAATGCCACGTGGCGCAGTGCGTCCGATTTCCTCGTGGCCGGCACGCTCCACGGTACCGATCTGGCCTATCGCGATCCCTCCATTCGGCTGGAAGGTTTTCGAGCGGACGGCTCCCTGACGGTCAACCCGAAGGGCGTGGATGTCGGCGGACTTCGTCTGAACGGCAGCTACGTCACCGACATTGGCCGCGCCCCCGTGGATGGCCATATCGCCGCCGTGACCCTGCGCGGCAAGGACCTGCAACTCGCCGGCATGGACCTCGCGGTATTCGGAGGCCGCTTTCAGGGCGAAGGCAAAGTGCTGGACCTGATACGCTATTCCGCCATCGGCACGATCGCCGGCATCGAGGTCCGGCCGGTGGTCGCCATGTACAGTAAGGAACATCTGCCGTGGAACGCCCTGGCGTCCGGCCCCGTGGACGTCGAGGGATCCTTCCAGCGCGCCTCCGAATTGCGCGCGTCCGCCACGCTCACCGTTGCGCCCGCCGGCGACAGCGCGCCCGTCCACGGCCAGATCGACGTCGCCTACCTGGCGCGCGACCGCACCGTCGGCCTGGGCCATTCCACCGTGACGCTGCCCTCTTCGCGCGTGGATTTCTCCGGCACGTTGGGCCGCCAGTTGCGCGTGCATCTCGACACGCGCAATCTCGACGACCTGTTGCCGGCCATCGGAGAAAGCGCCGCCGCCCTTCCCGCCAAGCTCACCGGCACCGCCATCTTTGACGGCACCGTCAGCGGCACAATCGACAATCCGCAGATCTCCGGCCACACGCGCGTTACCGGAATCCTCTTTGAAGGCGAGAACTTCGATTCCCTGGAGGGCGACGCCGAGGTATCGCCCGCCGGGGTCCGCATGCGCGATGGAGCCGTGACGCAGGGCCAACTGCGCGCACAATTTCAGATCGCCGTGGGCCTGGACGACTGGAAGTCGGGCGATGACAGCCCGCTCTCCGGCAGCGGAACTTTGCGCGGCGGCACCGTGGACGAATTGGACCGCGTGCTGGAGCTGAAAGACATTCCGGTGACCGGCGATGCGGCAGGTACCGCGCAAATATCGGGCACCATCGGCGACCCCCACGTCGCCGCCGATTTCCAACTGACCCACGGCGCGCTTCGCGACGAACCCTTCGACCGTTTCACGGGGCACTTGAACTACAATGCCAGTCTCATCGAATTGACCGGCGGCCAGTTGAACGCCGGCAACGGACAAGCCAGCGTGAATGGCGCCTACCGTCATGCACCCGGCCATTTCGATACCGGCCATCTGCAACTGCGAGTGAGCACCAATGCACGGTCGCTGGAACAGATCCGGACGTTACGGAACGCATTCCCCGGGCTGAAAGGCACCGTCCAGGTAACCGCCGATGGCGAGCTCGACATCGCGCCGCCGCGCGCCGGCAGCGATACCCCCACGTTCCGCCTGACCGCGCTCAACGCCGACATCGGCGGACACAACCTGCAAATATCCGAGCAGGCGCTGGGCGACGCCCATCTGACGGTCTCCTCGCAAGGCAACGTGCTGCGCGCCCACCTGGAATCAAATGCCGCCAATTCCGATGTCCGCGGCGATGGCGAATGGCGTTTGGAGGGCGACTATCCAGGCTCCGCAACCATCACGCTCGGCAAGCTCGACCTGGCGCAGTTGCGTGCCTGGCTGGAACCCAAGGCCGCCGTTTCGCCCGGCCCGTTTATCGGATCCGCCGAAGGAGAACTGCGTATCGACGGGCCGCTCCTGCAGCTCCAGGCGCTCAAAGCGGAACTCCGCATCCCCAAGTTCGAGTTCGGTCCCGCGCCCGATTCCACCCTGCCCGTGGGCAAGCTCGTGCTGCACAACGCCGGCCCCATCGTGGTCAGCATGGTGAACAACGTGATCACCGTGGACAGCGCCCATCTCACCGGAGTAGCCACCGATTTCTCCATCACCGGCAAAGTCTCTTTCCAGCAGAAGAGTCCGCTCGACCTGCGCGCCACCGGCCGCCTGGATCTGGCCCTGCTGCACGACTTCAATCGCGATTTCACTTCCTCCGGCTCGGTAGCGGTGGATCTTGCCGTTCGCGGTCCCCTGGACGCGCCCCAGGTCAACGGCCACACCGAATTTCAGAAGGCTGCCTTCAGCATCGAAGGCGTTCCGAACGGCATCTCCAACGCCAATGGAGTGGTGGCATTCACCGACGACAAGACCAACGGCGCCAGGGCCACCATCCAGAGCTTCTCGGGAGAGACGGGCGGCGGCAAGGTGGAACTTACGGGCTTCGCCGGTTACAACGGCGGGCCGGCGATTTTTCGGGTCCGCGCGCGCGCCACCCAGGTTCGCATCCGCTATCCCGAGGGTGTCAGCACGGTAGTCAACGCCAACCTGACTCTCACGGGCTCGGAAGACCGCAGCAACCTGGACGGCACCCTCACCATCGTGCGCACGGGTTTCAATCCGCAGTCGGATTTCAGCTCGCTGCTGGGCAAGTCTGCCGAGCCGGTCCAGACGCCGGCGGCGCGCACCGGCTTGTTGGGCGGCCTGAATTTCGATATCCAGATCAATACCACGCCCGACGTGCAATTTCAGAGCTCGCTCACGCAGGATGTGCAGATGGAGGCCAACCTGCGCCTGCGCGGCACGTTCAGCAATCCCGCCGTACTGGGCCGCATCAACATCACGCAGGGCCAACTGATCTTCTTCGGAACCAAATACACCGTCACCCAGGGCACGGTGCAATTCTTCAACCCGGTGCGGATCGACCCGATCTTAGATATCGATCTGGAGACCAAAGCGAATGGCATCGACGTCACGCTGAATGTTTCCGGCCCCTTCACCAAGCCCAATCTGACGCCGCGTTCGGACCCGCCGCTGCAGTTCAACGAAATCGTGGCGCTGCTGGCGACGGGCCGCAGTCCCACGTCCGACCCCACGCGACTGGCGCAGGAGAGCACGGCGCCGCAATCGTGGCAGCAGATGGGCGCTTCGGCGCTGCTGGGCCAGGCGCTTGCCAGTCCGGTGACCGGGCGTCTGCAGCGCTTCTTCGGCGTCAGCCAGTTGCGCATCGACCCAACGCTGCCGGGAGTGGAAAGCAATCCGCAAGCGCGCCTCACCCTGGAACAGCAGGTGACGTCTGACATCACGTTCACCTACATTACCGATGTGACCAACAGCAACCCGCAAGTGGTGCGCATGGAGTGGTCGTTCGCCAGGCAGTGGTCCGTAGTGGCGCTGCGCGAAGATAACGGGCTGTTCGGGATTGACTTTTTCTTTAAGAAGAGATTCTGAGGGAGAAGTGCAGTCAACGGAATGGCAGATACACGATCTTGTCATGCCATTCTTCCGCCCGGGAAGCCAGCCACACTAGAAGCAGCGACTCGACGATCTCGCCGATCGCGCCGCGTTGGGAAACGATAAACAGCCCTGGATGACTCGAACCGCTGGCCAGCAAGTCTCGAAAGTGGCGAGTCATGGTGCGACGGTCATGCGTGATGAGAATCCGACCCTGCTGCGCCGAAAGTCTGAGGAGATCCGGATCTTTCGTTCCGCGCAGACCGGTGGTCTTGACATCAAGGATATCGATTGCCGGCTCCCGGGAGCGAAGACCGTGGACGATGTCCGCGTCGAGGTCTTCGTCCGCGAGTAAGCGAACCGTCACGCGCGCTTCGAACCGGCCTGTCGGCGGGCCGCGTCAAGCCGGGCAAAGAGTTCGGGATTCGTCTGGCTCAGCGGCGATGCGGAACGTTCCAGTTCACGTTCGCCCTCGATAATGTATTCGCCGATTACCGTTTCGTTCTCCAGGTAATACGCAATTGCGCCGTATACCTGCGAGAGTCTCAGCGCCGGAAACGACTGGACGATCTTTTCAGGCGATGCGCCCTGCTGGAAGCGAATGACCACGGAGTCTAGCGACACACGGGTTCCCGCGAGGTACAGCCCCCCGTCCCGCGCTTCGATATAGGGAGAAACCGGATACTCCATAACGACTCCTCAAACCAGTGTATCATTGACATCTCACGCGCTTCCGCGCCGCTGGAGTAGCCATGCTAAAGGACATTGTTGACGCAAAACCGCTCGGCGATTATCGCCTGTATCTTCGATTTGAGGATGGCATCGAGGGCTCGATCGACCTCGCGCCCACCCTAAGCTTCCGGGGCGTTTTCGCGCCCCTCCGCGATCCCACCTACTTCGCGCAAGTCCGCGCCGATCGGGAATTGGGCACCGTGGTTTGGCCGAACGGGGCCGACCTCGATCCCGACGTCCTCTACGCGCATATTGCCGGGACACCGATTTTGCACCAGAGTGTCGATTTGGCGCGTTAGCCAGGTCCATCACTGCGCCGCGGGACCGAGCTTGTCCAAGTCCTTCCGCACTTGCTCGGCGATCAGATGGATTCCATCCCGTCCCACGTCCCCGCCGACCTCCCGCGCGATCTCCTCCAGCACCTTCCGGCGCGCCGGAATCCCCGTGTCTCCGGCGTGATCCATGGCCGTACTCCAGTTAGAAAAGAAGGTGTACGCAGCGCCCTCCGCTACCAGGTCCGGATCTCCCGGCAGAGAGCTCGCGCGGGCCTCGTGGATGAGTTCGATGGTCTGGCGGCCACCTGCCGCGAGGGGCTCGATCAACGAGGCGGGTACCTGCTCCAGATTGGCGGCCGCAAGAACGGCGCGCCGGACCACCGCCGGATCGCCCGGCCGCAGCAACGGCAGAAGTTCCTCGGGATGGGCTCGGACCGCTTGCACCTCCGGGCGCGTGCTCTCCGAGTTCAAAACGGCGCTCCCACTCGGAATTTCAAAGAAAGGAAGCCATTGGACCAGCGGAGCATCGGCGGGCATCGCCGCCAGGGCCTTCTGCCGCTTCTCCGTGAACACGGCATCGGCGCTGGGGTGCGCCGCTCTGTAATCGGTATTCCGTTGCACGCGGAAGCGAAACGCGTAATCCAGCACTGCCGGCTTGCCAGCCTGGGGCACGAATCCCGAGTTACTCCACTGGCTCCACTGCATCAAGGCGGGGCCCGGATGTCGCGGAAGCGGAACTCGAATGGTGACGTCGGTCTTGTGGCCCGCGTAGACTCGCAGGTACCGAGTGCTGGCTGTTTTCTCCAGATCCACCGCGCATGCCGCCACCCACTGGCCGTCGAGTTCGGGAGCGGTCTTCAAGGTCAGCCCTCCCAGGACAATGGGGTTCGTTTCCGAGGCGCCATTGGCTGGGTACCGCTGCAGCCAGCAGCCGCTGCCCAGTTCGGATCGCGTATAGTTGTCCGGTTTCCAATCGCGGGGACATTTCAATTCCACTTCGAGCACCACCTTGTCCCCGTCGAGCCGGGGCCCGTCATCCTGAAGCACCGCGGCCAGGATCCCGGCGGCCACCGTCAGCGCCGCCACGATTCCCAACGCATACAATTGCGCGGTCGCGAATCCGGAGCGTACCGTCACTGCCGTCACGAGGCCGACGATAAAACCGCCGATCAGTCCGCCTAAGGTGACGAAGACGGTGAAATAGCCGGACCCCCCTTCGAAATTCGAAATCGACAGCAACTTGATGAGGAAAGCAGCCAGGCCGAATGCCGCACATCCCCCCGCCGCGGTCGTCAAGGCAACAACGCCGATCCCGCTTCCCCAGCCCATATCCGATCCTCCTTTAATGGTCTGGGCACTATTCTAGCCCACGGGAGCCAGCGCGGAACTCGGTGATACCTTGATTTAAGAGTTCCTATGACGCTGACCATTTACCTCCCGGACGACCGGACCGCGACTCTTGCGGCCAAGACGCGGGCGCAAGGTCTCTCAGCGGAGGAATTCGCTCGCCAGGTTCGGGAACACGAACTTGCGCCAACGGTATTTGAACAGGGTTTGGGCTCGTTCGGTAGCCCGCAAGACTCCGCTTTGCTGGATGAGGTGGTCTCCATCGCATACGAAGAATGGCGGCGGCCGACCAAACCGGCGACCGCGCTCTAATGATCGTCAGTTCGGAAATGCCGCGCGTTACGCCCAGGAGCACGGCGTTTTCACTTTCACCAGCGTGACAGTCTCTGAGATTGTCTATGGCCAGAACTCCTGACGTCGTGGAATTTGGGATAAGCCCGTTTTCGTGGCGCAGGCACTCCTGCCTGCTGGGTCGAGACTCATCTCGACCCTCTTCGCGAGCGGCATCCACCGTCCCAGAGCGCCGAGAAGAGTCTCGGCGCCGCAGACACGAGTGTCTGCGCCACGTCATGGCTCAGGTCAATTTCCCCAACTATCCGAAATCCCCGGCCGACATCAGGAGTTCTGCTGGCCTTCAGTTGAAGGACGCGCACAGCCAACTGCGCAAGGTGAGGGCATGGTTGGATCAAAACGAAGTAGTCACGCCGGTGGGGGCCGATTACATAGCCGCCACAACCATCAGGGCCTCCGCACGGAAGCAGGGCTCTATATGCCACGTAGGGTCTTCGATGGCCCGCACCGCCCCTACGCCGCGCCGCCCCGCAGCAGCGACGCCGCCGACGGAGGAGCCGCCCCGCCGATCCGAAGCTTCTGCTCCTCTTCCGGCACCTTGTCGCCTTCTCCGGGCGCCAGGAATAAGTTCGAATCCACGCCGTGCTGCCGCGTGTACAGGTCCCAATACCGCCCGTGCAACGCGTAGAGCGATTCGTGCGTGCCCCGCTCCACAATGCGGCCCGCTTCCACTACCAGGATCTGGTCCGCCCGCCGGATGGTCGACAACCGGTGCGCGATCACGAAAGTCGTCCGGCCCTTCATCAGGTACTGCAGGCCCTCCTGAATCGCCGCCTCCGATTCCGAATCCAGGCTCGACGTGGCTTCGTCCAAAATCAGGATTCTGGGGTTCGCCAGAATGGCGCGCGCAATCGACACGCGCTGCCGCTGTCCGCCGGAGAGCTTCACACCGCGCTCCCCCACGACAGTGTCGTACTTCTTCTCGAACTTTTCGGCGAACTCGTCCACGCGCGCGATGCGGCAGGCTTCCAGAATCTGCGTCTCCGTCGAACCGGGCCGCGCGAACCCTACATTTTCGCGGATCGATCCATCGAACAGGAACGTGTCCTGCAGCACGACGCCCAGTTGCATGCGGAACGCGTACAGTTGCGCCTTCGAAAGGTCCGTCCCATCCACCCGGATGACGCCTTTCGTGGGGTCGTGAAACGCCGAGATCAGGCTGATGATAGTCGACTTCCCCGAGCCCGAAGGCCCCACCAGCGCGGTTACGGTCCCCGGCTCCGATTCGAAGCTCACATCGTGCAACACCGGTTTGCCGGCGTCGTATTCGAAGTCCACGTGCTCGAAACTGACGTAGCCGTTCACCGTGGAGATGGGCTCGGTGCGCCGCGGGTCTTCGTCTTCCGGCCGCTCGTGCAGCACTTCCTGAGTGCGGTCCAGACCGGCCAGCGCTTCCGTCAACTGCGTGCCGATGCCCACCACCTGGAACATGGGCGCCACCAGCATGGCCAGAAACATGGTGAAGGTCATGAAGCCGCCGGGCGTCAGGGTGCCGGCGATCATCTGCCGCGTCCCGACGTACATCACCGCGCCGCCCACCACGCCCAACAGCGACGTGGCCGACAGGCTCATCAATGAGATAGCCGTGAGCGATTTCAGCACGTTGTCCAACAAGCGCTCGACGCCGCCCGAAAAGACGCGCGCTTCTTCCGCTTCGGCATGGTACCCCTTGATCACCCGCACACCCGCGAGAGATTCGGTGAGGCGGCCCTGCACTTCGGCGTTGATCTTCCCCCGTTCGCGGAAAATCGGCCGGATCTTCTTGAATGCCTTACTGAGCACCAGCGCGAAAACCGCGATAAAAAACAGCGCGAACGCGGTCATCAGGGAACTGATTTTCAGCAGGATCACCAGCGCGACGAGGGCCTTCAGTATGCCGCCCGAAAATTCCACCAGCCCGGTGCCGATCAGGTTGCGGACGCCCTCCACGTCGGTCATGATGCGCGAGACCAGCGCGCCGCTCTTGGTGGCGTCGTAGTATGCCACCGGCAGACGGCCCACGTGCTCCTGCACCTGGCGCCGCAATTGCGCAATCAACCGCTGCCCTTCTTTGGACAGCAGTTGCGTGAGCGAAAACGAAGTGAATGCCTGAATCACCGTGGCGCCGAACACCACCGCCACCAGCGGCGTGAGAAGCTGGTACTGCTTCTGCTTGATGATGTTGTCGAGCACGATCTTCGGCGCGTAGGGGAGAATCATGCTCATGCCGATATTGATCAGCATGAGCAGGAAGCCCAGGGCCAGCTTGCCGCGCCGTGGGCGCACCAGTTCCATGAGCATCGGACGTACACTGCGGAACGTCTCGGCGGTCTTCTTCTTGGTGGGACCCGGGCCCCTTGCGTGAGGATGCACTTCTTTCAGCTTACAACGCGAGGCGGCAGCCCACCGGATCGGGAACTTCCGTGGGATGCTTCACGGCAAGCACTTCGAAGTCCTCCACCGGCGGCAGGCAGGGGTCGGGCACCGGCTTGCGGCGCTTCACGTTTTCGCCTCCCGCCGCCGGAACTGACCACCGCCAGCGAGTAGCGGCGGCCCAGATCGCTCAGGAACGCGCGCAGCGCCGCGGACCAAAAGGCGGACGCGGGTGACGACCGGCGCCAGGTTTGGCAGTCTACCTTCAGAACTCCTGATGTCGTGGAATTTGCAGTGAGTCCGAAGGTGGGGCAGGCGGTGCTCGCCTGCCCGCCCGCGCTGAATTAGGCCCGCTGCTCGAATAGGATCGAGCGAAGGCGAGCACCGCCTGCCCCACCTTCGAAGCTCTCGCCATCGAAAGGAATGGCTCAGCCCATTTTCCCCGCCAGTTTGAAATTGTGGGGCGACATCGGGAGTTCTGACCTTCGGCTTACAACGCGAGGCGGCGGCCCACCAGATCGGGAACTTCCGTAGGATGTTTCACGGCAAGCACTTCGAAGCCCGCGGCGCGCCCGCTGGCCAGCCCCGCTTCGGAATCTTCCACCACCAGCGGAGTGCGCCGGCCCAGGCGTTCCGCCGCCAGCAGGTAGGGGTCGGGCGCCGGCTTGTGGCGCTTTACGTCCTCGCCGCCCACTACCGTTTGAAAATACTGGCGCAGCCCGCCGGCCTCCAGCATGGGCTCGATCTCCGCACAGGAACTGGAGCTGACCACCGCCAGGGCGTAGCGGCCGTCCAAATCGCCCAAGAACGCTCGCAACGCCGCGTCGAAGGGAGGCGCGGCCGTCACGCGCGCGCGGAACAGGTCTTTCTTGGCCGGGTAGAGCTTCCACAGATCGTCCCACGCGAGGGGCCGGCCGGCCTCGGCGACCAACAGGCGCAGCATTTCGCGGTCGTCGATTCCCATGAAACGCTCGCGGTACACCGCCCACTCCAGCGCAATCCCGTGGGGCGCCAGGACTTCCGCCCAACAGGCGCAGTGGACCGGTTCGGTATCCGCGAGTACGCCGTCGAAATCGAAAAAGATGGAATCAAAAGCGGACATGGCAGGGGAATCCTCAGCGTATCACGCCCGGTTGTGGTATCACAGAATCTGGACACCATGCCATCTGAAGAGGAACTCCACGCGGAACTCGAACGGCTGCGAGCCGAGAATGAAGCACTGAAAAAGCCCGCCCGGGGACAGATGTCCCTGAAGGTGAGCGAGAAGGGCGCCCTTTCCGTTTACGGATTGGGTCGATTCCCGGTGACACTCTATCGGGAACAATGGGATAAGCTCCTGGGGATGGCGGATTCCATCCGTCAATTCATCAAGGACAACGACGCTACCCTCAAGAAGAAGGAATAGCTGATGGCCCGGGGGACGGCCCTGGTGACTGGCGCCTCCGCCGGTCTCGGGGCCGAGTTCGCGAGGCTTTGCGCGGCCGACGGATACGATGTCGTCCTGGTGGCCCGCAGCGCGCCGCGTCTGGCCGCGTTGGCCGCCAGTCTGGCGAGCACTTACAGTGTAAAAGCTCGCCCGCTGGTGGCCGACCTGTCCAGCCCGGCGGCGCCTCCCGAGATCTTTGCCCAAATGAGCGGGACGCCGGTAGACCTGTTGATCAATAACGCCGGCTTTGGGGTGCGCGGCGCGTACGCTGAAACCGATTGGGCCAGGGAGTCGAGCCTGATGCAGGTGAATATGGTGTCGCTGGCCCATCTCACCAAACTGTTCCTGCCCGAAATGCTGCGCCGCCGCAGTGGCCGCATTCTCAACGTGGCTTCCACCGCGGCCTTCGTGCCCGGACCGTTCATGGCCGTATACTACGCCAGCAAGGCCTTCGTGCTTTCGTTCTCCGAGGCACTCTCCAATGAGGTCGAGGGCACCGGCGTAAGCGTCACGGTGCTCTGTCCAGGGCCCACCCGCACGGAGTTTGCCGAAGCCGCCGGCATCGCCGACAGCAAGCTATTTCACGGCCCGACGATGGGAGCCGCGGAAGTAGCGCTGGTGGGATACCGCGCCATGATGGCCGGCAAACCGTCGGTGATCGCCGGGGCGCGCAACCGCTGGACGATGCGCGGCGCGCGATTGATTCCGCGCAGTTGGATCGCGGCCACAACGCGCAAACTGAACCTGGGTAAATGAGCATGGAGCAGGCGTTCGACACCGGAGGCGTCCGCGGCGTGCTGCACCAGCCTGAGAACCCCACCGGCGACGCCATCGCGCTGACTCACGGCGCCGGATCCAATTGCCAGGCGCCCTTGCTGGTGCGGCTGGCGCGCACTTTCGCCGAAGCCGGCCTGCTGGTATTGCGCTACGATTTGCCCTTTCGCCAGCAGCGTCCCAAAGGTCCGCCATTCCCCGCCGTGGCCGCGCGCGACCGCGAAGGCGTGGCGCAGGCAGTCGAAGCCCTGCGCCGATTGGCTCCCGGGCAGGTCTTCGCGGGCGGCCATTCCTACGGCGGCCGTCAGACCGCTATGGCAGCCTCCGAACGTCCCGCCATGGCCGGCGCTCTGCTGCTGCTTTCCTACCCGCTGCATCCACCGGCCAAGCCGGACCAGTTGCGCACCAGCTTCTTCCCGGACCTGCGAACGCCCGCGCTTTTCGTACAGGGCAGCGACGATCCATTCGGCACTCTCGCGGAATTGAGCGCCGCTCTGAAGTTGATTCCCGCGCCCACGGAATTGTTCCCGGTGGAACGCACCGCGCACGATCTGAAGCGCGCCGGCGAAATGGGCCAGGAACTTCTGGTGCACCTGCGGAAGCTGGCGCAGGTATTTCGGGGACAGGCTACATAACCTCGAAATTAATTTCGAGGTTATGTAGCCTGTCCCCGAAATAGCTCCGTATTGCCGTGCCGCAGACCGCTCCAGTCCTCGGCCAACACGATGGAATTGGCGGGATTCTTGGGGAGATATTTCACCCCTACCGCCAGCAGAGACGACAGATCCTGCGGTACCTGCTCCTTCAGTTTGGAGATGTCCTGCGATGCGGTGTACTCCACGCCCCGCACGGAGTATGTAAAAAATACGAGATCCTCGCGGATCTCCACCAGCACCGCATCGCCCATTTTGCCGCGTGCCGCCAACATCGCCCGGCGGCGGCGTTCCCGTTCTTCGGCCGTCACCCGCGAAGCTTTCCAATGGCGAAAGCCGACCACCGCCAACACCGCTATAGCCGCCACGGCCAGCGAAAGCAAACCAGCTTCCACCGCTGGGGACGACCAAGCCAGAGTACCCGGCATTTGTGAGAAATTTTACCTTGCCAGGGGGCGTCTCCTGTCGAAAAAAACCTTCGACGCAGCCCCCCGGATAACCCCATTTTAGCAAAGCAGCCCTACTCAATGACATCTTCCACGGTATCCGGCAGCGGACCCGTCATATCGTGGAGCTTCTCAAACAGGCCGTCATATAAGGACGCGTAGGCTTCCAGCGCCGCGTCTGTCTTGCGCGCCTTCGCAAATGTGCGGCGCATCTGGCGCACCGCTACCAGCAGGAGTTTCAATTCGTCGTCGCTGAATCCGAACGTTTTCGCCATAAGAAAAGAGTTGCCAGCGCGCCTATCCAAGCGAGCGCGCTCACCGCCGCCATGATCCGCGGCTCCGCCCCCACGCGGTACCGCATCTCGATCCATGTGGCGGACCGCGCGGCCGGGCGCAGCACCATAAATCCCAGATTATCAGGCTCTATCGGAATTTCGCGCCCGTCTTCGGTGGCATGCCAGCCGGGGTCGGCATTCATCCGCACCGCTACCAGCCGGCCGGCCTCCGCCGCGCCTTCGATTTCGAGCGTGTTGTTGTCGCGCCATGCCGTGCGCAGCACCGGCCGGGCGGCATCTTCCATCGCCGCGATATACGGCTCGAGCACCTGCGGATGCTTATCGGCGTCCCGGCCCGGCAACTCCGCGCGGCTCACCAAAGCCGCCAGGGAATGCGGCGGCAATGCGTAGATGGTGTCGTCTTCTTCGTGGTACACCGCTGGAAGCGCCGCCGTGATCCGCTCCGGCCGGATGAAATCGCGATAATACTCGCGCGATTGAGGACCGTGGATCACTACGTATTGGGTGTCCATGGCTTTCAGCATCAGCAGCGTGTCGGCGGTCTCGCGGCCCGGTTGCAGGTCGTGGGCGGTGCGCACGCGATACGAAAGGTCCCAGGGCACGCGGTTTTGCAAGCCGGTTTCAAAGCCGCCGCCCACCTGCGGGACATCGAACCAGGAGTTGATGCGGAACCGCAACCCGCCCGATGCGAAGACGCGACCCTGCGGCGGATGCTCCGCCATCCAGCGCGCCAGATGGTACTCGATGGAGTCCTCGCGGGGCGCCGGTTTCCAGCGGCTCCAGCCCTGGTTGACGTAGGCCCACAGTTGCGGCGTGCCGGCCAGCAACAGCATCAGCGCGGTACCGATGGCGCACAGGCGCACGGTGGAATTGGCATGGCGCACCCCCAGCCGGATGGCTTCCACCAGCGCCAGCGCCAGGAACAGCTCGAACTCAATGGCGTAGCGGCGCGATTCCGGAATGGTGTCGTACCCGCCCAGGTAGAAGGCCGTCGCAATCCAGCCGAAGGTGAGGGCCGCCAGGGTGACGAAGCACAAGTAAAATGGCGCGCGCGTCCAGCGGAACAGCAGGCGGAGCGCCAGCACGCTCGCTATCAGGCCGCCCAGCAGCAACTGCTGCGGCTTGTCGAAGCGATAGGCGAACGAATCGGTGGGCCAATTGAAAACGATGGTGCGGATGAAGCTCGGAGTCAGCCAGAAACAGGCCAGCAGGTAGCCGAGCCCGCCCGAGGCGCAGACCGGCGCGATGCGAAAGTCGCGCTCGCCCAAGCCCGCCAGCAGAAACAGCGCGCAGGCGATGGCCAACGCGAAAGCCCCCACCCAATTCACCAGCGGGGTGAGCGCCAGCAGCACCGCCGCCGCCAATATGCGTGGATATCCGCGCTTCGTGGCGGCCAGCCATACCGCCAGGAGTACCAGCGGCATCAGCATCAGCGCCGTATTGTGCGGGCCCTCGCCATACTTGGCCAACACCTGAATGCGCCAGGGAAGCTGTACCATGCCGCGGTCTTTCTCCACCGCCGGGAACAGGCCGTACGACGGCGAGAGAAAGCTGTACGCCAAGGCCGCCAGGAACGACCATCGCCGGCTGCGCGTGAAGTAATACGCGAAAAGGAACAGGGTCACCGGCCCCAGGCAGGTGGCCAGCGACACGATCGCGCGGTAGATATAATCCAGCTCGACGTGAGGCAGCAGCCGCACCAGCAGCGCTGTGAGATAAGGCAGCGCCGGCACGTACAGAAAGCGCGTGGGGATGCCACAATATTGAAACGGGTTCCATCCCCAGGGATCGGGATGCGCGGAGATGAAGCGCGCCGTTGCCACATACCCGGCCTCGATGGAGCCGCGAAACGGCATGTCGCCATGCATGAAGAGCGGCCCGCCGAGCCACAAGTTGAGCGCCAGAATCGCCAACGCCGCCAGCGGTGTCCACAGGCGTTTCACTACCGCTCCTTGCGAATCGCGAGCACCGCCAACGCGATCAGCGTGAGCCCGGTCAGCCCCCAACCCACGCGATTTTCCAGCGGCATGGCGAATTCCAGGCGGACGGTGCGGTCGCCGGCGGGCGGGTCCACCACCATGAATCCCAGCGGGTCTTTGCGTACCGGCAGACGCGCGCCGCCGGCGGAGGCCTGCCACGCCGGGTCCCACGTCTCCTGCACCAGCAGGCTCTGCCCCGCGGCGAGCCGGGCGTGCAACAGCATGGCGTCGGTTCCCTGCCGCTCCATCGTGGCGGGGGAATCCGGCCCGTTCTCCACCACGTCGACATACGGCCGCAAGCGCTCCATGTCCTGGTTATTGCTCGGCGCTTGCAAGCCATTCAGCCCCGCCGTCTCCACCACCCGCACCCGCGGGGCGTAGCGGCGCATCGTGCTGTAGATGGAATTGCCCTGGCGGTCGTCGAACAGCAGCGGCAGCGGGGAGAACCGCTCGGGACTCTGCACATCTTTGTACGGTTCTTCGGAATTGGCCCGCGCCACATACATCGCGTCCACTCCCATGGCCTTCAACCAGAGCAGGGCCAACTCCGGATTCGTGCCCGCCTCGATCTCCCACGTCGAATCGTAAACCGCAGGATTCAGCAGGCCTTGCTCCGAGCCGCCGCTCATTTCCGGCAGGTCGTGCCAGGCGTCGAACCAGAATCGCACCGTGCCCGAGGGAAGCGCGCGTGCATCCGGCATGTTTTTCCAAAGCCAGTCGGTGACGCGGTACTCCACGCGCGACTGATAATCGGGCCAGGGCTGGATAATATGCCGCGCATGTTTAATGTAGTGCCGGGTAGTGGCGAAGGCCACGATCAGCACCACCGCGACCGCCAGTTTCAGCCACGGCCCGCGGCGCCGCCACAGCCATTCGAGCGCCAGCATGACGCCCAGAATGATGGCCAGGTCGAGTTCCGGTACCAGCCGCCCCGGCTCCCCCATCACGCGGAAATTCAGGTAGTAATTGCCCAGGACGTTGAGGGCGAAAACAGTCACCGCGCCGGTTACAAATACCGCCCACGTCCGCTCCGGCCGGCGGGCCGCCAGCTTATAGCTGCCAAACCCGAAAGCGGCCAGCGCGGCCACTGCCGCCACAGCCGACCACAAGTTGCCTTTTTGGGAGACGTACTGCATATTGTGCAGCGTGATCCGCAGGTACGAAGGCGACAGCCAGAACGCCGTGAGCCCATACGCCATCGCCGGAATCGCCAGGGCCGGGAACAGCATGCCGCGGTCCCCGCGCGTCACCCAAAAGCTCCACAGCAGCAGCGGAAAGAAAATCGCCAGTGCCGTGGCCCCGTAGAAATTATTGGAGACCACCGCCGCGCAGAATACCGCGGCCAGCGCCAAAGCTCGCGGACGTTTCGCTTCCAGCGCGCGCCACGTGAAGGCCAGCGCGATGGGCAGCAGGCACAACGCCGTGATGTGCGGACCCTCGCCGTAGCGGACCAGCACCGTGAAGCGCACCGGCGTCCACGGCCCCGAATCCATCCGCATGTTTTTCATGAACAGCAGCGAGGGCGACATCAACCCGGTGGCGAGAGCGGCTACCCACCCCGCCGCGCGCGACCGTCCGCCCACCCGCACCAGCAGGTACACTCCGGCGATGCCCACGCAATAGAAGAAGAGGGTATAGAAATGGTACGCCTTGACGGTCCACCAGCCGAATATTTTGGAAAGCAGCGCCGTTCCGTAACGCAGCGCGGGTGGATAAATATAGTCGAAGCGCGTGCCGGTATACCACAGCGGCTGCCATTGCGGATGGGGCCAGTGGGCGGCGAGAAAACGCGCGTCGGAGATGAAGGTGCTCTCAATCGACGGCCACTTGTCGGTGTATTTGTGGGTATAGTAGGGGGCCAGAAAAACGGTGGCCAACAGAAATAGCAGAAAGCAATCCAGCAGGATTTCGCGGCGGCGCGTCACACCAGCGGCTCCCAGCGGCGGCGGAATAGCGCCATGGTCAGCAGCACCAGCAAGGTGGCCAGCGTCACCATGCGGCCCACGCGATTTTCAAGCGGCGTCATGAATTCCAGCCGGATGTCCGCGTTACCGGGCGGCGCATCGATCAGCATGAAGCCCATGATGTCTTTCCGAACGGCGAGTGTCTGTCCACCCTCGGTGGCCTGCCACGCCGGATCGTAAGTTTCCTGCACCACGATGGATTGTCCGGGCTCCACTCTTGCGTGCACCAGCATGGCATCCGGCCCGTCGCGCGTCAAGGTAGGTGGCGCGTCGGGGCCTTTTTCGATGGCGTCGGCGTAGGCCCCCAGGTATTCCACGTCGTCGTTGAAACGCTGCGCGTGCAGACTGCGGAACTTTGCCGTGTCCACCACGCGGGCGCGGGCGGGATAGCGGCGCGGCACGCGGTAGATGGTGTTGCCTTGCCCGTCGTCGTAGAGTACCGGCAGCAGTCCCGCCACTTTTTCGGGATGCTGGAAGTCTTTGAAAAACTCCTGCGAGCGCTTATCGGAAACGAAAAGCGCGTCCACGCCCATCGACTCCATCCACAGAACCGTCGGCTCGCCCTTGTGCCCCAGATTGGACTCCCACTGCGCCGGTTCCACCTGTTTGTTCAGCAGACCCTGCTCCGAGCCGCCGCCGAGCTGCGCCAGGTCGTGCCAGGCGTCGAACCAGAAGCGCACCGACCCGGTGGGCGCCACGCGCGCGTCCGGCATATTCTTCCACAGCCAGTCGGTTACGCGATATTCCACGCGGCTCTGGTAATTCGGCCACACCGGGAACATGTGCCAGGCGTGGCGAACGTAACCCATCGCCGAATAGAACGAAGCCAATACCAGTACAATGGCCACGCCGCGCAGCGCGATGCCGGGGCGGTCCCACATCCATTTCAGGATCAGCACGATCGCCATGATGTAGATCGTGTCGAGTTCCGGCAGCAGACGCAGAGGTTCGCCGGCCACGCGGAAATTGAAGTAATAATTGCCCAGCACGTTGAGCGAGAACAGGACCACGCACCCGGCCACGAACACGCCCCAGGCGCGCTCCGGCTTGCCGCGCGCCAGCCAGTCGGAGGCCAGCGCGAATACCACCGTCACCGCCACCGCCAGCCAGATGGACCACGTAGTGCCGTGCTGCGACACGTAGATCATGTTCTCGGTGGTCACCTTAATATACGAAGGCACCAGCCAGAAGGCGGTCAGTCCGCAGGCCAGCACCGGAATGGCGATGGCCGGCGCCAGAATGCGCTTTTCGAGGCGCGTGATCCACAAACTCCACACCATTACGGGATAGAAGACCGCCAACGCCGTGGCGCCATAGAAATTGGTGGACACCACGCCCGCGCAGCAGAGCGCCGCCAGCGCGATGGCCCACGGCCGCCGCTTATCGAGGGCCAGCCAGGCGAACGCCAGGGCGATGGGAATCAGCGCCAGCGCGCTCATGTGCGGACCTTCGCCGTATTTCACCAGCACGCCCAACCGCTGCGGCTGCCACATCCAGGCGTCGCCGCGAAATCGCGGCATGAACAGGAAGATGGGCGACATCAGCGAGGTGGCCACCGCGCCCAGCCACGCCGCCGCGCGCGAATTCGTCCCCACGCGCATCAGCAGATAGACTCCCGCGATTCCCAACGCGTAAAAGAACGACACGTAGAAATGGTATGCCTTGGCGGGCGCGAATCCGGTAGTTTTGGCCACCATGGCGGCGCCGTAGCGCAAGGCCGGCGGATAGATGTAATCGAACCGCGTGCCGGTGTACCAGAGCGGCTGCCACTGCGGATGCGGCCAGTGCTCCACCAGGAAGTGCGCGTCGGAAATAAAAGTACTCTCGATGGACTGCCACTTATCTTCGTACTCGGCGCGGAAATACGGGCGGATGAGCATCGCCGTATAGAGAAACACCAGGCAGAAATCCAGCAGGATTTCCTTCTTGCGGGAAAGCTTCGGCAGGGCGATCAAATTAGTGTGCCTGAGGTTTGATTTCGGTGGCGCTGTGGTACCGCCGCTGCAGACTGTCGAACTGGTTCTGGTGGATCACCCCCGAGCGGTGCAGAACGTAACGCAGCAGCAGCCACAGAATGGAGATACCGTAACGGGAACTGGCAAAAAAAGACGCCGAGGAAGCCTGCGCGAAATACCGCGTGGGCACCGGGACCTCGGTGATGCGCATTTTGATGTTGACCAGTTGCGCCACAATCTCCTGGTCGAAGATGAACTTGTCGGAATCCATCTGCAGGTTCACGGATTCCAGCGCTTCCCGCCGGAAAGCCCGATATCCGGTGTGATATTCCGCAAGATTCAGCCCGAACACGGTATTCTCGGCGATGGTGAGAAAGCGGTTCGAAATGTACTTCCACCAGGGCATCCCCTGCTTCATGGGGTTGAGGCCCATGAGGCGCGAGCCGAACACCACGTCGGCCTTGTCTTCCTGGATCGGTTTGACGATCTCGGGCAGCAGCGTAGGATCGTACTGATAATCGGGGTGGACCATCACCACGATAGTGGCGCCGGCGCGCAGGGCTTCGCGGTAGCAGGTTTTCTGGTTGGCGCCATAGCCGTAATTGCGGTCGTGAACGAAGAGTTCCAGTCCAAGCTCGCGGGCGATTTTGGCAGTCTCGTCGGAACTGCCGTCGTCCACCAGGATGACGAGATCGACCATGTCGCGCGGCAAGTCGGCGTAGGTCATGTGGAGCGTCTTGGCGGCGTTGTAGGCCGGCATGACCACCACCACTTTGGATTTGTTAGGACTCATTCCGTCTACTCCGCCCGTGTGCGCACAATGAACTGATAGGCGCACATCGTTTTCCAAAAACGGGCCAACTGAAACGACAGCCACTCCAGGGCGCGTACCGCGAGCGAGCCTTCCCATCGCGGAAAGGCCAGGCCCACCGGCACTCCCGAGCAGCGCACGCTTTCCACGCGGAAGCCCGCGCGCTCCAGCAGTCCCTTCCAGCCCGCCCACGTATAGAAATGCAGGTGGGTGCTGTCGAAGAGGCCTCGCTGGTGTTGCGGGAAGCGGCCCATCAGCACATTCCAGCGAAAATAAAAGTGGCCGCTATTGGGCAGCGAACCAACCAGCATGCCCCCGGGCGCCAGACGCGCGCGGCACTCCTTGAGCAGTTCCACGGGAGCGCGCAGATGCTCCAGCACGTCGGCGCAAATGATGTATTCGAACTGGCCCCGCAAGGGCGGCAGGCCGTTATCGAGGTCCGCGCCGGCGAATTCCACGGTGGGAGGGTGCGGGCTATTGGGCCAATCGATGCTGGTGACGGCAAATCCCCGCTGGGCCAGAATTTCCGACAGGTATCCGATGGCGCAGCCCACATCGAGCACCCGGCGGCCCTCCCCGCGTTCGGGAAATTCGGTCAGCAGCAGTTTGTGACTGCTATACGGAGCCGCTTTGAACTGATATCGGGAAGTTCCCTCGGCTGTCGCCGCCATTGCCACCATTATGACACGGCGGTTGGGGCGGGACTGCGAACGCATTTCAGCTCCGCATGCGGATTGGGGGCGGCGCCGCCTGATGGTAGATGTTCTGGCCGCTTTGGATGCGCGCCCGGATGGTGTCCGCGAGCAACTGCGCGAAGTCCTGCATCTCCTGCGCGGTGAACGGCCAGTATACGAAGCGGCCCTTCCCGTAACAACCCGGGCCATTGTCGATATCCGTAAGCTCCAGGATTACTGCCTGAATTCACAGCATCCGCGTGGGCGTAACAAGGCACGGGTATTTGCAGCCGTTGGGATCCGAAGCACTGACGCAGAAGATCTCAGGACGGCCCTGAGTGCCGCCGCCCGTCACGGTGAGGCGGGTCTCGGCGTTGCGAACCCATACGGCCAGCGCTACATCGTGGATTTCGATTTCGTTCGGCAAGACAGAACCGTAAGGATCCGCAGCACGTGGATCGTTCGAACCGGGGAAGACTTGCCGCGGCTCACGAGTTGTTATGTACTGTAAGTAAGGAAGTTTCGTTATGGTTGAAATTGAGATGCACTCCGTAGTTGCGCTGGTCCACGACCTGCCCGAAGAGGGATTGGTGCGCGGCCAAGTCGGAACTGTGGTCGAGAACTGGGCACCGGGTGTTTACGAAGTTGAGTTCTGCGATGCCGATGGCCGAACGTATGCCATGGTTGCGCTGAAGGCTGAGCAACTGATGCGGCTGCATCATGAACCAGTCCACCAAGCAGCGTAGTGGCTCTCTCCAAGCCCTGGGCGCGACGCCATCGAATTTATGACTGGGACCTCCGCCCCGAATCGTTCTCTGCGAGCGCGAGCCGGCCCAGATACCCGGAGAGTGTCGGAACAGCCTGGAGAATGTTCGGCTCCGAGGCTGCTCCGACACCATCCAATATCAAAACTGGAACCGGGCCTCCAACTGAATGTTGCGCATCGCTTGGGCCGCGGTCGCAGCGCCGAAGCCCGCAGTGGAAGGTGTCAGGCGGCTCGAGTTCAGTGTAGTGCCATTGTACTGGTTGTTCGCCAGCGTCATGGCCGTCGGGTTGTTGAACGTCGCCGTGCTGCTTATAGAGCTAATCTGCACGGCGTTGGGCGCGTTAAAGACGTCCAGGCGGAGCTCGAGCTTGAATCTTTCTTTGATCGAAATCCTCCGGACGATATTCATGTCCAATTCCCTGGTCGGACAGTTGTGCAGGTAGTTGCGGCCGGATTCCATGCCCATGCTGCCGTAGGTCGGCCCCGTTATGTCCGCGGTATTGAACTCGCTGTACCGGTTGCCCGAACATCCGCTGCCAAGCGTGGCGGGGTTGCTTATAACCACCTTGCCGCCCCAGTCCGGCGACCCGGTGATGTTCACGTTGCCGCCATTCGACTGGTAGCTGTAACCGGGAGTGTAGGGCAACCCCGTGTGCAGCGTCACTATACTGGAAAGCTGCCAGTCACGCGTCAACGTGTGGACGAACCCACCGCTTTTCGTAACGCCCGGGATGCTCCAAACGGCGTTGGCAACGAAGTAATTCGGCTGATCGTAGCTCAAAGTAGAATTCAGCTTCTGATACGCCGCGTTGTCGGACATGTATGAGATCGCCCCGTTGGGCGCGTGCTGGATTTGTTGCAACAGCCCCGTGTTGCCTTGGAGGAAGAGCTGATGGGTGTAATTCACCCCGAACAAGAGACCCTTCGTGAAGCGCCGGTTCAGGCTCAACTGTATCGAGTGGTACGTGTCCCAGAAGGATGTAGTGTTCTGCGAAATCGTGCTTAAACCCGGGTAAGGACGGAGCAGATTCGAAGTATAGGCCGAGGCGCCGGGAACCGTACTGGCGCCGAGCGTCTTGTCCTGGTACTGCGGCAGATACGCCGTGCCGTAATCCACGGAGTCCAGGTTCTGGAGGTCGCCGCCCTGGAATGCCCCCATGAGGTTATACCCGTGATTGCCCACATACGACACGTCCGCGACCATATCCCCCGGCAGTGATTTCTGGAGGCCCAGGTTCCACTGCACCGACGATGGGATCTGCGCGTTGTACTGGAAGGTGACCATGCTAGACACCGGCTGTGGGCTCAGTCCCGTCCCGAGCGTCGACAACTGCCCCTCGAGCAGGTTCTGCTCGGTTGCGCTCGGCGGATTGCCCGGGGTTGAGAACACCGTGTTCCCATCCGGCCGGTCGTAGAACAGCCCGGCGCCGCCGCGAATCACCCAATCCGAATGCCCCGTAACGTCCCACGCAAGGCCGAACCGCGGCGCCACTACTATCGAGGGCCACACGTAGTTCGTGCCCGCGATCCCGTGGCCCGCCTGTACGATGCCGTCCAGCGAATTGCCCGCGCCGGGAACCGGAGTCCCGATGAGCGCCTGCGTATTGGCCGCACCCGCTGCCGTCACAATCTGCCCGGTGAGCGGATTCAGAGCGTTGCGGATGTTCCCCGAGCACGTCGCAGCGCCGTTGGAGCACCCGGCCGTGTAAAGCACCGGCGACGCGGCCGCCGTCCACTGGTTGGGGAAGAAGTTCGACGACTGGTTGAGCTTGTCGTACTGCGGCTGCTGGTGCACAAACCGCACCCCGTAGTCCAGTGTCAGGCGGTTCGAGACCTTCCAGGTGTCCTGGATGTAGAACTCCATCTGGTTATAGAGGAAATCGCCTTCGATGAACTTCGACGCCTGCAGGTACTGGTTGAAAATCCCCAGGTCCGCGTTCGCGAAGCCGAATCCGCTATCGAGGGTGTTGTTGGTGTTATTGCCGAAGTCCACGTAACCCTGGAACGTCAGGTTCGCAATGCCGCCGGCGCCCGTGTTCTGCGCCTTGTAGCTGTGGTTGAGGTAGGCCCCCGCCTTGAACGTGTGCCGACCCTGGACGTGCGTCAGGTTGGCAGCCACGTCCTGCGTCCGGTTGATGTTCAGGTAACCAGGATACCGCTGGCACCCCGGCGACGGTGCACTGCAAACATTCGTCGAGATGAGGCTGCCCCATCCGAAGGTCGGGTTCATGTTCAGCGACTTGCCGTCCCAGAATTGCGGCTTCGTCGCCTGCAGCACCTGGTAGCCATAGTATCCCGGATTCACGACACCCGCCTGCGGATACAGTTCCGGGAAGGTCGGCAGAGCCGTCAGGCGGTTGGAGGAAGGGTCGGTGGGAATGCCGCTCTCGTTGCCGCCCGCCAACTGGTTCTCGATCCGCCCGTAGGTCCCCTCGATGAACGTCGTCGGGCTGATTACGTAAGTAACCGTCGCGGCTTCGTTGGCGATCCAGGGATAGGGTACGTAGGCGTCGTTGAATCCCGGGATATAGCCTGGAGTCGTAATGCTTCGTGCAATCTGACCGGAGTACTTGGCCGATAACCGCAGCTTCTCCGTCGCCTGGTAGTCGAGTTTCACGGCGGGCTGCTGGGTTAGCTGTTGGTACGTCGGCGCATTTATCTGCCAGTTGTAGTTCTGGCCAGGCCCTTGCGTAATATTCGGCAGCGGGTATTGGTTGAGTACCGCTTGGCCGGGGGAATACAATTGGCCGGCGGGAATGATATTGCCGGGGAAAGGCGCACCCGTCTGATAGTTGACGATCGGGCTGATCGGGACGCCCTGGTTATTGAGGCTCTGGGAGAAGTTGCCGGCGCGCTCGAGCGCGGTGGGCATACGCACTTGGATGGCGTTGCCGCTGTTGATCGCGATGGTCGCCGGCCGGAACTCGTGCGCATAGAAGAAGAACAGCTTGTTCTTTCCGTTGAATACCTTGGGTATATAAACCGGGCCGCCGATGCTGTAGCCGTAGATACTCGACTTCGTCTTCGCTTGCGGGACGTTGTTATACTCATTCGCCCATGAGTTCTTATTCCAGTTCCACCGGGTGAAAAGACCATAGCCCGACCCGTGGACCGTGTTGGTGCCGCTCTTGGTGTATGTGGTGATCTGCAACCCGCTCGACCGGCCGTACTCCGCCTGGTACCCCGCCGTGAGGATCTTCACTTCGCCGATCGATTCAACGTTCATGCTCAGCATCTGGCCGTTATTGCCAGTGTCCATGGCCGAGACGCCATCCATCATGATGTTGTTCTGGGATTGGCCGCCGAGCCGCGTGCCGCCGGCCGAGTTGCCGCCGGTCTGGACACCCGGAGTAAGGGGCACCACATTCGTGAAGTTCGCGTGTGAAATCGGCAGTTCATCGATCTGTTTGCTTTCGATGGCAATCGACCGCTCGGCGCTCTGTGTCTGGACGAGCACCGCATGGGCTTCCACGCTGACCTCCTGGTTGGTTGCGCCTACTTCGAGCGTTAGGGGCGGCACGCCGACGTGATCGCCGCCGGTAATCACGATCCCCGTGCGCCGCGTGATCTTGAACGACGGGGCGCTGGTCTCGAGAGTGTATGTGTCGGGGGCGAGGTTCGGGATCACGTAGTCGCCCGTCGTGTTGGTGAGGACCGCGGCGGTCCTGGTACCTTGCGTCTCGCTGGTCAGCGCCACCTTCGCGCCAGCAACGACGGCTCCCGACGGGTCGACGACCCTTCCTGTCACCGTGCCGACCGTGATCTGTGCCAGTGCCAAGGGCGCCAGCAGGAACATCGCCGCGACGAGGCCGGCGATGTTGTTACGAGTGCTGCGTATCATGCTCTCTCCTCCTCCCGATCTTCGTGGATCGGGACTCGGGGCCGCGTGGATACACCTTCAACGTTGGTCTAGCCTGGTGTGTCCCCTCGGATGAGGCTGGTTACCCGTCCGCCTCGGTTACGACTTAGTTAGTTGGACCGCACCGTTCCCCATTGGCACAGCCACTGGTCCCAAACAGCAAATTCCCCTCTAGATGTGAATCGGGTCGATTGTACACCTTTTTCTGTAAATTAACATCAAAAAAAGATCAGGAGTTCCCCGGACGGCCGAGGGCGCAAAAGGGGTAAGCATCGAGGCTGCCGGCGTCTTGGTAACTTGGGTTCAGGAAAGTCATCGCGGCGCGCGAGGATCCTGCGGATTGGTAGGGCGGACCCCAGGTCGGGGCGCCCTCCGGGCCCGGACGCCCTCGTCCCGCTCTTGCGTGCCCGCACCAAGCCGGCCAAGGGGCCGGCAGCGGACCAGGGGATCCGCCCTACTTTATTCTCCTTGCGCGCGCCACGCTCACGGCCACCAGCTTGAAATGCACCGGATCGCGCCGGAAATCCGGCCGCATCAGACCCGCCAGCCGCGCCAGATAGTCCACGCTCACGCGGCGCTTCTTCAGCCGCGGTATCATGACGGCGGCGTCGAACGCCATGCCGCGCGTGTGGTCGGAATCGGTCACCGGAATCTGCGTGGGTTTTTTAGCCGATGGCAAAGCCCCGAATCGCGGTTCCACTCGATCCTGGTATTAGAATGCGATCCTGTCTAGCGGCCAGCGCTAGCACCTCGAGGCCGGGAACCCCCTCCAGGTTCGCCTCAGTCGCAGAGAGGAAGTCCATTGTGGGTTCTCTGCGCAAACAACCGGCAACGATCCCCTGGTTGAGGTCGGCGTCCGCCAAAAAGCGGATCATCCGTCAGGTTCGTCGCGCCAGCAGTTGCTGCCGTGCGTGATCCAACTTTTCCTTGAGGCGGGGAGGCGCCGGGTGCGACCTCGTGAACTCGTCCTCTACGCGCTCACGCTCGGCTGTGTCCTTTTCCACTTCTTCCTTCGCGCCCAGGTAGAAGGTGATCGCGCCGTAAACCTGCTCCAGACTAAGTGTCGGATAATGCGATCGAATGGCTTCCGAGAGTTCGCCCCGCTGAAACTCCAGCACGAGGTGGGCCAGCGGCACACGACTCCCGATGAGGTAGAGGCTGCCATCCCGCCGTTCGACGAATTCTCTGCTCATGGGCACATCCAACTTCAGCTTATCGTACGAGGGACGGCCCGGCCGGTGGCTTAGCCGGTTGTTGGCCATTGCCAGACATAGAGGAGGTTTATGTGTGGCCAAAGGCTTGACTCAAGGGACAGGCCGCTGTAGGGTGGGCTCATGGAAGTGACGTTTCAAATCCCGGATGATCTGGCCAGCCGCGTGGCCGCGACGGGAGACCCGTCACGTCGGGCGCTTGAAGCCTTCGCCCTCGAAGAATTCAAGGGCGGGCACATCACCCAACCGGAACTCCGCCGCATGCTCGGCTTGGCACGTATCCAAATGGACGGTTTCCTGAAGTCTCATGGCATCTATGAAGACGTGACGCTCGAAGATGTCGAGCGCGATATCGCGGACCTGAAAGCATGCTTGGGATCGTAGGTTCTTGCAACTGGTCATCGCCGATACCGGGCCCGTTAACTACTTGATCCTGATCGGCCACATTGATCCGCTTCCCCGCATCTTTCAGCGGGTGATCCTTCCGGCCGCCGTGAAGCAAGAACTCCACGATATCGATGCTCCCGGAGCGGTGCGCGCATGGATCGGAAGCCCTCCGGCCTGGCTGGAGATCGTAGAAACGCCCGCCCCTGGGCCGACAACGCTTGATGAGGGCGAAGCCGCCGTGATCGCTCTGGCCATCTCCCTCCACGCCGACCTGGTTTTGATCGACGAACGCAGGGGCGTCAAAGTTGCGCGAGATCAGGGACTACGCGTCACCGGCACTCTGGGCCTGCTCGAAATCGCCGCGCAATCCGGGCTCGTCGACTTCACGGAGGCGGCACGGCGACTGCGGCTAACAACGTTCCGAAGCCCGGAGGCTCTGCTCGAAACCATGCTCAGGAAACACCGGCGGGATGGCGGCAATGCCTAAAGCACCTCGCCCCGCTGATACTCCTTGATCGCCGCGGCCACGGCTCTAAGTCCGTCGTCGATCAGCCTCCGGGCGTGGTCGATCTGCGGCCTGTTTCCTTGACCCGGTCCCTGGGATGGGGTAGGGTGAAGGCATGGGGCTCGCCGTCCAAATCCCGATGATCTCCGACGGATTCCCTAAGAGCTTGGCCAGCCAGTTAGGACAGCAAATTTACACTGAGGGGGACACGCCATGACAATCGACCTGAAACCTGAACAGCAGCGCGTGATCGACCTGGCTGTCCGCTCCGGGGCATATCGTAACCCCGGCGAGGTTCTCGACCAAGCCCTTGAGATCATCCGCGAGCAACTCGATCTCGAAGACTGGATGTTCGAACAGCGCGAGGCGATCGCCGCCCACATCGAGAGAGGCTTCGCTCAGGCCGAGCGCGGCGAATTGCTCGACGGCGATGCAGCGGTTGAGATGTTGCGGGAACAGCGGACCGAGCGGTTGAAGCGGCGGGGATGAATGCGCCGTTTCGATTCACGCCGCAGGCGGTGCAAGACCTCGATGCCATTTGGTGGTTTATCGCCGAAGACAGCCGGGACGCTGCCGATCGCGTGGAAATGGAAATCGTCGCGACCTGCCGGCGGCTGGCGAAGCATCCCCTGATAGGGACCAAGCGGCAGGACATCACGGCCCTGCCCGTGCGCTTCTGGACGCTGCCGAAATTCTCCAATTATGTGATTGTCTATCGGCCCGATACGGCTCCTCTGCAAATCGTCGCTATCCTGCACGGCAAGCGCGACTTGAAAAAGGTCCTGGAACGACGGTTCTGACGGGTGTTCGGGCAAGGGCGGGCGTGCCTGCAAGGTCTTCGCCGGAACTGCACCTGCTCCGGTGTTTGCCGAAGCGGGGGTGTGCGCGGCGTGGCGCTTCCCCGAGTTATTCTCGCGCGGCCCAGACGCACGAACTTTCACTGCCGTCAGGAACTGTTCGATGAACTTTTGCAGGAATGCGGCAAGGCGGCAGCGGTTAAGAGCGGTCTGGCGATCACGTGCGGCGATGGACGGGGCAGCGATTGATCGCTGGGCAGGGGAGCGGGCTGCGGTGAGCTGGCTTCATTGAGGCAGACCGTAAAGAGGTCGGCCCGAGATACGGGAGTCTCGACTGGGGCTAGATGTGGATCATTCATTCTAGGGCTTTTCCATCTATTACCAGACACAGAGGACAGATGTGTGGCTAAAGGCTTGACTGCCGTGGAGGTGACGAGGTAGCGTGAGGACAGGTAGGGAACGGAAACAGCCATCGAAGGAGTACGCCATGACGATCACCGTTGAACTTCAACCCGAAATCGAACGCGTCCTTCTGGCCCAAGCCCAGCTTCGCGGCCTGTCGCTTCAGGATTATGTGCAGCAGGTTGTCGTGCGCGAAGCTCACGTCGCGGAACCGCCGGCGGCGGAGCAAGCTGCGCAAGCCCCCGCCCCCGCTAGCGAACCCGGGAATCTTGTCGAACTGTTTGCAAACTCTCCGTTCCGAGGTCTCAATATGGATTTTGAGCGGGATAAAGACTATGGCCGCGAGATCGT
>Ga0182030_10003973_pt1 | contig 31535 bp, 30 predicted proteins | sample 812S3MmetaG_FD_121299 | JGI IMG/M metagenome (GOLD analysis project Ga0182030, IMG submission 121299) | Permafrost microbial communities from Stordalen Mire, Sweden - 812S3M metaG (Illumina Assembly) | ecosystem: Environmental > Terrestrial > Soil > Wetlands > Permafrost | place: Sweden...
CAGAAGCAAAGAGAACCTCGACCAAGCCATCACCGAAGCCCTCTCTCTCATCACTGCCGACAATGCTCAAGCATGGTTCAGACACTCCATGCAAACATTACAGGAACTATGAAAATGCTCTAGTTCCGTCTGTCAAAAACTACAGGAACAAAAACAAAAGGGCGGAAACGGAATCGACGCCGAGACTGACAGTAGGCGTTTTTCACCTCACTATCGACGTAGAAACCGAACAAACGCTGGAGTTTCTCACAGTTGCACCCTACCGCGACGGCAGTAACGACGGCGGTCGTCCTGTCTGTTACACCCGCCGCAAATCGACCAAAGAGGCACCGTGGGGGGAGTGGGCGATAACTAGGTAAAGGGGAATTCTGATTTTCTCTTCTTCTCAGGAGTACAAGACCGTGGAAGATAAGCCAAAAAACAGCCTGCATCACTTTTTCAGCAGTTCCGAATGGGTCAACGTGTTTCTTACTGCCGTGATCGCGTTTACGGGTATTGTCGGCATTAAACTCGTCATTCAAGGAGAAAGCGATACGGCACGAATCAGAGATGCCGCCGAGAGACAGGCTGGCGCTGCGAGGAAAAGCGCCCAAGCAGCTAGAAATTTTGCTGATACCGCCGCCCTAATAAATGGCGGGATCGGGGATGCAGTGAAGAAGCTGGATGCCCAGGCGAAAGCTACACAAAAATCCGTTGAACTCTCCGCTAATCAGTTCCGCCTCGCGCAAGCCTCCGACCTAGCTGTCCTAAATATCTCCCTCGTAGACCGTGTTACCAGCAGATTCACCATTGTCAATTTCGGGAACTTGGCAGCCAAAAACATAGTCGTAAGGGTCAGGGAGGATCACTTCCCATCAATTCATGCCATGAATTTCTATCGATACGATCCGCTTACGGAACTGGGCGGACTCCGATCTGATCAGCCGGGGAAGTATGACCGTGATGCCCTTACTAAAGAAGAGAGCGCGGAAACAGTCTCCGCCACTGGTCCAATCTGGCACAGCATTGGATATTTGCGACATAGCGGCGTGCTGTCTCACGAATACACGTTTCCTTTCCCGCTGGCATCCTCTCCCGAAAAATCGGTGATCTGTTTTCTCGTCGTAATGGATTGGGACGATGCAATCGAACATCGGAAAGGAAGTGCATGTCAGCTCTTCATAAATGCCGAGGCCGTAGACTGCCAGCAATTTGTGCTGGGGCTGCCGGCCCCAAAGATCAAGGATCAATAAGAATGTCAGCAAAGAATTAGCTACCCAAATTAGGACACTACCGGCGGGCGCGTCCGGCTGCTTCTGCCGGACGCATAACCCCGCCGCCAAGTCAGGCCGCGCCCTCGTCGGCCTGCCCATGTGCTTTAGCGGCGCAGTTGGGCACGGCGGGGGCAAGCACGCTCTATTGTCACGGCGGCGCTGTGCGCGCCAATGGCAAATTCGGCGAATGCCCAAACAAAGCGGCTGCCTCGCAAAGTCTCAAGCAGCGCCCAGGTGACTCTTATGTGGGAATGATCGTGGATTTCTTGACCTGACCAACGATGGCGAATTTGTTCTGGACTGCGAAGTAGGCGATCAATACACGCACGGCCTCGCTTCGATTAGTCGAACTGAACAGATGCTCGGCGTAGATGAGCAGCAAAGCATTTTCCTCGGGAGTCCAGTCGAGGCGCAACTGTGAGAAGCGCTGTCCGCTCTCGAAGGAAAGATTGCTCCAAACCTCCTGGTGAAACTTCGTGACCTCCGCCAGCTTAATCTTTTTTTCGAGGGCGAGTCCCACGATCATTCTTGCGGCATTCATTTTGCTCAGATGGGATTTGTGTCGGATATTCTCAAGCAGCGTAAGCGTCAGCTCGTCCAGAGAGGTACAAGCCTTGATGAGCTGTGGGGCGGCGGGGTCTTTGGTTCGCGGCATAATAGCGATTCCTTGCTATTTTACTATTGTACTCATATTTATCATATGATATGTGTCTACGCGATCATTTCGGCTCGATAGGGTTACACGCGGGGTACGGAGAGACGGTCCAACCCTGGAATCTTCCGCTCCCCATCCCACCAGCGTTATGCGATTACTTCGATTGCTTGCGATTGCTTCGATTGCATGGTATAGTTGTTTTCAGAACTTTCCCGAAAGGAGAGGCTAAATGGCACAAGCAACATTGGCACCCACGCTTCCCTCCGAAGCCGAAGCGATACTCGCCAAGGAAACAAGCCGGGTTCTTGCGTCACGCAAGCAGACGGCAGAGCCGCTCCAGCTTCGAATCCTCGACGAGCCCACGGAAAACACAGTAAAACTTCCGGCCTCGGCGGTGCGGATGCTGGTTCGCATCCTGGAGGAAATGGCACGCGGAAATGCTGTCACGCTTATTCCGGTACACGCGGAACTGACAACACAAGAAGCGGCGGACATGCTGAATATCTCGCGGCCTTCCCTGATTCAACTTCTCGACGAAGGCAAGATTGAATTCCGCCGGGTGGGTACCCATCGACGCGTCCGGTTTGAAGGTTTGATGGAATACAAGCGCCGGGCGGATGCTGAGCGGCGGGCTGCCCTGGCAGAGCTGGCGGCCTATGACCAGGAACTGGGAATCTAAGCGACGTGGCCGCTCTTACCGCTCTGTATGACGCCAATGTGCTTTATCCTGTGGAGCTTAGAAACCTGCTCATGCACTTGGCCCTCACAGGGCTGTTTCGAGCGAAATGGTCCGCCGATATTCATGAGGAGTGGATGGCCAGCCTGCTCAAAAACCGGCCTGATCTTACGCGCGCCCAATTGGAACGGACCCGTATGTTGATGGATAAACATGCTTTGGATGCGCTTGTGACTGGCTACGAAGATCTCATTCCAGGCTTACAGCTTCCTGATCCGAACGACAGGCATGTTTTGGCAGCCGCCATTCGCGGTCACGCAAATTTGATTGTCACGATGAACCTGCGGGACTTTCCGTCTGAGACCACCGGACCGCTTGGTATCGAAGCGCAGCACCCGGATGAATTCATTCTTCACCTCCTTGATCTCGCACCTGGCGCCGTGGTGGCAGCGGCACAGAACCATCGGCTGAGCCTTAAGAATCCTGCCAAAAGCGTAGATGAATATCTGGAAACTCTCGAACGTCAGGGTCTGACACAGACGGTGTCGGTTCTTCGCGAATACCTGTTCTGAGTGCGGTAGAATCGTCTAGCAAATCGCTCGGCTGGGACGGACATAGGACGGCATCGAGGTGGAGGCGGGGGAGATCGGGGACGGCGTCGAGGTGGAGGCAGTGGAATTCGAATTATCTGCGACTCTTTTTCGCTATTTTGTACACGTTTTGTACATTCGACCTACTTTTTGATCGTTTGTACCGTTTGTCGATTATTTATAATCTGCAAGTTACTGATTACATATGTAGTTACAGCGTTCAACTCCCCTCGCCTCCACCAATAGTTCCTTTTTAGTTCCTTTCCTGCAAACAATTCAGACATCGAGTCTGCGGCGAACAAGCCGCGGGCTTTGCTGTGTGCGGAGGACGCGTTAGACTGGCATCGACAAGAGCAAGGGCAACCGCCCCACTCAAGCCAAAGGAAGGCTTGAATGGGCCACCTGCGCGGACGGTACATGATGTGACACCGACTGTGGGGAAGGCGTCCTGGAAGTTTTTCGCGGAATAGCGGAAGATTTTCAGATGTTCATCGAGTTGCTTCAAACCGCGAGGAAGAAGCGCAGCGCGAGCTTCGCTGCCAACCTCCGCCATTTTGGCGCGTTTGGCTTGTTCTCCTTGGCCATTCTGGACAGTCTGCCGTTCCCGACATTCGGCGGCCCTGACATTCTGATTGCCATCCTCGCCGCTCGTCATCACGATCCATGGTATGAGTATGCAGCCGCTGCCACAGTGGGTTCATTGATTGGAGCCGTTATCACCTTCCGGCTGGCCCGCCACGCAGGTCTGGAATATCTGAACAAACATTTCGGAAGCGGTCGTGTGCCACGCCTGTTGAAGTTGTTCGAGACGTGGGGCACGGGGGCCTTGGCCATCTCCACTGCCGTGCCTTTCCCGACCCCCACCAGCTTCTTGTTCGCAGCCGCAGGCGCCACTGACTACCCCGCGAAGAAGTTCCTCATCGTGGTCGGACTCTGCCGGGCTGCACGCTTTTCGCTTATCGCCGTCCTTGCCGAGCATTATGGACGGCACTTCGTTCGCGCCGTCCGGAATCCTAGCCAATACTGGGGCTGGCTGTTGTTCTTCGCCGCTATCATTGCGGCCCTGGTGGCCAGCGGAATCGTGATCAACAAGCGGCTGGGGACCACCGCCGCCGATTGACGAGGAGCAGTCAGGCTTTTCCAGATTCAGTTCACCGTGGGAGGCGCTGCCGTGGATGCACCCGAGGACTGCGCAATCAGCGCCCGGATGATCTCTCCGGCGACCTCGCTCTCGGGCTTCATCTGCCGGGCACAACTATCGCACAGCCAGACATAGGCTATCTTCCGCTGATGCAGTTCAGTCGCGCCGCCAATCTCAATCTCAGCGCAAAAGAGCTTTCCATTATATGGATGACGCGAAACGGAACAGGAGGGATTGCCGCAAGTGTCAGACATGGCGTGGAGCCTCTTTTCTAAACCTAGAAGAAACGGATGTTCCAGCTTTAGGTGCCTAACAAACAACAAGCAAGGTCAGTCTCAGTGTCCAGCGACGTAATTTGAAGTCGATTGTACAGCGAAAGATGCCCGTGGAGGGGATGGCTTGCGGACGGGGGAGCAAATTCCTAAAACTTCAACCCCAACGCCTTGGTTGTAAACTCGGTCAGCGGCGACATCTTCCGGCATGCCACCGTGAATTCCCGCAGAAGCTTCGGGCTGCACACCTGCTCTTCGGTCAAAGCAACCGACGCCACGAAGTCCTTCCGTTTCAAATCCTCGATGAACGGGTGAGTTGAGCAGAATCCCTTTGGCGGTCGAGTCAGGCTCTCGCCTTCAAGTTCCAGCGTGCGAGTTACCTTCTTCCACTGCTCAGGCTGGCCGACAATCGCCGTCCTGATCTTGGTGAGGGCACGGTTATCCGGATGCCACACTCCCGCCGCCGCGAAACAGCCGTCCGGCTCCAGATGCAGGTAGAACACTGGCGCATGGGCGTCCTTGCCGCTGTCGTGGGAGAAGTGAATTCCAATATGCGTCTTATAGGGGATCTTGTCCGGGGAGAACCGCGTATCCCGGTAAATGCGGAACAAGGAGCCCCGCGTGGGACGAGCGTCAGCGACGAAGTGCGGGCTCAGTTTGGCCAAGTGCGGAGCGAAGCCGTTGATGAACAGCATGGCCGGCTCAACCGCAGCCTGCTGATACCTCGCCTTGTTCTTGGCGAACCACTCCCGATCGTTGTGCCGCTTCAGTTGGCGCAGGAACTCGAAGAGGCCGGGTTGGAAGATAGCGGTGTCGGGCATCGGGGTTTCCTCGGCATACGACTCGGGATGCTGCAACAGCTTACGAGGTGCTCGCGCCAACCGTGGGGCAGTTGAAGCCCGTGTTTGCGCATCTCACACCATGGGCGTCAAAAGGTGGAAGATGGAGCGCGAAGCATTCGCCAGGGTCATGCGAGAGGTACTGGATTCGCTGCCGGAAGAGTTCCGCAGCCGCATCCGCAATGTCGCTGTGCTGGCTGAAGACTTGCCGGACGGCCAGGTGTCACGCAGGCCAAAGAAACTCCTTCTCGGGCTCTTCCACGGCGTGCCCATGACGAGGAAAAGCGTCTTCGACCTCTCTACCGGCCCGGATTACGTCGTCCTCTACCAGAAAAATATCGAAGCCGTGTGCTCCAGCGAAGCTGAAGTCCGGGAGCAAATTCGGCGTACGGTCATCCACGAGTTCGGCCACTATTTCGGCATGGACGAGGAGCAACTGAAAGACGTTTAGCTCGGTTGCTACTTCGATTTGGCTTGAGCCTTCCCGGCCATCTTAGCCATCCGTTTCTGGATCATATCCACCCGCTTGCGCATCTCCGGCGAGCTGCTCACGACCTTCTCCACGCCAGCCATAAAACCGGGATTGTCCATCTTCTCCCGCATTTCCTTTAGAAAAGGCTTGAATTTGGCGTACACAAAAACCATCTCGCCATTCCATGTGAAGAATAGACCGGGGTGGACAACTCCGTTCAGCACGAGCGAGGCCGCATTCTCCCAGAAGGAAAAAACCTGCCGTACCCAAGCGTTCTCCTTCGTCCCCAGCGCCTGCGTGATTTTGAGTATGTCATCGATGTCCTGAGGCTGGAATTGAAAGTTGACGAAGTCACGCGCCTTGCGCATCTCTGCTTCGCGGCGCAAATCGTAAAGTTTCATGCAGAGGTCTGCATCGGCTGCGGTTGCTTTTCTGCTTGCCATTTTCAGTCTTCCTTTAAGCCGAAATTATTCCGCTTAGCTTTCAGCCGTTCCAGACTATATACCCGCAAGGGAGTCGATCGCACAATTTTTTCTTTGCTGGATTCAAAGGTGATGACGGCTATCTCATTCGTTCGACCTCTGCGATTCGTCCAACATGGCGATCAAGAACTCTCTCGATTGTCCTGTCGTACAATCTTCACAAATTCAATGGACATCCTGTCGGGTAGTGATTGGACGGCGAGAATGGTTCGGGAAGTCGTACTGGCAATCGTCGGAGTCTACTTGGCATTGACGATCTTTGGCGCATTCTTTACCGATAGCGTCATCTTCCAGCCCCCTTCGCCGGGCTATCGAGATGATGGGTCCGTCCTGAAGCTCACCAGTGCTGACGGCGCAAGAATATCGGCGATGTACTTCCCCAACGAAAATGCAACATTCACGCTCCTGTTCAGCCACGGAAATGCGGAGGACATTGGCTACGACACTGCTTTTCTCCAAGCCATTCGTGATGCAGGATTCGCGGTCTTCGCCTACGACTACCAAGGCTACGGCACCAGCGAAGGGACGCCTTCCGAGAGGCGCGTCTACGAAGACAACGAAGCTGCCTATCACTATCTGATCAACAATCTGAACGTACCCGCCCGCCGGATCATTGCTTGGGGCCGCTCGTTGGGCGGAGCCGCGGCCGTTGATCTTGCCGCAACACATCCGGTTGCCGGACTGATCATGGAGAGCGCCTTCACCAGCGCATTCCGGGTTCTGACAAGATTCGCATTGCTGCCATTCGACAAGTTTCCCAACCTGGCGAAGATCCGTAACGTCGGTTGTCCGGTGCTCGTGATCCACGGCAGGAGAGACGGCATCATCAGCTTCTATCACGGCCAAACGCTCTTTGCCGCCGCCAACGAGCCGAAGCTCTCCTACTGGGTGGACAAAGCTGGTCACAACAACCTCGCGCGGGTTGCCGGAAGCGGCTATTTAGAGGAACTGCGAAAGCTTGCTGAGTTGGCTGGGCACTCGAAGGCGGGCGGGTAAGTGGAGGGATTCGATATGCATTACATTCTGTTCTACGACGTTGTGGACGATTATGTAGAGAAGCGAGCGCAGTTCCGCGAAGCGCACCTGAAACTCGCAAGACAGGCGCACGAGCGCGGAGAACTTATCCTCGCTGGCGCGCTTGCAGAGCCGGTGGACGGCGCGGTGCTTATCTTCCGAGGGGAATCACCGGAAGCAGCGGAGGCTTTCGTCAAGGCTGACCCCTATGTAGCAAACGGTCTCGTAAAAGCTTGGCGGGTGCGGAAGTGGACGACCGTCATCGGATAACTCATCTAGGGAGTAGTTTCAAAGTAGAAGAACGTCTTAGCGCGGAACGCAGGCGGGGACAAACGATAAGAACAGCCGATACAATAACACTATGGCCTTGAAGTTCACGACCTCCTATCTTGCAGACTCTCTGTCCCTGTTTCGCTATTACAAGAAATTGGCGGAGGCGGCGATGGCACAGGTGACCGACGAGCAACTCTTCGCCGTCCTCGACCCGGAGATGAACTCCATCGCGCTGATCGTCAAGCATATGGCGGGAAATATGCGCTCTCGCTGGACGGACTTTCTGACCAGCGACGGGGAGAAGCCGGATCGCGACCGCGATTCCGAGTTCGTGCAACCGCCTTCAGACCGGGAAGAGATGATGAGGATCTGGGAGTCTGGCTGGGGCTGCCTGTTCTCGGCGCTTGCGCCCCTCTCCGCCGAGGACATGACGCGCACGGTCTTCATGCGGGGTGAGGCGCACTCGGTGATGCAAGCCGTCAACCGGCAGATGACTCACTATGCCTATCACTGTGGGCAAATCGTATTTTTGGCAAAGCATTTCCAGCACTCGCAATGGAAGTCTCCGACCGTGCCCAGGGGGCAGTCCGCCAAGTTCAATCAGCAGGTGAAGGCTGGCGAAACCAGTCAGCGGTGATGGAAATCAGACGGGCCAAATACACGCTCTGCTCCTGCTTCTCTTTCCACTCCGAGGACTTGCGCAGTCGAAAGAATTGTTTGACGAATTGGAGGCGCAGGTGTCCAACAGTGAACCGGAACGCATAGCCCGTGAGGTGATCGAGCTGTGTGCTGATTGCGATCAGTGCAGAGAATTCATGCAGGGCACCGGGTGCGTGTTCTTCCCCAGGTTGTTCCGGCTCTATGATCGGGAGAAAGAAAAGAACAAAACCATCACCTCGGACGCACTTCGACAACTGATCGATCTGTGTAACATGTGCGGTCTGTGTACCTGTCCGCATGTTCGCGCGAATATCCGCGACGCCAAGGACGCGTTCATCGCTCGCGATGGTTTGAAGCCCTCCATTCGTTTACTGGAGGATGTGCAGCGCGTCGGAAAGATTTGCGGCGCGTATCCGAGGTTGGCCAACCTGATCGCTGAGATCAAGCCTGTCTCCAACCTGGCCAAGCGACTAGCCGGCATTCATCCGCAACGCAAGCTGCCTAAGTTTCCCCCGGAGAGCTTCGATCTCTGGGCGAACAATCACGGTCTGCACCGCAAAAGGGAAACCACTGGACCCAAGGTTGCTTACTTTGTAGGCTGCACCGCCCGATATCTCTTTCCGGAAGTGGCCAAGGCGACGGTCGAGGTGCTGGAGCGAAACGGAGTTACGGTTTACTTTCCGGAACAAAAATGCTGCGGCATGCCGAGTCTGCTCGAGGGTGACCGGCCATTTACCTTCGAGCGCGCTGCCTTCAATCTACAGCAGCTCGAAGACGCCGTAGATGACGGCTACGATATCGTCTGCTCCTGTCCCACATGCGGCTATATGCTGAAGGGTGTTTTGAGCGAAGGCGCCTATTTTTCCAAGGAGTACCGACAATTTCTAACTGAGCTGATCGTCGAAGCCGGCGGCGATTATCGGAAGGTGTGGGAGCGCATTCTGCGTGAGGAAGCGACTCCGGGTGGGCGTGCCACTGCGGCCTCGCCGCGCCGCGCCAAGCCTCTCTTGCCGATCAAATTGATTGTCGATGGCATGCTGCAAGACAAAGGCTATTTCGCCGCAATCGACGGACTAAAACGGATCAAGATCGCCAGTCATACCTACGACCTCGGCGAGTATCTCCGAGAGCTCCATCGCAGTGGAAAGTTCAATCGCGCGCTAGCCCCGGTGCCGGATCGAATGGCCTACTACGCGCCCTGCCATCTGAAGGAGCAGAACATGGGGCAACCGTGGGCCGAACTGCTCCAATTCGTGCCTGGGATTTCCATCGAGAACGTCGGCGGGGTCTTTGATTGCTGCGGACTTTCCGGCATCATGGGCTTCAAGAAGGAGTTCCACGCGCTCTCCCTTGCGATGGGCCGCCCCTTGATGGAGAAGATCCGAGCCATCGCTCCCGAGATGCTCGTAAGCGATTGCCTGAGCTGCCGCATTCAGTTCAATCAGGAGCTTCCTTATCCGGTCCTTCACCCCGTCGAGGTGTTGAATAACGCCTATCGCGCCAATGACGAAGCCAGGTGAGGAGTCGCTTGTGCTGGTTAGCTCTGATCGGGCAGCGAGGCTACCTTCGCGAGCATTTGCGTCGGCGGCACAGCTTTAGCTAGAACTTCAAACGCATGGCCCTGATGCCTGGCTTAGGCCTCATCTCTCAACCGGACTCGGTATTCTCTCCTGTGACCTTGCGATGAGCTTTTTTGCGGTCTGTAGCGCTTCGCTCTTCATGCGCTCAGCAATCGCAGCAAAATAATCCCGCTCAGAGTTGCCGAGTGCCAGGCGTTCGGAGATCTTCGCAATCAGGCGTTCCGGAGTGAGCTCGCCCATTGGTATGAGATAGTCTTGTATCCCAATATCATGGAAGCTCCCGGTGGTCTTGTGCCCAAAGTACGGAATGGCCACAACAGGAGTCCCTGCGGCCATGGCAAGCACCAGCGCATGGAATCGAGTACCTACCAACAGCCTTGAACTGCCATAGAGAGCGGCAATCTCTGCCGGCGAAAGGTCATCGTCAACCACCTTGACCATGCCCTTAATCTTGTCAGGCAGCAGTTCGTGAATTCTATGGGAAGCGATGCGGTCATCCTCGTCCGGGGTCGGGCCTTGAGTATGAGCGACAAGCGCAACCTTCAACCCGCGCTCTTCTACAAGCCAGCAAATCGCGGCAACAAGTGAAAGCACATACTGCTTGGCGGTGGCCTCACCGTGATCGGTCACGTGGAGGTCGCGCGCTGAGATTGCGACGAAGTTTCCTTGCTGAAGGCCGTTTCTTGCCAGTACTTCGGGAATCTCCGGTGCGATTCTTGCTGTCCATGCGGCATCTGCAACAACATCAATCTTGCTCTCATCCACTTTCAGTTCTCGCAGAAGATCGCGTGAGAATGTTTCGCGCAAGAGGCACGCTTCCGACTGGTTACCCAGGAACCGCATCAACCACCTCAATCTTAATGAATGGAGAGGGCCAATCGAATGGGCGTAATAAACGCCGCGCTTGCCAATCCGCAGGGCATAAAGCATCGGATAGGCAAATACAAGCATATGTAAAAAGGGCAGACGGGCGTTCTTCGGGAACGACAGATACTGGCCGCCTTTGCTGATTATCAAGTCCGCGGTGTCGATCGCCTGTTCCACGTTGTTTGAGCTGACGGCTCGCCCCAACACCATCTTTAGAAATGCATGGCCAAAGGCGGCCAGAAGATGCACGCCAGTGCTCGAACGAAAGACGGGGGGTAAATCCGGCGAGAGTAGTACCGATTCCGGAAATTCGGAGTGGACATGCCTGAGTATGTACTCACGCTCTTCCTGAGAGTGTGAACGGATCGAGGAAACTAATGTGAACTGGCAATCCGCTGCGTCAGATAGTGCCCGCAAGGTTCCCAGTATGATGGCGGCATCCCCCTTATTGGAGTCATGCCAACAATTGACCATTACCACTTTTAGTTTTCGCGACATCCGCCTGTATGGACCCCGTTTCTAGATATGGATTTCATTGTTGGTCTCCTTGCCGCGCTAATGCTTCAATCCTTCACTCAATTATTTCGCTTTACCGGCAGGAAAGGCTTCAGCAGATTCCAGGATCGCGCGTTCGTAAATCTCCATCAGCATGGAGTAGTTGCGCTCGGCTGTGTACTTGTTTTCAAACTCGGCGCGAGTTTCATGCCGCATCCGTTGCCACTCGGACGCATGCGCGAGCATCCACTCGATCTGTTCGATAAGAGCATCAGGACTGGAACTCGTAAAGTGGAGCCCTGTCCTTCCGTGTTCAACGAGTTCCTGCATCGATCCCAGCCGCGACGCGATCACGGGCGTGCCCTTGGCAAAGGACTCAACAATGGTGCGCGGAAAATTCTCGTAGCACTCGGATGGAAGGACGAGCGCCATTGCTCGGCCCATGTAGTCGGATACCTCTTCGGGGGACTTCGCACCGAGGTATTCTATGTTCGGACTGGCAGAGGATGCAGCCGCAGTTTCCGCGGCGAGGGGCCCTGTGCCGATCACCTTCAGAGGGAATCCCGCGCCAAGTTTTCTCCAGGCACGCAGCATGGCATCAACCCCCTTCTCTTGGCTGAGGCGGCCGACAAAGAGCACGTACCCGCCCTCACCATCGCCCGGCCCTGGGTCAGAATCCAAGAAATTTGGTTTCACCACGATACGCCCTGCCGGAAGCCCGCTCTGAACAAACTTTGTACGCGAGAACTCGCTTAAGGCAATATATTGTGAGATTTTCCTTTCGTAGGTGCCCAGCGCGCGATGCGCCGCCGTTACCGAGGCGACCGCCAACGTACCTGCCCTGCTTCCGCGATAGCAGCCGTGCACTACGCCCCGCCAAGCCAGAGGCGAGCCAACACAATCCTCGCACGCCGAGCCATCGCGGAAGAGCAGTCCGTTCGGACACAAAAGCCGATAGTTGTGCAGCGTCTGAACCACCGGGACACACGCATCCGCGCATGCATACAGCACCGAGGGAGAGAGCACGGGAAAGAGGTTGTGCGCGTGCACCACGTCCGGACGGAAGGCACGCAACGCCTGCTCCACCCGTCGCCGCGAATCAGAAGAATAGAAGGAGCCCAACGCAGCCTTCAGTCGCGAGCCGATACCGCGAATCGCGTCGTTGTCGCCCTCGACCAGGCACACCTCTACCCCACGCGACTTCAGCAAAGCCATCTCGGCGCGCAAAACAGTATCTTCGCCACCAGCGAGTTGGTAACGGTTATGGAGAAAGAGTGTACGCATGCTTGCCAATCGGAGGTGAGTACCTTGCCTGCACGGCTATCCATGATCCATCTGCTCGTAGCGCCGCAGAACTCCGCGCTCACCGCATCAATAATTCACCCAGTGCTGACAAAAACACAAACTAACTCCCAGACCGTCTCCTTTTGCATGAGACGCAGAACGTTGGTACACGGCACAGCATTATCTGTTCAGACTTCAAAATAGTAAAGACTCACTCTTGGCTGCAGTTACTTGCCAAGCGTCAAAGTTAGCAAAGCTGGCCACATGTTCGCTATTTAGGTAATCCACAGTTTTGCGGCAAACGCCGCCCGGGTCGTATACATCTTCTCGATCATTCATGACAACAAGGACAGCCCCACGGTCCTGGAGTGAATGCTGAAGCCACTCTGGAGAACAATGCCCGAAGGCGGCTTGCATCGGAAATGCTGGGACAGTATTTTCCTGAGTGATTTGCAAACCGTAATACTTCGCAGTCGATTCATCCGCGAGCCAGAGAACCGGTTCTCCGCGTACAAGCGCATTTTGTGCAAGCGAGGCGGCATCGCGGTAATCGTCTTTCTGATAGCTGGGCAGCAGTCTTTGCCTCAAATCAGAGACAGACCATGCTATTCCTAGCAACAGTAATGCCGTAAAAACAAGCTTGGGACGATGCTGATCGCCATCGGACAACAATCCCGCAAGGAGAATTAAGGCAAGTAGCGCAAAGAAAACGGCTAGGTGGCGGCCCAACAGCCGGAAGTGAGCGGCGTACGAAAGCGCAAAGGTGAGTAGAGTTCCAGCCATCAATGCGAGAGACAACGCCAGGACCGTCCGGCGTTCGTACGAATGGCGTAACCGCAGCAGGATGGCCGACGTAACTATGCCAAGCGCGACAACTCCGAGCATCAAGGTCAGCAAATAGGGAGTAAGTGTGTGGTAACTCGGGTGTTGGCGCAATACATTCCGAGGCGGTCCCAGGCCCCCGAACCCGAGAAACTCGTACGTGGCAAATATAAGATTGGGTAAGCCGGGCTTCTCAATCATGCCTCCTTTCTTGCTTAGCAGGGTATGCATGTAATACAGAGCTAAGCTGAAATAGAAAGGCAAAGTGATAAGCACAGGTCTGAACCAAGGCCGAATGTAGTTCTTTATCGTCACCGACACCGGTCGCAGCATGTAAAAAAGTACAAGAAGACTTACCACCAGCGTGATCGCCAACATATGCGCAAACCAGAGCGCTAACAGAGAGACCATAACCGACCATGAAGCGAGCCGGAATCGTTGCGGATCGCGAGTGTACGCAAGCAGGGCAACGATCGCTACCATCGCAAGGCCCATCACCATCGCGTAGGGTCGAGCCTCGTTCATGTAGAACCACACAAAGGGCGACAGGCAAACAATCAGCCATGCTCTTCGTATCTTTAGCACGAATTCCGCTCCCCACGCGAGCGATGCGGCAAATAGTGCAGCCCATGGGACGTTTGCCAACCGCATTGCCCATTCGCTCGCCCCAAACAGACGGCCCCAACCCCAGAGATAAAGGTGGTAGCCAGGCATCTGTGGCTCGGACCCATGGATCGCTTCCAAAGCGCTGGCCCATGAGCTTAGAGATGGCTGAGTTGCCAGTTTTGCCGAAAAGCCCTCGTCAATCCAAAGGCTGGCGCCTGACACACCCATGCAGAGGAGCAAGGTGCCGAGAGCAATCAGAGCCCAGCGCTGGGTGGCGTTGGCCCCTTCTTCTTGAGAAGCTTGCCCTTGTCCCGACATAATGGATGACTGCCCCCAGAGTTATTCATTTGCGATGAGTTACGCGGCTGTGAAGCCAGTTTTTACAGTATAAAGCATTGATCTTGCCCGCGCAAAAACTCAAGACCAACTTAAGGATCAAACAGCCGCAGGAAAGGACAGAGCAGGCAGGGCCGACGCATGTCAGATTCCACCCAGTTTGAGTGGATAGAGGTGATCCCAGGGGCATTGAGGTGTTTCCCTTGATCCTTCGTTTGGAGCTTTTGTCCTGCTTGAGCATATTGAGAGCAATGCGATTGAGGACGGAGAAGTTCTGCGCAGCGTGGCCGACGCGTTTGCGGCTGAGGTCTTCGCCAAATACACCGCCAACTAAATCCTTTTATATGCATCGGCCCTGAATTGAGCAACTCGGCACTATACTGAGCAGAGAAATTCGTTGTATACTGCTGCTAGCTTCGCTAACAGCTTCCGAATGAACATCTGACTATGTCTTCTCTCAGATCGCCTGCTTCATGATTGTCTTGCGCAGATTATGAAACAGATGCTGGTCGCCTGAACAAATAGCGCAGCGGGAAGAGATGTCGATTGACATGCGTAGTTCGCGATGCACCAGAAGAATACGTCGCTACGCAAATACCGCTTGGGTAAAGTAAAGATGGGGACTAACAGCAAGGAGCAAGCTGACAAAAAGGATCGATGATGAATACACTTACTTCCAATGCAAGAGTAGTCATCATCGGCGCCGGTCCAACCGGGCTCGGCGCCGCGTGGCGTCTTCAGGAACTCGGCTTCGAAAATTGGCGGATATTCGAACAGGAAGCTTATGCGGGGGGACTCGCCGCTTCCTTTATCGATAATGCGGGTTTTACCTGGGACATCGGCGGTCACGTCCAATTTTCACACTACGGCTATTTTGACCGTCTGATGGATCGCCTGCTGGGAGACAACTGGCTAAGCCATGAGCGGGAGTCCTGGATTTGGATGCGGGATCGGTTTATTCCTTACCCTTTTCAGAACAACATTCGCCACCTCCCGGAACGGGAGATGAAGGACTGTCTGACAGGTCTCATACGCGCGTGTACGACGAACGCAACAGCCCTCCCCGCCAATTTCGACGAGTGGATACTAAGGCAATTCGGCGAAGGCATCGCCGACCATTTTTTGCGGCCATATAACTTCAAAGTTTGGGCGTACCCGCCTTGCGATCTTAATTACCGGTGGATAGGTGAGCGGGTGGCTAAAGTGGATTTGGAGCGAGTGGTATTAAACATACTCGAATCCCGAGATGACCTCAGTTGGGGGCCCAATAGCATGTTCCGTTTTCCTTTGCGGGGCGGAACCGGCGCGGTCTGGAAGGAACTGGCGGCGCGACTCCCCAGTGAGCGAATCGCGTTCGGTAAGCGTCTGGCCAAAATCGAGGCCAAGCGGAAGGCTCTGCATTTCGAAGACGGCTCGCGTGAGGAGTACGACATTCTGATCTCCACCGCGCCTCTGGACTGGCTCGTACAGAATTCCGATTTATCCGATCTAAAGGGCGCATCGGAACACCTGATGCACTCGTCGACTCACGTCGTGGGTGTCGGCCTGAAGGGTGAACCGCCTCCGCATCTGCGCAAGAAATGCTGGATGTATTACCCCGAAGACAATCCGCCGTTTTACCGCGCTACGGTCTTCTCTAATTACTCGCCCAACAATGTCCCGGACATCCGGCAATACTGGTCTTTGATGCTTGAGGTGGCAGAGTCACCCGCAAAACCAGTTGGTGGCGAAAAGCTGACTGATTCAGTGGTGGAAGGGTTGCTGAACACGCATATGATCGAAACCAGGAGCGAGATCGCCGATGTGTGGCATTACCGCACCGAACGCGGCTATCCTACACCCAGTCTGCGCCGGGATGAAGCGCTCGATCGACTACTGCCAGCTCTGGAACTATACGGGATATTCAGTAGAGGCAGATTTGGAGCGTGGAAATACGAGGTAGGCAACCAAGATCATTCGCTCATGCAGGGAGTAGAAATCGCCGACCGCTTGGCCAGCAGTGCCGAGGAGCAGACTCTCAACTTCCCCGACATCGTCAATTCGCAAGGTCGCAGGTGACCGCGACTCCGGCGGCCAGCCCGCCGAAGCCAGAGGGCTCTGCACAAATTCGGCGCTTCGTAATCGTCGGAGTCGGGACGGTTTCCATCGACTACGCCGTGCTCTATCTTATGACGTCGCGGATGCATGTTACTTATGTCGTATCCACGGCCGTGGCATTCATGCTGGCCTCGACGTTGAATTACCTTCTCAGCGTATGGTATGTGTTCGAATCGGGAAAGCTGGGGATGGTATTAGAGTTTTCGTTTTTTCTGGCCACCAGCCTGGCGGGCCTCGTAATCAATCAGCTTTCGATGGGGCTGCTCGTGAGTTGGTTTGGCTTCAATTACCTATTGGCGAAGCCCATCAGTATCTGTGGCGTTACCGTTTGGAACTTTGTCAGCAAGAAGAAACTTGTGTTTCTGAATTGAGGTTAGCAATGGTCACTATTGTGATGCCGGCGTTTAACGAGCAGGACATTATCGAGAAGACGGTCAGGGACTGGCACGATCAGGTGCTTGCGAAACTTCCCGGCGCGGATCTTTTAGTGGTGGACGATTGCAGCACAGACGGTACCGGAGCCGTATTGGAACGGCTAGCAGCACAGCTTCCGGCGGTGCGGTTTGCCCGCCCGCCACGCAATGGCGGGCACGGAAAGGCGCTGCGGTTTGGATTCCGCCAGGCTAAGGGAGAGTACATCTTTCAAACCGACAGCGATCAGCAACATCTGCCATCCGAATTCTGGGAATTATGGAAGTTGAGAGAGAAGGATTTCGTTTTCGGAGTGCGGAAGGACCGGGCTGACGGCTGGCTGCGCGTGGTGATCACCCGCACAATGCGCACCCTCAATTTTGCCATGTGGGGCATCTGGATACGAGACGCCAATTGCCCCTTCAAGTTGATGCGCCGCGATGCGCTGGAAAAAGTTCTCGCCAAGATACCGGAGGATTGCTTTATCCCCATGGTCGAGGTTTCCATTTTGTCCCGGAAAATGCGGTTCAGCGTAGCTGAAGTACCAGTTACTCACCTTGCCCGTCGTGGCGGGACACAGTCGCTCAAGGGAGCTATGCGCTGGGCTCGAGTTGGATTCATGTGCGCGCGGCAGTTACTGGCGCTTCGTTTGCAGTTCCGCTCAGATTCCACGGGGGTACGGTAGGCTACGGCTCCTAGCGAGCCGTAGCGGTGCGAGAAATACTGGGGACGCGTTATCGGCGACTAAGGCGAAGTAGGAATGCGAGGAAGAGGACATCGAGTTCCAGTTAGTCGGTTACATTTTCGGAGGACTGCAGCGTAAACCCGGCTGCAGCTAGCTGCTCACATGAGCGCTGAAACTGATTCTGCCACACCAGTGGAGTTCTTCGGGTAGCGAAGCAGAAGCTTCTCGCGATTGCGCATCCAGTGTAGCGTTGAATAAGCCACGATCATCATCTGTCCGAATATGGACGCGAGCACGACGCCAGGCGCCTTCCAGAGATGACCAAACAAATACACGGTTGAAACGCTGGCAAGCGCACTGAGAAGATTGCCCCGCAGTAAAGCGCTCGTATCCTGCACACCACGGTAGAAGAAAAACCACGGCCTTCCAGCGATCTGCACCAGAATACAGACGAGTTGCAGCACCATCGGCACGTAGAAAGCCACCATGGCAGGACCATAGAGCAGCCGCAGGATCGAACGGCCGAAGATAGCTACGATCACCAGCAAAGGGCTCAAAAGCACAAAGCAACTGAAAATCGCGCGCTGTAAGTATGCGTGGGCGCTCGCCGCGCCATTCCTCTTTATCTCCTCGGCAACGCGGATGGGAATAACATTCTCTAAGGAAGAAAGCACCATGTTCACCGGCCCGGCTAGACTCAGTGTGGCGCGAATGCCTCCGGCTGCGGCAGTGCCGACGATCCCGGTTCCGATCAAAAGGACTCCCTGAACCCCAAACCAATGCACTTGGTTCGCCAGGAGTAAATCGCGGCTGAGTATCTTGCAGCGCGCCCATGTCTGCCGTACATGTTCCGTCGTGGGCCGGAGCCGATCTGTAATGGGTCCCATGGCGAACCCGGCCAAAGAGGTAATGCACATTACCAAAAAGGTCCGAAAAAGAGTGAGGCGGTCGGTGCGCCATAGCACGAACAGCATTACGAGTTGCACGAAGTAGCTTATGAAGTCGCTGGCAATGGCGTGCCGGCCCTTGTGGTACAGAAAGTAGTATCGTCTGAGCCAGTCCTGGAGCTGAAAGGTGCCGACGCAGAAGGCGAAGGCGAAGATGCATGGTAGCGAATAGTACGTTGTAAAGAGCCGTGATATGGCACCGACCAGCGCAAAGACTGCGAATAGCAGAAGGCTCGCCAGTAGTTGGATGGTCAGCATCCCATTCACAAATTGCCGTTTTTCCGTGCCCTCCATCAAGGGCGCAATGCTCATCATTGGAGAAGCAACAAAGCTCATCTGCAATGCGCTGGCATAGAGAAGCAGAACAAACGCGATTGTGAATTTTCCAAATTCCAGAAGTCCTAGGCCACGAACCAAAACGATACTGGTTAGGAAATTCGACCCGCTGATCAGGACTTGATCCGAAAGTGCCATGATGCCGCGGCCGCGAGAGAGCTTGGCCAGCAGCACAGACACGGGGCCTTGCTGAGCCGGTTCGCGGTAATCGCAGTTCATCCTAGAGAACCGTGGCGCGGCGTTCGCCATGATTTGCTCCTGGCTGGCGATCATTCTTTTCTGAATCGCCTTTGGGTATTGTCATTAAAATATGAACCGTCGTTTGTGGTGGCGTGCCGGGCTTGCTATGCAAGGACGTACTCGGAGGCCATATTATCTCCCGCTGCCTGACGCTGCGCTCGCGCACGGATTTGACGCGCCTCGTGTGCTTGCACCCGCAGTGCTGCGACTCCAAAACCGATGATGGACCAAAACCAAATACCGCCCTGGGGGCCTTCGAGATAAACGTCGAAACTCATATTGATAAAGGCAGCAAGCCAATAGCAGAGTATCCAGAGATTCACACCGCTCCAGAATCGCGACCCTGCCCGGCTAGTCTGCCGGTAGGCATTGAAAAGCCGGAAGACGAAAACGAAATTGAGCGCCGCCCAGATTACGATTCCAGGTACGCCCATGCGCGCCAGAACCGTCATGTTTCCGTTGTGTGGGCTGCGAAGAGCGACGTCCTCTGCTGAAATTCCAGGGGGGCCATCTTCCTGTGCAAGGTTTACTCCAAAGCCCTTTCCGGTCCAGCGATAAGGACCGAAGACCGTGTACTGTACAATGTTCCCCCACCAGATCATTCTCCACTGCTTAGTGCTTTCCGTTTGGCTACCTGAGCGACCGGCACCGAAGATGCTGCCGATATTCTGGGTGATTTGATCTGGAGTGAAAGAACGGCTACCGTGGGTCGCTGTGACCAGGTCCGATTCCAGAAAGGCCACGGCGAGAACGGTTCCCAGGACTCCAAGAGCCACTACCTTCCATCCAATCTCACGCGCCCTCAAGATAGAGACAAACGCGATGGGCAGAATTATGGCCAAAGATCCAGCACGGTTTAGGACTAGGATAATCAGGGCTGCAGCCGACCACCCGATGAATCCGATCAGACGGTAAACGGAAATGCCTTTCTTAGAACCGGTCCGCCCGTCAGCAAAAATTAAAAGGAAAAGGCCTGCCGCGGCAAGGTGAACGGCGACGTCTCCAGCTTTTAAAAAGATGATTGTGACATTGGGCGCCCATGGAAGGGCAGGCAAATGTTCGCTGAACATCACTGTCGCGAGGAGAAAACCGGGTACTATTGGAAGGTACCAATGAAGGAATTTACGATAGGTGGTTAGCGCGCGGGAAATCTGGTTGCTGTTATTTACAAAAGCAACGATGAGCAGAGCAACGATGCCATACCCCCAGAGAACAGCATCACGCAAGGCATCGATGCCATACTTCTCAAGAAAAGGAACCGTCCGGCAGAACCCCCAGAAAGCGAAGATCGCCCACAAGAGAAGGACGCTATCGCTGAAGATCAGCATGATTCTCTGGTGCTGCAGAAACATGACGAATCCCATTACAAGGATCATTTCACCAAAAAATAGATAGGCGAATCCTTTTCCAAACGTGGCATAGCCAAACAGCGCGAAGATCAACGCCTTTAGCCACAGCCCTTGTAATTGTCTCTGCCCTATTAACATGAAAACTTATTCACTCCCCCATGCCTCTGGGAACATTGGAACCATCAAGGATGCATCTCCACACTGTCTGGCTGCAGACCAGCAACCTGGTGATCGTTCCTGGGGGACCGACGCGCGTTCCGGAATCTACACTTCTAGACTCCGGGTTGATTCACGGTACTCTGTAGACCGTCGCCGAGGCGGCGGAACTGAGTACTGTCTTGGATTGGATAAATGCTGATTTCAACTTGCTCGAGGGCACATAGACAACGTCTTCAGCTTCCAGTGCCAATGGGCTGGCTTCACCCTTTCTGAACTTGTTGTACTGCGCCGGAATCTCCGACAAGCTTCCGTCGGGCAGTTTGCGAATGACCCGGATACTGTCAATGGCCGCTTCCGGTGCTGTTCCGAAGGCTAACGCCAGAACCTGGGCGACGTTCAGATTGCCTGCCTCCTGCATCACAAACCCGCCCGGGCGATTCACCGCCCCTATCACGTATACAATCCCAGCTCTTTTGACCAGTACGGAGTCGCCGGGATTGATCGTTACGTTGAGAGCAGTGGGGTCATTTACGTCGCGGCCGTAATGAATCACTTCGGTCACCTGTGCAGGCTGATTCGAGCGGTGGATGACAATTTCATTTCCGGCAAGCTGTGTTTGCCCGCCAGACATGGCGAGAACGTCCATCAGTCTGCGGGGAGCCAACACCGGGTAGCGCCCAGGCGCGGATACCTCTCCGATGACCACGATGTTCCGCGCGCTGTACTCATTGATGTTAACCACGACGTGCGGGGCCTTTAGAATTTCCTCGGTCTCCAGTTTCGCGATGACAGCGGCCGCCGCTTCCGGCAGTGTCAGGGACTCCAGGTGGATCGTCCCAGCCAAGGGCATAGAAATCTGGCCATGGTTATCCAAGCGGTAGGAGCCATCTAGATCCGGCTCTTCAAAAACATGGATGTCCACCATGCTCCCCGGCGCAAGCTTCAAGTCGGCCAGATCTTCCGGCGCAATCCCCGGTGTCGCGCTGACGCCCGAACGCATTCCAGCTTGGCCCTGCGTAGCTTGTTGCAATTGCTGTGCTGCCGATTGCGGCGTTGCCGCTGAACCAAGCTGCGCGGGCAGAAACGCCGACGCGCCTAAGAGTAAGAGCAAAGCCCATGCCAGACTGCGCGTTCGCTTAATAATCACTGGAAAGGACTTAGGACTTATCTTTGCCATAGAAATTCTCCCCATAATACTTTCCGCCGTAATACCCATGCGCATAGTAATACTCGGACGACTTGGTATCCACAAAGTTGAGCACGAATCCCATTACGTTAGCCCGATTCCGTCGCAACGTTTCGAGAGTTCGCAACAAAGTGAGCCGAGTGGATGTTCCGGCACGGACCACCACTACCACCCCATCCACCGTTGTCGATACAATCGCCGGGTCGGCGACCAGCATGGTCGGCGGAGTGTCGACCAACACGAGATCATACTGCTTCGAGACGCTCTCGATCAGAGTGGCGAATGTCGACGACCCCAACAATTCCGTTGGATTCGGAGGAGTAGGCCCCGCCAAAAGAAAGGACAGATTCTCTACATTGGAATCCTGGATTATGGTGCCGGCAGGATCGGATGGCGAAGTGAGCAGCGTGCTAAGCCCCGAGGTATTGAAACCTTCTACCCGCCGATGCAGCGTGGGCTTCCGCATGTCGGCGTCAATCATCAGCACCCGCTTACCTAGCATAGCAAAGCTGACCGCGAGGTTGTAGCACGTTGTGCTCTTACCTTCGGCAGGCAGCGGACTGGTTACGAGCAGAGTGCGCGGCGGAGAACCTGGCTGCGAGAGCAGGAGCGCCGTGCGCAACGCGCGATATGCCTCGCCGGCTTGAGAATTCACTTCGCCCATCACGCTGCTCGTCGCCGACGTAAGTTTGGGTAGATCTTTACCCGCCGACAGATTCGATGAGCTCTCGAACTTTGGGATAGAGCCCAAAACCGGCACTCGCGTCAGACCCTCGATTTGAACGCTGGTGACAACTGAGTCGTCTAAACTCTCCTTAAAGAATGCCGTTATCACGCCAAGCGTAAGCCCGCCACACATGCCGAGCGCGATGTTAAGAGGCCAATTGGGAAATTTAGGTTTGGCGCCAGGCAGTGCTTCGCTGATGACTGCAATGTCTGAGGATTGCGTCTCTTGGGCTAAGCGGGATTCCTCCAGTTTCGTGTACAGATCCTCATAGAGCGAACGAGTCGAATCGGCCTCTTGCTGAAGCACCGCGAGGCGGACGGCCGAGTCGTTAATTCCGTCGGCCTGGTGCTCCAGATCCTCTACCTCTCTTTTCACTCCCGCTTCGGTATCCTTAGCGATTTTCAAAGTGTTGGCCGCAGTGTCAAGCAGTCGGGCAATCTCTTCCTTCATCTCCGTATCGAAAAATGCGACTTGCTGACGCAACTCAGTAGCATGAGGATTCTTCGGTCCGTAGGTATCAAACGTAGCAGCCAATTGTTGCTTCACCGAAATTTGCTGCTGGCGTAAGGCCACTAGCCCAGACAGCGTACTCGTCTGCCCACCAGCGCCTGTCCCCGCAGAGCTTGGAGAGAGCGAGATTGCCAACGCCGCAATCGCATTGGGATCTCGAGTCTCAACAACTCGATAGATCGCTTCTTGGGTTATTCTGTTCGCTTGTGCCACCACCAATGATTGATTAAGAGCAAGCAGGCGATCCAAGAGCGGACTCTGTAGCGCAGGGCCGCTCGAGGATGAAGCTCCTCCATGGCCAGGCCCCACGCCGCTGCTCCCCATGGACGGAACGACGATGAATCCGCTCTTCTTCTGGAAATCGACGAGATTTCGCTGGGCGGTTTCGACCTGCTTTCTCAGATCGTCAAGTTGGCCGGCCATCCACCCGGAAGCCTGCATCGTCGAAACATTCCGACGTGCCAGCTCATCTTTGATGTATTGGTCGACGACAGCGTTCGTGACGTCTGCGGCAAATTTCGGGTCACTGCTCTTGTACGTAACCTGCAGGAGACGGCTATCCGGAATCCGCTCTACGTTCAGTTTCTTCTCAAAGTTTTCCAGCAGAAATTCCCGCGTCTCTGCGTCCTCCCGGAGTGGCAGCCTGTGAGCCGCGTCCGGTATCTTGCTGTGCGTCCAGAACGGTACTTTTGCGGCCGCCGCGCGATCTTCGAAATGCATGCGCTCAAGTACTTCTACGCCAATTTGTTGATCCTGGAAGGTAGAGATAGCCGTCTGTAAGTCGGTCTTGAGGTCGGCGCCCCCGCCGCCGGTCACCGCGCTAGCGACCTCGTTGAGTTCCCCACTGAGTTGATTGGATGAATTCGGCTTGAGTTCGATCGTTGAGATAGGCGAATAGCTCGGGGGGAGGATGATTGACGCCAAAACGATCAATAGCAAAGTTCCAGCCGCTACCATCAAAATGACGCGATAACGCTTACGGAGAACCTTAATTGCCTCTCGCAACGACAGGTCTTGGCTATCCAATCCATCTTCCAGCGCGGCATGATCCGGTAGCAGCTCAGAGGGGATAATCGGCTTTATTGACATACTCGGCTGTAACTCCTGAAATTAAGTACGAGTGGAGGCTCGGCGCAGTGCAGGCCCGCACGCAGTGGCTCTGATCTGAACAGAGCTCACAACGAAGATGGAAGTCACTGCACAAAACAAAGCTTCACCATGGGCTCTTAGCAGCGCTGTTTCCACAGCTTGCTTCTGCCGATTACGGTAAACGGATATATGGTGTCCGGCCTGTAAGCCATCTGCTGGAGCTGGGGGACCCCGTGCAGTAGCGTCACCGCGTTTTCCTCCGCCGACCGGGACTCGCGGCCAGAGAAAGTGCGCGATCACTCACTATTGGAAACTTACATCAGTTTAGGTAATCAGAGCTTGTGGTGTCAAGTCGTTAGCTGCGTAATACTCTCGAAAGCATAAGCCCCTTTTCGCACGATGGTACCGGCGCCGTTGAAGCCAAACGGTCTTGCTCAGAAATCGGGCCCGATCTAGTCCAATGCGGACATTGCCACGCTCCAGAGATGGCTCATACGGCGGGCTGACTCTGTTTGACGCACGAGACGCACGAGTTCCCGCATGAGGGTGCCGAGACAAGATTTGGAGGCCGAGAGGTGGCAGGCTCGGCCTCCAAAAGCACTCATGAACGATGTACTACCTACCCTGGTCGACCAGGTGAACGACGTGTGTCAACGTGGCTCTTGCCTCGCCGATGTGTTTCAGTGCGCGGACTTGCAGTCCGGCACTTTGGGGATAATCCATGCCCCTTGCGCAGTCATTGTACGCTTCATTCAACAGGGTTAATGCCGTATGCAAGGGCCCCGCACTGCGCTCCGGTCCTTGGGCAGGCGGCGTAAAATTAGCGTTCCTTCCATCGTCTTGCACGGCGCGTTTGATCTCCTTGATGGCTTCCGTGATCTCCTGCGTTGCACGATTCTCTTCATCTGCAAATCGTGGCTTCGGGTCGGCCGCAATCCAGGCTCGCGCCATCCGCAGATTTGAGATCGCTTGGAGATAATCCGGACCTTGCTGGGCATATGCTGGAGTCGCAGGTGCGCAGAAGAGAGCTGTAAGCAACGCGACACCCGCAAAATGGAGGAATCTTAGCTTGCGCATTTCAGTCATGCCTTTCGTGATGGAAACTGTAAGCGGTTCAGGCGGAAGTATACAGCGAATTCCTCCGCACCGTAATAGATCATACCCGGAATCTGACCTGAAGTTGCGGCCCCTTCGCGTCAGGGAACAATACGGTTTGCCCTAGGCCACGCCCAGGCTGTCGATATTGCCCGCTCCATGCGAGTTCCCCAGAACCAATCCGCCCTTAGTTGCAGGTGCAACTTCCCGACGAACTGACGGCGGTTGAGCAATAGCCTATGACTCCGCCCCTCTTGAAGCACGTGGCCTGGCCCGCGTGACTGGACTCCCCTGGAATCGTCACGTTGCCTGAACTGCACCCACTGACTACCGTGTTTCCATGCTCTGCTGTACACCAAATTGCAACTGCCCGGCCATCCAGCTTACCTAGCGAGATTATTCCTGACGATGTCCAGTTTGGCGGTGTCGGGTACTGATGCGTTATCCCTTGCCATTGGAACGAAGGCGAGAATCCTGCGAGCTGCGAGTAATCAAAGTTGTCGAACGACAGGTAAAGTGCATACGGGTTGACCGCCCGAGTGTTGGCCGGGTCGTAGTCGAAGCTGATGAGTTGTGGATAGCTGGTTCCGGCCGAGGAGAACCATTCGTACTCCACGTCCCGCAACGAAACGATGCCGGAAGCACTCGCATAGCTGTGGACATAAATCACGGAGTCGCCAGGATCGGTGGCGTAGTTGGTTTCGATTCGGCCATGCTCTAATGCAATCTGCCCGAAGTATCCTGGGTTATCTCCGTTCTTCGCCGCGTTCTCGCTGTCAATGCCGAGAACGATTGAGGAAATCGCAACCTTGGCCGGTGTCCCTCTTTGCCTGAACTCCATTGGCTGCCCAGAGTTGTCATACGTGAAAAAGTCGATGACCACACTCGATGAAGTAGGCGGCGGATTGGCCAACCAAAACATCGAACGCCCAGCCCCATCTCCCCGAATGTGCTCCCATTGCAGATTTACCCAACTGCCGCCAATGTGATAGTTGTCTCGTACTGTACTCTGAACATGGACTCCAGATAGGACGAAGGCTTGGTCGATTAAAGTCTCAAAATCCATTCCATCCAATGCCCAACCCGGAGCGCCATGGAATGATATGTCGCGGACAAATCCCGCAGAAAGCTGCGTCTGTCCCAATGAGGCTTGCCAGATTGGTTGCGTTCCGCCTGGAATTTGGGTTCCGGTTGTGCTGTCGTAGCCAAAGTACAAAATCGCTGACTGTTCTTCAGTTGTGCCGCGCTCAGAACAAAATAAGTGCTGAATTGTCTGTCCCGCTGCGTAGGAGCCCGGATCAAATACAATCGTCCCCCGTCGGCTATTTGGGCCGATAGTTATGGCGTTGCAAGCCCGCTCCGCAGCGGTGATCGCGGCATAGTTGTCCGTTCCCCAATTGCCGCTGGCCGCTGTGACGCTGTTGACTGCCTTTGCCGAGATCGTGACGTGTGTACGGTCAACCAGCCCTGTAATTTTGGCAACCAATGGTCCTGCCGAAGTCGCTTTCAGCGGAGTTCCCGGCCTAACCGTTGGAATCGCATAGGTAACGTCTGCCCCCGCTCCTTGAATGCTGATCAGTTTGCCAACATCGGCAGAGTGGAATGCAGTTGTAGCGGCCAGTAAGGTAACTGTATTGTTTCCCCGTGTTATCGAAAATCCAACGGTCGAACCGTTTCCTCTAATGCCTCTCTCGTCTGCGACAGTTCCGAAATCTCTGACATGAAATTCCGGAGGTTCGTGCCCGGCTACGTAATTTTCAATGTTCGTATCGGAACTGCTTGTCCACGCCCAGGCCCGCTGCTCACTGGCACCGAAAGCTATCAGCATCGCGGTAAGCAAAAAAGCCAAAGGTAAATGGAGCGGCAGTTTGCTCACCTCAAATACCACCTTGGGTCCAGCGACCATAGCGAATTCACGACCTGGGATCAAGGTGGGTATCGGCCGGAAAAAAATGGTCGCTTAGCCATGAGTAGCCCATCCGCAGGAGAAACTCGGAGTTATAAATGAGATAGCGACGCCACAAACGTCTTGGATTGGTCAGCAGTCTAAAGAGCCACTCCAGGCCGTGCTCACGCATCCATCGAGGAGCTTGCGCGACTCTCCCCGCATAAATGTCGAACGCCTGCCCAACCCCCACGACCACTGGAACGTTGAGCCGGTCGCGATGTTCATACATCCAATTCTCCTGACGGGGGCAGCCCAATGCGACCCACAAAATATCAGCCCCGGATGCATTGATGGCTCGCACGGCCTCTTCATCTTCCTCCGGCGTCAATTTCCGAAATGGCGGTGAGAAGGTTCCCGCAATCGCTACGCCTGGATAGTCATGCTGCAGGCGTTCGGCAACCTTGTCGGCAACTCCTGGGTGGCCCCCATACAGGTAGTGGCGATAGCCATTCGCCGCGGTCGATTCCGCGAACTCAAGGAACAGGTCAGGGCCATAGCATCTCCGTGCCAGGGGAAATCCACGCCGCCTTCCTACCCAGATCAACGGGCTACCATCGGGCACCACGAGCGCGGCTGCGTCCATTACTCTCCGAAAGGCCACACTCCGCTCCGCCTCCACTACCATGTGGACATTGCAGACAGCGACATACCGGCTCGGGCCACGGTCTTGTATCCAGCTTCGGAAGATGGCGACAACATCCGAAATCTGCACAGCCGCTACCTGCCGCCCAAGAATGCGGTAATGATCGTACTGCTTCAGGCCCACCCGAGAATCAACTTCGACGTTAATCATGTTTCCTTGGCCTTCTTCCCAGGTATGGCGCCGCCATGCCACTGCCGAACCATACCGCTGATTGCTTCCGAAGTTCGGCCACAATCTTAATTTGCTGTTATCTAGCGAAATCTTCTAAACGCCCTTGACCGCAAACAACGCGGTGTGCAGCAGGATTGCAAAATCCATAAAGAAACCGCGATGTCGAATGTAGTAAAGGTCATATTGAAGGTTTTCGTGAATGAGAAAGGCCCGGTCTGCGCTCAACTGCCAAAGCCCGGTAATACCCGGCACCACGCATAACCGCTGACGCTCCCGCGAACCGTACTGGCCGACAATGAACGGCATTTCTGGACGAGGGCCCACCAGGGACATGTCACCTTTCACTACGTTCCAGAGCTGGGGCAATTCGTCTAAGCTGGTCTTTCTCAGAAATCGTCCAACCCGGGTGATTCTCGGATCCTCTGATTCTGTAGGAGAGAATCCATACTTCGGGGCATCAACTCGCATAGATCGAAATTTGTAAATATCGAAGAGCCGACCGTTCTTCCCTACCCGGCTCTGTCTGAAGATCACGGGGCCTTCCGAATCGATGCGCACCGCAAGCGCAAGCAGCGCGAGCGGGACTGCGAGAAAGCCAAGCAATGTCACGCCCACGAAGAAATCAAAAATGCGCTTCGTAATGTCATAGAGCGACTTGCTCTGTGGAGCACTGATGGCCAGGAGCAGGAGTCCATCAACATCTAGTTGATCGACCCAGGCATCCGAAGAGATCGCTGCGCTTGGTACGTATGCCAAACCTGCGCCCGCTTCAGCTGCCGCCGTCGCAATCGTCGTGAATTTCTCGCGTCCCAGGGAAGGGATGGCCACTACGACCAGGTCGGCGCCGTAGCTTTTAATGAGCTCTGCGGTCAGAGGCCCTGAGATCACAGGCGCGCAACGTTCTCGACGATAACCGGAGGAGTACACGGTTCCTCCAGCCGCTGCCGTGTCATCGTCCACAATAACCACAGGGTCGAGCCCCAGCTTCGGCGAACGTACGAGGGACGAAAACATGCGTTTCCCGGTAAAGCCGGCGCCATAGATGATCGTCGTCCACCTGCTCCGGCCCGACACATGCAGGAAATCCACAAAGGCGATAAAAAGTTGCTTTTGGACAAGACTCACGATCGGCACGAGGACAAAACCAATTCCCAGCACCCAGCGGGAGATTAACTGTGCTGCGAGAACGCTGACGGGGAAGAGCAACAGAAAAGCTTGCACCGACACACGTAAGATTCGTTCTGTCTCACGTATCCGCAACAGCCCGTGGCCGTGACAATACGCGCCATCGCTATGAAGCATGAGCACAAATACAAGCGCGAACGATAACGCGGCACCCACCACAATTTGCAGGGGGTAAACGATGCCCTTTCCCAGCCCGAGCAAGTGATAGATGCCGTATGCACCAATCAGCCCGATCGCTGCCGCAAAGAAGTCCCCAATCACCTCTGCGGCGGTAGTAATCTTCTCAAGTTGACGTCGCGATCGCGTCGAGTTCACTCGCGTCGAGTTCACTTTAGCAGAGGTGTCGTGGTATTGCAGATTCTCAAATTCTGCTTGATGTGGCTTGTCTGCAACGAGACTCATCTTGCATCTCTCCCAGGAATGTGCTGCACTGCTGATCCGTACATTCCTATTTAAAAGCGATTATCTCCGGAAACGAGGGCCGATAAGCCGATATCGAACTGCTTCCGAGCCAATTCGTCACACGATTCCGGAAAGAATCTTAAGCTTACTTAGGACAAGAGCTTACTTAGGACAAGGGGCGGGAGACAGAACCTGACGATGATCGCAGGATTCCTGCTCCAGTAACGACGTGAAGTAACGTAGGCTCTTCTGCAGACCGGCGCGCAGGTCTATTGTCGGCCCCCAGCCCAACAGTGTACGGGCACGTGTTATGTCAGGACAGCGCTGTTTTGGGTCGTCCTCCGGGAGCGGAAAGTAGCGCACCATGCTCTTTGAGCCGGTCACTTCCAGGACTTCTTTCGCGCATTCCTCGATCGTAAACTCATTAGGATTGCCAATGTTCACAGGCACAGTTTCGGAGGAATGCGCCAGGCGCAACATCCCTTCCACCAGATCGCTGACGTAGCAAAAACTGCGTGTTTGCTTACCGTCGCCATAAATGGTCAGGTCGTCGCCGCGAAGGGCTTGCATCATGAAATTCGAGATCACGCGACCATCCCTTCCGCGCAGTCTAGGACCATACGTATTGAAGATCCGGATGATGCGTGTATCCACCTTGTAAGTGCGGTTGTAGGCAACCACGGTCGATTCTGCGAAGCGCTTTGACTCATCGTAAACAGAGCGTGGTCCTATAGGGTTCACATTCCCCCAATAGGTCTCCGCCTGCGGATGCTGTTCAGCGTCGCCGTAAGTCTCGGAGGTGGACGCCTGGAGATACTTAGCCCCGTATCGCTTAGCAACATCAAGCCCGTTGAAAACTCCGAGCGAACCCACCTTCAGTGTTTCCACGCCGAGGCGCTCGAATTCCGCCGGGCTTGCCGGCGAGGCAAGATTAAAGATGTAGTCAACTCGGCCGAAATCAAAGGGATTCGTGATGTCGAAGATCTCGCAAGAGAAGCGCGGCTCATTGGAAAGTCCTTCGAGATTCTTAACCGTTCCCGTACATAGGTTATCGACAGCCAGTACGTCGTGTCCTTCAGCGACCAGTGCCTCGCAAAGGTGAGAACCTATAAATCCCGCGCCTCCCGTTACCAGAGCTCGCATTACCCTACCTCGGTCGTTGTGCAGGATGTAAGCCGCCCGCCTGACAGTTCATCGAGCAACTCTGACTGCAAGAATAGATCGTTGATATGGTTCGTTCTGCGCATTAAGTTACTCCAAAAAAGAATTCTGTTGGCCAATTTAGATTCAACGTAGTGTCTTTGAACCCAACCACAATAACGACGCTACAAAAAACACTGGGTCCTGCGGAACAAACTATCTTGTGGACCCTGAAAATCACACTGTACAGCTAGCGGATAGGCCTTTGGCGTCGTTGAAAATCGCTTGGCACCAAAGCTCGGCATAGGTGGCGGCGGCGCTTTCGACGGATTCAAACGGCAGGGGGCATCCGAAGAATGACGGAAAAAAATCTTGCAGTAGCATGATGTTCGCGATGAAAAACAGAGCAGTGGTCATCGGCCTAATGTCGCACGAGCCATGATCGCGAGACCACTCCTGACTGTGCGTCGATAGCGCCTCAAAAATCGGGTAGAGATGCCGCCGAAACATGGGTTCGATATCGGCCTTGAACTCCAGGGCGCTGAAGTGAAGGAGACGCACCAGTTCAGGCTGTTTCACCATGTTGTTGGTGATAAGTTCGAGAACTGCCCGCAATGCCGTCCTCGAGTATTCAGCGTTTGTAATCCGGGCGAGATCTTCGGGACGGACACTCAGCTTTTGCAGCTCAGATTCAACCGCGCAGAGAAACAAGTCCCGCTTTGTCGGAAAATAACGGAAGATGTTGCCGTCGCTCACATTAGCGCTTTGGGAAATTTCCTTGGTCGTGACGCCATTAAATCCGGCGCGCGCGAAAAGAGTTACGGCTGCGGCAATCATCCGGTCTCTACTGGGGATTTCAGTCGTTGTTTGGTTTGGTGCTAACAAAGTGAGTCTCCAA
>Ga0182030_10003974_pt1 | contig 31528 bp, 23 predicted proteins | sample 812S3MmetaG_FD_121299 | JGI IMG/M metagenome (GOLD analysis project Ga0182030, IMG submission 121299) | Permafrost microbial communities from Stordalen Mire, Sweden - 812S3M metaG (Illumina Assembly) | ecosystem: Environmental > Terrestrial > Soil > Wetlands > Permafrost | place: Sweden...
GGAAGATTGTCGAAGGAACCCTGCGGCCGTCGAGCGACCTGGACACGCACACGCTCCTATACCGCGAATTCCCGCAGCTGGGCGGCATCGTGCATACGCATTCGGAGTTTGCTACCTCCTGGGCGCAGGCCTGCAGGCCGATCCCCTGCTTCGGGACGACGCACGCGGACTACTTTCACGGTCCGGTGCCGGTTACCGAACCGCTGACCGCCGATGATGTCGCCAGCGGCTACGTGCGCAACACAGGCGTGGTGATTGTTCGCCGTTTTCGGGCGGGGAATCTCGACCCTGTCGCTGTGCCCGGCGTGCTCGTTGCCGGCCACGCCCCGTTCGCCTGGGGCAAGACGCCCACCGAGGCAGTGGAACACGCCGATGTCCTGGAGTACATTGCCCGACTGGCCTTCCGAACAGTGCTGCTGAGCCACTCCGCCAAGGAGATTCCCGCGCATGTCAGCGAGCATCACTACCTACGGAAGCACGGACCGAACGCGACCTACGGCCAAAGAACAGGCCCCACCACAGAGCCAGATACGGCTTGACCCGTCTCGGAAGCGCAGTCTGAGGCCCGTGGAGAGCGCCGCAAATTGAGGCTTGCTGCCGAAAATTCCATCTCAAGAATCCTTACTGTTTCTGGTAGGTGAATTCCTTTTCGCATAGGATGTCTATTCTTTTCTGTATTTTCCACATCCAATAACTGTCTTACGGGTTGACCATTCGTCACATAATGCGTCCATATGTTGCATCTTCTCAGTCGGTTAAAGGTAGGCTTGAATTGACAGTGTGACCATCTCCTCATGGCAACTGACGTGCATCTTCTCTCTTTGATCTAAGGTGCTCCTGATATGGAGACGAATCTCTTCAACCGTCTGCAGGCGACACTGCTGGCCGTGGCTACGGTCGGTCTGGTGTTGCTCGCCGTGTTGAATCTGAGGCAGGAGAGGCAATTTCAACAACCGGACGACGGAGTTTGGTGGACTGAAGCGCCATCTGGCGCGGGGTTAGAGGCGGAAAAGGTTCTGCCTGATAGCCCCGGCCAACGAGCGGGAATTCACGTTGGCGACCTGTTGACGGCCTTGAACGAAGTTCCAGTGGTGCATCTCTCTGATTTTGAGCGAGAGTTGTATCGGAACGGCATCTACACCAAGGCTGAATACTCGATTACGCGCGAAGGGATACAGCTTGATTCGCCGGCCGTCGTCATTCCCGAGCCGCCTGATCGCAGCGTGCAGCAGGCATCGCGCCTGATTGGCCTCATCTACCTGGCCATCGGTGTTTATGTCTTATTCCGCCGATGGACTGCGCCGCGCGCCACCCATTTTTATCTTTTCTGCCTGGTCTCGTTCGCGTTGAATGACTTGAAATATACGGGTGAATGGGATTGGCTCGACCAGACCGTCTTCTGGTGCAACGTGATCGCAGAGTCGCTGCAGCCTGCGCTCTTTCTGCACTTCGCGCTCAGCTTCCCAGAGGAGCGTCTCAAGAATATCCGGCGCCGCCTACTGATGCCCCTGGTCTACGCGCCGGGAATTGCTCTTTTGGGTCTGTGGCTAATGGCCATTAACCGCTGGGAAGCAACGGGGCTGCTGAAGCACCGGCTCGATCAGACAGGGACGGGGTACGATGCGGCCTATTATGTTTTGGCGTCGATCCTTTTCCTGAACAGCTACCTGCGTGCCAATACGCCGTTGCAACGCCAGCAGCTGAAGTGGCTGTGGCGCGGCGCCCTGCTGGCGGTTCTGCCATTCACGCTGCTCTACGCGATTCCGTTCCTGCTGGATGTGCGGATGCCCAGCCTGCTGACCAAGCTGGCTGGCTTGTCGCTGGTCTTTCTGCCGCTGACGTTCGCATGGGCCATCGTGCGCTACCGGCTGATGGATACGGACCTCATCTTCAAGCGCGGCGTAGCGTACACACTGGCGACAGGTCTTATTCTCGGCGGATATTTTGGGGTTATCGCCATCATCGCCGATGTTGTTCACCAGCGGTTGCCGGAGACAATGCGCGAATGGGCGCTGGTGGTTGCGATTCTGGTCACAGCTGCGGTCTTCGATCCGCTGAAGCGACGCATTCAGGAATGGGTGGACCGCGCCTTTGACCGCCAGCGCTACGACTACCGCAAGGCACTCGTCGAATTCGGGCGTGGCCTCAGTTCGGAAACCAACTTGCGCGCGTTGCTCGAATCGATTGTGGAGCGGCTCCCGTCGACCTTGCAGGTTTCGCGCGTTGCGGTGTTTCTGACCGAAGGACCGGGAACGTTACGGCTTGCCGCGTGTCACGGATTACCGGCCGAGGTGCGCGCTGCGCCGAATCCCCGTCAGTCCGGTCTTCTAGATCTGAGCTTTCTTGATTTTGACAAAGCCAGCGACCACTCGCACATCTTCCTCGAAAATGCTCAACAGGCTCTGCACTTGTCAGAAAGCCAGCGCGAGACCGCCGCGCTGCTCGACCTGAACTACTACCTGCCGTGCCGGGTGCAGGACGGTGCAGCGACGCGCACCATCGCGGTGATCGGGTTAGGGCGCACGGTTGGCGGCGACTTTCTTTCGAGCGAGGATGTGGAGTTGCTCGAATCGCTCGCCAGCTACATCGGCATTGCGTTGCAGAACGCTAGCCTGTATGCGCAGCTCGGCGAAAAGATCAGCGAGTTCGAGCGGCTGAAGGAATTCAACGAAAACATCGTCGAATCGATCAACGTCGGCATTCTTGCGCTCGACCTGGACGACCGGATCGAGAGCTGGAATGCACAGATGGAGGCGATGTATGCCTTCAGTCGAGCCGAGGCGATTGGTCAGGAGCTTGGCTCGGTATTTCCCGTCGAGTTTGTCGAGGCTTTGAATCGGGCGCGCAATGAATCCGGCGTACATCATCTCTACAAGTTTCCACTCACCACGCGTGCCGGCGAACAGCGTACGGCGAATATAGCCATCGCTCCGCTGATGTCGCGCGAATTTGTTGTAGTCGGCCGCATCGTCCTTGTAGATGACATCACCGAACGGGTATCGCTCGAGACGCAGCTTGCACAGGCCGACAAGTTGAGTTCGATTGGCTTGCTGGCAGCTGGTGTGGCGCACGAAATCAACACGCCCCTGGCCGTAATCTCGTCTTATTCGCAACTGCTTTCGAAACAGATGCGCGGCGATGCACGGCTCGGGCCGGTGCTCGAAAAAATCACGCAGCAGAGCTTTCGCGCCTCCGAAATTGCCAATGGCCTGCTGAATTTTTCACGCACTTCGACCACGGAATTCCGCGAGACAAATTTGAACCAGGTAATTCGCGATACGCTTTCGTTGCTGGAACATCAATTCAAGACTGCGCAGGTCGAGCTGGACATCGAACTGGCGGAGCAACTACCTGCGATCCATGGCAATCCCGGAAAGCTGCAACAGGTCTTTCTTAACCTGCTGCTGAATGCAAAGGAAGCCATGCCGGGAGGCGGGCGGTTGCGCGTTGCCACACTCGCCAATGGACACGTGGAAGCGATCGTCGCCGACTCGGGTTCCGGAATCGCGCCGGAGAATCTCAAACGCATTTACGATCCATTTTTTACCACCAAGACTATGCCCAAGCCAGGGGAACGGCGTGGGACGGGGCTTGGTCTGTCGGTTTCCTACGGCATCATCCAGGAACATGCCGGAAAGATTCACGTGGAGAGCGCGGTCGGCGCCGGGACAACTTTTCATCTTGAGTTCCCCTTGTTAAGGAAGATCGTCAATGTCTGAGGTCGAAGAGCCCTTGAGTTTCTCAGCTTCCGCTCCGGCGCTGTCTGCACTCGCGAACACCGCGAGCATCCTCGTGATCGACGATGAAGCGGGCATTCGCGAATCTCTCGAAGTGCTGCTCACACTGGAGGGATATGGGGTGCGCACGGCCATGGACGGCGAGCAGGGACTGCGCATTCTGGAGGTCGAAAACTTCGATCTCGTGCTGCTCGACCTGGCGCTGCCCGGCCAGAGCGGGCTGGAGCTCCTGCCACAGATCAAGGAACGTCAGCCGGAAACGCCGGTCATCATGATTACCGCTTACGGCACGGTGGACAACGTCGTTGAGGCCGTTCGCGCGGGCGCGGAAAACTTTGTCCAGAAGCCCTGGGACAACGAAAAGCTGATGGCCGACATTCGCTCGGCCGTCGCGCGCCACCGCGCCGAAGAAGAGAACCTGCAGCTGAAGCGCACGCTCAAGCAACGCTACAGTTTTTCGAACATCGTAGGCAAAAGCGAAATAATGCTGCGGGTCTTCGACCTGATTGCACAGGTTGCTCCCAGCCGATCGACTGTCCTGATCCAAGGCGAAAGCGGCACGGGCAAGGAAGTGATCGCGAAGGCGATTCACGCCAACTCGCCGCGTCGCGATAAGCCATTCGTGCCCATCAACACAGGGGCCATGCCATCGGAACTGCTCGAATCGACGCTCTTCGGCCACGTCAAGGGGGCCTTCACTTCGGCGGTTGCTTCAAAGAAAGGCCTGTTTGAAGTCGCCAACGGCGGCACGCTTTTTCTGGATGAGATTGCGACCATGGGAATGGACACGCAGGCCAAGATTCTGCGCGTCCTCCAGGACAAGCGGTTTATGCATTTGGGCGGCATTCAGGAAATCCAGGTGGATGTGCGCATCCTTGCGGCGACCAACATCGATTTGCGCCAGGCCGTGCGCGATGGACGCTTCCGCGAAGATCTTTTCTATCGTTTGAATGTCATCACAGTCGATCTGCCGCCGTTGCGCGCGCGGCGCGAGGACATTCCGCTGCTGGTGCAGCATTTCCTGGATTTCTACGCCAAGGAGAACGGGCTTTCGCCGCGAAGGTTATCTTCCGATGCCATGCGCGCATTAGTGGATTACGAATGGCCCGGCAACGTGCGCGAACTCGAGAATTCGATCGAGCGCGGTGTCGTACTTTCGTCAGGGCCGGTGATCGGCTCGGACCTTTTGCCTGGACACATCACGGGACGCAGTTTCCAGGACGCGCTGCTCGAACACAATCCCAACGCTTCGCTCTTCGATATCCTGGAAGACATCGAGCGTCGCATCATCATTGAGAAGCTGGAGCGCTGCAATGGCAACCAGACCGACGCGTCCGAGCAGTTCCGCATTCCACTTTCTACACTGAATCAGAAAATCAAACGGCTGAATATTGAGATTCGCAAGCGGGGACGCGAGTAAGACGATCAGCTCCCAGCGTCCAGCCACAGCCGCAGAAACTCCCGCAGTTGTTCCGGAGGCTTGAGCCACACATCGGCTGCGGACTTGCGCGGAGTGCGGCGCATCAGCACACTCAGGTGCGGCGCTTTTGCTTCGTTGACTGCTTGAAAAGCAGCTTCGTCGGTCAAGTCGTCGCCAAGATAGGTCACCGGCGCGTCCGCGTCGGACTCGCGGATGATCCCCCGTACCGCGCCGCCCTTGTCACGGCCTGCGCGCAGTTCCAATCCCGCCTCGAACTTCAGCAGCCGGAGACCATCCAGTTTCGCGAGCGGTTCAAACAGCTCCCGAGTGCGCCGCTTGATTTCGCGCGCCTGCTCGTGTGAGCGACCGCGCCAATGCATCACGGCTGCGTTCGGCTTGTCTTCAAAGAGGCCGCCGAGCGAGTCGCGCTTCAATTGCTTGCGAAGATGCTGGAGCGCGTGCCGGACCGCCGGTGCCTGCGTTTCCAACTCACGCCGACCGTCCGGATACAGTCGCTCCGCTCCATGCAGTCCCCACACTTCCGGCGCAGGGTTGAGGTCGAGCATGAGCGGAATCTCCTCTGCCGGCCGTCCGGTGATTACCGCAATGCGTGTATGACCCTGACGCTGAATGCGTGCGAGCAACTCGGGAACGCCGGCCCATGGGCGCGCTTTGAAACGATCAACGCGAAATCCTGCCAGCGTGCCATCGTAATCAAGCAGCAGCAGCGAGGTCGTCGCGTTGGGGAACGCAGAGAAAAAATCTTTCAGTTTTCTTGCCGCTTGACGGTTCAACGGTCGGTCTCGTTCTAAGCCAGTCTACGTTGTGCGGGTTCCGTGGGAACAATCGCAATCGGGTTGGATGCAGGGGCCTCCGGGCCGGCGCTGTCTTCGAGGCGTATCTCGCGCAGCGCGCCAAGCACATTCGCGGCCCAGCGGTAGATGTTGTTTTCCATCACCTGTCGACGCATGCGCTGCATCCGGTCGCGGCGCTCCGCGCGGTCCATTTCGAGACCACGGTGCATGGCTTCCGCTACGCCGGCAATGTCGTACGGGTTCACGACCAGTGCATCGCGAAGCTCGACTGCAGCGCCGGTAAACTTGCTGAGAATCAGCACTCCGTCCTCGTCGTCGCGCGCGGCCACAAACTCCTTGGCCACAAGATTCATGCCGTCGTGAAGCGAAGTAATCACGCAGAGATTCGCCGCACGATACCAGCGCTCGATCTCCTGGTGATCTGCCTGCCTCTCGATCAGGACGATCGGTTTCCAGCGCCCAGTTTGGAAGCGTTGATTGATGCGCGCCACTTCTTCATTCACGCGCCGGTGCAGTTCTTCATAGGCGGGGATTCGTGTGCGGCTCGGTGAGGCAATCTGCACCAGGGTCAGACGCTCCCAATGCCAGGGGTGGACTTCGAGCAGGTGCTCCAGGGCGAGCAGCCGCTGCACGATGCCCTTGGTGTAATCCAGCCTATCGACTCCAACGGCGAGACTCTCTGCGCGGATGTTGAACTCACGAAGCAACTGATTGCGTGCAGCAGCGCGCCTCGGCTCCTCGTCGGGATTATCCAGGCTCACGGGACCGGCCGCCATTGCGGATCCGGTGAAAGCAACGCTGATCGGGTACGGTCGAACGCTGGTGATATGGCCATGTCTACTGACGGTGGCATGCTCGCGATCCGTCCGCGCCTCGAAAACCCGGTCCACGGCAGAAAGGAAATTACTGCAGTGGAGGGGAATGTGAAAGCCGATCAAATCCGCGCCCAGCAATCCGTCCAGAATCTCCGCCTGCCATGGACAGATTCCAAAAGCTTCGGGATTAGGCCAGGGAATATGCCAGAAGATCGCGACGCGGGCATCGGGCCGCGCGGCCTTTACCAGGCGAGGCAGGAGCGCAAAGTGATAATCCTGCACAAAGACGATGGGTTCGATGCTGCCTTCCATCTCTTCGAGCAGCGCCGCCGCGAACCGCTCGTTGACGCGTTGATAGCACTCCCAATCGGCAGGCCGGAAGATAGGACTGGTGTGCGCGTTGTGGCAGAGGGGCCATAGGCCTTCGTTGGCAAAGCCATCGTAGTAGCGCGACTCCTCTTCCTGCGTCAACCAGACGCGGCGCAAGGTGTAACGCGGATCGTCGGGCGGAACACGCAAGCGATCGAAATCATCCACGGTTTCCTTGTCCGCATCGCCGCTGCCGCTCGCTACCCACACCCCGTCACAAGCGCGCAGCACCGGCTCAATGGCCGTCACCAAACCGCTGGGAGGCACTTCACACACGACTTCGCGACCCTTCCTCACGTGCATATATGGTTCGCGATTCGAAACCACGAAGATGCGGGTGGAACCGGCTTGGTCGCGCATATGCACGGCAAGCCGTTCCGCGGTCCACATGTTCTCGCCTGCGTGTCGCAAGCGCGCTTCAGCTTCGGCGGCGGCGCGAGCGGCGGCCAGGCTCTCCGCAAGTGTCTCCACCTCACGCGCCAGAGGAGTGAACATGCTGAACTCTCTTGCGTGCGGATCCTCCGGTTCATCCGCATGTCCGCTGCGCAAACGGCGCAACCGCTCGGCGACACGCGTCATCGGCCGCATCAGGAACCAGCGCACCATAACAAAAGTGACTGCCGCTATCAGTAGAACCAGTTCCGCGATACGCCAGAAGCTCCTGCGCCAAATGTCATATCCCTCGGTGCGGATGTAGCCTGCATCGGCGATCAGAACCAATGCTCCTTCCAACTGATTCCCGTTGTGCAGAGGGAACGCCTCTTCGAGCCATTGCATATCGCCGGAATGCCCAAAGGCGGACTCATCCGATCCTTTCCGCAAAGACTTTTCAACCAGCGGTTGGGGCAAAGCATGGAGAAGATCCGTCGGGCCGACCCAGGCCAAGTACTGCCCCTGGGCGTTGACGATGGCGAGTCCCAGGACTCCAGTCCGGGCCTTCGAGGATGCGAGAAGCGACGGTAGCACAGAGGTATCGCCGGAAGACAGCCTCTGCTCGAGGTAGGGCTGCAAGCCGAAACCCATCCATTTTGTTCGGCTGACCAGAACCTCTCGCAGAAAGTGCTTATGGGCCAGCACCTCAAAATAAGTAGAGGCGACGGAAACCACAGTGACGCATGCGACGAGCACAAGAATCAGGCGCAGGCGAAATGAGTGCATAACGGTCCCCTCTCAGGCCTTAGATGCACGGGACAGGTGCAAAAGGAGCAAAGCCCGTCTGATTCGCGTCCCTAACCGTCTTCCAATCTTCGGTATACCGCAATTGGATTGGTCCGATCCGATTTCCGGATATCAGGTTCAGGCGCTCACAAAGCATGTACAAAACAACGACCGAAGGAAGTTTTTGCTCAATGCGCTATTCTGTGGAATGAGAGGCGGAATTCCCCCCGCGTCTCACTTGTCCGGTAAACGAATGGCGTTCGACGCAATCGATAACACTGCCAAGCAAATCGTGCTCACCGTACAGGACTATTCCCTGTTCGCATACCGGGCGTTGATGAATCTTTTTCGCCCGCCCATCTACTGGACTGATTTTCTCATTCAATCGGACATCGTGGGTGTGGGTTCTTTGTCGATTGTCGTTCTTTCCGGACTCTCGACAGGGGGCGTTTTGGCTCTGCAATCGGCAGCAACTCTTTCCGCGTTCGGCGCAACTGCGGTTACCGGGCAGTTTGTGAGCCTGACCATGATCCGCGAACTCGGGCCGGTGCTCACCGGGGTGATGGTGTCTGGCCGCAACGCCTCCTCGATGGCCAGCGAACTAGGCTCGATGGTGGTAACCGAACAAATCGATGCGATGCGTGCACTTGGTGTTGATCCTATCCGAAAGCTGGTAACTCCGCGAATTTTCTCAACCATCGCGATGCTCTTTTTCCTCACCATCGTCGCCGATGCCTTTGGGATTCTCGGCGGCGGCCTGGTTACAGTTTTGATGAATAACCAGAATGGCACCCAGTACTTCGCCATGGCTTGGGAACATCTTCGTCTCCCCGACATTGTCCAGGGATTGATGAAGCCGATTTTCTTCGGCTACATCCTATCCTCAATCGGCTGCTTCTATGGCATGAGGACTACGGGCGGAACGGAGGGGGTTGGCCGCTCCACCATCCAGGCGGTCGTCACCGCGTCCGTGCTCATCATCTTTGTCGATTTCTTCATTACCCGATTGCTGCTCAACATCTTTGCCTCATGGAACTGAGTTACCCATCCACTCAACTTATGCCGGACCCCGCTCCCAAAGCGGAGACGGGACCGGTCCTTACATTCTCCGGAGTCACGCTCGCTTTTGACGGTCCGCCGGTCCTCAAAGACATCACCTTTTCCGTCGGCCCGAATGAAACGCGGATTTTGCTCGGGCCGGCTGGCGTGGGCAAAAGCGTTCTGTTGAAGCTTGCCAACGGTTTGCTTAGTCCGGATGCGGGCAGCATTTTCCTCTTTGGCGAAGACATATCGCGCATGAAGGAGGAAATGCTTTTCCGGTTGAGAACGCGCACGGGAATGGTGTTTCAAGAAGGCGCGCTCTTCGATTCGCTTACGGTGCGCGATAATGTCGCGTACCAGCTGATTCAGGAGCGCATTCCTGACGATGAAATCGACGTCCGCGTGCGGGAGGCGTTGCGTTTTGTCGAGCTGGAACAAACGTTCGATCTGTTTCCGACGAGTCTTTCAGGGGGCATGCGCCGCCGCGTGGCCATCGCACGCGCACTCATTCATAAACCAGATCTGCTGCTTTACGATTCTCCAACCGGGGGGCTCGATCCGGTAACCTCCACTACGATCATCGAACTGATTGTGAAGCAGCGCGATGCCTATCGAACGCCCTCGGTCCTCGTGACGCATCGGCTTCAAGATGCTTTCACCATGTGTACCCATCGATTCGATCCGACATCTGGCCGCATGGTTCCATTGCCCAAGAATCAGACCGATCCCAACACGACCTTCCTCATGCTCTCGGAAGGCCGCCTGATTTTCGACGGCTCGCTCGCCGAACTGACGGGCAGTCAGGATCCCTTTGTCCGGGAGTTTCTTGCGTAACACGGTCGATCTGCATCTTAGTGAACAACGATTCTTGATTTGATGGGTGTGCTCCATGAAGTTGAAGCGATTGCAAAAAATCCTGCTTCTCTCGCTGTTCATGGTGATTCCGTGGGAACGGCAGGCTGCTGCGTATTCCCTGCTGACGCACGAACAACTGATCGACCTGGCGTGGAAGGGTTCGATTGTTCCGCTTCTGCTAAGTCATTATCCGAATCTGACAGCGGCGCAGCTCGATGAGGCTCGTGCCTATGCTTACGGCGGATGTGTGATCCAGGACATCGGCTATTATCCATTTGGCGACGCTTCCTTTTCGGACCTGACGCATTACGTGCGCTCCGGCGACTTTGTCGTGAGCCTCTTTCGTAATGCAAAAAATGCCGACGAGCTCGCCTTTGCCGTCGGCGCGCTTTCTCACTACATCGGCGATTCAGTCGGTCATCCCTTGGCAACGAATCGGGCCGTGGCCATCGAGTTTCCGAAACTTGGCGCGAAATATGGGCCGGTAGTGAATTATGCCGAGGGTGAGCACCAGCATGTGCAGACGGAGTTTGCTTTCGACATCGATGAAGTCGCTCATCATCGGCTCGCCCCGTTACGTTTCCTTCGCCACATCGGCCTTCAGGTCCCGACCAAGCAGCTCGCTCTTGCCTATTACCAGACCTACGGTCTGAGCGAGGATTTCACGTCGAGGCGTGGGCGCCGCTTCAACGTCCGCGAATATCGCTTCGCTGTGCGGACCTTCATTCCTCGCATCGCCTATGCGGTCACGCTCCTCCATCGCAGGCATTTGCCGCCGGAACCCGACACGCCAGAGGTCGCGGAGATCATTGCAGAGGCGGCAGCCGTGAATCAGGAGAACAACTGGGACGCTTATCGCCGCAAGGCCGGATTCGAAACGTATGTGTTGGCGGGCCTATTGTTCGTGCTGCCAAAGGTCGGTCCGCTGAGTCTGGTTGCGGTAAAAGGCCCAACGACGGCGACAGAAGTGGATTACGCGCACAGCGTCATACTCTCTCTCGCAATTCTGCGCAGAGTGCTGGAGCGATTCACGCCGCCCTCGCCCGGCGGGGATGCTGCCGATGGCCACGCACCGCTGATGCCGGCGGCACTTCTTCCGATACTCGCCGCGACAAGCCCCGATGTGCTGCTGCGATCCGACGATCCGAGGCATCCGTTGCCGAATCGCGACCTCGATACGGGGCGGGTGGTTCAACCGGGGGGATATCGGTTGACCGATTACACTTTCGCTCTGCTGCTGCATGAGCTGGTCCAGCATCCGACGCAGCCAATTCCGCCTGGCATCAAGAGAGAGATTCAGGCCTATTACGCCAACCCCGATGCACCGATTGCGACTAAGAAGGATGCCGCCAAATGGGCGCAGGTGCAAGCCGACTTGTTGACGCTCGCGAGCATGCCGACGAGCACCGAGCCGGAGCCCTTTCCAACGTACGGGCAGGACGCAGCGAGCAGCCAGTAGCGAGATAGTCCCTCAGAACCTATTCCCTATTCCCTGTTCCGATCTGCTACCCTTCAGTCTCAAATCTCCGCACGAACGGCGGGTGCATGCATGGGCTTCAAGTTTCAGGGATTCGATTTTCTGCATCTGGATAAATCCTTCAGCGAAGACGAGCTGCTCGTACGGCGCACCGCGCGCGACTTCGTTGAGGATAATCTCATCCCCATCATCGAGGAGTGCTTTCGCACGGAGCGATTTCCACGCGAACTTGTCCCCTTGATGGGCGAGCTTGGCTTCTTTGGCGCGAATCTCGATGGCTACGGATGCGCCGGCATGTCGAATGTCGAGTATGGCCTGGTGATGCAGGAACTGGAGCGTGGCGATTCGGGATTTCGCAGCTTCGTCAGCGTGCAGTCCGCGCTGGTCATGTATCCCATCTACACCTTCGGTTCAGATGAACAAAAAAATAAGTGGCTGCCCGCGCTCGCCATAGGCGAGAAGCTTGGCTGCTTCGGGCTCACGGAACCAGGCTTCGGCTCCAACCCCGGGGGCATGACAACCACTGCGCGCAAAACGGGTGATGAATACATACTTAACGGCGAGAAGATGTGGATCACGTCAGGCAATATCGCCGATGTGGCCGTGATTTGGGCCCGCGTCGAGAACGAAGATGGCAGGGTGCGTGGGTTCCTGGTCGAGACAGACAGGCCCGGTTTCAAAGCGCACGAAGTTCACGGCAAGTGGTCGCTACGCGCTTCGGTCACCAGCGGACTCTCGCTTCAAGACGTTCATGTGCCGGCGGCAAACTTGCTACCGGGCACGGGCGGCCTGAAGAGCCCGCTGATGTGTCTGAACCAGGCGCGCTACGGAATCAGCTGGGGCGCGATCGGCGCAGCCATGGCTTGTTACGATACGGCGCTGCAATACGCAAAGACCCGAAAGCAATTCCACGGGCAGCCAATCGCCAGCCACCAGTTGATTCAGGAGAAGCTGGTTTGGATGGCAAGCGAAATCTCAAAAGCGCAGTTGCTTTCATTGCATGTGGGGCGAATGAAGGATGCAGGCACGGTGGGCCACGAGCACATCTCCATGGCCAAGCGGAACAATGTGTGGATGGCGCTCGAATCCGCGCGGATGTCGCGCGACATCCTGGGCGCTAACGGCATCACGGAGGACTACCCGATCATGCGCCACATGATGAATCTCGAATCGGTGAAAACGTATGAGGGGACGCACGACATTCACGCGCTGATTCTCGGCCAGCACCTCACCGGAATCGCAGCGTATTGAAAGATCTTCGAGGCAGACCTCGAAGGAGAATGCAATTCAAGTTCACGCCGGATGCGGCGCCAATGCATATTTCGTCCACAAGAGATGTGGATGTGTCGTCCCAAAATGCAATGCTGAAACTGGCGCACGTCGCTTGCGCGATCCGTTCGATCCGTCCTCGATTATCGAGCTCGGATGGAAACTTCATTACGCCTACCCTTCGTGATGCACATGGGTCTCTTCTGAATGACCCTCGTGAACAGCTTCCGTTTCGCCAACTGGCTTCGGACTTGAAACAAATGGCGCAAGGCATTCCAAAAGCTTGTCGAGCATTTCGCCACGCGTGAGCAGTTTCTCAATGGCGACACGAACCTCAACACGATCGTTGCTGGCCTGTTCAAAGGCACTATCGTAGCTGTTAGTGGACATTTCTTTTATCCTCGGTGCGATAGTACCACGCAGTCGACTTTCTCCAGACGAAGTTATCGAAAGAGTTGTGAAAAAGTTGGCCGATTTATACAGTAAATCTACATTCGATCCTTCTGAGGTGCAAGAGGGATGTGCTGAACGAGTAGATCTGCAATTTCAGGAAGCGTCTCCCCGAAAAGTAACTGGATAACTTCGACCCCTAGTAACAAAGCCCACACGTATCCGTAACTAACTTAGAAGAACCACCGACGAGTTACTGTCGTCGAAAGCAAGCTGGCTCTTTCTCCCCTTGGCGGGATCATCGCGCGCCAGGCTTGCCGGAGCCCTCTTCCAGCACGGCGCGGATCGAGAGATCCGTAAGCGCAGCCATTAGAGCTGCCACATCTCCGATTCGCTTTCCTAACACGGAAGGCAGCAATTCACACGCAGCCGCGGCCTGTGGGAGCGCTTCTTCGGCAATCACCTTGCGCGCTGGCCCCAGTACGCGTTCCCCAAGAGCCACACCGAGCGAACCGAAGACAATCACTTGAGGGTTCAATGCATCGATCAACAATGCCAGACCGCGTCCGATCCATTTGCCTGCCGCTTCGGCAATGCGTAACGCCTCCGGATCATTAGCGGTCATCGCTTCGACGAGTTCTCGAATCGGCGTCTCCGATGTCCAGCGGGCAGGAAACATTTGCGCAGCAAGTTCAACAAGTCCGGTACCAGACCCGAATGACTCCCAGGAGCCGCGCTTTCCGAATCCGAGAGGTCCATCCTCGGCAAGGCGCCAATGGCCAATTTCGCCAGCCGTGTCGCTCGCTCCCCGCAGAATTTGTCCATTGAGAATGAACCCTGCGCCAACACCAGTGCCGAACGTGAGGAAGAGCAGATGTTTCAGGTCGGACCGGCCCTTCCCGACTCCGAAGTGAAACTCCGCCAAGGCTCCCGCGTTGCCGTCATGCTCAATCAGAACCGGAGTCCCGGGAAATTCCTCCATCAAGCACTTCTTCAAAGGCACATGATGCCAGCCCGGCAAGTGAGGGGGATTGATCAGAATTCCCTCATTTATTTTGAGCGGCCCGCCCACGGAGACACTGATCGCAGCAATGATCCGGCCGGCTCCCTCCGCAGTGTGGATCAGCGCGTGGGCTTGTTCTACGATGCGAGGAAATGTGGCAGAAAATGGCTGCGCCGCGTTTGTCGGAATCTCGACGCGCTGGAGTATCTCGGCGCCTGCCGTGCCCTCGACACAGGCCGTTTTCGTGCCCCCGACGTCGAAACCCAGCACCGTGCGCAAACCGGTTTGTGCTCCTTCGATCAAATTCGGCTCCAATGATTGGACTGACAGCGTGCGATGGATCGCCGGAATTCTACCATCAGAGGAGATAGCGCGAGCGAGCCAAGATTAACACGCGCTTCTCTATGCATCTTCACTTGTCCATCGACAAGAAAGGGGCAAGAGCGGCATATTCGTATTCATGCGGCCTTTCCTTGAGCAACGTCCTCTTTTTAGCCTTCGTGGAATTCTTGTTTTCACGTTGACCCTGTTTCCTTCTGTCGAAATTATCTTGGCACAACAACAGCAATCCGCTCCGATCGTGCTGCACGCGGCGCGGCTGCTGCAGGTAGACACAGGCACCGTGCTCCAGCCCGGCGAAATCCTCATTGAAGCGGATCGCATTCGCGTGGTGGGCGCTTCTGTCGAGCATCCCCAGGGCGCACGAGTCATCGACCTCGGCGACACGACTTTGTTGCCTGGACTGATCGATGCGCATGTGCACCTCTTTCTGCATCCGGGCGCGGAGGATTTGCAGACGGTAGAGGAATCCGTTCCTTGGCGTGTGATTCTGGCCGAGCAGGCAGCCAAAGCCGATCTTCTTGCCGGGTTCACAGCGGAGCGCGACATGGGCACTGAAGGCGCAGGCTCCGCAGACACTGCGATTCGCACCGCGATCGACGAGGGACTCATTCTCGGTCCGCGCATGCGCATGAGCGGCAATGCCATCGACATTCTTGGCGGACACGAGGATGCGAACAGTTACAACCCGGCGCAGCGCGTACTCTCGAATGCCGACTACGCGAATTCTTCGGAACAGATCGTGGAGGTGATGCGCGAGCAGCACAAGGAGGGATCGGACTTCGCGAAGATCTACGAGACTGGTCCGGATCGCATGATCGACGGAGTGCTCCATACGCCGTTTCAATACAATGCCGCGCAACTCACTGCCGCGGTAGAGGAAGCGCGGCGTCTGGGAACCACGGTGGGCGTGCATGCCATGGGAGAGCCCGGGACGCTCTATGCGGCACAGGCGGGCGTTGCCTCTATCGACCACGCCACGCAACTGAGCGATGAGACCATCCGCCTGATGCGCGAGAAGGGTATCTTTGCGGTGCCCACGTTCACTATCTTCGATTACTTTGCGCACAATCGATCCACGGCCGCGGAGGCGGCGAGCGAGGCTGCGCTGCTCGATTACAAGATTCGCGAATTCAAGAAGCAGGTGGCGGCGGGAGTTCCGTTCGCGGTCGGCTCCGATGTGGGGCCGTTCCCGCATGGCACGCAGGCGCGCGAGCTGACACTCATGGCTCAATACGGTATGAAGCCGCTCGCCGTGTTGCAGGCTGACTTTATCCATGGTGCGAAGCTACTGGGCTGGGAGGGCCAGATCGGCGAACTAAAGCCCGGCTACTATGCCGATATCGTCGCTGTTCCCGGCAATCCACTCGACGACATCAGCGTGGTGGAGCGCGTCAGCTTCGTGATGAAAGGTGGAGCAATCGTGCGGCAGTAGTGCTAATCGCCTGCGCCGACGAGAACTCGTTCACCAACCACCTGCGAAACAGAACGCGGTTTGGCAGGCCCATAGTTGATGTGCCGTTTCAGTTTGATGATCGGCCCTTCGATAAAGCGGTAACTCAAGATGGACAGCAGGAGCGTCAGGGCGAATGCCAGCACACCGGACGTGAGGACTGCGAACGGGTGTCGCATGTACGCGCGAAGTTGAGGAGTTAGAGAGTTGATGAAGTAAGGAGCAAAAGTGAGATGAAAAACGTACATGCTGTAGCTCAGGCTTCCGAGCCAGCACACCCATCGCTGGCTGCAGGCTCGATTCAGGAAACTTTTTTCTTCCATCACGGCGATGATAAGTGCGAGGGCGACAACGTTGACCAGAGGAATCCAGAAATCCTCGCCACGATACGTTTTTACCCAGGGTTCATTAGCTACCAGAAGCGCTGCCGCAACCCCGGAAAACACGATCCACTTCGCGAAAGGTTTGATCCGCTCGAAGATTGCGTCGTGACGAACGAGCGCAAGGACAACACCCATCAAAATGGCATCGACACGTGTCGGCGTATACCACTGAACTACCATTGGCGAGGACAAAAAAAGAGGAGCCGCGAGGCGAACGACGAAGCAGCATGCGATGAGAGCGCTCGCAATTCCGATCAGTTTACGCCGATCGGGAAACAACCAGACCATCAATGGCCATAACAAATAAAATTGCTCCTCGACTGCCAGCGACCAGAAGTGAATCAAGTTAACTGGGTCGTTGTGTGCAGGTGGATAGTGCGGAGAAAGGTTCTGGATATAGAGGAAATGAATCCAGAAATGATAGTCCGCAATGAAACTAAATCCACCAATCGCATAGAAACATGCAATCGCCAGCAGTGTTAGATAGTAGACAGGAAAGACGCGGAGAATGCGGCGATAATAGAAAACCTTAAAATAGCCCTCCCTGTTTCGCGTCTCATACAAGATGGCGCCGATCAGATATCCGGACAGTACGAAAAATGCCGGAACTGCAAAAATGGCGAGAGACTGCAGAGCCCCCAGGATCTTGAAGCGTACAGTACCCGGATGCGCCAAATGATATGGAGAAAAGTAGTGAGCGCAAAAGACAAGGAGGAAGCCATAGCCTCGAATGCCCTCCAGGCACGGCACATATCCTTGAATGCGGTCAACCTTTTGAATCTGGCTCATGCGAACTCGCTGCCGACTGTTTTAGAGAAAAATGCTGATTCCCCAGCACGGGAATATACATTTCGGGTCCGGTTCGGCCTTGCTCGATGCGATAAATAGAGGCTCGTGGGGATCCGCGCGGTCAGTAAGATTGATTCAATCCGATCTCATGTATTCATTGGGCGGCTTCAGTTTGGTCGAAAACCGGCTTTTTCTGTGACTACAATACCCTGAAGGATTGAAGCTCTCCCATTCAGGTTCCACTCTACATTCGATCGGCGCCTTTGTGATGTACACCGAAGTTGTATTCAACCTGCAACAAAGTACTACGCCGGAGCCCCAACAACCGCAGTTCCAATTGCGGCCAACGCGAGGTCGCAATAAAACTAACCCGAAGGTGCTATCGACAGGATGAGATGTTCTTCATCTAGGAAACTGGGTTGGCCCTCTCTGCAGCGCGACGGGTTTGTATCTTCGCCAGCGTCTCGTTGAAGCGCTTCGATTTCTCCGGTGCGAGCGAGTCCTCGACGGCCTTGCGATAACCGCCGAGATAGATGGAATAGAGGATGGCGAGGGAGCATCCGATTCCCCAAAAGAATCCGATGCAAAGTCCGATCAATGCGGCGGGACCAAACTCAATCATCGCGCTCGCCTCTTTCTAACAGACTTAGACGGCCACTGTGAAGCTGTCCTCGCTGCGTGTTACCGCGTGGTAGAGCGTGTCGCGCTCCACCGGCACTCGGCCCGCCTCCGTGATCAGGCGGCAGAGGTCCTTGCGCGTCATTCCTTGCGGCGTGGTCGCGCCCGCATCGTGATAGATCTTTTCTTCAATGACCGTGCCATCCAGATCGTCTGCACCAAAGCGAAGCGCAATCTGCGCAATCTTGGGCGTCATCATCTGCCAGTACGCCTTGATGTGCGGGAAATTATCGAGAAGCAGGCGGCTGACAGCTATTTGCCGGATGTCCGTGAGTCCCGTGGTGACCGGCAAGTGGTCGAGCGAGGTATTTTCGGGATGGAACGCGAGTGGGATGAAGGTCTGGAATCCGCCAGTCTCGTCCTGCAGCGCGCGCAGCTTCAGCAGGTGATCCACGCGGTCCTCGTTGTTTTCGATGTGCCCGTAGAGCATGGTCGCATTCGAGCGGAAGCCCAGCTTGTGCGCCAGCCGAGCCGTATCGAGCCATTCCTCGCCGTCGATTTTGTGATCGCAAATGATGGAGCGTACACGCGCCGAGAAGATTTCCGCGCCGCCTCCGGGCATTGAATCGACGCCGGCGTCGCGTAGCTTGATTAATGTTTGCTCAACCGTAAGCTTGGCCCGACGAGCAAGGAAGGCAATCTCCACCATCGTGAAGGCCTTGATGTGGACTTTCGGGAAACGCTTCTTGAGGCCGCTGACCAGATCGAGGAAATATTCGAGCGGTAAGTCGGGATGCAGTCCGCCTACAATGTGAAATTCCGTCACCGCCTCGGAATAACCAGAGGCCGCGGTCTCCCATGCCTCTTCCAATGCCATGGTGTATCCGGCGGGGTCGCCCTTTTTCCGGCCAAAGGCGCACAGCTTGCATGCCGCCACACACACGTTGGTCGGATTGATATGGCGATTGACGTTGAAGTAAGTGACGTCGCCGTGCAGCCGCTCGCGCACATGGTTCGCGAGCCAGCCCACCGCCAACACGTCGGACGATCCGTAAAGTACAAGACCGTCGTCGAAGTCTAGCCGCTCCTGTGCCAAGACCTTGGAGGCAATGGGCCCGAGGCGCGGATCGTACGTCCGAAAGGCGGCATTTGAGCGTGGACCGGGGATCTCAGCCTGCATGACATGATGATACCGAATGTCGGTCCCGCACGGGAGCGGGGATTACTTCTGGCCGATCTCGGTGCCCTCGGGGCGCGGCTCCATCAGGACACCATCTTCGAGCGAAGCCGCTAACAGGTGTCCCCCCGAGGCGCGCACCGCGGAAAGCCTGTAGCCTGTCTGCCACCACTTCCAATCCAGTGTCCCTGGATCGATGGCATAGACAAATTCGCTGCCCCGCGAGCTGACCAATACCCTCCCCAATTGAGCGTCGTAAGAGAGATCGTCGATGTCGACGAGTGGAAGCCGATGAACCCACATCCAGGACTTGCCTTTGTCGCGCGTGAAGTAGACGCCTTCGCGCGCCCCAACCCACAACGTCCCGTCCGGCAAAAACGTAATGCGATGGATGCGCGTAAGCGCGGTGGGAATACCCACCGGCCACCAGTTCTGACCCGCGTCCTGGGAGATCACTACGGCGTCCGGCCGTGCTGCGGCCATCAACGGGCCCTGCGCTGCGACAGAGAGATAGCCGCTCACACCCATTACCGGTCCACCCTGCCATGTGGCGCCTTTGTCTTTGCTGGTGTAAATGCCGCCCAGGGTGGAAGCGAGCCATGCATCGCCGGAAAGATCCATCGCAAAAACACGCCCGTCGATCTCGTGCTGGCGCGACTTCTCTTTCTCGCTCCGCTTGTCTTCCATCTGCAGCTTAGTTTGCAGGCGCTTCTTTGTATCGACACTCGCTTCGCCAGAGGGATCGGCTGCCGTCTTCACTGGAACGTATTCGATCAGGTTCATTGGCTGCCACGCGGTCGCGTCGGGTGCCAGCGCAAAGATGCCGCCATTTGTCCCGGCCAGGACAGTACCTTCCGGTGACTGCGCAAGAGCAAACACATCGCGTCCTTCGAGCCCATCGGCTAACTGCTTCCACTGGACTCCGCTGTCCGTGGAGACAAAGACACTCCCGTAGGTCTTGTCGTTCACCACCCCGGCGAAGATGCGCTCCGGGTTCCGATTGTCCACCAGCAATGCATCAACCTTGCGCGCGGAGATGCCTGCGTTCGCCGGTTCGAAAGTCGCGAATCCATCGTGACTCGCGAGAACACCGCCCCGATCCGTCGCCAGCAGGACGTGTTGCGGATCGGCGGAATCGATGTATACGTCGTTGACAATCACATCGGGTCCGGTCATGCGCTTGAAGGTCTTGCCACCGTCGATTGTTTTGTAGAGTCCCAAGGTTGTTCCTGCATACAACACGCCGCCGTGCAGTGGGTCCTGGCGCAACACGCGGGTTCTGCGCGCTGTTGAGGGAATTCCCTCAATCTTGCGGAACAACTCTCCTGCGCTTTCGCTTTTGTAAATGCCGCTGCACGCGCTGGCGAAGACAACGCGCGGCTTTTCAGGGTCGACGAGGATCGAAAAAACATCGGAGTCGTCGATCATGCCTTTCTTGATGGCGTGCCAGTTCTTTCCGCCGTCGGTGGTCTTCCAGGGAAGATGCCATGTGCCCGCATACACAATGTCGGGATTGCCAGGATCGATAGCCAGCGACTCGATTTCGTGAATCTCATGGCTTTCTTTCGGACTGATCTGCTTCCATGTCTCGCCACTGTCGGAGCTGCGAAAGACCCCTTCGAGTGTCCCGGCAAAAAAGGTGGACGGGGCCGAACGTGCCTGAGCGAAGGTGCGAATCGATTGACCGCTTAACCCCACGGACTCGCTCCAGGCTTTGCCTCCGTCGCGGCTGACCCACAAACCGCCGCCAGGGTGGCTTGGAGTCCAGGCTGCTGCATAAAGAGTGGCCGGATTCGCCGCGTCGACTACGATGTGATCGATGACAAGGTCGTCCGCCGACTCGAGCTTCGCGAGGCGATGCCAGCTGGTTCCGCCATCCGTGGATTCATAGATCCAGCTGTTCGTGGTACCGAGAAACAGGTGCTTGGGATCGCCTGGAATTGCTGCAATGAATCGTGCATCCCCGCCATCCGGGCCCACGGCATTCCACGGCGCCGAAGCGGAATAGACAAATGTGGCCGCGATCGAGAGCAGCGCCAGGAGAATGAACGAACCCCGCCCACGCCGGGAAAGGCTCCGAAGAAATCTATTTGCGCGATTCATCACGAAACCAGCACCCTGAATTAAAAGGACTCTAAAAATAGCTTATCTAAACGAAGGAGGCTGACCGGATGCGGTCAACCTCCAAATGGTACAGAGGAATCTTATCTGCGCTGCCCATTCGATCGTCGCTGCAGATCGCCGCGGCAAGTCAAGGAGCAGCCTATTTTGTGGAACCGCGTATCGCCGTTCGAGCGACACGCGGCCCAATTCACTTCGCCGCACGCTAGCTAGTTATGATGATGATGGTGCCCCGACAGCGGCTTACGTGCCTCGGCCTTGAGCGTTGACTCATCCACCGGCATCGTTCCCTGAACGTCGTAGCTGAACGTCGCTCCCGCAGGCACAAGGTAATTCTCTATCTTTTGGCCGTCTTCAGTACCGGTCGCAAGTGTGATGCGAGAAGCATCAATGCCCTTCTCTTCGACGAGATAAGCCTTCGCATTGACAGCACGCTGTGCGGCGGCATCCTTCACCTTTGCATGCTTGTGCCTGGCAGCATACTTCGCTTCCTTCTCAGTCCTCGCCTTCTCCTTGGCATCCGATTCGCCAACAATTACGGCCTTCGCGTCAGGCGCCTTTTGCAGGTCGAGAGCAACTTCGTCAAGGCAGGCCTTGGCTTCGTTGTTCACACGCGTCGGCCGCGGCTTGTCCGTATCGAACGAGAGGGTGCAGAGCGCCTGGGCGTGCGGCTGCGGCGGAGGTGGCGGCGCCACAATCGTCACCGTCGCGGTAGACGTGGCAGTGTGGGTCTTGTCGTCCGACACGCTGCAGGTGATATCGACCGAGCCTGTCGAAGCGCCCGTGGAGTTGAAGGTTGCCGTCGTGCCGCTGCCGTTGACCGAACCGGATGCGGCCGAGTAGCTATAGGTCAGGGGACGGTTTTGCGGGCTTGCGCCGGTGGCCGTAATCGTGGACGTGTCGCCGGGCTTGATGGTCGTGGGGCTCGCCGAGCAGCTGATGGTCGGCGGCTCGAATTCCTTCACCATGAAGCTGGCCGTTGCGTCTGCCGTCTGCCCCGGCTTCAGGCCTTCCTTGCCCTTCTTGCCTTCCTTCACTTCTGCCTTCACGGTGTACGAGCCGGGCGTCAGCGAATCGGTGGCCACAGCGGCCGTCGTTCCATTGCCGGTTACGCCAGTTCCCGACCAGCTGTAAACGACACTGTTGTTCTTCTTGGTCGAGAGCGATCCCGCGGTCGCCGTCGCTGTAACGGGTTCACCTGGAAAAACCGCAGGCGGAGCGGCCTGCGCAGACAGGGTTATCGGAGGTTGCTTTTTGCACCCCAGCGGTAAAAGGGAAAAACTTGCCGCAACCAGAACCAGACAAAGAGTCTTCAAATCGCGCGAGTACATGGGTGATTCTCCTTCGTAAACAAGTCGAACAAATTGTGCCATCCGCACTTCAGGGGGGCAACGTGCGCCCCCCTTCGTGACCTACTTCATTTTTTGATTTTCGTAGGCGTGCTTGCGCGTCTACGGCTTCTTTGCTGCGCCCTTTTTCCTGGGCGTTGGAGCCTTTTCGCTTAGAAGAGTCATGGAATCGGCTGCGTTGAACGGATACAGCTGTACCGATTGTTGTCCCGTGTTGCTCAGAGTGATGTCAACACGGCGATTTTGTGCAAGAACAATGACCTGCAGTCTGCGAAGAACCTTCTTCTTGTCCGCATCGCTCAGATCGGTGTTTTCGCTCACCAGCGCCTTCACCTGGTCAACCGAGAGTTGCTGTTCTTTGCCGACGGCTCGCGTGTCGATGCTGCCATCGGGAATACCCTGTTCCACCAGGAATGCCTTGACTCGAGCAACACGGCGTTCAGTGAGCGCCTGGTTATACTCGACCGATCCCCGCACGTCCGCATGGCCGGTGAGGGTCAGGTGGCCGTCCGGCTTGATGGCCAGGTAGCTCTTGAAGTCGGTTGCGAGAGTTGTCAAAGTGCCCTGCTGGCTCGGCACCAGACCACCTTCCGGATGCGCGGCCCTGGGCTGAGCAGTCGGGAAGAAGACGCTGTGCAATGCCAGGCGAGCCTCCAAGCGGATTTGCTCAGGCGACGGTCCCGGCGGTGGAGGCGGCGGCAAGATTGTTACTGCTGCGGTGGATGTAGCTGAGTGGCCCTTATCGTCCGCCACGTTGCAAGTAATGTCGACCGAACCTGATGGTGCGCCCGTTGAGTTAAACGTCGCGGTTGCACCGGAGCCGGTCACATTCCCCGACGCTGCAGAGAAGCTATAGGTCAGCGGGCGGTTCTGCGGGCTGACGCCAGTTGCGGTGATGGCCGAGGTATCGCCTGGGTTGATCGAAGTCGGGTTCGCCGAGCAGCTAACGGTCGGCGGCTCAAAATCCTTCACGGTAAACGTGGTCGAGCCGTCGGCAACCTGCCACGGCTTCAACCCTTCCTTGCCGGGCTTGCCTTCCTTCACACCGCACTTCACAGTGTAGGTACCGGGTGCCAGAGAGCCGGTGGCGACTGTGGCGGTTGTGCCACTGCCGGTCACGCCGTCCCCGCTCCAGGTGTAGATAACATTCTCTTTCGGATTGAGCCCGCTGGCTGTCGCAGTCACAGTGACAGGATCGCCGGGAAATACAGTCGTCGGACTGGCCGAGCACGCAATGGTCGGCGGAGGGGGTGGCGCAATTGACCCGGCATGGAAGACGAGGCCGCCGCTCAAACGCGCAGCATTGATATTGGCACGTCCGCCAAAAGTACCAGGGCCGAAGTCCGCGTGCATGTAGGAATAGTCGGCCTGGAAGACCCGGATAGCCAGATGGTGGTTAAAAAACGGCGTCTCGTAGTCAATACCGCCGCCTACGGTGAGGTCGGGGCCCCAGGTATTCGGATTCTGATCGGGGCCGTTGACAAGTGCTCCTCCGACAAGCCCGTGGATGAACGGCGTAATGTCCGCAGTCGGATAGCGGAAGATGATGCCGGCCGAACCCGTTAGAAATCCGTCGTCGTTGCCCTCGGTGCCGTTATTGCTGCCATTGCCACTGCTATTTCCCCATTCGTGGACTCCGAATTCAACCTGCGCGCCTACATACTTGTTGAAATAACCGGCGACGCTGAACAGACCCCCGACGTTCACAGCGTTGTAGTTGTAAGGAAGCGTGGTTCCGTTTCCCTGCGGAACATTTACTGTTCCCTTGGGCGCGAGGTAGCTGTATCCGGCGAAGATATCCCAGCGCGACGCATAATCGCCCTGGTTGGCCTTCGGTGCGGGTGTGGGGGCATCCTGGGCTGCCAATGCGAACGGGGTGAACGCAATGCACGTGATCGCTAGCGTCCGGCTCAGGGATTTCAATTTTTCAAAGCGCATTCTGATTTTTCCTCCGCAATCAAACTGGTCATTCTGTTTAGGAAACGGCCATTGACTTGCACCGCAAAGTGTATGTTCCGATTTGCTCATTGAATCCGCTCTCAGGTCTGATCAAATTTGCTCACTGAAATCGGCGCGGAAACTATTGAGACGACACCATTAACCGTACCATAGGAGAAGTGTGAGAGAGGACACATTTTGAGCCAGTTGCCACCACTGACACTCCCCAAGAACGAGAAATTTCCGGCCCAGCTGCTCCAGCAAATTCCGTATGTGCAGTAGCCCTCCAGAGCTGAGTCTTACCGAGCGCTCAGAGCTTCATTCAGCATTCAAGGTCTTCAACAAGCTCCTCGGCTCGCGTTGAATCTTCTCTTGAAGAAGCGTAATTGCGTATAAAAGTTGCTCGGGACGGGGTGGACAACCAGGTACGTAAACGTCCACAGGAATCACTTGATTCACTCCCTGCACAATTGCGTAGTTGTTGAAGACTCCGCCGGAAGTGGCACAGGCGCCCATCGAGATAACCCATTTCGGCTCCGGCATCTGGTCGTAGAGCCGCCTGATCACGGGCGCCATTTTTTGAGCAACGCGGCCAGCGATGATCATCAGGTCAGCCTGGCGTGGGGACGGCCGGAAGACCTCGGCGCCGAATCGCGCGATGTCAAAGCGCGATGCGCCCATGGACATCATCTCAATGGCGCAGCAGGCGAGACCGAACGTGACCGGCCAGACCGAGCTCTTGCGAACCCAGTTGACAGCGAAGTCAAGCGAGGTGAGCAGAACGCCTTCAGGCTGCTCGAAACCATAGCTGACTTCCTTGAGTTTGGCGCGATTCTTCGCACTGCTCTCCAAGGCACCGAAAAGGTAGCGATCGCGTTCCTGCGTAGCCGCCATGCAACTAATATAACTCGAAATTGCTCATAGGCCAGCATGAGATGGCCTGAAAACCGAATCAGGAATTGTCGCTGAAACGTGGAAAAGAAAACGCGCGCTCCATGGATTCTTCATGTGCAACGAGGCTGCGTGCGCTATTCTTCTCTGTTCACAAAAGCATGCCAGAAGGCACCGTGCGACGCTCCTGCCGCGAGCGAGATTCAGTGTTCTCGCTCAATCGTAGGCAGATTCCGGAACACAGAAGCGGCCGGGTGTCGTTTTTGCGAATTGAATTGGTCAATCAAGTTCCCGCATTCGCCGCCGGGCTAATTTGAAACGAAATAAATTCGGAGCGAAGTAAGAATGAGTTGTTTCCGCAAGCTGCTGCTCTTTTCCACGATGTTCGTCATTCCGGCTCTATCCACGGCCCAGGAAGCTCCTTCGGCCCCCGCAACCCAAGCTCAAATCGCCGCGCTTCGGCAATCGGTTCAAAACGCGCAAATGAATGCCGACAACGCCTGGATGCTCATTTCAGCGGCGCTTGTGCTGCTGATGACCGGCCCTGGCCTTGCGCTCTTCTACGGCGGCCTCGTTCGCCGCAAAAACATCCTCGGCACGATGATGCAAAGCTTCGCCATGATGGGACTGGTGACGATTCTGTGGGCCGTCCTCGGCTATTCCCTGGCCTTTGGCCACGGCAACGCCTTCATCGGCGGATTCGAGCACGCATTCCTGCGCGGCGTGGGCTTGACGCCGAATCCGGACTATGCCCCGACCATCCCGGCACAGACGTACATGATTTACCAGCTCATGTTCGCCATCATCACCCCTGCGCTGATCACGGGCGCTTTCGCCGAGCGGATGAAGTTCAGCGCCATGGCCGCCTTTCTCGGTCTCTGGTCGCTGCTCGTCTATAGCCCGATGGCCCACATGGTGTGGGGTGTGGGTGGGCTTCTGAATGCAAATGGCGGGCGCATTCCCAGCCTCGATTTTGCCGGCGGGACAGTGGTTCACGTCACCTCCGGTGTCTCCGCGCTGGTTACGGCCATTTATTTAGGCAAGCGCCTCGGATATCCCCATACCAACATGCCGCCCCACTCAATGGTTCTCAGTTTTATCGGTGCGTGCCTGCTCTGGGTGGGTTGGTTCGGATTCAACGCTGGCAGCGCTCTAGGTTCCGGCCCCCTGGCCACCAGCGCCTTTGTGAACACCCATTTCGCAGCCGCAGCGGCGGCCTTCGGCTGGACCATCGCAGAGTGGATCCACAACGGCAAGCCGACCGCGTTGGGCGCCATTTCCGGGGCTGTCGCCGGGCTCGTTGCCATCACTCCGGCCTCGGGTTTCGTACAGCCGTTTTCTGCGTTGCTCATCGGCGTTGTCGCCGGGGTTTTCTGCTCGTTCATGGTCTTCGAAGTGAAGAGCCGCCTTGGGTACGACGATTCGCTCGATGCCTTCGGTGTGCACGGCGCAGGGGGCACTCTTGGTGCACTGCTCACGGGCTTCTTCGCCACCAGCGCCATCAATGCGGCCTTTGGAAACGGCGTCCCCACCGGCGCGATGGACGGACACTGGCGCCAGGTTCTGAACCAGGCAGCCGGCGTCGCCATTGCCTGGTGCATCTCCATCGTGGGCACATTTGTGCTCCTGTTCGTCGTCGACAAGGTAATCGGATTGCGCGTCTCGGCGGAGGAAGAATCTGCCGGGCTCGACCTCTCGCAGCACGGTGAAGAGGGCTACGACCTCAACTCGTAAAGTGATTTGTTGATCTTCTGATGAAAAGTTTTAACCGGCTGGCCCATACAGCCGCTCGGACTGATAGGCTGTCATAAGCATTTTGGAAACAGTGTTCTGCGATCTCTTTCCAGAATTGTCGTAACGAGGCTTCTCGACATGCTCAAGATCGAAGCGGTTCTCCAGCCATCGAAACTGGATGCAGTAAAGGATGCCCTCCTCGAAGCCGGCATCGAAGGTATGACCATTCTCGAAGCCCGCGGCCACGGCCGCCAGAAGGGCCATACCGAGTTTTACCGCGGCCGCGAGTACACGGTTGACCTTCTTCCCAAGGTCAAGATCGAGCTGGTCATCACCGACGACCTCAAGGAAAATGCAATCCAGGCCATCATGAGCGCGGCGCGCACCGGACGCATTGGCGACGGAAAGATCTTCGTCAGCCGCATCGAAGAGGCCATCCGCATCCGCAACGACGAGCGCGGGGAATCGGCGCTCTAATTGACAAGTTGGAGTTGAATTCCTGCGGGAAGAATCATGAGAAGGCTTGCGGCCCTGCTATTTGCGATTGCAACTGCAGCAGCTCAGCCAGCGCACGGGCGACCTGAAGTTCCATCCGCGGTTTGGGCGCCCCCGCAAGTCGAACTACCCAAGAAGTGGCCGCAACCGACCATTCCCAATCCGATGATTACGCGGATTACCGTCGCCGGGGCCCGCATCACTCTGGAAAGCACCAACCTGGAAACGATCAGAAAACGCTTCGGAGCCGCTGCTGGACGGCAGGGCGATGCTGGAGATGCGATTACCTGGCTCTGCTTTCACGGAAAGGACGACGGTGGGGCCTGGGGCCTTTGGCTCACCAGTTCCGAGATCGACGGAACGGCAATTGGCGGTTTCAAATGGCAGCGACTTCCCGCGAACGCCAGTATCGACCCTCGATGCAAATCGCTGGATCAAGCAACCTCGGCGATCATACTGCCCATTCCGATTCATCTTGGATTGGCTGAATCGCAAGTTGATGCCGTCATGGGCAAGCCATCCGGCAGATATCACGGAATCTCGATCTACGTTCATGAGCACAACCTGACGCTGCACAACGAACCTTATTCGGCGGACAACACCGTTCTCGTTTCGTACAGGAACGGTGCGCTGTGGAGCATTGCCGCGGACTACACAATCAGCTCCTAACGTTCGCAGTCTGCGAAGATCTTCGCTTACGCCAGCACCTTCAGCCCATGCTTCTCCACAATATCCAGAAGCTTGAGCGCCATGCCGCTCGGCTTCTTCGCGCCGCTCTCCCATTTCTCCACCGTCGATTCGCTTGTGTTCAGATAGCGCGCAAACACCGGCTGGCTCACCTTCTGGCTCTCGCGAATCCGTTTGATCCGCCTAGGCTCCATCTTCGCGGGCACCGAGAGGCACGACTCATCGAATTCCCGCATCGTTGCCTTATCGATAGCCCCTACTCCGAACAGCGCAGAGGCCGAAGAATGGATTGCCTCTGACAGGTCGCTCTTGAATTTCGGCTTAGCCGCCATTGCGAATCTCCGTCCACGAGCCCTTGTCGATCAGCTCGTCCACCTGTTGTTCCGTCAACACTTCGTAAACCTTGGCGATCTTCCTGAGCTTGGCCAAGTCGCTTTCTTCAATATTGGCCAGATCCTTCTTGGCGAACAGGTATTCGTACACCCAATGCCGCCCACCTTTCGCGAGAATGATGGAGCGCGACCTGTTCTTGTCCAACCGTTTCTTGAAAACCCCTCCGCCCAGATCATCGGCTTGCCCGAGCATCACCTGCCGGATTGCAGCGCAAAGCTAGTTGTCGCCGATGAGGGCCTTCCGTGCCGCTTTCGAAAACCAGGCTGTCTTGAAAACCCGTTGTCGCCCTGCGGCCTGCTTCATGGCAATTCAAGTGTAGCACGAGGTGCTACAGCATATAACCCCGCCTTGCATCGCGGACGGCGCCACTGTTCTCTGATCCCTGATCCCTGATCCCTGATCCCTGATCCCTGATCCCTGATCCCTGATCCCTGATCCCTGATCCCTCAAAGTTTAGTATTCTGTTAAAACAATCTTTTGGCTGCGCCGAACCACCCACATTTCACATGACTCCAGTCGCTTTGGCGGTTGACGATCTCCGGGACCAGTATCTTCGCGAGATGGCGCTTGTCCGCCAGACATGCGAACGTACGGGCGATGGAACTGCGGCGATTCGCCGGCGATCCGCCGTGGTCGACCGGATTCTGATCGAGATGTGGCGCCGCGCCTTTGCCGGGCAAACGCCGCCCAACGTATCGTTACTGGCCCTCGGCGGATACGGCCGCAAAGATCTCTTCCCCTTCTCCGACATCGACGTGCTCTTCGCCTTCGCCGATGAAAAGACTGAGGAGCAGGCCCGGGAAGCAGTCCGAGGCATTATTCAAGGCATGTGGGATATCGGTCTGCGGGCCAGCCCAAGTTCGAGGACAGTCAAAGAAATCGGCCGTTTCGATCCAGATAACCTCGAGTTCACCCTCGCCACTCTCGACCGCCGCTTTCTTGCCGGCCAATTCCCGCTCTATCAGCAACTCCACCAAACCGTTCTTCCCGGCCTGGTGTTGAGCGAGTGGAACACCATCACACAAAAACTGGGTGAGGTTGCCCGCGCCCGCCACGCCAAATACGGCAACACAATTTTTCATCTTGAGCCGAATCTCAAAGACTGTCCCGGCGGCCTGCGCGACTACCATCTTGCCGTCTGGTTCGCGCTGCTATTCCACTTGAAGGAAACAAAGGAGTGGCCCCGCCAGCGCGGTGGAGTCTTCCAGAGCGCGCGCGGCGATGCAGAAGCCGCCTTCGATTTTCTTGCCGCTGCCCGCTGTTTTCTCCATTTTCGCCACGGCCGCGACGACAACACGCTCGACTGGCAATCGCAGGATGAAGCAGCGGCCAACTCCATCGGCCTCGAGACACGCGGCACCGCGGACCCCGCCTACTGGATGCGCACCTACTATCGCCACGCGCGCATTATCTACCGCCGCGCCGCGCTGTTGATGGAGCATCTTCCCGCGCCGGTCAGCTTCTACCGCCAGTTCCGCCGCCGCCGCACTCCCATTGCCGGTACCGACTTCATCCTCGATCAGGGACGCATCGACATTCTTCCCGGCGCGCAATTCTCTGACACTGCCGCCATCCTGCGCATCTTCTCCCTGATGGCGACCCACGGCTACGCGCTCTCGCAGGCCGCCGAAGACCGCATCACCGACGCCCTTCCGGCGCTCGCCATCCACATCCCCGAAGGCCCCTATCTGTGGAACGCGCTGCGCGAAGTGCTCCTCGGCCCGCACGCAGCGCACGCATTAAGAACCATGCACGCGTTAGGCGTACTGGAAATGCTGATCCCGGAATTTCACGGCATTGACGCCCTGGTGATTCGCGACAGCTACCACCGCTACACCGTCGACGAACATACCTTCCTCACCATCGACAACGTGCACAGCCTGCGCCAGCCCACCCACGACTGGGAGCATCGCCTCGCGCAACTCTTGCCGGAAGTCGACCGGCTCGATCTCTTCATGCTGGCGCTCTTGTTGCACGACACGGGCAAAGGCCGCCGCAGCGGCGCGCACACCGGCCAAAGCGTCGAGCTTGCCGACAGCTTTCTCGCCCGCCTCGACTTCGATGCCGAAGAGCGCGAATCCATTTTGACGCTCATCCGCCTGCATCTTGAAATGTCCAACGCCATGCGCCGCGACATCTTCGATATCGAAAACATCCGGGCATTCGCCGACAAAATCGGCAGCCCCAGCCTGCTGAAGGTGCTCACTCTGATGACCTACGCGGACATCAAGGCCGTTAATCCAGAAGCGCTCACCCCATGGAAGGCCGAGAATCTCTGGCAGTTCTACATGGCCACTGCGAACTTTATGGACCGCAGCGTGGACGAAGTTCGCTACCACGCCGCCATCGACCCTACACTGCTCAACCGCATCCGGTCCATGGTGCCGTCGAGCCAGTATGGCGACCTCAAGCAATTCCTTGAAGGCCTGCCGCAGCGCTATCTGCAAACGCGCCTCCCCGAAGTCATCCGCGATCATTTTCAACTCGCCGTTAAACTCGATGAAGATCCAGTCCAGCTCGACCTGCGCCCGCATCGTCAGCTCTTCGATCTCACCGTGATCGTGCGCGACCGCACGCGTCTCTTCGCTGACGTGGCCGGCGCGCTGGCAGCCTGGGGCATGAACATCGTCAAAGCCGGAGCGTTCTCGAATGAAGCCGGCGTGGTGGTCGACAGCTTTCAATTCACCGACGTCTTTCGCACCATCGAGCTGAACCCCACCGAGAAGGACCGCTTCCTCACCTATTTGTACGATGTGGTGGCGCAGAAGGTGCCGGTCACGCAGATGCTCGAGTCGCGGGCCCACCTCAACAA
>Ga0182030_10003976_pt1 | contig 31514 bp, 24 predicted proteins | sample 812S3MmetaG_FD_121299 | JGI IMG/M metagenome (GOLD analysis project Ga0182030, IMG submission 121299) | Permafrost microbial communities from Stordalen Mire, Sweden - 812S3M metaG (Illumina Assembly) | ecosystem: Environmental > Terrestrial > Soil > Wetlands > Permafrost | place: Sweden...
CTAAACCTCGCGTAAATAGCGGGTTCCGGTAAGGCCGCAAGCAATACAGAGGAAATTCCCGGCCTGCGCAGTTCTGAAATTCCTGCCGCCTTCAAAATTCATGGTTGCTCAGAGGTTCCTTAGGGCCCGGACGATTTGGGGATCGAGCCTTGTATCATACTGTAATTTTGTGAGCGCTTCCGAATCGTTGCACCCTCTGATTTTATGGTCGTCAAACGCGATTGCAACGCGCAGAATATCGACACCCATTCTCATGCTGTCCGGCATCTTAGTCTCCGGAGCTGCTGCGCCGGAGCGTTGCTGTCCTATAATCCACGCGATGCAATCCAATCGCGGAATATTACTGAGTAAGTTCCGCGCCACACTCGGGTGCATGTCAAATGCCGTTTGCTCCTCCGGTGTAAGTTCTTTGCCGTAATATGCTGCCTCGATAACTTCCGGCGAAAGCGTGATGCAACCCAACTGCGATAACATCGCCGCGACTTCATATCTCCATGGGTTATCCAAATTGAGCTTTGCGACTAAATGCTGCACATATCGCCGGATCCGCACCGCCCTGCCAAACGCGGCTGGATTGGCGAGACTCAGCACGTCGGTGAGAACCTTGATGCTGCCCATCAGAGTGTTTTCGAGCAGATCCTTCTCCGCTGTGATCAGACGGTACTGAACCAGGCAGGTGGTGAGAGCATTTTTCAGAACGTCCGATTCACAAGGCTTGGTCAAGAAGCGGAAAATACGCCCTTCATTGACGGCTCCGATTGCGCTCTGCAAGTCCGCGTGACCAGTGAGTATTACGCGAACCGTGTTCGGCGAAATCGTGCTGATATGTGAGAGGAGCTGGACACCGTCCATGTCTGGCATACGCATATCGGACACCACAACGGCGTAGGGACCGTTGGCGGCAATGGAGCCGAGGGCTTCGTGAGCGCCGACTGCCGTGTGCGGCTGGAACTCCTTGTGCAGAACTCTTTTGTAACCCTCCAATACGGCAGGCTCGTCATCCACAAACAGAATTTTCTCTTGCACCGGATTCTCCTTCGGGGCTTGCCCCAGTGTGCTCTTCGTGAAAGCTGCGCCAGAGAGCTTCTTTGTTTCTCAGCCCCAGGCGATCCAGGTAATTCAGATCCAGTTCGATATCCCGATTCCACGATGCCTTTTCGGTCGCGCTCGCGATTGCGTCGGCGGCGTGAATCGCAGTCAGCGTAGAAAACTGCGTTTCAGCCGTCTCAGAAGGCAGGTGGTGAAAGGCCACCGCGTGCACCAGGGGCACGGGAAGACCCCACAGGCTCATTAAGTACGCGCCCACTTGCGCGTGCGTGCACCCGAGGCGTTCGAGCTCCAGGGGCACGAGCGCACCCGAGTCGACATCGAGAATCCGACGGTATTTGTCAGGCATCCCTGCAAGCAAAACCGCCTTGCCGATATCGTGCAGAAGTCCAGCTGCAAGGCTCTCTTCCACCAGAGTCTTTAGGCAACCCTCGGAACTCGCGATGCGTTGCGCCAGGGATGCTACGGTGACGCTGTGATCCCAGAGGGCCGGCAGGTAGGCGGCGATCTCGGATTTGTGGTCCAACTGCGAAAATACGTTGACCGACAACACCAAGTGGCGCACGGCTTCCGTCCCAACCATAGACACTGCCTGCAATAAACTCGACACGCGGCCGCGGGCGCCAATGAAGGCGGAGTTCGCCAATTGCAGGATCTTCGCCGCCATTGCAACGTCTTTTGAAATGATGCGCTCGATTTTGGCGAGATAGGTATTTTCCGATCGCAGCGCCGCCGTCAGTTCCTCGTAGAGTGACGGCAGACTCGGAATCGACCGCAGAGAGGCGACAAGCGTCTTTATCGATTGATTCGAGAGCAGATCGCGCATCGCGATCGCTTGATTAAGCCGAACCACCAACTCCTGTGGGTCGCACGGTTTGGAAAGGAACTGGTGAGCGGGCGCAATCGAGCGAAAAACCGCTTCCCGGCTCGACTGCCCGGAAAGGACCAGGCGGATAACAGACGGGTACCGTCGTTTCACCTCTTCCAGCAGTTGTGCTCCGTCCATGACGGGCATCCGCATGTCCGAGACGACGGCGTCATATGCTTGTTGATCCAAAGCGCTCAGAGCCGCGGCAGCATTGTCGACGAAATGCATGTCCCAATCGCGAAGCGGTCCGTGCAGGGCTCGCCGTAAGCCTTCGAGCACAAGAACGTCATCATCGACAAAAAGTAAGCGTTTCGGCATCAACTCTCCTCCGCAGCCTCAACCGGCCTCAGTGGCAGATCGATGAAGAAGGTGGTGCCGCGGCCTGGCTCTGTTTCAAACCAGATTTTGCCGCTGTGCTTTTTTACGACTACGGTATAAGCAAGTGCGAGGCCTTGTCCGGTGCCCTTGCCGACCTCCTTGGTCGTGAAGAAAGGATCGAAAACTCTTGTACGGATTGCTTCAGGAATTCCATTGCCGGTATCCGTGACCGAGATTTCCGCAAAATCGCCTTGCGCCCGCGTGCAGACCTTGATTTGTCCCTTCTCGCCGTTCTTTACTTTTTCTTTGATTGCGTGCGCGGCATTCACCACCAGGTTCAGAACCACCTGGTTGATATCACCGGGATAACAAACCACCGGAGACATAGTTTCATCGAAATCGGTGGCCATCTCGGCCACATATTTCCATTCGTTGCGTCCGACGGTGATGGTGGACTCGATGGCCCGGTTTAGATCTGTAGCGGTCTTGTCCGCCGAATCGGGGTGGGAGAATTCCTTCATCGCTCGCACGATCTTGGCCACCCTGCGAGCTCCGTCGAGCCCCTGGTCGATGGCGCGTGGCACCTCGATCATAACGAAGTCCAGATCGCAGTTTCCTTCGCTTTGCTCGATAGCCGAGGCTACGGTCGGCGGTATTCCAGCATTATCTTTGAATACACTGCGATACACCTGCAGTAACTCGTAGATACGAACCCAGGAATCACGCAGGAATGTGAGGTTGTCGGTTACGAACTGCGTGGGCGTATTGATTTCGTGGGCGATGCCGGCTGCAAGCTGACCAATGCCTTCGAGCTTTTGTGCCTGGCGAAGCTGGCTTTCCAGCGCACGACGCTCGGTGATGTCGCGTGCAAAAGCGAAGCAATATTCCTGCCCGTCGAATTCCAGATAGTTTGTCGTTACCTCCACCGGGAAACGCCGCCCTTGTTTGGTTCGATGTTGGGTCTCAAAGGTCGTTGATCGCTGCGCTTTGAAGCGCTCCCAAAACGTACTCCAAACGTCCTTGGGGAAAAGTGGATCGATATCCGGAATCGAAAGTGTAAGAAGCTCCTCGTGGGAATGCCCCAAAGCACGGGAGGCAGCTTCGTTGGCGTAAACGATGCGAGCTTGCGGGTCTATCCAAAATACGGTGTCCGAAGCATGCTCCAGCGAAAATTGCATCTGCTGTAGTTTTTTTGCCGCCCCTTGTCGCTCGGTGACGTCGCGCACAAAGGCAAAGCAGTATTCCTCTCCGTCAAAGTCCAGATAGGTTGCGGTGACTTCCACGTTGAAAAGGCGTCCCTGTTTGTGTTTTTGTTGAGTTTCAATAGTTGTCGAACCTTGGGATTTGAGATTAAGCCAAAATGTCTGCCAAAGATCAATCGAGAAAAGTGGATCGATATCCAGAATCGTTAGTGAGTGGAGCTCCTCGCGGGACCATCCCGAAGCGCGGCAAGCCTCCTGGTTGGCATAGACAATGCGGGCGTGCGGATCAACCCAATACACGCTGTCCGAGGCGTGTTCGAGCGAGAATTGGGTCAGACGCAAGTCTTTGTCCGAGCGTTTTCGTTCCGTGATGTCTTCGTAGGTACCAATGACGCCGGTGACTATTCCCTCCCGGCTCCGCATTGGCAATTTGTTAGTTTGAAGCCACAGCATGCTTCCGTCGGGCCTGGTCTGGCGTTCTTCAAAATTGAGCTTGGCCGTCCCCTGTTTCATCACCGCCTCGTCATTGGCGCGATATAGTTCAGCGACGCCGTTCCAGGCGAGCTCAAAATCGGTTTTGCCGATAATCGCTGCCGGAGTGTCTAACCCTGCATCAATCGCAAACGCCCGATTGCAGCCGAGATAAACGCAGTTCCGATCTTTCCAGAAGACGCGTTGAGGAATAGTGTCCAGAATGGACTGCAGCATCTGCCGCGACCCATACAGTTCTTCCTCCGCCCGCTTGCGCTCGGTGATATCGATCAGCGTGCCCTCAATAATCCCTCCGCCGGCTGAATCCTCGTCGACGAGACTGAAAGTTGCGATTAGCCAGATTGAATCACCGTTCTTGCGCCGAAACCTCATCTCCTGGTTGGTAAGGATTTTCTTGGATTTGAGTTTGGCCAGGAACGCTTCCCGATCGGAAGACTCGTAATACAAAGTTGCAATCGGAAGGGCTAGGATGTCCGTAGGCGAGTCATAGCCGAACATGCCAGCGGCGGCTTGATTGCACTCCAGCAAGCGCCCCTCCAGCGTGGTTCGAAAAACCCCTGCCATGTTGCGCTCGAACAGGAGCCGATAGCGCTTCTCCGACGCTCTCAGCGCCTGATCCGCACGCTTGCGCTCGGTAATGTCTTCCTTGACCGCGAGGAAATGAGTGATTGCGCCCTTCACGTTCGTAATCGGCGTAAGCACTGCCGACTCCCAGTAGATCTCGCCGTTCTTTTTCTTGTTACAAAATTCCCCGCGCCATTCGTGGCCTTGCTTGATGCTGGACCACAAACTCCGATAAACGTCGGCCGACAAACGCCCGGAATTAAGGATGCGGGGATTCTTTCCCACCACTTCACCCCGGCTATAGCCGGTTAATTTCACAAATTTGTCGTTGACGTAGGTGATGATGCCATGCGGATCTGTGATAACCACCGAAACAGGGCTCTGCTCGACTGCCATGGACAATTGCTGAAGGACGTCTTCGTTCCGTTTACGCCGGGTGATATCGCGGAAGCTCCAAATCCGGCCGTAGTAGATGCCATTCTCGTCGATGACAGGAGCGGAATAGCGGTCCAGTATCGTTCCGTCCTTAAGTTCGATTTCGTCCCGGCTCGTCTCGCTGGGGTGGAGGTAAAGGTCTTTGACCCTGGCCACGAAGGAGTCGGAATCCTTGACGAGACTGGCTGCGTGCTCGAGCATACGCTGGTCGTCTTTGTCGGAGACAATTTCAGGGGGAATTTTGAATATTTCGATCAACCTCCGGTTTACCAGCCGGCGCCGGCCGTTGCCGTCCACTACGAGGATGCCGTCGAGTGTGGAATTCGCTTGCGCTTCCAGAAACGCCGCTTGAGTCCGAAGAGTTGCTTCGGCCTGCTTATGCTTATCGATGTCCAGCACGATACCCGTAATGCGAGTCATACGGCTATCGTCGCCAGAGAAGAAACGCCCTGTGGAGGCCAACCAATGCACGCTGCCGTCCGGCCAGACCACGCGAAATTCCGTGCGGAAATTTCCCTTTAACTGGATGGCCGCCTTGAGTCTCTCCTGCACCATCTCACGATCGTCCGGATGTACGCTGTCGATAAACGCCTGGAAACTGGCGGCGCTCCCCGGCGGTAAGCCAAGGAGCACATACGTAATCTCCGACCAGGTATTTTTGCCGGTAACGAGATTCCGCTCCCAGAAGCCTATGCTCGCCGCCCGGGCAGCCATATTGATCCGCTCTTGGCTTCGTTGCAACTCACCTTCGGCGTGTCGGCGCGCTACCACTTCCTGTCGCCAGCTTTTTGAGGCCTGCCGCGTGGCCAACACTCCGATTACCAGGAAAACCAATACCGCGAGCGTAATAAATAAAGCGGCGATGCGGCGGGTGGAGTAATAGTCAGCTTTGGCCTTCTTGCCCTCCAAATCAAGTTGGTCTTTCTGAAACTCCGCGAACTTGTTCCAGGCCCCGTGATACTTCACGAGCGCAGGCAGCGTCTCATTGACTATAACGGCCGCCGCGTCACGTTTCTTCTTGTCTCCGAGCAAGCTGACCGCTCGCTGATAGCTCGCTGTATAAGGTTCTCTTGCTTCTTCTACCGCAGCCAACAGATGCGTTTCTTTGTCCGATTCGGACTGGTGGCCGAGCTCCGCCATTAAATCCGTGACCTTCTTGCAGTTTTCCGCCTTCTCTGTCAGAAGTGCGTTAGCGTGGCTTTCATCCTGCTCGAGAAATACTTGCATCGTGATACGAGCACTCCGAGTGGAGAGTAGCAACGCTTCTTGCACCAGCCTCAGCTTTTCCGCCCGCCGAATCGTGACATCGTTATAAGTCGCATTGATGCTGTCCATCTGGAGGAGTCCCAACTCCCCCATACAGAGCAGGATGGCAACCAGGACCGCAAATGCCGCACTCAGCATCAGTGCGATGTGCTTGGTTTCCGATGTGAGCAGGCGTCGAATCACTTGGGTCCTCTAATCTCCCCCATGAGAGACAATGCGACGGTTCCACAACCAGCGGACATAGTGTTAGCCTGTATGAATTAGTTACTTTTGAGTGCATTATGCGTGTTCATACCCTCCACTCGTGTGATGTACGTCACAATGGTCATTACTTAAGGCTTGGCTCGCGCCTCTGTTCGCAGTGGGTAAGCCGGAGTCGGGGCCCCGCTCAAGCCTTTTTCTGGCCTGCGGCGGGGACTTTCCCCTTCGCAGTCCTGTGGCAGTCGACCGTAACTTGCCAGCTTTCCGGTAATCCTCAAAACGGCGATAAAATGAGGCCATGGCACCGGAATCTGGCACCCGCTTCGGATTCAGCCTAAAGGGATCGGCGGGACTCGTCGTCGCAGTCGCTGTGGTCGCCGTGCTTCTCATCGCCCTCCCCGCCTACCGCATCTTCTTCCTGATCAGCGTCCTCATCGGAGTCGTCATCGCCGCCGGCCTCGCCCTCTGGCACAAACTGCATCCCCTCAAAGAGGAGGACGTAGAGAACAAACGTCCCCTGGGAATCTAGTGTTGTGTCTCGCGCATTTCGAAAAGGGGGCCTTGCCAGATTTGCCCCCAAGGCTCGACACTGTCATTTATGCGCATTCTTGCCCGCTTCGTACTTTCGGCAAGCGACGTTGTCCACTTCCCGGCCCCCAGCCTGCCGGAGGTCGCTTTTCTGGGCCGCTCCAACGTGGGCAAATCGAGCCTTATCAATACGCTGGTGGGCTCCAAGCTGGCGCGCACCAGTTCCACACCGGGCCGCACCCGCAGCATCAATTTTTTCGAGATTCGCCGTGCCGGCCAGCCCAAGCCCGAACTGATGTTCACCGACCTGCCCGGCTACGGATACGCCAAAATTTCCCGCGAAGTCTCGCAGGATTGGGCCCGTTTCGTCGACCCCTACCTCGAACAGCGCCCCACCCTTGCCGTTTGCCTCGTCCTCATCGATGCTAATATTCCTCCGCAGGAAAGCGACCGGCAGTTGCTCGAATTCCTGGCCTCCAGACAACGGCCGCACATCCTCGTCGCAACCAAGTCCGACCGCATGTCGGGGAACGACCTGTCGCAGACCATACGCAAGCTGAGCCAGGAGTACCCCAATGCTCCCCTCATAGCTTTTTCCGCTAAGACTGGAAGTGGGAAAGAGGAAATCTGGAAACAGATTCTCGACTGTACGGGGAAGTTCGCGCAGTCGATTCGCGCGGTCTAAAGGTTTGTCCTGATTCTCCGATAGCTCTAGTGAAGCAATCTCTCGGAGAACCTATGGATTCCAACGTCATGAGCGGCCAGCGCGGATCTTGGGACTCGGAATGCCGCCCGCGCGCGGAAGATAAGACCGCAGATTTGCATGGGGAGCAAGGCTTCCTCGGGGAAACAATCCCTGCCCTTCCGTGCCATCCCGCTTCCGACACTTGCGGGCGTCCGGCTGTCTCTTCCCTTCCCAAAGATCGCCGGCGTACGCCGCGCTTCCAGTGTTCCGGCAGCGTTGAATTTCAGGCCGACGGCAGCGATCAGCACATATGGGGCCGCCTTACAGACATAAGCCTGCACGGCTGTTATGCAGAGACGCCAACCACCTTCCCAGTTGAAACCGCTGCCACGGTTGAAATCAGCGCGCTCGGTGTCCACGTTTCCCTCCACGCCACCGTCCGCGCGTCATATCCAGTCTTGGGAATGGGTATGTGCTTCACGGAAATCGACCCGGAACAGCAGCTTCAGCTCGAGCGACTCATGCACGCGCTGGTCGAACAAAGATCGGTTCTCAACCACGCTACGGAGACAAGACCGGGCGCCTCAAAAGCATTCGCATCGGCCAATGCCTGGTCATGCCTCAAGGCGATCTCCAGCTTCTTCGAGAAGAACTCTGCCCTTTCTCGCGACGAGTTTTACTCGATCACCAACCGGATTCGCTGCTCCTGAACCCAGCCGTGCTCAAAGCGCAGGCGACCCGGGCTGCCAGCCGCCGGCGCCCCAACGATCGCCACTCCGCCTTCGACTCCGCCCCTCAAAAGAACAATGCTCGCACCGTCTTTTGCGGGTCTATCCAGGCAAACACGCGCGCTAAGTTACTCCCGTGCCATTCTCGGCTGCGCGGCATTCCTTTCCTCCGTTATCATTTAAGTATGGCCAAGTATCTGGTGACGGGCGCGGCAGGTTTTATTGGATCCTCATTGGTTCGAGCGCTTCTGGGGCGTGGCGACCAAGTGCGCGGCGTGGATAACTTCTCCACGGGTAAACCCGAGAACCTCGCCGAAGTTCTCGCCAAGATTGACTTCCGCGAAGCCGATATCCTCGACCTCGACGCCATGCACAGCGCCTGCCAGGGCATCGATTTCGTCCTGCACGAAGCGGCTATTCCTTCCGTGCCGAAGTCGGTCCTCGATCCCCTGGGCAGCAACCGCACCAACGTCGATGGTACAGTCAACCTGCTTGTTGCCGCGCGCGACGCGAAGGTGAAACGCGTCGTCTATGCCGCGTCATCCTCGGCCTACGGAGATACGCCGACGCTTCCCAAAGAGGAGGCGATGCCGCCGAATCCGATTTCGCCGTACGCAGTCGCCAAACTTGCCAGTGAGCTTTATATGGTCTCGTTCTATCGCTGCTACGCGCTGGAAACGGTCTGCCTGCGCTATTTCAACATCTTCGGGCCGCGGCAAGATCCTTCGTCTCCGTACTCGGGCGTGCTGGCGAAGTTCAGCATGCAAATGCTGCGGGGTGAGCAGCCCACAATTTTTGGCGATGGCGAAACCAGCCGCGACTTCACCTACATCGATAACGCAGTTTCGGCGAATTTGCTAGCCTGCGCCGCCCCCGCTGCCGAATGCGCCGGGCGAGTTTTTAATTGCGCCACAGGCCGCCGCGTCACGCTGAACCAGACATTCGAAGCTCTGAAACCTCTGACCGGATACAAGGGCGCAATCCACTACGCTCCCGAGCGCAGCGGAGACATCAAACACTCGCTCGCCGATATAACGCTGGCACAACGGCACCTCGGCTACAAAGTTGTGGTCGATTTTGAGGAGGGTCTGCGCCGCACGGTAGATTGGTATAAGACCCAGACGCAAGCCGTCGGAGCGTAACGCTGTTTTTCCCTAAAGCGGTAGATCTGGCCTCTACGAGGCAGGCCGATCCGCATGCCCATGAGCCATCAAGTCCGCATGGTGGGCTTTTTCCCATACGATCAACTCGTTCAGGTCATACCGGAATGGGCCGTACGCATAGAAGCCCTTCTCATCGAATAGCCGCTTGACACCGCAACCCAGGCAGACCTGGTAGGAATATCCCTGACCGCGAACTGGCCAACTCATGCGCCTGTGCCAGCAACCGCCCAGCGCCACCACCGCCACCCCGGCCAGACTGGTCGCCACCACACCCACCGGCCACAACCATGCAAATCTCCCGGTTTTGCCGGACTTTTCCGCCTTGGCTTCGCTTTTTACCGGGTCTGTTACCGGGTCTTTGCCTTCGTCACCCATCACGTTCACCGCCTACATTTCAGACTAGGATGAATCGCAGCAGATAGCAAATCTGAAGGGTCGTAGGCAGTGTCCTAATTTGCTTTTTTTCCCCCGCTGAGTCACAGATCACGAAGAAGACCGAATGGACCCGTACCATTGGACATTGCGACGAGCGTACCAAGGCTATTAGGCTAAAGCGGTACCCGGAAGGCGCTCCCCACGCTGAAATCCCCTGCTATTTCGGCAAAACATCATGCAAGCCTTGGCCGGCGCCGACGGCGGCTTATGCCATTATGTGTATAGGAACCGTAAGTAAAGAGAAGGTCGGGTTATGCGCTTGGGGTAAGCGCCGAATATGATACAGGCAGGTTCGTCAGATTTCCGATAACGGTTTCGATCGCGCACCCATGAGTGCCCCTCCAAATCGGGTTGACCGGCAAACTTCCGCCGGCCTTCGGCCCCCGCTCGAACAGGGCGGCCGCGTTCTCTCATCCATTGGGAATAAGGAAGGGCTGCGCGCGCTCCGGGAGTTCTCCGACCTTCATGAAGTCCTGCGGCGCACCACGTTCAGCGCCGGTCCGGCCTCGGAATGGCGTCAGACTGAGCGTTTTATTCTGCACGAGGTTCTGCAACTCATCTGCATGCGTGCCCAAAAGCTCACCCACTCTGAAACGGTTCTGATCGCTCTGCTCGAGGGAAACGAACTTGTTTGCCGCGCCGCTGCTGGCTCCCACTCCGTGCCCAAAGGAACGCATCTCGAGAGTGAATCCAGATTCCTTCAGGAAAGCCTGGAGTCGGGCACGAGCCTTCGCTGCGACGATGTGGAAACTGACGCGGGATTTCAGCACGATTTCGCACGCCAGAGTGGGGCTCGCTCCTCGGTGGTCGTCCCATTGTGCGGACGGCGCGAGCGCATGGGCGTACTACAGGCGTTTTCGGCGGCTCCCAGGGCTTTTACGGATTGGGATGTACGCTGTCTCGAGCTTTTCGGCGAACTAGTTCTCGGCGCCCTGAAGCCCGCGGATCAGGATCGACGCCTGCGCTGGCTCAGCGAAACAAAAACTGAAACTACGAAGGATGGAATCGCAAAGAGTCTATCGGCAGAGTTGGCATCGGCCAAGACAGGTCTCGCAATGCCGGCCAGTTCCGCTGCCCAGCAGCCCGCTGCATCTCCGCCGCTTTCAGAACTAACCGCCGCGATTGCGACGGAGCGAGCCGCATCCCTTTATTCCAAGTCCGCGGAAGTTCAAGCGTCCTCCAGGCGCGTGCAAGGCACGGCGAGAGTCTCAAATGCGAAACGCCGGCCGGGCGCACCACAAGAGCACGGCCCCAAGCCGGGGTTGCTGCACGATGTGTTCTGGCCCCTAACCTCGCGGCCGGGACTCAGCGTGGTTGCGGCCATGATTGCCGTCGCCGGATTGTTCTCCGCGGGAGTGTGGTGGGGCATGCAGGCCGACACTCGCAGCCGTGGGAACTCGCCTATCAAGGGCGCAGCGCCGTCGCATCTGGCTGCCTCTCAGGCTCCGTCAGGCGTTTCCCCACACGCCGCTGACGGCACTGCGACGGCCGCCGCCGCAAGTATTTCCACCGACTCGGCGCTTGCCCCTGTCCCGGAAAACAAACTCGCGGACTTGCCGAAAATCACTGGCGTTCGCCACTGGTCGTCTCCGGTCGGCAGCACGGTTGTGATCGATATGGACGACCAGGTGAATTACGAAGTTCACCGCCTGATGTCGCCCGACCGAATTTACTTCGATCTCCTTGACACAGCGCTGCCGCCCGATCTTGAAGGAAAGACGATGGACGTGGGCGACGCGTCGCTGGCGAGCGTGCGTGTGGCGCAGCCGGTGGCGGGCGTGACGCGCATCGTGCTCGACACCAAAGATGGATCGAACTTCTCGGTCAGCATGGAGACCAACCCTTATCGCCTGGTGATTGAGTTGCACAAAGGCGTGGAAGCGCTAGCTGCGGGCCGGGCCGTTGTTGCTCAAGCCCCGCTCACGGCGAAGGTCAGCCCGCCGCAGCAGGCTCTGCCGGCGCGCACTGGCAAATTCCGCATTGTGCTCGATGCCGGACACGGAGGTTGGGATTTGGGAACCGTCGGCCGGCAGGGCTTGCTGGAAAAAGATCTTGTGCTCGATGTCGCGCAACGCCTTGGGAAGTTGTTGCAGTCGCGAATCGGAGCGGAAGTGATGTTCACGCGCACGGCCGACGATTATGTGGCACTCGATCAGCGCGCCGATTTTGCCAATCAAGCGCAGGCCGATCTGTTCGTTTCCGTTCATGCCAATTACAGCAACGCGGCAACGGCACGCGGTGTAGAAACCTATTACACGAATTTGTTTTCCTCGCCGGGGTTAAAGGAAATCGAGAAGCAAACAAATGCTATTACTTCGGCACCGGCGGCGTTAAGCGTTCCGGGATTGCGGGAAAAGACGGAAGAATCGCGGCGTCTGGCTGCCAGCGTGCAGCGTTCGCTGTATGCGACGCTAGCGGCGAACAATCCCAATATACGGGATCGCGGAATTAAAGATGCATCGTTCGTCGTTCTGACGGGAACGACCATGCCTTCGATCTTGACGGAGATCTCCTTTGTCAGCAGCCCCGCTGACGAGCAAAACCTGCAGTCGGCGGCCTATCGGCAGCAGATCGCCGAAGCGCTGTATAAGGGGATTGCGCGTTACGAAGAAGCCGCTCCGCATACGAAAGTGGCGCAACTGCATACGGCTGCGAACAACCGGTAAAAGGACCATCACCTACAGCGGCCATCCAAGCGAGGACAGAGCCCCGCTTCCACACGATTCTTCCACACGATGTTTTCCGCACCAGATTCAGTTTGTCCCAACGCCTCCATACTTCGCCAGCCATTTCAATTCTTCGCGCACTTTGATTTTGCCGTGCCAGGGGTTCTTGTCGATCGAATGGCCTTCGCCGGGGAAAATCAGCAGATCGCTCGGAACACCCAGTTCGTGCAGAGCGCGATCCAACAAGTAATCCTCCAGAACAGGAACACGAATATCATCGGCGCCAGCGACCATGTGTGTGGGCGTATGAACTTTGTTGATCTGGAAAATCGCAGCCTCGCTGTTATAGCGGTCGCGTGCTTCCCACGGCGTGCCGCCTAGAAAATAGGAGTCGTCGAAGGTAGAGTCGTCGTTCCCCCAGTCGGCGACGTTCTCCACTCCGCCCGCGCCCGTGACCGCGGCCTTGAAGCGCGTGGTTTGCGTGATCAACCAGTTCGTCATGTAACCGCCATAGCTATATCCGCCGATGGCAAGCCGCTCGGGATCGGCGATTCCATCTTTCACAAGTGCGTCGACACCGGCAAGAATATCTCGGCCGGGGCCCGAAAAAGCCTCGGGAACGATGGCAAGCGCGAACTTGTCTCCGTATCCGGTCGAGCCGCGATAATTCGGCTCAAACACCAGCCAGCCCGCTGTTGCCGCCAGACGATCCCACTGGTACCAGTCTGCTTCGAAGTGGTTGCCGTCCGCATCCTGCGGGCCGCCGTGGATAAAAACAAGCACCGGCAGATCCTTTGCTTCGAATTTCTCCGGCGGATACATCAACATCCCCTCAATCGGCGTGCCGTCGTTTGAGGTCCAGTGATAGGGCTTGGCTTTGGGGAGATCACGCTTGGTAAATAGATCGTTAAACGAGGTAATGGGGCGCGCGGAGACTAGCTTGTCGGGGCCGTCGGAAATGTAAACCTCGGCGGGGCGCTCGATCGCCGAATAGACAAAGGCCAGGCGCGGCGAATTGCGAGCCGAGTCGGGATTTTCGTACTCTCCGAACCAGCCCTCCCTCTTCACCGGAGAAGCTTGCGGTCCAGTCTGCGAGTAAAGCTGAATTTCGGTTCCTAAGCGGCAAGCACACACGACCGATCCATCGGGCATCGCCGTATACTTGACGACCTCGCCCGGAAATTGCGCAAACCACCGCGTGACGGCGCCCGAATCCGCATTAACCGAATAGAGCCGGGGCTGCGGATCTTCATACTTTTTTTCGATCGAGCCGAGATTGATCTGAAAAAACAAATGGCGATTGTCTTCCGCCCACTGTAGATTCAATTCGACGGCTTCATTTTGAGTGAGGCGGCACGGGGCTGATTCAGATCCTGCGGACGAATTTGGATTCTGGGTTGAAGAATTCTGGGTTGAAGGACTTTGGGTGGAAGGATTTTGCGCACAGGGCGCCAACGCGGCGGCGGGCGCTGTGATTTCGCCAGCGCTCTTAATTTCACCCACGCTCTTAGGCGTTGAAGTCGCTGTGCTCGGGAAGCTCACAAGATAAATCTCGATGTCTCCGGTTTTCTCCTGGCGCTGCGACACCGAATTACTCACAAAGGCAAGCTTCTTCCCGTCCCGCGCTATCGTCATCTGGTCCACGCGCAGCGGTGCGCGAGCGATTGGGACGGCTCCCGGCATGACATTCGAATCTTTCTCCGTATCGGAGATTTCTCGCGACTCTGCCGCGCGATGCCTTGCCAGGGCCTCGTCTAGATCCAAGCGGAAGATCGCATCGCCGCGTTCGTCTCCGCGATACTGGACCACATCCTTCCAGTTCTTCTTGTGATCGTCGGTCTGCTCTTTTGACCAAGGCTGGCGAGTCGCGAAATAAATTGATTTGGAATCCGCAGCCCATGCAAATGAATGAACTTCTTCGCTGCTCGATGTCAGCGAGAAGGCCTCGCCTCCATTCGGAGAAATCAAGTAAAGCTGCGCAATCTCCTTGTCGCTTTCGTCGCCCCCGTCGTCATCCGACTTGCCAGCCGCAGCTTTGCGCTCAGAGAGAAAGGCGATCCATTGTCCGTTTGGAGACCACTCCGGTTCCTTATCGCGGCCCGACTCCGTGAGCTGCACCAATGTTCCCGATCCGCCCGAGATGCGATAGAGCCAGAGTTCCTTTCGAAAAATCTGTTGCTCCCAATCCGGCCTTTCCGTGGCAATGAGCACGGAATTTCCGTCGGGCGAAAGCTTGACCGAATCGAAGGAGACAGAATTAAAAAATTCATCGAGCGTAAGCTTCGGCTTTGCAGTCTGGCCCACCAATAGAGTCGAGAACCAGACCAAGACTAGAACAGCAGCCAAGGATCCTTGCACAAAAGAATTCCGTAAACGTGATCGAATCATACGGCCTCCAACTCCACCTTTCGCGCTGATGCACTTGTCTCGCTCTTGTTTTGCAGAACGGACAACAGTGTACATGGATTTTCCGTCCCCACTACACGACGCGACGGATGGCGGCAACTCCACCTCGATGTTTATACATACCGTAGCTTTCATCCGAGGAGAACAAACATTATGCGAACATTTCGAAACGAGACTACGGCGAAGCAGTGGGCAAGATTTGCTCTGAAATGCGGACTTCTTCTAACCGACGCGAAGTTGTGGGCCGCTATTAACGATCGGGTCAAAGAGCGCGCGGAAGATGTCGGCGACACGATGAAACAGAAGTTCGAGGAGACAACGGATCGCCTGGACGACCTGCGGAATGCATGGCAAGGAAACAACGATTGGGTTGTACCGGTGATGAGCTTTGTGGGCGGCGTGGGTGTTGGCGTTGGAGTCGGGATGTTGTTCGCTCCCGTCTCTGGACGGGAAGCGCGGGCGGTATTGCGCGACAAGGCCGCAGATGTGAAGAGCAAGGTGAACGATATTGCTGGAGGGGCCGGCAAGTTTCGGCCAGCGCGAGCAACCGGGACCGAAGGCTAAGCGCCGGAAATCCTCGCGTCCGCCGGCGACCGCATGATTGCTCGCGACTAATCGGTCGGCCGCGGCTCTTAGCTGGCGTTTCCCTGGGGAGTATTCAGCTTGAAACTATGTGAAAAGCAAAACCGCTACTTCGGCGGAAAATGACCCAGCATTTTGTCAACTGCTTTGTCCAGTTTCTTCTCGTTCTTTTCCGGCTTATCCGAAAGCGTGTCACTGGATACGCCACGCCAGATCAGTTGCTTTTGGTGGGCGTCATACAAGTCGAGGACAAGTGAACCGACCCTATAATTCTGCACTTGGGTCGTCGTCTCGCCAAAACCGCCCCACCGCCATCCACCCAACCCGTCGTAAAACGTCTGATACTCCTGCTGGTCCTTCGCGCTTCCGACTGCTGTAATGGCGACGTCGCCGCCATTATCGACCCGTTGCCAACCCTTGGATTGCAAGTCACGGTCGACCGCCTCTTGAATACGGCTCTGCCAAAGCGGATCTGACGTCTTCACTTTTTCCCAGTAGTAAGTATGGTACTGCGCGAAATTAGCGTGATGGTCGTAATCCGTCTTCACATCTTGCGCCAGGCCGCAGATAGAAACAATCACTGCGATCGAGACGGCCGCAAATACATTCGCCAGAGTTTTCATGGGATTTCTCCAGACTTAGAAGTTTGTATGCCCGCACCCTGAGGCTGGTTTGCCGTCAGAAGTTCGAGCACTAATCAGATGCCTAAAACGCCTGTTGGGGATGGACCGAAGACAGATTCGGATATGCGTGAACGACGGGATTGTTGGGAGGTTTTCCAACCGGCAGAATCGCTGCCAATAAGTGCACATTGTGATACAGAGGGACGATATGCCTCCAGTCTTGCAATCGCCCCTTTTTGCTCTTCTACGCTCATCCCGAAGCCCACTCGCGAGTGCCTAAAAACGAACAACCGGCCCAAACGTGGCTTTCAGATTGTTCCGCGTGCCGTTATCGAAGTAGAGCTCGTCGCCCACATCGGCGCGAAGCCCAATCGGTCCCCAGAATCCTTCAAGACCAACTCCCGGATAGAAAGCTGCGCGAGTGTCACCTGAAGTCACCGCGCCTATACCGCCCTGGAAACCTGAAGGCGCATTCTGGTTGCTCGTCGAGAAGTTAATGAACCCGCCTTTAACGGTGGCAAACGCTCGAAACGCCCCCGCGTTGGTTTGAAACTTCGGACCGAACATAGCCGTAAGCGGACGAACCTGGCTTCTCACGAATTGCGTGGTTACACCATTGGAATAGGTACTGGTGAAGTTTCGCTCGAAATCATAACTCATTTCCGCTTCGAGCTGCACGTATCGCTGAACATTGACACTGAGCCGGCCACCAACTCCGACAAAGTTGATATGTGGTGCTGTTCGGCTTAGGTTGAAGTAATCGGCGAACGCACCGACCTCGATGTGGTCGGCAGAACTCGTGCTCTGGGCAATTAACATGTTTGTTCCACAGAACAACAGCAACACTAGACACAAGGCTCGATATCTCATTGAGTTTGTTTTCTCCACATGGATTCAATTCCGCATTCATCGCCAGCATGGTGGTGGGCAACCGTATCCCACATCCGAGCGATGAAATCATTCGAATGCTCGATAACTGGATGCTAAGAACTCCGGGCGCAATCCGTCGACCGGGTAAATCCTGCAAGCGCTCAATTAAGTGAATGTAGATCCGCCAAAGACGCATTTGACAATCGAATTGTTTTGCTCCAGACCAACCCTATGCGGCCAGGCAGCAACTAATCTTGCGGCAAGAGGACCAAGAAGCTTACCGAGCTTGGCGTCACCTCAAGTTTCTTTTGGCCTCAAAAGGGTAAAAGGAGCGTTTCCCATGTCCACTATTCTCATTGTCATTTTGTTGTTACTTCTGATCGGAGCATTGCCTACGTGGCCTTACAGCACAGGGTGGGGCTACTATCCTAGCGGCGGCCTCGGTCTCGTATTTGTGGTCGTTCTTGTACTGTTACTTATGGGAAGACTATAGAGTGTTCCACAGATAGAGTAGGGCGCGGCTTTAGAAGTGCTATTTAGGGTTTGGAAATATGCGGGGCTTTAGCCCCTGAGGGCCTCTTCTTCAGAGCCAAGAACATATTTCTGAAGCACATTTTAGAGAAAGTATGTCGCGCACGGCCGTGCCGTTCCAGCGGCTTAGGTGCTTGCGGAAACTTAGAAGTATGCAGCAACCGTGCAGCAATTTAAGCATGAGACATTGCGAATGAAAACACTGAACCGTGATTTTGGAGAAGATACAATGCGTCGCAGCGATCTGATGAAGCCCGACCTGCTCAGTGAAATCGTACTGCTGGGAAGCAGCATCGCGATTTTCGTCCCTCTACTGGTGATTTTCTTAATTGCGATCATGGGCATCGCCAACCAGCAGTAGCACCGTGGTTCTGTCCAATCGCTCTGGCTTCGTACATACAATCCCAGAATCGACCAGACTTGTCCGAGAACGCCAATGCGGTATATTTTCCTCTCGGTTTGAAATGACACTGTCGGCGCTTTCTTGCGAAGTCGCGTCCGCTTGGCGGCAACGCTCAGGAAATCACGCCGTCTTCCGGGTGCGCGCGGCCTTCAGAGCGGCCGCACTGCGAACTCGTTTGCCCCGCTTTGCCGAACTCTTCTTGGCCTGCTGCGAAAGTGCCTGCCTGCTTGCCGTGCTTCTGGGTTGTTTCTTGAGTGCTCGGGATGTTGCTCGTGACCGCCTGCGAGAAGTCTTGTGTTGAGGATTCTCCCCGGTCGCGATATCGTGTTCGGCCTTCTCCCGTATGGAAGTTGGCCCCTTCGGAGCCTCTAACTTCACTCCAGCACGGCGAGCTTTCGAGAGTCCGATGGCAATAGCTTGCTGTGGCGAATTCGCGCCATGCTTGCCCTCTCGAACGTGATGCATTTCTTCCCGAACAAATTCTCCCGCTTGAGTGGATGGTGATTTGCCTTCACGTGCGTCTTCTTGAGCTCGCTCGACTGTTTCCTGCTCCGGCATGAACTAGGCCTCCTCGGCATGAGTGAAATTAAGACGAGTATCGAGTTTGAATCGTACAAAGACAATCCGAGGTTCACTGTATTGGGACGCAGCAAAGGCATGGGGATTTCCATTTTCGTGAGATCGATCCCGAAGTCTGAGCCGCAGCATATCGTTTATAAAATCGATATAGACACCGCGACTCAAGAGTGGCCCAGGCGTCTGTCTCTCAGAGAGCTCTTGAAAAATGCGGCCAATATCTTTGAGGAGGATCTCTGAGGAGCTTTTATGGAAAGTCGTCGGGCGACTTGCTCTCGAGTTGCGCCTCGAACCGATCTTGCTTATGTGCATTATGCGACTTTAGTGGTACACCAAACGAACTAGCCCTCCCCGCGGTTCAGGTTTGTTGAATATTTGACCTGAGTTCTATTGACAGGCGAGCCTTTCAATAGCAGACTCGTTCAGTCGGGTGAGCGTTCTTTCGAGGATGGCATGATGAGAAACGGCGATTGACGCGACTTTCAGGTTCAACAGTTCCGGCTTTGCCACTCCGCGAATTCAGAACAACGCACGAAAAACAATTTCCAGTTCTTAGCTGGATGTGTCCCTCCGATTGCACATGCGGAACACCGCTAAGAACATTTGAGGATACAACCCTACGCGAAACCGTGATTTGTTTCGCCCAAATTTGAGGTTCATGTCACAAGCCAGGCACGACCGTTAAGAACTTGTCGAGGAGAGAATTATGCAGATACGAATCACGAGATTGTTGGTCTTGGCTGCAACCGCAGCCTTGCTTGTTGCGGGGAGCGCGGTCGCCTGGGCACAAGGCTGCCCTACTTCTCCCAACTTTAGTCCGGATTTCAGTTCGAACCAGAGTTGTCTTACGTTGACTAACAATGGCGCCGACCCTGGGTACCCGGGGTTCTATCCGCCCACACCGCCGCCGCCGACAGGAGTAACGAACGTCTTGCGGCTCACGCCGAATCAGTTCTTCACGGCGGGGTCTGCCTGGTACAACACGCAGCAGTCCGCGACCGGCGCCTTCTCGACCACGTTCACGTTTCAACTCGGCGGGACGACCGCTGGCGGAAGCGGCAACGCGGACGGTTTTGCCTTCCTGATTCAAAATTCGGCGGCGAATGCCCTGGGCCCTGACGGTTGCGGCATCGGGTTTGGTGACGACACTCTGATCGGCTGCGCTCCCACGACCGGGGGCATCGCGAACAGCTTGGCCGTCGAGTTCAACACCTACCAGAACGTGGGCATCGACCCGAGCGGCAGCGACGTTACCATCCAGAACTGCTCCGGCACCGGTCCGAACAGCGTGGATCCAAGTTGCTCACTCGCAGTCACCGACCTTACGCAGTTGGCGACCCCGATCAACCTGGCGGATGGCAACGTCCACACGGTGACCATCAACTACTCCGGATCCAGCACTACCCTGCTCGATGTGATCGTGGACGGCAACGACCTGTTTCCTCCGACCGAAGGCAAGAATTACGACGGCGTACTGTTTAATCTGAGCACGATCGGCCTGAACGGGAACAATGCATGGGTCGGCTTTACGGCAGCCACGGGCGGCGGCGACGACAACCAGGACATCTTGAGCTGGACCTTCACGCCAAACTCCCAGACCTCTGTGATCACAACCGGTTCGCCCGCGACGCTCTCCTTCCCCAACGCCTCGGGAAATACTGCATACGCTTACACCGCGCAACTGACGGCTTCTTATCCGACGCCAGTCATTCAGGTGCAACCAATCCTGATGACAGCGGCAGCTTGCGATGCGCTTGTGCAAGCCAACTTCTGGCCTGCCCGCTGCTTCGTTTACCAGAACGCCGAAAACACCGGTATGGATGCGGCTGTGATGTTCGCAGTTACCTGCCCGAATTCTCCGGGTGGAACCTGCGGCCAGAACACCGACCAGGACTTCTTTGCCTCGCTCGGCACATCGTTCAACTTCCTGTATTCCGACAACCCATGGTTCATCTATCCGGGCCAGTTCGCCATCCTGAATCCGTTCCCTGGCTGGCTGAAGGGTGCGGGACCGAATCCCCTATTACCGTGCACACCCGCTGCACATACGCCTCTATTCCAGAGCAACCAGATCACCTCGTTCTCGATCGCGGGCGATCCGAGCGGTAAGACGGTAGGCGGAAGCGGTGGAACTGGTTCCTGCTGGGTCGCGACTTACGATACTCCGGGAGAACTCTGGCCTGGGATCAATATCACGTCGCCGAAGCCCACGGTTTATACGAAGGGTCAGGTTGTTACAGCAGCGTATTCTTGTAACAATCCGATCACGTCGAAACCTGCGACCAGCGCAGTCGGTCCATATTTGACGGCGGCAAGCTGCTCACAATTCAGTGGCACGCAGACCGCATGTACACAAACCAGCAACGGACTGTCCTGCACCGGAACTGTCAACACATCGAACAGGGGTCTACAGACGTTCTTTGTGACCGGGACCGATTCCGGCGGCAATCAGAACGTGGATCTGGTTATCTACGAAGTCAAATAAGCGATCACCGACTTAGAAAGATCCAGTTCATTACTAAGGGCGCCGTGAAAGCGGCGCCCTTACTTTTGGATGGGTGTTGTCGTCGGTCTTGGCGCGTTGGTGAGGATCAGGTGGTCGGGTGAGAGGATTCCACTTTGGGTGAGCGTTTACTCTCTGGTCATCTCCCCCCTCAAAATTGATCTATTAGAGTCAAGATGTTAGCGGGCAATTCCGGCTAGATCTTTGAGGAATAAAGACTTACGAGGAAGGTGTTTGGGAATCAAGCAGTTATGAGATTTTGCCCTTCGAAGTGTCCGCCAGGGTGGCCTGGGATGTGAAGCATTCTTCTCGTGCTGCACGTCCTACCTCAGAGGCTAAAGCCGACGGTAAAAATGCGGCGCTTATCGCAGCGGTGAACCGCTGCGCCACCCAGAATCAAACCCCACTTCAGGGTTCAAGGGCTGTGACACTGATCTAGCTTTTGGCGGGTTGGGCTGCCTTGGTTGATTCGTCGTAGATCGCTTTGAAGTCCGAACGCTGCATCAACTTCTCCGCGCCAGGATCTTTCTTCATCGCGTCGAGCAGGCGTAACGCCTCTCGATAATGATCCTGAGCGTCACTGGCGCTGCCGGAATCCTGGTCGATTGTCGCGAGTAAGTAATGAGCGCGCGCGCTTAACGGCTGCATGCCGAGCTTATCCGAGAGCACTAAGGCGTGTTCCAACTCCTGGCGGGCGTGGGAGCGGTCGCGGCCCTGCATGATGGCTTCGCCCATGAGGATGGAGCACTCGACCGAGGTATATTTCAAGCCGAGTTCATTGGCCTTATCGACGACCTGACGAAGAGTCGCCATTGCTTCGGCCGTGCGCTTCTCCTGCACCGCGATCTTTGCCATATTCGCTTTTGCCAACAGAATCGCAGTGGGCTCCTTGCTGCGGGTCGCAACCTGAAGCGCTTCCGCATAGGAAGCCTGCGCCGCCTTGAAGTCGCCACGATAGAACGCGGCGTCACCCTGGAATCCGATGGTGCGGGCCACCACGCTGTCGGTCTTCAGATTGCGTGAAAGAGTAAGCGCCTCATCCAGATTGTTCTTTGCCTCATCGCCGCGGCCAGCAAGAATGAGCGCTTCCGCCGCTTGACCTTCCACTTGTGCTGTCCAATAAGTCTTGTCCTGTATATCTCGAAAAGCCTTGAGCGCTTCCTGCTCGGAATTGATCGCCGCGCCGAAGCGCCCTTGAAAGTCAAATAAAGTGCCTAAGCTGTAGGACTCGATAGCCGCGCCGCGCGCGTCATTCATGCTCCGGCGTAAATCGAGCGCCCGCAGGTAATCGGTGATCGCCTGATCGTACTGACCCATGCCCGTGTAGGTATCGCCGAGATTGTGCACGGCCTCGACAATATCCTGCGGCACTTTGGATTTTTCGCGCAACTGAAGCGCCTGCTGATAGTAAGTGAGTGAGTCCTCGTACTGGCCCTTTTCCGCGTACGCGGTGCCTATGTTATTCAGTAAGACAGCTTGCTGGCTTTCGTTGCCAATCTCGCGCTCCAGTTCCAAAGCTTCCTTGTAGAGCTTGAGGGCCTCGTCATGCTCGTCGCGATCCTCGTGGAAATTTCCCAGGTCCATCAAGGTATCGCCCAAACCCTGCCGGTCGCCGATTTCGCGCCGAACCTGCAACGCCTCCTGGAAATTCGACAAAGCGTCCTTGGCATTGCCCAGCGAAGCCTGCGCTCGCGCCACTTCGTTCAAACTGAATCCAAGCCCGCGCTTCTGGCCGATGCTCCGCCAAATCCTGAGCGCCTCCTGCTCGTTCCGCAGAACTTCCTGCGGCTTGCTCAACATGCGGTAGGCCACAGCCATTAAGTGAAGGCTGGTTCCCTCTTGCTCTTGATTGCCCACTTGCACAGCCAGGCTATAGGCGCGGTTGAGCGGATCAAGACTGCCTTGCGGATCGCCGCTCTTGAGGTCGATTCGACCGAGCTCAAGAGTTGCGGCCACATCCTTTGAATTAGACGTGAGCATTTGCTGGTAAGAGTCGCGCGCCTTTGCCAGATCGCCAGAATCCTTATAGAGGCTCGCTAGCGCCGATTTCACATCCGAGTCACCGGGCGAAGCCTTCGCGAGATTCTCGTAAGCCTTGATGGCCTCGGGATAATTCTTGAGCACTTGTAGCTCAATGGCGGATATCAAATACTTCTCCGCTTCCGGCAGATTTTGACTTAGACTCACCGCCTTCTTAGCGGACTGTTCCGCCTCGCTGTCATAACCCAAACTGCCGTAAGTTTGGGCCAGCTTTGAAAATGCCAGTGCAAATGCAGGATCTTCCTTAGTGGCAGCCTGAAATTGCTTTTGCGCATCGAGATTTTTTCCCTCGCGCTGAAAGGCCAGTCCCTGGTTGTAATCGCGCAGTGCGGCAATCGACTGCGAAGTGGGCTGGAACGAGCTGGCCTTCAGCTCCTTGAGAACGTTTTCCGGCAGCGCGAGTTTCTGGCGGATGGATTCGGCCAGGCGATCGATTGCGCTGGGAATCTCCTTTTCGCTTGGCGCATCGATTTTCAGCGGCACGGAGTTGCCACTCTTCATATCCTGCAACGTGGCATCGATGCGGATCTGGTCGCCGAATTTCGCGTATTGCCCCCAAACCACGCGGTCGGCGCTATTGAAATCGGCCACGCGCTTGATGGTCGAGGGATCGAGCACAGTGGTGGAAGAAATGCGCAGGTCAGTAAGAATCTGATGTAAGCTGCCGGAGCTGACTGTGCGCAACCGCGCCGACTGGCCGACATCGGTGCTCAGCATGTCGGCGAGGCTCGGACCAAGCCAATCGAGCGCCGGATCGCCTGATGCATTGCGGAAAGGCAGGATTGCCAGCGAAACGGGATGTATAACCGGAGCGGATGCTGTGCTGGACGAGGCACGGAAGAGGCGGTCTCGCAGCATGTATCCGCTGATTGCCAGAATGAGCGCGGTCAGAATGCCAGCGATGAGCGGCCACGGAAGAGTTTGTCCCCAGGGTTTGACGCTGGCCTCGAAGGCAATTGTGCCCGCCGCTCGTTTATCCTTCCACGTATTCAGGTCGGTAAGAATGGCGGAGGCGCTCTGGTATCTCAGGGCCAGGTCGCGTTCCAGGCACTTACTGACGATGCCGCTCAAAGCTCCAGGAATTTGTGCGTCGATATCCGATACTGGAATCGCGCGCTCCTGCGTCCGCTTGATCAGGCTGGCGAGCGCGCTCTCGGCATGAAAAGGAGTTTTGCCGGTCAGCATTTCATACAGGATCAAGCCGAGAGCGAAGATGTCGGAGCGCTGATCGACCTCTTTGGCGAGCGCCTGCTCGGGCGACATATATTCCATCGTGCCGACGAGCGCGCCAGTCTGAGTCATGCCGTCGCCGCCGACGGTGCGGGCCAAGCCGAAATCCATAACCAGGATGCGGCCGGAACCATCCTGCATGATGTTTTGCGGCTTGAGGTCGCGGTGAATGACGCCGGCGCTGTGCGCGGCGTCGAGGGCTTGGCACACCTGCTGAATGACGTCGACCGCTTCCTCGGGAGCAAACTTCTTTTTCTCGCGGATGAGGCTGCGCAGGTCCTTGCCCTCAATGAACTCCATGGTGATGAACTTCACGCCAGAAGCTTCCGAGATGTCGTAAATGCGGATCACGTTGCGATGCGTGACCTGATGGGCGAGCAGCAACTCCTGCTTGAAACGCGCGAGGATCGAGGGATTGGAGGCAAGCTCAGGCCGAATTACTTTCAATGCGACAAAGCGATTGAGTTCGCGGTCGGATGCCTTGTAGACCGCGCCCATGCCGCCTTCGCCGAGCAGTTGCAGAACTTCATAGCGCTCGCCAAGCAGATCGCCGATCTGCAAAACCGCGGCGCTGCCGTACATGCCCGAAAGTCCGCTGGGACTGGGCGTTCCCGGCGAGGGCGTTCGCGGGCGCGGGGTGTAGGCGCCAGGTGCGATGGTCGCGTCGGCATCCACAAGAGTAGGTTGATCCACCAGCGTAGCTTGCGAGTCGGGATCGGAAGGAGGCGTTTTGCTTTCAGGAGGAATCGTGACGCTTCCGGAAGAACTCTCACCGGCGAACGGCGTCTTTACATTCCCTCCCCCGAGAGTTTTGGGAACAGATTTCCCGTCCGGTCGCAATTCGGCATCACTCATGTTGCCACCCAAGAACAGCGCCGGAAACCGGCAAAGCGGCGCCGCGAAAGCACTCTAGGCGCGCCTCAGCTAACCTGGCAGTTCAAGAAGTATATACGATTGCCAACGCGGGCCTGCGAGAGAAAACGCGGCCGTCCCAAGTGCGCAAACACGAACTCCGCAGCTAGCCAATGTCCGGGGATTGAACGTGAGTGGGGCGTTAGTGTGAAGGGGAAATGGACGCTTGTCAATGGCCTGCAACAAGCCTTACAGAATGCGCTTTTGTCACCGCGACTTTTGCCGTTTATACGCCTCCAGCCCTCCGAAGCTACTCCCCTATCGGCGCGAATTGTTTCTCGCGACCTTCTCCGGACTTCGCACATCTAAGCAAACTATTGTGGGGCGAGATTCATCTTTAATCTGAAATCTTTGTGCTCTATCTTCGCCTTCCTTAAATGAATGCGCAGGTCAGGAGAACTGAATGCTGGCTGCCCGAGAAAACGCTGCCGTTCAACACCAGATTCTGGCGCGCGTCATCGACGCACGCCGCCAGAGTGACGCCCTCTTCTCTCTTGTGCGGGCAGGCTCGCTTTACGAACGCCCGATCGCCGAGCGTCACCGCATCATCTTCTATATAGGACACCTCGAAGCGTTCGATTGGAACCTGCTCGCCAAGAACTTTCTCGGCCTGAAAAGTTTTCATCCCGAGTTTGATCGTCTCTTTGCATTCGGCATAGACCCCGTAGGTGGTGGATTGCCTACCGACCAACCGTCCGATTGGCCGACGCTCCACGAGGTTCAGGCTTATGTCCACGGGATTCGAGCCTCTCTGGATGAGAAGCTCACGAATGGAGTCCTGGAATCGGCAGCCGCAACGCACGACGGTTTTTCGCCCGAGACTTCGCTTGACACTCTGATCAAAGTAGCGGTCGAGCATCGCCTGATGCACGTCGAGACCTTGTCCTACATGCTCCATCAACTGCCGTATAACCAAAAGATCAAGCAACTGGATCGGCCAGCTCTGGTCACGCCGCCTGTAACTCATAGGATGGTCGAAATCCCCGCGGGCAAAACCACCCTAGGGCTTTCGCGAGCGGATGGAATTTTCGGCTGGGACAATGAGTACGACGCTCACACTTTGCACGTGCCAGTGTTTGAGATTGACCGGTACATGGTGACGAACCGTCAGTACCTCGACTTCATGGCTGCTGGCGGCTATAAGACACGCGCCTTCTGGACCGACGATGACTGGAACTGGATCAGCGCCGAGCGCGTCACTCATCCGGTGTTCTGGAAAAAGCACGGCCAGGGGTGGCTCTATCGCACGATGTTTGACGACGTGAATTTGCCCTTGGAGTGGCCCGTCTATGTGAGTCACGCGGAAGCCGCGGCGTATGCGCGCTGGGCAAAGAAATCTCTTCCCAGCGAGGAAGAGTGGCATCGCGCGGCTTATGGCACGCCCGATGGCCACCAACGAACTTACCCATGGGGTGACAACGCGCCCAATGAAAAATTCGGTAACTTCGATTTTCAGCGCTGGGATCTCGCGCCAGTAAATGCCCACGACGCCGGCCGCAGCGCTTTTGATGTGCGTGGCATGCTGGGAAACGGATGGGAGTGGACATCCACTGTGTTTGCTCCATTTCGTGGATTTGAGCCGTTTCCCTTCTACCGCGGATACTCGGCGGATTTCTTCGACGGCAAGCATTTCGTCATGAAAGGCGGCTCTGCCCGCACCGCTGCGTGCATGCTGCGGCCCACGTTCCGCAACTGGTTCCAGGCCCATTACCAATACGTATACGCTGGGTTTCGCTGCGTGAGCCGCTAACCCGTGGCTGAAATACGCTTGGCCGAAATACATTCGACCGAAATACCGTTGACCTTTGGAGTCAGGAGATAGAAGATGCTCATCCATGCGATCCCAACTAACGCCGCTTACGAATTCGCCGCCGATGTGCGCGCGGGCCTTACTCGCGCCGGACAAAAGGAACTCCCTTCAAAATATTTTTATGACGATGTGGGGTCGGCTCTGTTTGAAGTGATTTGCCGGTTGCCCCAATACGGCTTGACGCGTGCCGATGAGCGCTTGCTGCGCCGGCATGCCGATGACATTGTCGATCGTCTCAAAGGTCCGGTCGCAGTCGCCGAGCTCGGCAGCGGGAGTGGTAAGAAGACGCGCTGGCTGCTTGAGGCGCTTTGCCGCCGCCAGCGAACGTCCTATTACCCCGTGGAGTTATCGGGCTCGGCCTTGGCCATGTGTGAACGGGAACTCAGCGACATTGATTCCATCAGCATTCTCGGATTCGAGCGCGAATATCTCGATGGATTACTGGAAGTGGCTGCCCGACGCAAGCCTGATCAGCATTTATTGGTCCTGTTTCTGGGCAGCACGATTGGGAATTTTGATCGTTCTGCCGGCATAGAGTTTCTGGCTGCGATCCGCAGGATTCTCCGGCCCGGCGATTCTCTTCTGCTCGGAACCGACCTGGAAAAGCCGAGCGCGCAGCTGCTGCAAGCCTACGACGACCCTCTGGGCGTGACGGCCGCGTTCAATCTCAATCTTCTCGCGCGAATTAATCGTGAACTCGATGCCGATTTCAAGCTGGATCAATTCGCCCACGCCGCAAAGGTCAATCGCGACGATCGCAGAGTGGAAATGCACTTGCTCTCGTTGCGCGACCAGACTGTGAGCATTCCGGCAGCGGAAATTGCCGTGCAGTTCGGCGAAGGAGAAACCATCTGGACCGAAAGCAGTCATAAGTACTCGTCCGAAGAGATTTGCGGGATGGCGAGCGCGGCACAGTTCCGCTGCGAGGCGCAGTGGATCGATCAGGACTGGCCTTTTGCCGAGAACTTGCTGGTCGCGTAATTTAGTAGGACGTAACGTCGGCTAAATGTTGCGCGGAAATATTGAGGAGGAACCGATGGCAGAGAAGTGTACTCACCTAGATCAAATCAAAGTCACCGAAACAAACATAGACGTATGCCCAGAGTGCGTGAAACTCGGCGATACGTGGGTTCACTTACGCATGTGTCTGATCTGCGGCCACGTAGGATGCTGCGATTCTTCAAAGAACAAGCACGCAACCAAACATTTTCACAAAACAAAACACCCGCTTATCCGCTCCATTCAGCCAGGAGAGTCCTGGGTTTGGTGCTATGTGGATGAGATCGAGGCCACTGAACTTGCGGCGTGAGGCCGTCGCTGCAAGTTCCACCGTGGAAAACCAGGGCGCGGGTCGAGTAGCGGTGTGTCGACTCCGGCGAGACTTCACTTCGTGAAGCCTCGGCTCCGCTCAACATGACACAGGGCGGAGCGAGTGATCTATAACTCCGCGAGTGCTCGGTGCAACAAATGCACTGAGATCGCGCCTTCCCCCACGGCGGAAGCTACGCGCTTCACATTTCCCGAGCGAACATCGCCGACCGCAAAGACGCCGGGCAAACTGGTCTCCAGCATGTACGGAGGCCGCTCCAGCGGCCAGACCAGCGCACCATCTGACGATCGAACCCCATCTATATCCCGGCCCGTCAGAATAAAGCCTTTGTCGTCTAATGCGACGCACCCGCGCAACCACTCGGTGCGCGGCGAGGCTCCGGCCATAATAAAGACGTGGCGGATCTCGTGATTCGATGATTCGCCCGTGGCCTTATCGATCCAACTTACCCGTTCTAACTGAGTGTCGCCATCCAGACTTGTGAGCTCGGTTTTGAAATGGACGTCAATCGCCGGATTTTTCAATATCCTTTGAATCAGATAACGCGACATCATCTCAGCCAGGCCCGCGCCGCGCACCAGCATGTGCACCTTGCCTGCTGTCTGCGACAGAAAAACCGCGGCTTGGCCGGCGGAATTTCCACCACCAATGACGATCACTTCCTCGTCTCCGCACAGTTGCGCCTCTATGTAGGTCGCGCCGTAGTAAACTCCCTGCCCGTCAAACTTCTTCAGATTGGCAATGTTGGGCTTGTTGTACTGCGCTCCGGTTGCGATGACAACGGTTCGCGCCGAAAGCGCGTTGTCATCTTCCAGAATCAACTTGTAGGGCCGACGATCGCAGGTCAGCTTGGCAACACTGTTCGCCACCATCATCTTCGCGCCGAACTTCTGCGCTTGCGTCACGGCTCGTGAGGCCAGTTCCTGACCGGAAACTCCCGTCGGGAAGCCAAGATAATTTTCGATCTTGGAGCTCGATCCGGCTTGTCCGCCGGGAGCTTCCGTTTCGATCAGCAGCGAGTCGAGACCTTCAGATGCCGCATAAACAGCGGCTCCCAGCCCCGCTGGCCCGGCGCCAACAATAATCACATCGCGCACCAGAGAATTATCAACATTCACATTAAGGCCCAGGCACTTCGCGAGTTGCTGCGTTGATGGGTTGCGCATGACTGTGCGCCCATCGCAGATGACGACTGGAATTTCCTCTAACTTAACGTCAAATCGGTCGAGCAGTTCCTGCGACATCTTGTCCGTGTCGAGGTCCACGTATTTATAAGGATGGCCGTTGCGGCCAAGGAACTCACGCAAATGCAATGTCGCCGCGGAGTGGCGCGAGCCCATCAGGATCACATTTCCGAGATGGTTCGTGATAAGCGCCATGCGCCGCAGGATAAACGCCCGCATGATGATCTCGCTCAGTTCCGCGTCCCGCCCGATGAGTGAGCGCAGGCCCTCGGAACTAAGCTCCAGCACTTCACCCGCCTCCGTCACTCGTCCAAGCACCAGGCATCGCTGGCCGGAAATCATGCTGAGTTCGCCGGTAAACGCACCGGCCTGATGCGTAGTAACGATGCGCTCAGCGCCGATGCCCGGCTGCACGACCTCCATGCCACCGGAAAGAAACACGAAGAACGGGACGTTCGCATCGCCGGGGCGGAACAGTATCTCCCCTTTTTCGACTCTTCGAAGTTTGCTGCTCGCGCGTATACGATCGATCTGCGCCTCAGTTAGATGTGGGAATTTCTGCGTTTCAGCATTCAGCGCGCTCGGTGTAGGCCAGGTAGACATGTTTCAATCCTTCGAGTGGATCCCGCGGATAGATTGTAGTAGATGAAACGAGCGGCCCTGCAGATTCAAGAGGAATCATTGACGCGCGGCACATGGACGCGCCCCGAAGGCCATTCGTCAGGCAGAAATTTGCGAATCGGTCAGAGTTAGGATATGCCGCTGGCTGCCCGTGCATGACTGACGAGCATCTCGATATCTGGGATCGATTTGCATTCGGTCAGAGTGCGTGGCGGAGGCATAGTACCTTGTTGCAGAAAGCCTGCGAACAAGTCGATGGCCACGGGAGCCGTGGGCGGGCTCAGAACAGTGGCTGTCAGCAGGCCGCGGCGGACATATTCCTGACCATCCTGGGGCATACCATCGCAGCCGAGAAAAGGAATCTGCAGCCAGGACTGGCGCAGTTCGTGGCCCGAATGTTCTAAGGCCTTGCGCGCGCCCATCGCCATCGAATCGTCCTGCGCGCAAACCGCCACGATATCGGTTGCGCGCGATGTCGAAAGAGTCAGCCAGGAGCCTACGGCCTTTCCCGCGCTGGTCTCGGTCCAGTGCGCCTTTACCGAGCGCAGATGAATATTCTCGGGTTTCGTCGCCAACAAGCCAGTATGCCGCAAGGCGGCTGCCTTGCTCTGACTAGGGCCTTCAATCAGGAGAACGATTCCTCCGCTCGGCAGCAGCGCCGCGAGTTGACGTCCCTGTATGCGTCCGATTTCCTCGTGATCGGCAGTGACCACGAACGCGGGAATGTGATAAACCGCCCGCAATTCCGCAATGTACTCCGCATCGCGGCTGAGCACGACCCAGCCGATATGCTCGGCGGCTGCGGCGCGCGCCACATGAGGAAGAGCAGTCGATCCGGCCGGCTCAACGAAGATCACATCGGGGCGGGTTGCGGCCGCCGACTGTATGCGCTTGAGCAATTGCTGCCCCTGAAGGATGCCGTCATCCTGCGCGTAGAGAATTTCGAGATCTGCTCCCAACCGGGCGGCCGCATGGCGGGCGTCCTTCACCTGCTCGATTTGGAAATCGTTGTTGTCATTCGTCACCGAAAGTAGGAGTCGAGGCTTGGACATCTGGGGGGCCCTGTCAGCGTTACTCAAATCATAGTCCAAACACGGCGTTCAGCAGGGTAACGTCGGTAACAAAGGATTTCCGAGAGCATGCGCTGAGCTTGTCCACCCAAACCGTGGGTGCCTGTGATGTTTCAAGACGTTGTCCATTCGATCGGGACCAGAGAAGCTGATTGTGACGAGCAATCCAGTTTCCGAGGTCAGACCGAATGGACATCCATCAGAATGCCCGACTCACGCTGCGCA
>Ga0182030_10003977_pt1 | contig 31514 bp, 33 predicted proteins | sample 812S3MmetaG_FD_121299 | JGI IMG/M metagenome (GOLD analysis project Ga0182030, IMG submission 121299) | Permafrost microbial communities from Stordalen Mire, Sweden - 812S3M metaG (Illumina Assembly) | ecosystem: Environmental > Terrestrial > Soil > Wetlands > Permafrost | place: Sweden...
ACTCATGGACTCCCCTTGGTTATCTCTTCTATTGTTACCGCCTCAGCGGGGGCGGCGTGGCGAACAGTCATTGAAGGCTAGTCATCGCCTAGATTTCGGTCAAATGCCACGGTTTCTACGAACTGCTCGGCGCCGTCACGGCGAGTTCGTCGGGAACTGTCACGTCGACCACGTCACCGGGCACCAGGGTGCTATGCGAGATGACCGACGCAATCGCCACAAACTTGGCGTGGAGGTCCGTCGGCGCCCCCAATATAAATGTCACGGGCGTGGTCATTTTCATCGTCACTGAACCTTGGGCGTCGTCGGTGATGGTTCCCACCTGAGTGGTAAAGGCTCGAGGAAGTTGGCTGGCCACGTATGCGGCGCCACGACCCGCCTTGGCGAAGGGCCACGTTGAGGACATCGGTGCGAGGTAATCCAGTGTCGGGAGATTTTCGTGCAGTGGTGCCACGCCCAGCGGTTGTCCTTGGGCGTCGACGAACTCCAACACGTGCTTCGAGGTAAATGCGACGGCCACCGCGACGTTTTCGTGCACGCTCAACACCACCGTGTTCGGCCATTTCTTGGTCACGGATACGGATTTGACCCACGAGAACGTCTCCAGTCGTTTGACGATCTTCGATTCGTTGAGAGCGATCATGGACGGGTGATTGCCGAGACCCGAGCGACCGAGAATCGCCGCCGCGCTTTCGTGACGATTGCCGGTAATGGTGACGTGTTGAACTCGAAAGTCCGACTGGTGCAGCAACCACTGTGCGCCGAACACCGCCGCCGTCGCCACCACGCCCAGAGCGACCAACCATTTCGTGAGCCGACGGACGCGACGACGCGGTGGTCGAGCGGGACGAGCGGGTTTGATCTCGTCACGGTTGGGGCGTTCGCGGGTGGCGGCGTGACGACTCATGGTGTTACCCCAAAGCCTACGAAGCGATTCTCACTCACCAGTTCCACACCGAACTCTTCGAGAACCCGCGTTCGAACCAGGCTCATCAGGGAATACACGTCAAGCGCGAGGCCACCGGCGTCGGCCTGAATGAAGTTGGCGTGCTTCTCGCTGACCGCGGCACTGCCGAGACGTAATCCCCTGCACCCGGCCGCCTCGATAAGCCGCGCCGCGTGATCGTCGGTCGGATTGCGAAAGACGCTGCCGGCGTTGGCGCCCCCGGGCTGATGTTCGCGTCGCCAACGAACAATCTCGCGGACGCGCTCTTCGGCGTCCGCCGCGTTACCCCGTGCGAGGGTGAAGCGCGCAGCGAGAACGATGTCATTCGCATCCAGGGCGCTCGTGCGGTACCCCAGCTGCAGCTCCGCTCTGGACCAGATCGTCGTTACGCCGTCGCGCCAGATGGTGGCCTCTTCGAGGGAGCCCGCGATGTCATCGCCGTGTCCGCCCGCGTTCATCGCGACAGCTCCCCCCACCGTGCCCGGCACGCCGACCGCCCACTCAAATCCGACCACGCCGTGGTGCGCGAGTCGTCGTGCCATCAAGGGGAGGTCGAGACCCGCGCTGGCCCGAACGTCCACACGCTCGTCGCCGTCGTACTCGAGGGTCGCCAGGGATCGCTCGAAGTGCACCACCAGTACGTCGCGCTCTCCGTCTTCGACGAGCAGGTTCGACCCATTGCCGAGACAGACAATGGGGAGTTCGGTCGCTGCGATGAGGGGGCCGAGCTCGTCGAGATCTGCTGCGGTGGCGATGGTGACGACCACCCGGGCACTGCCACCAACGCGGTACGTGGTGCGAGAACCGAAGGGCCCGTGTTCACTGACCCGCGCGCCACCTAACGCCACGAGATCATCGATGGCGCTCACGCCACCCCTCCCGACAGCGTCGAGATCAGAGAACCGACATCCCCGGCGCCCAGCACAAGAATGACGTCGCTGTCATCAACGAGTTGCTCGAGCAGTTCACCGACGAGTTGCAAATCTCCGCAGTACAACGTGTCAAGAGCCGGGTCGAAGCGCTGCAGCGCGCGGGCCACGAACTCACCGGTGACGCCGTCGGGGTTCGCTTCTCCCGCGGTGTAGAGATCAGTAATGATGACGTGGCGCGCGCCTGCGAATGCCCCGGCGAACTGATCAACGAGAGCGAGCGTTCGAGTGACGCGATGGGGCTGGAACACAACGGTGATGCGTTCGTAGCCCCCCGCCGAGGTCGCGGCGAGGGTCGCCGCAATCTCGCCGGGCAGATGCGCGTAGTCCTCGTAGACGTCAACCCCGTGCCAGGCTCCGCGGTACTGGTAGCGCCGGGGCGCCCCCACGAAATTGGAGAGGCCTCGGACGATGGCCTCGTCGGGCACGCCGAGTTCGTGGGCGAGCACCGCGACGACGGCGGCATTGGCAACGTTGTGCGCGCCGGTGACGCGAAGTTCCACCCGCAGGGTGCTGGGTCCGCTGAGTCGAAACGACGCGCGCCGACGTTCGAGATCAATTTCGCTCACCCGCCAGGTGGACGCTGCGGTGATGCCCACCAGTACGGCGTCGGCGCGCGAGGAGACAGCAATCCTCGCGCCAGGGTCGTCAGCCCACGCGACCACCGGCCCACTCGTGCGCGCAACCAGGTCGGCGAAGGCGCCTTCTAGCGCGGCGAGCGAGCCGTAAAAGTCGAGGTGGTCGGGTTCCACGTTCAAGAGGCCGAGCGCGAAGGGGTGGAGTTCGCCGAATGTGCCATAACTCTCGTCCACTTCGACGAGCAGATCGCCCTCACCCCAGTGACCCTGGGCTCCCACGCCAAGAACCGGCGCTCCGACCAGCCACCCGTCGTCGCGTCCGGCCGCCAGGGATACCTGCGCCATCATTGAGGTCGCGGTCGTCTTGCCGTGGGTGCCTGCGAATCCGACGACGCGCTTCATCGCGGACAGCTCCTCGAAAGCGCGCGCGCGAGGAACCATGTCAGCGCCTGCCTCGCGCGCCGCCACCAACTCGACGTTGTCCGGCGCGACCGCGGGCGACCACAGAACGACCTCGGCGCCGGCAACGTGAGCCGCATCGTGACCTACGTACGTCGTGACGTGTCGCGCCCGAAGATCCTCAAAGACGTCGGAGTCTTTTTGGTCACTCCCACTGACCGTGGCTCCGAACTCTGCGAGCAACATGGCCAAGCCGCTCATGCCCGCTCCTCCGACACCCACAACGTGCACCCGGCTTCCCGGTCGAAAGCTACTCACGAGAGCGAATTCCAAGGATCACATCGGCGATCGCGTCGGCGGCATGAGGGTGGGCCAGTGTGTGAACCGCGCGACTCATCTCCTCCATCGTGTCCAGTGAGGTCATGATGTCCAACGCCTCCGCCAGGGAGTCTCCCGTGCACTGGGAGTCGCTCAGAACAATCGCTCCTCCCGCGTCGGCTAAGGCGCGCGCGTTCTTGCTCTGGTGGTCGTGCGGGGCACCCGGAAGCGGCACCAGCACTGCGGGAACGCCGAGAACCTCCAACTCGGCCACGGTGATCGCCCCGGCGCGACAGATCGCCACGTCACAGACGCCCCACAGTTCCACCATGTCGCCAAACTCGATCACCCGGTAGTCGAGGCTTTCGACGAGGGGCTTCGTCGCAGCGAACTCGTCGTAGTCACGGCGGCCGGTGACATGGATGAGAGCCCGGTCCCTGCGCTTCGCCCACGCCCGAGCGAGGTCGCGCACGGCAACGTTAACTCGATGCGATCCAAGGGAGCCGGTCATCACGAGAACGACCGCGCGTCCCGGATCGACAGGCGGACTCAGAACGGCCTTAGCCGCGAGCCGAGCCTCCGTTGATCGATCAATCGCTTCGATGTCCGCACGCAGTGGAGCGCCGGTGACGACCACGTTGTCACCCGATGACGCGAAGGCCGTGCAGCGCGCCGCGGCGAAGGGTCCGAGTAGACGGTGGGTCGCACCGGGCACGGCGTCGAAGTCCACCAGCACGAGGGGCACTCGCCAGCACACCGCGGCGAAGGATACAGCGAACGAGGCGTATCCACCGACCGAGACAACGACCGAAGGACGCCGACGAGCGACGAGCGACTGCGCGATGACCACCGCGGCGACCAGGCCGATGAGCGATCCCACGTTGGCGAGGAGGTCACTCGCTCGCCATGATCGACGAAGTCCTCGCCCGGGAAGAAGAGTGAGAGCCATATCCCCCATGAGAATGGTTCGTTCCTGTCCGCGTCGACTTCCGACGTAGCGCACCTCAGCGGCGTCGAGTCCGCGCTGGCGCAACGACTCGGCGATCGCCTGCATGGGAAAGACGTGTCCCCCGGTGCCGCCCCCGGTAATAACGACGGGGCGGACCATTAGTAGTCCTGGCGATGCCGGGTGCGACTGTGCGTAACGGGGCGTTGCGCGGGACGACGCTGCGGGCGCGGACGCTCAAAGGTCTCGCGAAAGCTGGTCAGGCGATTGTCACGGATCGTGAGGTCGCCCGAACGCGAGCGGTCGTGGGCGATGTTGTAGAGGAGTCCGACGGCCGCCAGTTCCGTGATCAGCGCCGTCCCGCCGTACGAGAAGAACGGCAACGGAACCCCCGTCACGGCCCACCATCCCACCACCGACGAGATATTGATGAGCGCTTCGACGATGATCCACGTCGTGATACCGACAGCGATGAGCCGGTACACCTGATTCGAACACTGACGGGCGATGCGCACCGAGACCATCAAGAACGCCACGAAAAGCGCGATCACGGCCAGGGAACCGATAATCCCCAACTCCTCGCCGACGATGGTGAAAATGAAGTCGGTGTGCGGGTTTGGAAGAAGTCCCCACTTCTCGCGACTGTGACCGAGGCCCAATCCGCTGATGCCGCCCGCCCCGAGTCCGATTCGTGACTGGAGGAGTTGGTATCCGCTGCCGAGCAGGTCGGTATTGGGATGCAAAAACGAAAAGAAGCGCTTGGCCGAATACGGCTCGACGCCTAAGTACGTACCCACCGCTGCCCCCGTCGTGACGAGAGCACCGAACAAGAGACGGCGCGATAGACCCGCGACCGCCAATATCGAAACAGCGATGACCAAGACCACCGAGGCCGTTCCGATATCGGGCTCGAGGACGATAAACCCACAACCCAACCAGATCGGCACGCTCCACATGACGAGCTGTCGCCAGTTATTCAGCTCTTCGTGGTGGTGTTGTACCAGCCACGCAAGGAAAACGATGGTGCAGAGTTTGAAGAGTTCCGACGGCTGAAGGTCGATCACACGAAGGTTCAGCCACCGTTTGCCACCGTTGGTCGTCACACCGACCGCCTTCACCGCCAACAGCAAGAACAGTCCCCCGAGCATCAGAAGTGGCGCGCTGCGCACGAGACGCTCGAGGCGTACGCGGGCCGCGAAGTAGAGGGCAAAGATTCCCAGAATGAGAAAGGCCACGTCGTGGACCATGATCGAAAACGCCGTTCCGCCGTTCGCGGCCGACTGGCCCTCGCTCGCCGAGGCCACAAAGATCGTCCCAAAGATCACGAGGGCCGTCGTGACGAGAATGAGTACTCGGGCCGTGTTGTCGCCACGCGGCAAAGGATGAAATAGTCCTCGCTCGCCGCGCACGGCTGCGGGAGGCGCCTCGCGCCTCGCGGTGCGGCGTGGATCACGAACTTCTGGTTCTCGGACCGACACTTAGACCACCTTCGCAATCTTGAGGAAGTCGCCATAAAAAATTCCGAGTCCGAGCATCGCTAGCAGCCCCGCCATAATCCAGAACCGGATAGTGACCGTCGTTTCGGGCCATCCGCGCTGCTCAAAGTGGTGCTGTATCGGCGCAATGCGGAACACCCGACGCCCGAAGACGCGAAAACTGATGACTTGGATGATCACCGACAGGGTCACGGCCACAAAGAGACCGCCGATGATGGGCAGCAACAGATCGAGGTTCATCAAGAGACAGAGCGCCGCGAGCCCCGTGCCCACGGCGAGGGACCCGGTATCGCCCATGAAGATTCGTGCCGGCGCTGCGTTCCACCACAGAAAGCCGAGACACGCTCCCACGAGCGCGACCGCGACGAGACCGAGATCCAGCGACGCGTGAAGGCGGTAGATGTCGAAGTGGCGAAACTGCCAGTAGCCAATAATGGCGAGAACGCCAAAGGAGAACGTGGCAGAACCGGCGGCGAGTCCATCAAGTCCGTCGGTCAGGTTGACGGCGTTGGACGTCCCGATGATGATGAAGGCCCCAAGAAAGAACCACCCCACCGACGTCAGTTGCCACCCGGGGAGAGAAAACCGAGTGAATGACAGCTGTGTGGACGTGTGTACCCAGGTGAGGGCCAAGAGTGCGAAAACGGCGGCGATGACGACTTGACCGACAAATTTGCCGCGCTTATTAAGACCCAAGTTGCGCAGATTGCGAATTCCGAGGTAGTCGTCAACGAAGCCCAACACTCCCGAGGCGACGATGGCGAGAATGGCGAGAATCCCAGAACGGGTAAAGACGACCGACGTGCCGATGTGGCCCATGGCGTAGCCAAGTAGCGTGGCGAAGACGATAATGGCCCCGCCCATCGTGGGGGTGCCCGCCTTGTGCTGGTGCGTTGGTCCGTCCTCGCGGATCACCTGAAAGAGCGAACGAGCCGAAAGGAATCGAATCCAGAGCGGCGTGAGAAACAGCGCCAGGAGGAACGCGACGCCGCCCGACTCCATCAAGCTCAACATGTCGTACTCACCTCAACAGTTCCCTCGCTACCGCGCGATCGTCAAAGGGGATGACGAGGTCGCCCACAGTTTGGGTCGCCTCGTGACCCTTCCCCGCGATCACGACCACGTCGCCGGCGGATGCCTTTTCCAGCGCCAGGGCGATGGACCGACGACGATCGCTCTCGCGAACGACCTGAGCGTCCGACACGCACCCCGACATCACTGCGTCAATGATGGCATCTGGCACCTCCGAACGAGGGTTATCCGACGTCACAATTGTCACGTCCGACAACTGCGTCGCAACGCGACCCATTTCTGGTCGCTTGCCACGGTCACGATCGCCACCCGCGCCAAAGACCGTGATCAGTCGTCCCTCGGGCTGCAGGGAGCGGACGTCGCGCAACAGCCTCTCAAGTCCCTCGGGGGTGTGGGCGTAGTCAACGATGACCGTGATGTCGCGTCCGTACATCACGTCGAAGCGACCCGGCACCGACGTGATTTCACGCATGGCGTCAGCAATCTGGGCGTCATCGACACCCATCGCGCTCATGATCGACATGGCTATCAGGGCGTTGTCAACGTTGTAATCCCCGACGAGCGGTGAGTTCACGAGATGGTCGCGCCAGAAGAACGTCGAGCCGCGAAGAGAGCTCATGACGTCGTGCACGTCGCGACGGCTGACTCGCGTCACGGGCAAGACCGTCGCTCCCGCGAGTCGTTCTCCGTAGGGATCGTCAACCCAGATCACGGCGCGCTTGGCGAACTCGCTCGTAAAGAGCGACGATTTAGTTTCGAAGTACTGCTCCATCGTGCCGTGATAGTCGAGGTGATCGTGACTGAGGTTCGTAAAGGCGGCCACGCAAAACCGCAGTCCGTCAACTCGGTGTTGGTCGAGGGCGTGGCTCGACACTTCGAGGGCGATCAACGAGTGCGCGCGCGTCGCGTCAAAACTCCCCACCGCGGAGGCCAGTGTTCGATACAGCTCCGGCGGGGCGGGCGTGGTGCGCTCGTTGGTCAACGTGCCGATGCTGGATGCGTTCCACTCGAGGGCGCGAGCGAGGGACGCGAGGATGGTCGTGACGCTGGTCTTGCCGTTGGTCCCTGTCACGCCCACCAGGGTCGCTCGGGTTTCGGGGTGACCGGCCAGCGTCGCGCTGGCGTGTGAGAGGAGGGCTGGCAGCTGCGACGCGGGAACCACCACGACGGGGGCGTCGAGGGTGACCGAGACGTCCCCGACCACGCACTCGGCGCCGAGCGCGACCGCTTCGCGCGCGTAGGCAACGCCGTGCTTCTTCGTCCCGGGCATCGCGAAAAACAGCGCGCCAGGTCCACAGACGCGCGAGTCGATCTCCACGCGATCGATCTCGAGGCTGCTCGTCGCCACGTCGATCGACACTTCGTCCAAGATGTCGCCGAGTTGCATCACGTCACGTCCGACGAGATAGCGGCAACGCCGGTGAGGGGCTTTTGGACTGCCCCGTTCGAGGGAATGCCATAGTGGTGAAGGGCGTACGACATGATCTCTTGAAAGACCGGAGCGGACACCGACCCGCCGTAAATATCATTGAGGGGCCGCTGAATCACAACAATCATCGACAGTATGGGATTGTTGGCAGGGGCGAAACCCACGAACGTCGCGTTGTAGCTATTCGTCAATTTGTCTTTTCCCGGAAAGGGTATCGTGGCCGTTCCCGTCTTACCGGCCACGGTGTATCCCGGAATGATGGCCTCGGTGCCCGTGCCATCGAGCACCACCTGTTCAAGCATCTTGACCATGGTGGCGTCGGCGCTCTTGGACAAGACCACCCGGGTCGCGCTAGGCGCCGTCGCCTTGGTCGCGCCGTCGGGGGATACATACGCGCGCACCAACTTGGGCTCGACAAACACTCCCCCGTTGGCAATGGCGTTGTAGGCGTCGAGAACTTGAATAGCCGGCACCGCGTCAACTTGGCCGATGGGCAATGCGACCCGGTCGCTCGCGTACCAGTTCGCGGCATTCACGAGCAGGCCGCTCGTTTCGTCCGGAAAGTCGATGGCAGTCGTTTGGCCAAATCCGAGACGCTGCACCTGGGCCAAAATGCCCGATTCGCCGACGCGCAGTCCTATCTCGTAGGTGCCAATATTGGACGACTGGGCCAGCACCTCCGTCGCGGTCAGATGCTCAAGACCGTGATTTTCGGCGTCGTGAAAGTAGCGTCCGCCTACGACCACCGAGTTAGGCACCGTAAATACGGTGTTCGGGGTAATCAAGCCCGCCTGCAGCGCAGCGGAAAAGGTTACGACCTTGAAGACGGAGCCGGGTTCGTAGGCCTGAGAGAACGGCAGGTTGTTGATCGTCTGATCAATTCCCGCGTACCCGACACTTTTGCCCCAGGCCGGAATAGGCCCCAGCGCGCCGGCGGACGTTTTGGTGTTAACGAGAGAGGCGTCGGCGAGAATCTGACCGGTCTTCACGTCCATCACGACGGCCAAACCAGTTAACCCATCTTCGGCCTGGAGTTGTTGAGCGAGGTCGCGCTCGGCCACATACTGCAAGGAGGAATCAATCGTCAGTTCCATTCCGACACCGGGTTTGGCCGGGCGGATGACCGTTGAGTGCGACGCCGGGAGGTTTACTCCCGATGCGGAGACGAACTCACGCGTCTTTCCGGTCTGGCCGGCCAGCAGTTTCTGGTACTCATACTCAACGCCGGTCGTGCCCGCGCCCGCTGCATTCACTCCCCCGATCAAGGAAGTGGCGAGCGTGCCGTCGGGATACGTTCGAACCGACGAGTCTTGAACGACGATCCCGGGAAAGGTATGGGACGAAACGCGTCGACCGTCAGTCAGGTCGAGTGCATTGTTGATGACGACGTAGCCGCTGTGACGCGACAGAAGGGCGGTCAAAGTGGCGAGGGGTACGTGAACAAGTGGCGACATCGCCGCCGCCTCGGTCGCCGGTTGCTTGATCTGAAAGTCGTCGGCCACAACGAGCGACGTCGGACGCGAAATGGCCAGCGTTTGGCCGTCGCGGTCGTAGATCCCGCCGCGCAGCGCCGTCGTCGTCAGAGTCTCTTTGACCTGTTCTACCGAGAGCGTGGCGTAGTGCGCATGATCAACCACCTGGAGGAAGAAAAGGCGCACCCCGAGAGCGCAGAACGCCGTCGCCAGGAGTGCCCGAAGAAGAAGAAGGCGCCGAGGACCCGGCGGTCGCCTGCGCGTAGATCGTGAGGGCTGCGTGCGAGCGTGAGTAGATGTCTGGTGAGCGCTCACCGAATCGTCCTTGACGTAACCGGTGCATAACCTGAAAATTTCGGTAGCGGCAGAGGCGCATCAAGAGACGTTGACGGTACTTGAGTAACCGAGGTGGGATCCACAAGGTGCAACGCTCCGGCTTGCGTCGCAATCTGACTTGGCGCGGACAGATTAGTGAGTGAACCTACTTGCTCGGCATAGGTTGACTGCTGTTGAAGAAGTTGGCTCTGCAGTTCGTGGATCTGTATTTGACGGTTCGCTTCGAACATCGAGCCCGCGAGACATATGGCCAGCGCCACAACAAACACCGCGGCCGCCTTACGCGCGGAGGACGTCGAACGCCAGCGCTGAGCGGCTTCGGCCCGTCTCGGCGTACTTTGTCGGTGAGTCGGGCGGGCGACGGGGCGAGCCGGCGCCCGACGGGTGTCGACCCGGCGAGGAAAACTGATGACACTCATGGCGCGACCTTTCGCGCGACGCGCAGGCGTGCGGATCGGGCGCGAGGATTGAGCGCAACCTCGCCGACGCTGGCGAGTTGCGCACTGGCCTTAAAAACGCGGACGCGGGAAATCGCGCCGCAGACACACCCGAGTTCCAAAGTGCAACGACACCCGCCACTTTGCTGTTCCGCGAAAAAGGACTTGACCACCCGGTCCTCGCCGGAGTGATACGAGATGACCGCCAACAGTCCCCCCACGCTCAGCGCGTCAAGCGCCGCGCTCAGTCCCTCACCCAGTTGCTCTTCCTCGGCATTCACCTCGACGCGCAGAGCCTGAAAGACCCTCGTCGCGACGTGGCCGCGTCGCCGCGCGGCCATCGGCACCGCTCGCTCCACCGCTTCGCTAAGTTCGCTGGTGGTGCGGGGCCGACGATCGACGATCGACTTCGCGATGGCCCCCGCAAATCGCCCTTCGCCGTGGTTACGCAGAAGTCGGGCGAGCTCGTGAGCGTCTACATGCGATAGGTAGTCCGCCGCCGACTCCCCCGAAGTCGGGTCCATGCGCATGTCAAGCGGCGCGTCGGCGCGAAACGAAAAACCTCGGCTGACTTCATCGAGTTGGTGCGACGACACGCCCAGGTCCATCAAAACGCCGACCATGGGGTCATCGCCGAGAAACGAAGTCTCGCGTGCGAGCACGTCGCCAATCTCAGCGAAGGTGGCCTTTACAACGAGGGCACGTGACGTGAACGAGGCGAGCCGAGCGCGAGCCTCGGTAATTGCCGCGGGATCGCGGTCAATGCCGAGAACCCGCAGGTGCGAAGCGGCCGCGAGGAGCGCCTCGGTGTGACCGGCGCCGCCCAACGTGGCGTCAACGACCACGCCCTCTGGCAGGCTGGAAAAAAGCTCAACGATTTCGGTCGCGAGAACGGGTTCGTGAAAACGGTCGAGGGCCATCCGCAGCCTTTCAATCGTGACAGCGGGCGAGAGGGCGGAGGAGGAATCCCGCGTCGCTGTCACGATTGCCAGGCTGCGCGTGGTCCGCGGCCGGTACTGCTCCGAGAGACGTGTCACTAGTCACTGCCCTGCTTAAAGATCTCTTCGGCGGCATTCACTTTCTCCATGTAGGTGGTCGGATTCCACAGTTCGACGTGGTCGATCGCCCCGACAACGAGTACGTCGCCGCTCAGTTCGCCAAACTCGCGCGTCGATGACGGCAACGCGAATCGACCTTGCTTGTCGAACTCCACGTCGAACGAGTTCGCCGACCAGTAACGGACTTGTTGACGCTCTGCCGCACCACCGTCTCGACTTTGGTTGAGACGCTCTTCCATCTGACGCGAAAACTCACCCGGTGTCCAGAGCGCCACGCACCCCTCGGTATTGGGGCTCAGGTGTCCGCCGCGCTCAAACTCACCGCGAAACTTTGCGGGCAAAATAAGCCGACCTTTGGCGTCCAGCGAGTGCTGAAACTGACCCACAAAGCCGAGCATCTTCGTCCTCCCGCGGGTTCACCACTTTCCCCCACTTCATGACACATTACACCACCACCTACCACCCGTCACCAAATGTGTTCCGGTTTGATCAAAATGAGTGACGACGGAACCCCAGGATCAAGTAGGGCGATCAAGTGTTCGTACGAGTGATCCTTCAGGTGAGAAGGAAGTCACGAACATCCCAGGGGCCACTCGCGCCGAGCACCTGGGCAAGGAAGCGATCACGATCGCCGAGCGTCAACGACGCAAGCGTCTGATGATCGAGGGCCTGATCAAGTCCGTTCGGGACCTCGCGCAGATACTCAAGGACGTCTGTGGTCGGCCCGGCGTGCAGCACCGTGGAGACGAAGACCCCTTCGCGCACTCGCCACTGAGTAAGTCCCACCGTCTTTCGCTCATTGACAAAGACCTCACCGGGTCCGCGCCCGGCGAAGCACACCACGCGAAAATCGACCTCGCCTTCGAGCGCTCCTTCGTGCACGCGCACGTCACCTCGAGTGTGCGTTCGCAATGCGTCGGCCCACCAGGTACCGACCCGCAGGGAGCTCACGCGCACATCATGACTCCAACGTGGATCGCCGTGGGGAATCCACCAGTCGACCCACAGATCCTCGGGGCGTAAGAGGACCAGTCCTCCCCCGCCCCGCCGGCGACGAAGTTTCATGGTGGGGTCGAGGGATACGTCGACAACATCGGCCGACTGGTTTCCCCCCAGAACGAGGGTCGCGCGGGCGACCCGTGCCACAAAGACAGTGGCGGCCTCTATTTGGCGCAACTCGTCGTAGTTGTAAAGATCCTCACTGCTCACGAAGCGCGCGGCAAGTACGGGGCCCACAGCGGATCGGGGTCGGGTACGTGCCGCCAGCGCCACCACGGACCGTCGGGCACCCTTGGCTCAAAGTGCATGCGCCAACCGATCTCCTCGAGCAGGCGATCGCCTTTTTGCATGTTGTGGCGGCGACAGGCCGCGACCACGTTCGTCCATTCGTGTCGCCCTCCGCGCGATCGAGGTACTACGTGGTCAATGGTGTCGGCGTGTTCCAGGCAGTACGCACAGCGATAGCTGTCGCGCAACAGTAGCGAACGTCGAGTCAGCGGCGGGGTACGAATCTTGCTGGGCAACTTGACCATGTCGTGCAGGCGAACAATGGCGGGGATCTCAATAACGAGGGACGACGATCGACAGACTTCTGGCTCGTCGGGCATCGCGATGGCTTCCACTCGCCCGGCGAGCATTAGAACGACGGCGCGCCTCTCGGAGACCAACTGCAACGGTTCGAAGGTGGCGTTCAACAAGAGCACACGAGCCATAGAAAACCTACCGCCCCGTCCGTTGTTGATCAGACCATTTCGCGTACTCGATCACTTCGCGGACACTGGTGGTTCCGGTCGCGGAACCCGTCGCGGTAGCGAGCCGGAACTGCCAGTACTGGCGTCCGGGGAGTGGAAGAAACGGCGCCCGCCACCACCATCCATGGCGGCGAAGGCGCCACGCGGCCCTCGTAACTAAGGGAATCTCACCGGGGTGGCGAACCAAATGGGTCACCAGTGAGCGTGCGTCGAGTCCATTCACGTCGCGCCTCGCCAGCCAACCACGGCCGCGCCGAGCAGGGGGCCGTCCTTACCAAGTCGCGAGGGGCGAATCTCGATGTCGTGCGAATAAGACATCATGGCGAGCGAGCGAGCGGCCTTGTTCGCCGCGTCAAAGAACTCGTCACCGTACCCAAGAGCAACCGAACCCGCGACGTAGCAGTGGCGAAAGTCGAGGACTGAGCTCAGGGTTCCCACCGCTCGCCCGACTAACTCTCCCGTCCGTTGACGTGTCGCGACGTCGGCTTCCGCGGCCGGACGACCGGTACGTGCCTCGATGGCGCGCCCGGACACTTCCGCTTCGAGGCAACCGAAGGCTCCGCACGAGCACAGTGCCCCGTCGGTCACGACGTTGAGATGACCAACATGGCCGGCGTTACCCGTCTCGCCATCAAGGAGACGTCCGTTGAATACGAACCCACCCCCGACGCCCGTTGAGACAACCATCGACAGGTACGAGGTTTGATCTATAGCTGCGCCGAAGGATCCCTCCGCCAGCGCCAGAGCTCGCGCGTCTCCCTCTATAAATATGTCTAGACCGAGCGCGTCTTGCAGAGACTGGCGCAGTGGAAAGTCTCGCCACGTCGCGATATTGAGCGGAGAGACCGTCTCTCCCCCGCGTGTCATGGGTCCGGCGCACCCCACGCCAACAACAGCGACTCGGCTATCGGCGAGGATCACGCGCGATCTTTCGACGATCGCATCAAACAGATCGGACCGATGGGCGGAGACGTCAACGCGTCCACGCGAGCGGATGTCCCCGTCGCAATCGACAACAGCGACGTCAACCTTTGATGCTCCTATATCAAGCGCTAGGCACGGAGACGCGTCGCGCGCGCCTCCGGTATCGTTCATTCGCTTTTATGGCGATGACGCGACAACCAGTCGCGGAGCGAACTGGTACGGGGACCATAGTTCGCGTGGGCGTCGTCGCCCTGGCCTCGGGTGATGTCTTGCCAGGACGCTCGACCCAAAAGTCGAGCATTGCGCTCTACAACAACTGCGGAAACAAACATCAACGCGACGCCCACCAGCCCAAGAAGAACGGAGTGCGAAAAAAATAGGACGAGGATGGCCAGCCCGGCGATGAAACCAGCCACGCCCCAGCGAACTCGCCGGCCGCTGTGGGAGTAAATATTCGTCTCTCGGACATTTTTTGCGAACCGAGGATCCTGCTTTGACAGGGACTCTTCTAGCTCGGCCAGGATTCGCTGCTCGTGCTCTGACAGGGGCATCGCGACTCCTTCCGTTAGTCCCAAACGTACTTTATCTTTCTCCCCCTAATATTCGCACGTCGCTTCACGCGATTCCACCAACCCGGACCTAAGAATTCTCTAGGAGATGCGTGCCCCAACCCGAACTGAGCGTGGCCACGATCTGCACGGGCAACATCTGTCGATCGCCAATGGCCGAAGTGGTCCTAAAGCACCTCATCGCTGACGACCCGGAGCTGGCTGGTCACGTATTCGTCACCAGCGCCGGCACCGCGAGCTGGCACGTGGGTAGCGCCATGGACTTCCGGGCGCGCGAGGCGCTCGACCGAGCCGGGTATCGACTCGACGGATCCCGGGGCATCTACGCCAGTCGAGAGTTCCTCGATGCCCAGGACATGGTCATCGTCATGACCCGCGAACACCTCGCCGACGTGCGGGCACGGCTGACCAATCCACGTACCGAGGTTGTGCTGTGGCGCCACCTGATCGACCCCACGAAGGACCTCGATGTGGCAGACCCCTACTACGGCGGCGACGCCGAGTTCGATGACTGCCTCGGCGTGATTACTGCGGGCGGCAAGGCGCTTATGTCCCTCCTCCGATCTCGACTGGCGGAGCGCAACTGAAGAATGAGCGTGTCGCGGCGACCAGCGCGCCACCATGAGTAGTTTGAATCTTCATGAAGACCCGACTCACTGATCTCCTCGGCATCGAACACCCCGTCATGCTGGCCGGCATGGGCGGGGTCTCGTACAGCGCACTCGCGGCGGCCGTCTCAAACGCCGGAGGGTACGGCTGCCTCGGCGCCTCCACGATGTCGAGCGCCCAGCTTGCCCAGGAGATCGCCGCCACCCGTGCTCTCACATCGAAACCCTTTGGCGTCGATCTGCTCACCGCCTTCCCCGACACGCTCATGGCCAACGTTGAGCTCCTCATCGAGGGAGGCGCCAGCACCTTCGTCGCGGGCCTCGGCGTTCCCACGCACGTGGTGGATCTCTGTCACGATCACAAGGTCTTGGTGATCTCGATGTGCGGCAAAGTCGACCACGCCCGGCGGGCGCTCGACGCCGGTTGTGACGTTGTCGTGGCTCAAGGCACCGAGGCTGGCGGCCACACGGGCACGGTCGCGACGTTGCCGCTGGTGCCGCTCATTGTCGACGCCGTGGGAGGCACCATCCCCGTTGTCGCCGCCGGCGGGATCTTCGACGGGCGCGGTCTTGCGGCGGCGCTCGCACTCGGGGCCGATGGCGTGTGGGTGGGCACTCGGTTTATCGCGACACCTGAAGCTCGAACAATTCCCGGATATCAGGATCGCCTGCTCGAGTCGCGCGAGGACGGCACCGTCATCTCCCGGGCCTTCAGCGGCAAGACGATGCGCGTCATAAAAAACGAGACGACCGATCGTTACGAGGCCGAGCCGTCTCTGCTGCGAGGATTCCCCGACCAACTGATGACATCACTGAGCGACGGGACCTTCCACCTCGGCGGTGACCTCACCACGCCCGGGGTCGACCCGCGCCGCGAGGGATACCCGGCCGGTCAAGCCGTCGGTGGGATTTTTGACATCATTCCGGCGGGTGAGGTCGTCAGCCGGATGGTGCACGACGCCGAAGCCATTCTTGAACGACTCGCCCCTTGATTTTCTGAACCATTACTCGTCATCCCCTGTTTAATCCGGACCTCAGGCCGCTTGGGGCCGTGTCCTAGGATTCGTGAGTCCCCATGATCAAAGTTGAACATCTCACAAAAAAGTATCAAGGCACTACGGCCGTCGACGGTCTCGACTTTGAGGTCCGACCGGGAGTCGTGACTGGTTTTCTTGGACCCAATGGTTCGGGTAAGTCGACCACCATGCGTATTATCCTCGGACTTGATCACCCCACCAAGGGTCGGGCCACGGTGAAGGGGAAACGGTACGCGGAGTTGCGCGATCCCCTCCACGAAGTGGGAGCGCTTCTCGATGCGAAGGCCATTCATCCCGGACGCACCGCCCGCAATCACCTTCGCGCACTCGCGGTGTCGAATCGAATCCCCTACTCGCGCGTCGACGAAGTCCTCGAGTTCTCGGGGATCGCATCGGTCGCTCACAAGAAGGTGGGCAACTTTTCTCTCGGGATGAGTCAACGCCTCGGCATTGCGGCGGCGCTGCTCGGAGACCCCGAAGTGCTCCTCTTTGACGAGCCGGTCAACGGACTCGACCCCGAAGGGATCCGTTGGATACGCGACTTCTTCCGGTCCCTGGCGAACGAGGGTCGCACCGTCTTTGTGTCATCGCACCTCATGAGCGAGATGGCCGTTACGGCTGATCAGATCATCGTCATCGGCCGGGGCAAGCTCATCACCCAGGGCTCGATCGACGAGCTGACCGCGACGGCCAAGGGCACGGTATTCGTGCGCGCATCCAATCATCAACAACTGCTCGCCGCCCTGAAAACCCACGGCGGCGAGACGGCCGACGCGAATGACGAGGGAATAGCCGTTTCTGACCTCACTGCGGAACAGGTGGGCCAGATCGCCTTCGATGCGGGAGTCGTCCTGTATGAGTTGACGCCCCAGCGAGCATCACTCGAGGAAGTGTTCATGGACCTCACCTCAGACGCCGTGGAGTATGGATCATCGGGGGTGCGTCATGAATCGTGACGTCACCTTTGGCTCGATAGTTCGTTCGGAGTGGTTGAAGTTTCGCAGCGTCCGTTCTTCGATTACCGGCGTCGTCGTGACCCTCGTCTTGACGATCGGCCTCGCCGCGTTGATCACCTCCGTGATTCGCACGCACTGGTCAACCACCAGTCTCGCGAGCAAAGCTACGTTCGACCCCGTCTCCTCGAGCCTGGTTGGCGTCATCCTCGCCGAGTTCGCAGTAGGGGTGATCGGGGCCCTTTTCGTGACGAGCGAGTACTCCTCCGGTTCAATGCGGACCACTCTCACGGCCGTACCGAAACGAATCGAGTTAACCCTCGCAAAACTGTTCGTATTGGTCGTCTCGATGCTGGTGGTGGGAGAGGTGGCCTGCTTCGCATCTTTCCTTCTTGGCCAGTCGATCTACTCCGGCGTCGTACCGACGGCGTCTCTCTCGAACGGGCCCACTCTTCACGCGGTCATCATGGCGGGCGTCTACTTAACCTTGCTTGCCACCCTCGCCTTCGGGCTGGGGCTGATCATTCGCCATAGCGCCGCAACCATCAGCGTCTTCGTAGGAATTCTCCTCATCCTTCCTCTCATCTTCGCCTTCTTTCCACAGAGCTGGCGTAACGCCGGACAAAAGTACTTGCCCTCGGAGTTAGGTCGCGCCATGACCTCGCCCTCTGCGGTGTCACACGACTTTGGCGCGTGGACTGCGCTCATCCTGATGGTGGTCTATGTCGTAGTGATCGCCGCCATCGGCGCCGTGCTTTTTAATCGACGCGACGCCTAACACGCCGCAAACCACTCTTCTAGGGTGACGTGATGGAACTTCGTGACGCCCTTCGGACCACCGCCTCAATCCGCGAATTCAGTGCTCGTTCTATTGACGACGTCGTCCTCTTTGCTGTCCTCGACGACGCTCGCTTCGCACCTTCGGGGGGCAATCGCCAAGCGTGGCGGGTCATCGTGGTTAAGGACATCTCGCAACGCCGAGCCGTGGCGGCTGCGTATCTGGACGCCTGGCACGACTACGTCGGTTCATTGCTCGCCGGTGTAACCCCGTTTTCGCCCCTCGCGAGCGAGGAGGATCGACGGGCCGCGAGCGAGCAACGCGAAGCGGCCCGAGCTCTTTCAAATCCCGAAGGGTTCGCCGAAACGCTAGCCAGCGTGCCAGCAATGTTGGTAGTCGCCGCCGACCTTGGATCATTTGCCGCGACTGACCGCGACCTTGATCGCTATCACCTCGTCGGAGGAGCCTCGGTCTACCCCTTCGTGTGGAGCGTGCTCCTCGCGGCGCGCGAACACGACCTCGGCGGGGTGATGACCACGGTCGCAATCAAAAACGAGCCGGCACTGCGCGAGATCTTGAATCTGCCTGACGACTTTGCGGTAGCCGCGGTACTGGCTCTGGGCTATCCGCAACACTCCATTACCAACTTGAAGCGGCGCGGGGTCAGTGAGTTCACCTCAGTGGACAGTTTTGACGGCGCGCCCTTCGCGCCCGGCCCTTCTACGCGTCGATAAGTACTTCACTGACCTGTTCGTCGCGCGACGGAAGATACGAAAGAACGAGAACAGCGGCAACAACGGCGGCGGCCCCGGCGACGAAACATCCGCGGTGAAGTCCCTGCATAAAGGCGTTAGTCACGCTGGCGTAAAGACCAGGACGAAGCGCCAAAGGAAAGTGAGACACGGTGACTTGGGCGGCGCGCGTTGAACTCGAGGCGACTTGCAGTTGCGCACTCGTGAGCCCGTGGCCGACGTAACGAGCAAGTGCCGCGCGAACACCGGGGGCGAACAGCGATGAAAACACCGATCCCACGACGGCCACGCCCATCGAGCCCGCGAGCTCACGCGTCGTTTCATTCACCGCTGAGCCGGCGCCAACCTGGTCGGGACGAAGCGTGCTCATGAGCGACGCCGTCGAAGGCGCGTTCACGAGCGAAAAACCCAGGGCCAGGAGAATCATCACCGCGACGACCGGCCCGAAGTAGGCAGCGTGTGCCGCGATGGTGCCGCCCCAGGCCAGTGCGGCACCGACGATCAGCAGGCCTGTCGCGACGACGTACCGTGCACCAACTCTGAGCGAAGTAATCGCTCCGATAGGGGTCGCCACCATAACCACGGCGGCAAAGGGCAGCGTGTGAATACCGGCGGAAAGGGCGGAGTACCCCCGAATGAGCTGGAAGTACTGAGTGATGAGAAAAATGAACCCAAAGAGGGCGAAGTAGTTGACCGCGATGGCGCCGGCGCTGGCGGAGAACGTGCGGTTGGCAAAGACCCGAACGTCGAGCAAGGGTCCCACGCGACGCAGCTCGTAGATAACGAAGGAAATCAAAGCAAGCATGGCGACGGCAAACAACGTGAGCGTCGTGACGCTGTGCCAGCCCCACGAGGGGCCCTGGATGATCGCGAGCGTTAACGAGGTCACTCCGGACGTGCCGAGGACGAGTCCGACGATGTCGAGGCGTCGTCGAGTTGGACTCTTGGATTCGGGCACCACGTAGTTCGACGCGACAACGGCAAAGAGAACCAGCGGGGCGTTGATGAGAAAGATTGAGCCGTACCAGAAGTGCACGAGCAAGAGACCGCCAACGACTGGTCCGATGGCGATCGCCACGCCACTGGCCGCGCCCCACACGCCAAAGGCCTTCGCGCGTTCGCTCAGATCCTCAAAGGCGATCGTGAGGGTGGAAAGGGTTGCGGGAAAGATGAAGGCCGCTGACGCGCCCATGAGCGCTCGCGCCACCAGCAAGCTCGGCACGCTGTGCGAGAAGGCGGCGAGGAGCGAAAACGCCCCGAACGCCACGAGCGCGGTCTGCATGACGCGCTTACGCCCAAGTCGATCTGACAGCCCTCCCCCCGCCAGCAAAAGCCCGGCGAAGGGCAGTGAGTACGCGTCCACTATCCACTGAAGAGATGAGTTCGACGCGTGGAGGTCACGGGACAGCACGGGCAGCGCGACGTTGACAATCGTGTTGTCGATGACGACAATTATCACGACCAGGCAGAGAATCGCTAGGATCCACCACCTACGCTCGTGGGTAGAAGTTGGCATCTGGAATCTCCTATAGGACAATGTTCCATTACAGTAGTACGATGTTCTATAATTGTCAATGATGCAGAAAACCCGAACCCCCTCCCTACAGATCGGCCCCGAAGTACTTCGCTCGGCCGTGTCAATCCTCGACCAGGAAGGGCCCGACGGTTTCACCGTGCGCGCCATCGCCAAGCGCGCCGACGTGGCACCCATGGCGATTTACAACCACTTCGGCGGTGTAAATGGCGTCATCGATCACCTGTGGACCCACGGATTTCGCATGCTCGGAGAGGCTGTTAACCGTCACAGTGGTGATGTCGAAGTCGACTTCATGAGTGCGGGCCTCGCCTATCGGCGCTTCGCTCTGGAGAATCGCGGCCTCTATACGATCATGTTTCTTCACCGATTTCGCAACTTCGAACCCTCCCCCGCCAGCGCCCAGATCGCGGCCCAGACGTACCACGCCTTAGTAACGATGGTGGAGCGTTGTCAAGCGGCGGGAATCCTCACCCACTCACGAGCGAGCGACGCTGCACAGGTGATCTGGTCGAGCTGTCATGGCTACGTCTCTCTCGAAATTCACGGCGTCAACTTTGCCCAGAACCCTGACGATACCTACGTCATGCTGCTGGAGACGCTACGACGAGGTCTTCGCTAGGGAATCGACTCGAACTTGGCTCGGCCAGCGACCGCGGCGGTCGGGGCTCAGCAACATGTCCGTGAGGTCATGTCGCAGATGCGACTGACGCCAGAGGAGTTGCTGTTGCATCGCGTAAAAGACGCGTTCGAGATCGTCGCACTCGGTGCGCCAGGTGGGATCCTGCGCGAGGTCGAAACACTTCATGGAACCGTCCCCAAACTGCACGAAGGCCAGGTTCTCGCTCACGGACACCGCGAGGTTGCGCCGAGCCAACGCGTCTCGTGAAGGAACTGGGCGTGCGCCGAGCAGAATGAACCGACTGTCCCACTCGTAGTGCGCCGCCTCGCGCCACTCGACGCTCTCACCACGAAACAGGGGCGCGAGGGATGCGCCGTCACTTTGAACGGGCTGTTCGACACCCAGCGCATCGGCAAGTGTGGCGAGGAGGTCAACGTTCTCGGTGAACTTGGTAATCGTCGTCCCGCCCGGGGTGCGAGGGTCTCGCCAGATGCCGATGATGTGATAACTCTGCGGGAAGAACCCCATCTTCTCCAAAAGGCCATGGTCACCGAGTTGCTCACCGTGATCGGAGGTAATCACGACGAGCGTCTCGTCCCACTCGCCTCGCTCGTCAATCGCCGCGACCACGCGCCCGAGTTGGCTATCAACTTCGCTGATCATTCCGTAGTACTGCGCCTTCAAATGGCGCATCTCCCCTTCGTCATGAGGCGCCGCCACCTGGGGCCATCCGAGCGCCGCCTCGTGCAGCGGATGACGTCGATCGGCGTCGACGGGAGCGATCGGGAGTTCGACGTCGGCCGGGTCGTAGAGAGTGGAAAACTCCCCCGCCGCCGCGTAAGGCGGGTGCGGTCGAAGGTAGCTCAGATGCGCGAACCAGCCCGACTCTTGGTGAGCGAGCCACTCGGTAAAGCGCGTCGTGAGAAACCCGCTCAAAGAGTCCTCAGCGGGACGTTCGGGCTCACCTCGACACAGTGCCTGCCAGCCAGCGGACACGTCATAGCCCTTCGCCCGAAGGTACTGCACCCAACCGGCCTGAGTCTCGGGCAGGTAGAGGCCTACGGAAAACCCGGGAAGAATGCCGTCGTAGTAACTGAGGCGCGGATCGTCATCCCCATTGGCGATGGCGGGGTCCAGACCCTGATCGGTGTAGCCAAAAAGCGTGGGGTCATAACCAGCTCGGCGGGCGACGTAGGCCAGATTGTCGAACCCTCGCGAAAGCGGCGTCCCGTTCGCCACGACACGGTTGTTCATTTGGTACATGCCGGTGTAGAGCGCGGCGCGCCCGGGCGCGCAGGGAGCCGCCTGGGAGTAGTGGCGAGAAAGTCGTCCGCCCTCGTTTGCCACGCGATCCAGCGTGGGAGTGCGTACAAGCGGGTGTCCCGCCGCCCCGTAGGCGTCGCCACGAAACTGGTCGAGAGTGACGAAAAGAACGTTCACGGAGTTGCAGAAACGAGACGCTGAAGATGCTCGGCCAGGTCATCGACAATCGCGAGAGCTTCGGGCACTACGCCACCCATCTCGAGAAAACCGTGCACCATTCCTTCGGCCTCGAGGATCTCAACGGGCACCTGAAAATGGCCGAGCAGTCCGGCGTACGCGACACCCTCGTCGCGCAGAGGATCACACTCGGCCACCACGACAATGGCCGGGGCCACACCGGCTAGGTCGCTGCATAGCAGCGGCGTCACTCGAGGATCTGTATGGTCGCCAAACTCACCGAGATACTGGCGGTAGTCGTAGCGCAGGTAGTCGAGATTCACAAAGTATCCCGTGGCGAAACGGTGCGCAGAGTCGGTGACTAATTCCGGGCCAAGAGTCGGATAGATGAGAACTTGAGCCGCCAGGTCGAACTCGTCGTCGCGCAACAGCCGTGATGCCACCGTCACCAAGTTGGCTCCCGCAGAGTCGCCCATCGCGATAAGGCGAGACTCGCTCGCCGCAAACTCGGTCCGATGGGCGGAGACGTAGCGCAATGTATCAACAGCGTCGTCGAGCGCCGCGGGAAAGGGGTGCTCAGGGGCCAGTCGGTAGTCGATGGAGAGAAAACGCATGTTGGTGTCGTACGCAAGGCGACGGCACAGCCAATCGTGCGTCTCAATATCGCCAACCACAAAACTTCCGCCATGGAAGTAGACCACCAGACCTCGACCCTCGTCGCCCTGGGGTATGTACAGCCGCGCCGAGAGTTCTCTGCCCTCCAGAGGCAACACGCAATCGCGCGTGTCGACCTCGGCCGGAATATCGCCACGAAAGGCGCGGGCTTCGTTTCGAAACGCGCTACGCCGCTCTTCGGTACTGACGCTCAACGGCGAGGGCTCGGGATTCTCGCGAGCGAGTCGTAAGTACGGTTCGAACGCTGGATTGATCACGGCACCTCCCGCCCTTAAGACTAGGCAACGCGGGACCGTTGACGCGGGTGAGGGGCAAATGTAATTGACAACACTTTCCTTTAATGACGATTAACTTCACGGGGGTGGAGATGCATCGATGAACGAGTCTCGAACAGAAATCGCTCGCGGGGCGTTGATCGCCAAGGTGGTCAGTGGTGGCGAGACGGGCGCCGACCGCGCGGCGGTGGATTTCGCCATCTCCCACGATCTGACGTACGGAGGTTGGGTACCAAGGGGCGGCTGGGCCGAAGACCTGCGCGATCCTCCCGGGTTGCTCGCTCTCTACGATCACTTTGTTCCTACGCAGTCCGCTGATCCCGGAGTGCGCACGACCCTGAACGTACGTGACTCGACAGCCACCGTGGTGTTTTCTCCTCCGATTGCCACGTCGCCGGGCGTGACCCAAACCCTTCAGATGGCGAACGTCCTCAAGCGACCCATCATCGTCATCGATCCCAGTTCGGTCGACGCCGACGCGTTACTTCGAGATTTCTTCGAATGTCTCGCCCTTGAGGCAACGTTGAACGTTGCGGGACCACGCGAGAGCGAGGTACCGAGTTTGTATCGAGCCGTCACTGATCTACTCAATCGAAACCTGAGCTTCTTCGTCGCCTCGTTGAACTGATCCTGATCTCCGGCGTCACCGGGCGACGAAGCGCGCTTATCGCTCCTGGATTGGAGCGGACGACCGGGCTCGAACCGGCGACCTCGACCTTGGCAAGGTCGCGCTCTACCAACTGAGCTACGTCCGCGTGGTACATCGATTGTAGCCGACGCGCGCGCGATGTCCAGGCGTCAGGAGGACGACGTCGCGCCAATCAGCGCCATGGCTTCTTCCAAAATCAGGTCCCGTAATCGATCGAGATCGCTCATTCGTTCGGCGCAGCCGAGCACGCCGAACTCAAGATTCTCGCCGAAACCAAGGACAGTGATGTTCAATGAAATAGAGCCGACCAGCGGTCCGTAGGGCGCCGCGGATGTCACGCGACGCCCGCTCAGCCACAGAGGAATCGGCGGCCCCGGTACCGAAGAAATCATCACGTTTGCCATGGGTAAATGATCAAAGAGTCCAAAAGCCGACACGAGTTTGCCGCCAAATGAGAGAAGGGTTGGTCCAAGTACTCGTGGCACGTCTTGGAAGATTCGTGCGCGATGCGCTCGCTGCTCATCAACGGTCTTAGAGGAATCGTGCGAGATCGCGCGCACCCGTTCTTCCGGATCCGAGATATCAGTGTGTAATTCCACGAGCATGCCCGAGATCTGATTGCCGAGATCGGCGGTGTCGCCCTCTGCGCGCACATTGATAGGAACGAAGGCGAAGAGATCCTTCTTAAGTGTCTCCCCTCGTTCGTCAATAAGTCGCGACAAGGCGCCACTCGTGGTGGCCATCACGAAGTCCGTGACACTCACTCCTCGCGCCTTCGCGGCGCGCTTCACGTCGGCAAGGGGAACTCTGGTGCGCAGGAAAGTCTTTTCAATGCCCGCAGCGCCGTTGAGTGACGTTCGACGAGCTTCGAAGATGGAGGGTTGGTCCGGCGTGGCGTGACGTCGACCTCTCACCGCGACGACGCTGGCGAACGCTCGAACGATTTCGTACAAGCGGCTTCCCCACGAGGCAAGATTTTCCAGGATCAGTTGAGGGTGCTGTTTCAGTCGAGCGATCCCTTGACTCAACAGACCGAGCGACGTGGTCACCGTCGGTTCCTGATCATCGGTGTCCGTGCGCTCAGCGGGCGGACGTACCTCGGGCGAGATATCAAAGATATTCGCGATGGTTTCGGCGAAGGACACTCCGTCGGCAAGGGCGTGATGCATCTTCACGACGAGAACCGCTCGCCCGTCCTCCAGTCCTTCAATGATCAGCAACTGCCAGAGCGGGCGCTGCGGCGACAGGGAACGCGACAAAAACTCAGAGACAAAGACGTCGAGTTGGTCGTCGGTCCCCGGCGCGGGAAGGGCGAACCGAACAACGTGGCGATCAAGGTCGAATCGGTCGTCCTCCACCAAAATGGGCCACGTCATATCGAATGGCGCGCGCACGACGCGCTGGGTAAGCACAGGAATCTCGTGAATGCGCGCCGCGATGACCGATTTAAGATCTTCAAATCGCTCGGCCGGGTCTTCGCTCCGCGCCTCCAACTCAACCACCGCCCCAATGTTCATGGACGTGCCGGGGTTCTCGAGAAGTATGAAGGCGCTGTCAAGGGGATCGAGGAACTTGGTCATCGCCCGGTGCTCCCAAAGCCACCCTCACCGCGCGTCGCAGGCGGTAACTCGTCCACGACGGAAAACTCACTTCGCGCCAACGCGATGACGACGAGCTGAGCAATGCGATCACCTTTGTGTACTTCGTAGTCTTTCTCGGGATCAAGATTGACCAGGGCCACCTTCAACTCACCGCGGTACCCCGGATCGATCAGTCCGGGTGCGTTGGCACAGGTCACTCCGTGGCGCGACGCGAGGCCACTACGCGGAAGGACGAATCCTCCGTGACCTTCGGGAATCGCGACCGCGAGTCCCGTCGCGACGAGGGCTCGACCGCCGCCCGCGCGAAGGGTGCAGGACTCGACCGCCACCAGGTCACAACCTGCATCACCGTCGTTGGCGTACAGGGGCGTGACGGCATCAGGGTGGAGCCGCTTGGTGAGAATTTCCATAGCGGGAAGGCTACTCAGCCGTGGTCTCGTCATTAATTAAGTAGTGTCGATTCGTGCTTGCCTGGATGGATCTGGAGATGACCGGTCTCGAACCAGAGCGCCACGTCATTGTCGAAATAGCGACCCTACTCACCGACGACCACCTGAACATCGTCGCGGAAGGACCTGACCTCGTTATTCACGCGACCCCGGAGCAGTTGGCCGAGATGGGCGACTTCGTCACCGAAATGCACACAAAGTCGGGTCTCTTACCTCAGATCAGCGCCTCCACCGTCACGGTTGATGAGGCTCAACAACAAACGTTGGAGTTCCTCAAATCTCACATCGGCGAGGCACGCTCGGTGCCTTTATGTGGAAACTCCATCGGAACTGACCGTCGGTTTCTCCAGGAGTACATGCCCGAACTGGAGGCGTTCTTCCACTACCGAAACGTCGACGTCTCGACCATCAAAGAATTGGCTCGCCGCTGGAATCCCTCGGTCCTTGCGGGATTACCCGACAAAGAATCCTCGCACCGGGCGCTCGACGACATCAAAGAGTCCATCGATGAACTGATCCACTACCGCGACACCCTCTTTCAGCCGCCGGAACAGACCAAGTAATCTCACCTCGCATGGGTCACGACGTAATGACACTGGATGAGGCGAACGCCTATCTGACGGCGCCTGGTCAAATCTTTGAAACCGAGCGCGCGATAGTCAACGGCATTGAAATGACGGTGTGGAAGAACGCCCCTCAGACGCTTCGTCAGATGCTCGACTTATCCCAGCACCACGGGGACCTCGAGTTTCTGGTCTACGAAGACCAGCGCTACACGTTTTCCCAGCACTACGCCATGGTGGCGACGTTGGCGCACCGATTGAGGGAACACGTGACAAAGGGCGAGCGCGTCGCCATCGCCGCGCGCAACCTCCCCCAGTGGGCCATGGCGTTCTGGGCGTCAGTGACGGTGGGCGCCATCGTTACGCCACTCAACGCGTGGTGGACGCCTGACGAGCTCTCCTACGGACTGCGCGACTCAGGTTCGTCGCTGCTCTTTGTCGACGGAGAACGCCTCGAGCGCGTGTATGAGTTGATCGACGAACTGCCCGACCTGGTGACAATTATCGTGCTCGGCGACCCGACACGACCGACGCCGCCGCGCTCTCACCCTCGCGTCACCATCGTCGCCTTTGACGAGTTCCTGGGCGAGATCGATTACGCGACGCCGCCCGATCTGGATCTTTTCGCCGACGATGACGCCACCATGTTCTACACATCGGGCACGACCGGTCACCCCAAGGGCGCCGTCGGTTCGCACCGCAACATCATCACCAATTTCATGAATCTCTCGTTCTCCGCTCACCGGTCGGCCCTCCGCGCCGGCGCCACTGCGGATCCCTCCGTTCCGTCCTCTCAGAACATCGGCCTGCTCAACGTCCCCTTCTTTCACGCGACGGGCTGTTACGCGGTGTTGGTACCGAGCACCGCGGCCGGCGCCAAAATCATTCTCATGCACCACTTCAACGCCGGCCAAGCACTCGAGATCATTGAGCGCGAGCGCGTCTCCATGATCGGCGGCGTGCCGACGATCGCGATGCAGATCATCGATCACCCCGACTTCGAGAAGTACGACACATCGAGCGTGGCGAACATCGCCTATGGCGGAGCGCCCGCGCCGACCGAACTGGTCACACGCCTTCGCGCTCACTTTCCCATGGGACAGCCCAGCAACGGATATGGACTGACCGAGACATCGGCCGCCCTCGCCTCAAACCCCGGCGCCGACTACGTGGCGAAACCTTCCAGTTGCGGTCCTTGTTACCCGGTGAACGAGGTGGCGGTCGTGCCCGAAGAGTACGAAGGCGACGACCCGGGTGACGAACTCCCGCGCGGGCCCGACGTCCTGGGAGAGTTGTGGGTGAAGGGTCCGAACGTCATTCGTGGCTACTGGAATAAACCTGAGGCGACGGCCAAGGCCTTTACCAAGTCCGGGTGGCTCCGCACCGGCGACATCGCGAAGATCGACGACGAGGGTTTCATCTATATCGTCGACCGCGCAAAGGACATGATTATTCGAGGCGGCGAGAATGTCTACTCCGTCATTGTCGAGGCGGCGATCTTTGAACATCCAGACGTTCAGGACTGTGCGGTGGTCGGAGTCCCCCACCCCACGCTCGGCGAAGAGGTGGCCGCCGTCGTGGTGTTGCGGCCTGGTCGAGTCATTGAGGCCGAGGAGATCAGCCGCCACGTCGCCGTTCGTTTGGCCAAGTTCGAAGTCCCCACCAAGATCTTCTTCCGCTCCGACGCCCTGCCCCGCAATCCTCAAGGCAAGGTGCTGAAACGCGAACTGCGCGACTCTCTCGTCTAAAGAAAAAATCCCCGGCCGCCAAAGGCGGACCGGGGATTCTCTCGATCAATCGATTATTTGTTGGGCTGCGGGGTGAAGCGCAGGTAGTCCTTCACCTTGGTGAAGCCCTTGGGAAACTTCTCCTTCGCGTCGTCGTCGCTGACGGCGGGCGCGATGATGACGTCCTCGCCGTCCTTCCAGTCAACCGGCGTGGAGACCGGGTACGCCGCCGAGAGCTGCAGTGAGTCAAGGACGCGCACGATCTCGTCCACGTTTCGCCCCACCGAGGCCGGGTAGGTCAGGGTCAACTTCACCTTCTTGTCCGGCGCCACGATGAAGACGCTGCGTACGGTGAGAGTGTCGTTCGCGTTCGGGTGGATCATGTCGTAGAGGTCAGCAACCTTGCGGTCCTCGTCGCCGATGATCGGAAAGTTCAGTTGGGCGCCCTGGGTCTCGTCGATGTCGGCCTTCCAACGATTATGAGAGTCCACACTGTCGACCGAGACAGCGATCAACTTGGTATTGCGCTTGTCGAAATCACCCTTGCGAGCGGAAAAGGCGCCCAGCTCCGTCGTGCAGACGGGCGTGAAGTCTTTGGGGTGCGAAAAGAGGATTCCCCAGTTGTCGCCCAAATAGTCGTAAAAGTTCAATGAACCTTCGGTCGTCTCCGCCGTAAAGTCCGGTGCCGCATCTCCTAAACGAATTGCCATCTCTACTCCTTGCCCGCGAGGTGCCGCCACTTGACCGCACCGAGTCACCTTAGTGGCCGATTTTTAATTCTCGCAAAATACGACCGGATTTATAGGGTTTCGATACAGAACCCTTGCGGAGTCCTGTGAGACTGGACGCGTGACGAACTCTTCGGTGCCGACGGTCGCTGCGTTCGACCTGGACGGGACGCTCAGCGACGGCGGCAGCGTCTTCAAGTGGCTGTGTTTCTTACGGGGCGATCGAGCCGCATACTTTGCGGGATTCACGCTCTTCGGTCCCCTCCTCGTGGGAGCAGTACGCAGTGGACCCTGGGCCGACAGAGCGAAGGAAAGGCTCTTTCGCAAGCTTCTGCTGGGCGAAGACTTCGCCGAGGTGGTCGCCGCGTCACGCATCTTTGCGGTGGCCCACTTTGAGGATCACGGTCGCGACTGGGTACTCGCGCGTCTGAGGTGGCACCTCGACCAGGGTCATGACGTGGTGATTGTCTCGGCCTCGCCCCAGATCTACGTGGACGTGGTGAAAGAACTCTTCACCACTACCGGGGGCCTGGGTACGCGATTGGCGGTTGACGCACGGGGCAAGCTAACCGGGAGTTACCTCGGCAAGAACTGTCGAGGTAAGGAGAAACTTCGACGACTGAACGAGTGGATCACCGAACATCATGGCGACGTCGAACCGGTGCTCTACGCCTATGGCAACTCGCGCGGGGATCGTCGGATGTTGCGCGGGGCGACATTTCCATTTGACGTGGGTCGACTCGGGCCCTTTGGGGCACTGCGTCACTTTTCCCGACTGAAACGATCGGATGTCGAGGCCGAAATTACTGCTGCTGAATAGTGGCACCGAGTTCGACGATGCCGCCTTCGCGTCCGTCGTAGGTCACCTGAATCGTCGCGGCGCGTTCGCTCCAGGCGATGACGTTGTGCCCGCGCGGGTCCACGATGCCCACGTTGAGCCCATAGACCCCGTCGAGCAACGGAATCTGGCCGAGATCAATGGCAACCCGATTGTGCCCGGGCACGAGATTGACCGGTGCGCCTTGGGCGTCACTGCGGCTCACCAATAGTCCGTTGTGTGTGAAGAGCTCCATGACGAAGTTGCCGCTGTAGGCGCCCTGGGAGACCACACTCACGTCGAGATGCAGTCCGGCCCCGCTCTTCACCTCGAAGGAACCCGACGGTGTCGACACCGACTCGATGCGCACCGTTCCCAAAAGGTGCGCGGGATCGTGCTCCACCGCATCTTCCATGAGGTGTTCACGGAAGATGCGCAACGAGTCGCGAGTCGGGCCGTCGGCGATCATGACGCCGGTGTCGAGCACGACGGCCCGATCACAGAGCGCCCTCACCTGATCGGCGTTGTGAGTGACCAGCAGAATTGTGCGGCCCTCTTGTTGGAACCCTCGAATCCGATCAACGCACTTGGCCTGGAAGCGCTCGTCACCGACGGCCAATACTTCGTCAACCACCAAGATGTCGGGGTCGACGTTGACCGCCACGGCGAAGGCCAGACGCACGTACATGCCACTCGAATAGAACTTGACCTGCGTGTCGATGAACTGTTCGATCTCACTGAAAGCGACGACGTCATCAAAGATGCCGTCCACCATCTTGCGAGAAAAGCCCAGCATCGCTCCATAGAGATAGACGTTGTCGCGCCCGGAGAGCTCCGTCTGAAAACCCGCCCCGAGTTCCAGGAGCGCGGCCAGACTTCCGCGCAGACGGATCTCGCCGGTCGTGGGTTTCAGCACCCCACAGATGCATTTCAAGAGCGTCGACTTACCCGATCCATTGTGGCCGACAATGCCCAGAGTCTCGCCCTCGCCGACCGTGAAGTTGATGTCGCTCAGGGCGTCAAACACTTCGGTCGTCCCCGAGCGCGGGTGCAAGAGACGCTCCTTTAGCGACTGGTGGCGTTCGTGATGAATTTTGAATTTTTTGGAAACGCCTTCCACCTCAATGACGTTCGCCATTACAACACCGACTCGAAATCACCTTCGAGGCGGCCAAAGATGGCCTCGCCCACGAAGATTGCCACGATCGCAAAGCCCAGCAACGCAGCATTCAGAATGAGGAACTTATCGAAGGACCAGGTCGGAAGGACCTCGATGATCGGGTGCGGCGCGATCGTCGAGTGGACGATGGTATTCACGTAGAAGACCCTCTGGAAAGTCATGACAATCAAGGTCACCGGGTTGAGGAAGTACACCCAGGTGATGCCGTGGCGCTGGAGGAACGGGGCGATCGCGTGCGAATACGAGTAGACGATGGGCGTCATCCAAAACCAGAGCTGCAACAACACTTCCATGAGGTGCTTCATGTCACGTAAGTAGACGTTCACCGCGGACATGACCACCGCCAGCGCGCACGTGAAGAGATACAGCGAAAGAAATGAAATCGGCAAGATCAGAATGAACTTCCACGCGGGCGCGTGTCCCACCGCCGAGACAAAGATGATCAAGACAAACAACTGCACGACGAAGTAGACGACCGCTGCGCCAACGTTGGACAGAGCCAGGAT